>OGCA01000005.1_pt1 | contig 30087 bp, 38 predicted proteins | sample 1570081 | NCBI WGS metagenome assembly OGCA01 (sample SAMN05518182, study PRJEB24516) | hot springs metagenome | isolation source: Conch Spring, Yellowstone National Park, Wyoming, USA | place: USA:Conch Spring, Yellowstone National Park, Wyoming, USA | collected 2011-10-11
CCACCTTTCCCGAGGCGAGGCCTCGAAGTGTTAAGCTTCAAACCTCCTAGGAACACACCACTAAGCTAACAGCCCCCCGCCATGAAAGGCGAGAGCTCCAGTTGTGAAGACAGATGAGGCTTGCTCTACATAAAGGACTTGGAGGTTGAAGGGTTAACCCTGTTTCAGAGTATAACTTATCCTACCGGGCCCGGTGAGATGCTAGTAGAGACCGTATCCCCTCACCAGAGGGTAGTGTGTTAGACCCTGTAGTTGGGGGAAACCCTCCTTTAACTAACACTAGGGATCAACCTGAGAGCCTTAGAGGTTTAATGAGGAGGAGCGAGGTGTTTAATAAATCAGTTTTCTTGTAAACGCCCCAGGGGCCCTAACCCCCTGGGGCTGAAGCCTATTCCAATACTCTTTCGAACCCCCCGCTTTCTACAATCCTTGGTTTCAACGTTGATTTAATGTGTTCGAATGCGGCTACAGGGTTTGTGTGTGTTCCACAACTGTAAACATCTACTGTTGCAAACCTGTATTCAGGCCATGTGTGTATTGCTATGTGGCTTTCAAGTATTACAGCTACAACGCTAACCCCGAGGCCTATTTTCCAGGATTTAATGTCTAGGACTTTCATATTACCTATATATGCCGCCTCGACTACAAGATCTTTTAAAGCCTCCTCGTCAACTAGTATCTTGCTATTAGCACAGTCTATGAAGTTGCCGTAGACGTGGTAGCCGTAGACCCTAGGCCTCCGCTCTAACCTAAGCTGCCTGGCCTCGGTTAGAGTCTCCATTTAACCCCACCCCCCATATTGTTTAAACAATCAGCAAATATAAGCTTAATGCCCGCCTACAAGCCGGCCTGGATCCCGGCTAGCTTGCCTAGCAACGCTGAGCATCGTAGATCTAAGTTCTTAGGCTACCTTCTACTTTAAACTCTCACTTACCCCCTTAGTCTCGGTGTGCGGTCTTTGAAGAACGATGGTTTAGAGGAGTTAATTGATAGAATCTATGTTAAGATGGAGTTACTTGAAGGTAGGGTTAGCCTTATTGCTAAGGGTGATGATAAGGTTGTTATTCAAGTTCTAGATATACTGAATCAAGTCTACGATCTACTAGCTGAGCTTAGACGTGGCGTTAGAAGTAGGTGTGTCTAGGTCTTCTGGGCTTTCTTAACTCTAACCATGTAATCCTCTTTCCCCACCACGACAACCCTGTCTCCTCTCTTTACCTCCTCATCGCTTATAGCCTTCCAGTACTCCCCCTCCACCATTACGTAGCCGGGTTTGCCGGGTTCTATGTCTTCCAGGGCTTCCCCTATCTTACCCTCAAGCCTCCATATATATGGTTTAACCTTCCTAACCTGGAGTATCTTGTACACTAGGAAAGCTGTTATGGCCCCAGCTCCTATCCCGAGAGCGTATATGTATATTATGATCTGGTTTAGATACTCCCCGGATATGGAGAAGCCACCGGGGCCCGGGATTGCGGGTAGTAGTACCACTCCTACTACAAGCATCAGTATACCTGTACCGCCTATTATGCCGAAGCCTGGGGTGTTAAGCTCTATGAACACTAGTAGGGCGCCTAAAGCTATGAGTATTATAGATGCTATGTTGGGGTTAAGGCCTGAGCCTAGGAGGCCTAGTATTACAAATAGGAGTCCAAGGGCTATTCCAGGTAGGTTAGCTGAGGCTATGCTAAATATGAGTGCTAGGACTCCAACGGATAGTAGCACCCCTGAAATCAGGGGGTCTGATAGAACGCTTAGAACCCACTCCGAAGGAGATAAGCTTAAAAACTCGTAACTCCCATCAAGCTCTAGCTTAACCCTCTCATCCCCGTAGAGAGCTACTATAAATCCGTTAACCCCTCTTATTAAATCCTCCCTGCTAGGTGCTATAATATCAACCACATTATACCTCCGAGCGTCATAAGCACCGTAGTTGTCATTGTATAGGACGAATCTAACGAGAGCGGTAGCGTTCCTACCTTTAGACGCCCCGTGCTCGCATAGCGTCTGTATTATAGGATTTATTATCTTAGACTCGTTTACAGGAGCGTACCTACCAGTTGTGGGATCGTAGGTCACGGGTTGCAACGATCCTATAATGGTCCCCGGTTGCATAGCAGCTATATGTGTTGAGACGAGTATTAAGGTTCCAGCGCTCTCAGCCCACTTGTCAACAACATAGCCTATAACCGGGACTTTACTCCTCGTAATCTCCGACACCATATCGGTGGCTACATCCGCTAAGCCTCCCGGTGTGTTAAGCTCTACTATCAACGGGTAGTTCCTAGACTCAGCCTCCCTAATAGCTCTAATAAGGTATTGTTTAGACCAGGAGCTTATAACCCCTTCAATCCTAATTACTAGAACTTTAGGCCCTACAACCCTATCATATGAGCCCTCACGCCCCACAATCCCATACCTTTTCTCCGTGACCCCACAATAGCTAGACCCGAGATCCTCGGAGCTGTAGACTACCATAGCTGGGAGTAAAACTAGAAAGGCAAGTACTACAATGTATAAAGGATGTAGTTGTTTAAACAAGGGAGCTCTAGCCCCCTTCAGCCCGACCCTCCTCTCGCAGCTGAGGCTGAGGCTGAGCCCTAGACATCCCCGCTATTAAGCCAATCATCTCATTGGAACCTAGCATTGTGGGGGTTACTATCACCATGTTCTTCTCCCTAGCAATCTCTATTAGTGTCTGGAGCTCCCTGAGCCTCACAGCTACAGGGTGCTTCTCGTACATCATTGCAGCCTCAGCCATTATCGATGCAGCCTGCCTCTCACCCTCAGCCTCTATTATCCTAGCTCTCCTCCACCTCTCAGCCTCAGCCTGCTTAGCCATAGCTCTTAGCATACCCTCGGGTAGCTTAACCTCTTTTAGTGTGACTGCTGTAACCTTGATACCCCACGGGTCTGTATGTAGATCTAGGATCTCCTGTAATCTCTTATTAATCTCGTCTCTCTTAGTTAGGAGATCGTCTAGCTCAACCTGGCCCACTACATCTCTTAAGGTGGTTTGACTTAGCATTAGGACTGCGTAATGGTAGTTCTCGATCTTAGTGATAGACTTCTCCGGGTCGAAGACCTTGTAGTAGATTACAGCGTCAACTCCCACAGTAACGTTATCCTTAGTTATTATCTTCTGCTCTGGCACGTCAACAGCGACAATCCTTAAGTCAACCTTAACCATGGAGTCTATGAATGGGATGAGGAAGAAGAGGCCCGGCCCCTTAACGCCTAGGAGCCTGCCGAGCCTGAACACTACAGCTCTCTCATACTCCCTGATAACCCTAATGCTCATAGCTAGGAGTGTGATCACTATAAGGGCTATGAAGGCTAGGAGTGGTAGAGCCTGAAAGCCTATAATCTCGTTGCCAACCACCTTTACACCCCTCCGTTTTATACTTGGAGGTTGAGGCCTAATATAGAGATGTTATGTGGTTTTCAACACTGCTTAAAGCAATCCTCCCAGCCTTCACAGTGGCTAGCTCCACGGGGTTCACCATACCCCCACTATTGTTTAAGAGCAGCTCGAAATCAGGCTCGTCTAGGAATCCTATCCTAGCTATGTAGAAAGCACATGAAGGAGTTACTATAGCTTCGAATAACGCTAAGTCAGCTAAAGCGTGGGCAGCACTCTTAACATCAGCCTCTGAAAGCCCACACCCACCCTCTGGGTGGGTGTGGATTGCCGCTAAAGCCTCCAGACTTGGTATTGTAACTTTATACCTATCCCCCTCAAGTACCAAGAGTGAACCTCCCTCCATGTACAACGCTATGAACTCAACCCCACCCCTAGTAGTGATCAGAGCTAACTCCCTCAACATATCCAGGTCTAGCGATATGACAAGCTTAGGTAACACCTCATAGATAGACCTAAACCTTAAACCCTCCGAGAGGGTGTTTGAAGGCTTAACGTAGACTGAAACTCCAATGTCTTCAAGCTCTAACTCCCGCCCCTCAAACCACGGAGCCCCACCAATAAAAGCCTCTACTGTATCCCCCTCTAGTAGAAAGCTGAGATCGGATTTACGGGGATAGCCAAAGCTTAAAGTAACCCTATCTACGTCGAGCTCCACAGCATCAAACTCCACAACCCTCACAATAGACCCTAAGATAGCTAAAACCCTAGAACCTCTTGAAACAACCCTCCTCTGAAACTTCACAACTCTCAAACCCCATCCGGGTAACGTGCGGACTCCAAAACTTTAAACCCTTATCCTACCGCCCAGGTGAAAGCTCTCTCGTACACATTAGATGCAGGTATTCTATGTGAACTCATATTAAAAATTTGAACAGCGACGGGGAGGTTTGCTAGGCGAGGTGCTCCACACCCTCCCTGGCAGCTATGAAATGTGGAAGGTGTGTTAGAGTGCTGGGAGCTTGTCTTGAAGAGGCGAGGTGGGTGGTCGTAGGGTGGTTTTAAAGTACCTAGAGGGCTACAAGTGCTCTAGATGCGTGGTTTTAGGCTTCTCTCTATGGTCTAGAGCTGGTGCTTGCAGTGAGGTTGGGCGAGGTTCTTGTAGCTCTCTCTGGTCTCGCTAGGACTGGGTGGATGTTGAGGGGCGTTCCTAGCGCTATTGCCGAGTCTGTAGCGGAGCATTTGTTTGCATCTACTCTCATAGCCTACGAGCTTTCGGTGGAGGCGAGGAGGTCGGGGTTCAATGTTGATCCGGAGAGGGTTGCTGTTATAGCTCTTTCACATGATTTAGCTGAGGCTGTGGTAGGTGATATTTCAAGGAGGGCTGGTATAGTTGAGGCTAAGGAGGTTGCCGAGGCTAGGGCATTTGAAGACTTGGAGGTGTCCGAGGATCTCAAGGAGCTTTATAGGGAGTATAGAGATGGTTCTACGCTTGAGGCTATAGTGGCGAGGATTAGTGATAACCTAGCAACATACGTTAAAGCCAGGTTTTACGCGAGGCTGGGGTTTAAGGTTGAGGGTATAGCTGAGGATAGCCTTGGTAAGGCTTTAGCGCTTGCATCGCTTAAGGGCTTAGATGGTGTTGTTAAAAGCTTCCTAGAGAGGTTAGAGCATTAGCTCTCTGAGTAGGAGCATAGTGTATATGAATGTGAAGAAGTGTAGGTAGAGCATGGGCATGAGGGTGCACGCTCTAACCCCACCCTCCCCAGGGCACTCCTCGAATTTAAAGGTAATCAAGGGGATGTAGTAGGGTGTCTCAACGACAGGCATTATCATTGTAAGTATTAGGGCTACGCTAACATAGGATAAAGTTATGAGGGTGAATTTAACGAGTATAGTTCTCAGTATTAAACTTCTAGCCCTCCTATACTCAGGCTCTCTACTCTTAGCCTTCCTAGCAACCCTCTTACTCCTAACATAAGCTGTGAGAGACCTGTACTCAGAGGCTATCTCAAGAGCTCTCCTAACATCCTCGTAGGGATACAGGGTTCTATAAACGCTCACCGCCACATAGAGGGATGCCATAGATGCTAGTACGGCTAGCAACGGTATCAAGTTCAACCTTACAAGCCCTCCAAAGCCTCTAACAACTTTAAAGCTGCCTCCTCCGGAGCCCCCTCCCTGTTGTCTACAACCAAGACTGTTGAAGCGTACCTAGTAGCACTAGCCATAGCAGCCGATCTAGCCTGCTCCATCAACCTCCTAACCCCATCAACACCCCCAATATCACCCCTATACCTACTTCTATCCCTAGCCTGCCTCTCCACTACAACACCTGGCTCGGCTTCAACAACAACTATCATATCTGGCTTGAGCTTTTCTAGAACGTTGAAAGGGAGTCCGGGTAGGTAGCCTGCAGGCGTTCTTACCAGGGCGTGGGTGTCAACTATAAGGAAGTCGTTCTCCCCGAGTTCCCCCACGGAGTCCTCAACTATTCTAGACGCTGCTAGTGCTTGGAGGTTGAGTTGCCTTCTCAGAGGGAGCCTTCTAAGCTCATCTCTACTCTTAACAAGACCCTCTTTTAAAGCTGTTTCCAGCATGTAGTTGCCGAAGTTAACTATTTTAAGCTTTAACCCCTTCCTAGAGGCTATCCTAGCTAGGTGCTCTAGAACAGTCGTTTTCCCAACCCCTGGAACCCCTGTTACCACCACTACTTTAAAGGGGTTTCTCATAGCCTCCACTACTCCTCACCTAGTATCCTCTTGATTAACGGATATGCTTCCAAGGCTCTCTCCCTTACTATCAAAGCATAGTATTGGTTTATAATCCCCACTGATAATAGTAGCCCGGTTCCAGTCCCGTAGGCTCCGAGCACGTCTGCTACCACTACTATCCCAGCTACCATGATGCTACTGAGGATTGCTAGTGGGTATATGTACTGGCTTAGTATACCCTCCACAGCCTGCGGATTCCTTCTAACCCCTGGGATCTCCAAGCCCCCCTTAATAAGCCTTTGAGCTTGCTCTCTCGGGTTAAGCCCTGCTATTTCAACCCAGAGTAGGCCGAATATGACCGCCATTATAGTCCATGTTATTGCGAAGGTTAAAGTCCTGAGGGGGTCTAAAGAGGCTTCCACTATACCCCTAGGTGGGCTTATATAGTATAATGCATTTGAGTAAGCCTGGTAGAATCCATGTGTTGGGCCTAGGAAGTCGCCTAGGATGCCTTGGATTAATTGTAGATCCGCTACTAGTATCCCTACGAGGAGTATCGGTATGTTGGTTACATAGATGAACTGTAGTGGAACCCTACTCCTAATACCCCTAAACCTAGGCGATGTAACCGGTATCTCCACCTTCATTGCCTGAACGTACGCTAGGAAAACAATCATGGTAGCTGTTGCTAGGGCCCCGGTAACGTCTGGGTAGGCGTTAGGCCTAGCTAGTAGTAGTGCGCTCCTCTCACTTATAAGAGCTGGTATTAGGCCGTAGTAGACGACCCCAGGCACTATGCCCATGAAGCTCCAGAAAACACTGTGAGCTACACCAGCTAGTATGAAAAGGCTAACCGCACTACCTATACCCCAACCCTTCTGTAATAGCTCGTCGAACATTATAACCATGATGGCTCCAAAAGCTAACTGTAGGATTACAAGTACCATGATAGCAGTGCTAGGCTCAACCCCGGTCCCAGCCCAGTACCTCTTACCAATAACGAATGCCGAGGCTTCGAAGAAGGCGAAGAGTATGGCTAGAGTCTTCTGGGCGCCTGTAAACTTCTTCCTAGCCTCAGGCTGAGTTAAATCCAGGTCTATGATCTTAGCTCCAACCAAGATCTGGAGTATTAAGCCTGCTGTCACAATAGGGCCTATGCCGAGCTCCATTAAGGTCCCAGCACTACTAGCAAATATTATCCTAAGCAACTCTAACTCAGCTACTACACCAGCCTGCCTCGGAATCCCGTAGAGGGGGATGTTAGCCATTATAAAGTAGAGTACTAGAACTAACCCGGTTAGAGCGAGCCTCCTATAAAGCGTAGGCTTTGGAGCAGGCTTACTAACACTAGGCAACCTCTCAGCTACGCTAGCAAGTAATCCAAGCACATCGGGCATCCAGCTTCCACACCAAGCTCACTTACACTCTCCATTCCTTTTAAACTTCACTATCCCTGGTGCGGGGGGTGGGATTTGAACCCACGCAGGCCTACGCCATCGGGTCCTGAGCCCGACCCCTTTGACCAGGCTCGGGCACCCCCGCTCCTCTAGGGTGTGATCTAGCTCTAAGGCTTTAAACGCTTAGATAACCTGGTTACTGGGCTGGATTTAAGTTTAAACCTTTAATGTAGTGTTTGGGAGTGTGTTTGCCGAGATGAGGTTTATTGTTGATACCATGTTAGGTGATGTTGCTAGGTGGCTTAGAATTATGGGTTATGATACTAGGTATTCTAGGAGTTATGGTGATAGAGAGCTTCTCAGCGAGGCTATCCTCACAGGCAGGATTCTGATTACAAGGGATAGGGGTTTGCATGCTAAGGCTCGCAAAGCCTCTGTGAGAGCGGTGCTCCTAGAGTCTACTACTATAGAGGAGAGGCTTGCCGAGCTCTCCGTAAAACTAGGGCTTGAGCTTAGAGTTGACCCTAATACGAGTAGGTGCCCGGAGTGTAATGGGGTGCTGGAGAGGGTTAATGATAAGAGTATTGTTAGAGATCGCGTGCCCCCCCTAGCTTATAATACCTACGATGTGTTCTACGCGTGCACTGTATGCGGTAGAGTTTACTGGGAGGGGAGTCATTGGGATAACATTAGAAGGGTGGTTGAGATTTCTAGGGGGTTAGCTGAGGAGATGAGGAAAGCTTATAGACCTAGGAGGTAACATTGTAGTAAACGGGGTTTAGAGAGTGTTAGGGAGGGTTAAGCACACTCTATTAATGTGGCGTAGGATAGTAGCTTTATCGTCTAAGCCTAGTACAGATGAGTACCTACTACTTTTAAGGCTAAGCCTTCTAGGCTTCGCTCTAATAGGTAGTATTGGGTTCACAATACACATGCTATATGTATTGCTAACATCGAGGTGATATCAGTGGCTGAAGCTAGGTCTAGGTTCTACGCAATACACGTCGTGAAAGGGATGGAGGGTAGAGTAGCGTTACTACTTGAGGAGAGAACCAGGAATGCAGGGTTGGATGTGAGGAGTATTGTTGTACCTGTAGAGGCAAACGGCTACATAATAGTGGAGGTGGGGAATCCGGGGGTTCTATACCACCTGGTTAAGGGCATCAGGTATGTTAAGAGGAAGAGGCCTGTAGCTATTAGGGAGGAGGATGTGCTAAGATTAGCTAAGCCCGTAGTGGAAGCTCCTAAGGTGTCGAGAGGGCAGTTGGTAGAGATTGTTGGCGGCCCGTTTAAAGGCATGAAAGGTAGAGTTGTCGAGATCCACGAGGCTAGGAAGGATGTAGATGTATCACTACTGGACTTTAGGATGGTTGTGACGATACCGTTAGAGCTGGTAAAGCCTGTAGAGCAAAAGTGAAATCCAAGCCTAGAAACCTCGCCTTTAAAGGGCGGGGAGGGGTCATATGAAAACCCTTAATAGGCTGGAATCGCTTAGGGATCTTAAGGCTGGGAAAGCTTTACGAGGGAGTAGCTGGGGTGCCTTGGCAGGCTTTGATTTCAACGTGGTCCTGGTTAGGTATAGTGAGATTGGTATTATGGGTTTAAGGACTAGGAGGAGGATGGAGGGTCTCCTAGTTAAAGCTCTTAGAGAGGCTCTAAGCTACCATGGCGTTGAAGGTGTTATAGATGTTAGCGATGGGAGGGTTTTCATATGGGAGCCTAGTAGTGTTGAGGGGGCTGTTAAGGCGTCAACAAGGGTTTTCGGTGTTAAATCTGCATCCCCAGCTTATAGTATCGATTTCACTGATATCAATGATCTAATCCGGAGAGCTGAGGAGTTCTTTGCGGAAAGAGTTAAAGGGAGGGTTTTCAGAGTTAGAGCTAGGAGAGTTGGAGTCCACCAGTTTACAAGTAAGGATGTTGAGAAACTTCTAGGCTCAAGGCTACTTGAGGCTGGAGCTCTCAGAGTTGACTTGGAGAACGCTGAGTACACAGCGTACGTGGAGGTTAGAGGGGGTAGAGCCTACCTCTTTGACACCATAGTGGACGGCCCTGGAGGGCTCCCCGTGGGGAGTGAGGGTTTAGTACTAGTATTGTTTAGCGGTGGCTTCGACTCTACAGTAGCGACGTGGAGGCTTATGAAGAGAGGTTGCGGGGTGCACCTAGTACACTACGATCTCGGATTCCCCGAACCTGTTAGAGTTGCAGTTGAGGTGGCTAAGTATATTGCTGATAACTGGAGCTTCGGCCACAAAGTTAAAATGTACATAGTGAACTTCAGGGGTGTGGCGAGAATTGTTAATGGCCTTGTATCGCCACCATACAGAACCCTGGTTATGAGAAGGCTTATGCTAAGCCATGCTGAGACCCTAGCTGAGAAAATTGGAGCGGAGGCTCTTGCAACAGGAGAGTCTATAGGGCAGGCTGCAAGCCAAACTATTAGGAGTATACACCTTATAGGAGGTGGTATGAAACTCCCAGTACTTAGACCCCTCTCCGGCTCGGATAAGGATGAGATAGTCAAGGAGGCGATGAGGATTGGAACCTACGAGTTTAACAAGAGGCAAGTGGAGGTATGCGGTCTAGCAGCTACACCAACTCCGAGAGGTGGTGTAGATAGGTTTAAGGAGGAGTACGATAAGGTCGTAGACGTAGTCGCACCCGAACCCCTAGAAATAGATCTTAAATCAAGGAGTTTAAACGAGATACTAGAAAGCCTAAAACTATAATTCTACATTGAGGGCGTAGCCTTGAGTAGGGGGAGTAGATTCTACTGGGGCGAAGGCTACATACTGTGTAGCATCACATCAGGAAACCTAGAGGTTAGAGCCTCAAATACCACCATAGTCTTCGAGAATAGAAGCTTATACATAGAAGGGTTGTTCGAGAAGATTAGAGAGTACCGCTGGAGGCAGGGTAAAAACATATACATAGACCTAGCGTTCCCAATAAAAGGAATTAAAGGTGGAGGTGCAATTCACAAAGCAGATATAGACACATACATTGGATCCTACGGGCTCGCCTACACGATAATCGAAGGCGTAGGCTACTACCTCACAATATACCCCCCTCCGGGATCCCTCTACGAGTACGCCACCATATCCAAGGACATGGTAATGCTAAGAACCAGCCTAAGAAGAGAGGTTTACTTAATAGCCGAGAATAGCGGAAAAAGAATAATATTAGTATAATATCCCAGTAGAACCTCTAACCTCGATAGAAGCACCTGAGAAGATAGGATCCCCTTCCCGATGAGTCTTAGCGCTAAGTACATGGTGATGCTGAAGCCCCCTACAAGCCCCCTCCCCCACTCCGGCGTCTCCTTTTCACCTATAACGGCTAGCCGTCTCTCACATTATAGTTCGGTTATGACTGGCCATCTGCTGAGGAAAAGCATGCTAAGCTCTACTCCTACCCATCATTGGCCGGGGGATGAGCGGCTTAAGCACCTCACCTTCCCGGGGGAAGTTATTCAGCTTTCTACTTTGATCAAGGTTATGCCCCAGTTCTCCTTTAAAGTGTTATGGCTTGTATCTTCTAGGTTTAAAACTGTGTGGGAGGTAGATCTAGGTGGGGTTAGGCTGCTATGGTTGATATACTGGTGACTGGGTCGATAGTATTTACTGGTGAGAGGTTTCTAAGGAATGGTTACGTGTACTTGAGAGATGGTAGGATCGATTCTGTAGGGGAGGCTCCGGTGCCGGAGGAGTATACGTATGCTACTTTAATACTGGGGGGTCCGGGTAGGGTGATTGTACCCGGTTTAGCCGCCTTAGCTAGTGTTGCTGCGTACCCTATCAGGCTTAAATCGCCTTCTATGGGTGGTAGGGTTAGGTTTTATGCGGATAGCGATCTTAAAACTCTCATCCTATCATCGCTCCCAGCCGTCTACGAGCTCCACATGAGCGGTGTAACCACTATTATCATTGAGGGTTTAACGCCAGAGCTCCCCTTAGAGCTATCAAGGCTTGTAGGTGGGTTCTACGGGCTAGCTGTCCCCGTATGCTCTGGGGTCGAGCCTAGATATGTTCCTGGCCTAGCCTCAGCTATCACCATAGCTGGTCCTGAGTGTGAGGGTGAGGCTGAGGTGGTTGAGGTTGACGGTAGGGGGTTTAAGGGGTCTTCAAGGCTTCTAAGCGTGTTTGGAGGTGTATCATATACTATCTCTAAGGCTAACTCTGAGAATCCGTGGGCTGAGGGTTTAGAGCTTAGGAGGGCCTTATCCCTACCTCCACCTTCTATAAAGCCGGGTAGGGTGGCTGAGATAGCTGTCTACGATGTTAGTAGACCTCCGGCAATGCTACTTGATATGGCTGGTGAGAGGGAGATTTTAGGGATCTACACTTCGGGGGCTAGGCTTGAGACTCTCATAGCCGGAGAGGATGTTCTTGTTGATACAGGGGAGCATTTGTACATAGTGGAGAAGCATTTCAACGAGGTTAGAAGGCTGGCTGAGAAGCTTGTCCCGAGGCGTACTCGTTAGTGGGGTGGTAGAGAATTTATAGCTTCAAATGGTAGCATTAGAATGTGGATAGTGGTGTTAGGGGTTTGAGTAAGAGCGATATGAGGGTCTATGTTGTAGATGTAGATTCTGTGCTAGATGGGAGTATAAGGGCTATGGTGGAGAGGGGTGAGATTAGAGGTAAGATTGTAATCCTTAAATCTCTGGTCGAGTACTTCCACAAGGAGGCTAGCTCCGGTAGATCTCTAGGCTATACGGGTTTAGAGGAGCTTAGAAGGCTGCTTGAGCTCCAGAACCCGGGTGTGGAGGTTTCAGTTGTCGAGGATGAGAAGAGGAGCCCTAAGGACTACGATGTATATGTGGTTAAAACAGCTATAAGGGATTACGCCTGGAGGGTTGGAGCAACGCTTGTAACATCGGATAGCGTCCAGGCATCTACCGCTGGGGCCCTCGGACTACCCGTTATATACTCTAGGAGGGGGGTTCAGGGTAGGTTGAAGTTCGAGTCTTTCTTCGACTCTAAGACCATGAGCGTCCACCTCAAGGAGGGTGCGCCTCCCCTGGCCAAGGTTGGAGCTCCGGGTAGGTGGGTTTTCGTTAAGCTCAGAGAGGAGCCTATGAAGGCCTCTGAGATAGAGGAGATGGCTAGGGAGATAGTTGAGGTTGCATCGAGGGGGGGTGGGTTTGTGGAGATCGATAGGCTGGGTTCTACCATAGTTCAGTTGGGGGATTACAGGATTATCATAACCAGGCCTCCTCTAAGCAACGGCTGGGAGATTACAGCTGTGAGGCCGTTGGTGAAGCTTAGACTTGAGGACTACAACCTACCAGAGAAGCTCCTTAAAAGGCTTATAGAGAGAGCTGAGGGTATATTGATAGCAGGAGCTCCTGGAATGGGTAAAACTACGTTTGCCCAGGCTCTAGCAGAGTTCTACGCCAGGCAGGGTAAGATTGTTAAAACCGTGGAATCCCCTAGGGATATGAGGTTACCCCCAATAGTAACCCAGTATTCTAAGTCGTACGCTGACATAGGAGAGCTCCACGACATACTACTACTATCTAGGCCTGACTACACGGTCTTCGACGAGCTTAGAACGGATGAGGATTTCAAACTCTACGTAGATCTGAGGCTAGCGGGGATAGGGATGGTTGGAGTTCTACACGCTACATCGCCTATAGACGGTATACAGAGGTTTATCAGAAGGGTTGAGCTGGGCATGATACCAAGTATAATAGATACTGTTATATTCATAAACGAAGGTAGAGTTGATAAGGTCTACGAGCTATCCATAAGAGTTAAACTACCTACGGGACTTAAAGAAGCTGAGCTCACAAGACCCGTCGTGGAGGTTAAAGACTTCCTATCAGGCGACCTAGAGTACGAGATATACACGTTCGGTGAGCAGACAATGGTCATCCCCGTTAAGAGCATGACAAGACCCCCCACAGTAGAGGATGAAGTAAGGAAGGTCATACCAGAGGCTAAAGTTGAAGTCAGAGAAGGGGTTTTAATAGTAAGACTACCAAGACTGGGAGGCAGGATTACAGCTAGGAAGGTAAAAAGGGTTAAAAGGATAGCCGAAGAACACGGCCTAGAGCTCAGATTCACCCCCGAGTAGGAGGTTGACACGCAGCCCTCCGATCCCCAGCTGACAGCCCCCGTCCTTGAAAGAGGCGAGAGCTCCTTCTACACCCACCTAGGGCCACCTCCCACCCCTTCGGAAGCCCCTCACGGATGCATCATAACAGCATATGCCTAAACCCTCTCGTCAGCCTCGCGGATTGTATGGGCTTCCCGCCCACTAAGCTTGTCCACACAAACTCCGTAAAGCATATGTAACACATATCCCGGTATCTGTACAGGTTGGGAGCTAGAAACACCTCTCAGCCCTAAAAGAGGCGAGGCCTCATATAGGTCTGGGTGGGGTGAGCTCCTGTCAATAGTGTTAGCAGTTTCAATGATAGACCTGAGGGTAGTGTTAGGGACCGCTACAAGGCCTAGCCCTCGTCTAAATCCCTAATCTTTTTAAGATCTGAGTGCTACTCGTCCACCTTTAAGGTTTTAAACCTAGTCTCAGCTCTTGAGTAGAATGGGGCTTACTCTGTTGTCGTATGCTAAGAGGAAAGCCTCTAGGGCGGAGAACGAGCTTGCTACTATACTCTGGGGTTTAGGCTATGCTGTGGTGAGAGGTCCTTCGAGTGGTGGGGGTGTGAGGAGGAGGTTCCAGCCTGATCTGGTTGTGGCTAGGAGTGGGGTTATCATAGTGTTTGAGGTTAAGACGGGGAGGGGTGGAGAGCCCGTCTACATTGACTCAAGCCAGGTCTTGGGGGTTCAGGATTTCGCTAGGAGAGCTGGGGGTGTAGCATATATAGCTGTGAGGCTTGAAGGTGGGGAGTGGAGGTTCCATCCACTAGATTCTCTGGAGACGACTAGGAAGGGGAACTTCAAGATAAGCGATCCCCAGAAGGGTTTAAGGTTAAGGGATCTTGAGGAGAAGCACTTCCCAAGAACGGCTAGGATAACTGATTATCTCAACTACAAGCAGCTCTAAAGAGCTCGGAGGTATTGCGGAATTCATGGAGGTTATTTAAGTAAGGGCCTAGTATCAAGTCTCTCGGTGGTCTAGCTTGGACTTCTCGTTTAGCAGGGAGGAGGAGCTCTTCAGGGAGGCTGTGAGGGGTTTTCTTAGTAAGAGGCTCTCCCCCATATGGGAGTCTATTGATGAGAGTGGTTTGATTCCCGTTGAGCTCATAAGGGATATGGGCTCTCAGGGTTTCTTCGCTATCCCAGTTCCAGAGGAGTATGGAGGTCAGGGTGGCACGTTTACCCTAGCAGTTATAGCTGCTGAGGAAGTAGGCTACCATGATCCCTCGATGGCTACGGCTGTGTACACTCTCTTGAATAACGCTTGGCCCTACATACTATACCTCTACGGTAGTGAGAATGTTAAGCTCGAAATACTCCCCCTCGTAGGTTCTGGGAGGGCTTTCTTCGGCATAGCCTCCACGGAGCCTCAGGGGGGTAGTGATGTGGCTGGGCTTAGAGCTTCGGCTACCCGAGGGGACGGCTATTACAGCTTGTGGGGTGAGAAGATATACGTTAGCGGTGTTAGGGAGGCTTTAGAACAGCTTGATACGGGGGGCTGGCTTCTACTAGCTAGAACCGGTAGGCTGGAGGATAGGCATAGGGGTTTAACTGCGTTCGCCTTCATAGCTAGGAGGAATGGTAGGTCGGTTGAGGGGTTGGAGTATGGTATGCTGAAGACCATAGGAAGACACGGTATATCAACTGGGGTTCTCACACTAAAGGGGGCTCGGACGCCCCTCGACACAGTTGTTGGAGGTGAGGGTAGGGGCTTCTACGTGGCTATGGAGGGGTTTAACGTAGCGAGGATAATGGTGGCAGCAGCTAACCTAGGAGTTGCTAGGTGGGCTCTAGAAGAGGCTGTTAAATGGTCTAGGGAGAGGGTGTTATTTGAAAGGCCTATAGCAAGCTTCCAGGCTGTGAGCTTCCCGCTAGCAGAGCTAGCTGTCGAGCTTGAGGCTGCAAGACTGCTAGTCTATAAATCTGCGTGGATGGCAGATAGGATATATGCGAGGAGAGAGCCCGGGTTAAAGCCAGGGGATTTAGCCTTCTACGCTGCAGCCTCGAAGATAAAAGCTGTGGAGGTAGCATTAAAGATCCTTGAGACAGCCATGAAGACTATAGGGGGTCTATCCTATATAAAGGAATCTAAGGTGAATAGGGGGTTGCTAGGCGTGCTATCATACCTAGTTGGAGCTGAGGGGGCTCAAAACATCATGAGGTATATTGTGGCGAGAGAGCTTATAGGGAAGGATTATGTTAAATGATCTCAGCCGGAGCTTAGAGGTCTCACCCTAAACCTACCCTCATGAAAACCCATTACTAAAACCCTATCTCCTGGTTTAACAGCCTCACAGCTCTCGCACTCCGCATTCCAGAGCTCCCCTTCAACTAATATGATTAACCTAGACCCTGAGACCTCGACGACCGTGGCCTTCCTCCCTATATAAGTTTCCATGCCGACCTTAACCTCCCTCCTATGGACTTCTACGACCTTGTATATGATGAAGGCTGCAACCGCTAATAGGATTAACGCTATCACCAGCACCTCCTCTAACCCCACTATGTTAATCTTATACGCTACGACTACAGGGGCTAGGAGTAGGATTCCAACGACTAGGAGGTCGTCTAAAATCGCTAATGTAATCTCTGTTAGCTTCATAGCTTTTATCCTCATCTCTTACCCGAGAGTTTTCTAGCCTCCCTCTCAGTCTCCCTTAGTATGACTATATCCCCGATCCTCACAGCCCCCACGACGTTCCTCGTTAATATCCTACCCTTATCCTTACCCTCCAGTATCCTAACCCTAACCTGGGTAACCTCTCCTGTAACACCAGTCCTACCTATTATCTGTATAACCTCAGCCGGGTAACCTATCTCCTCCACCACGCTCCTCTCCTCAGAGCTCAACCTCCTCTAACCCCCCGCCTTTACTAGGCTATTTAAGCCTATTAAGCTCTTACAGATATAGAGAGTTAGGTGTCTAGGCTTTGCCTAAGGAGAGGGTTTGTAGCTTTTGCGGTAAAACCATAGAGCCGGGGACTGGGATGATGTATGTTACGGTTAAAGGGGAGATATACTGGTTTTGTAGTAGTAAGTGTAGGAAGAGCTTTAGAATGGGCAGAAACCCCGCTAGGCTTTCATGGGTTAAGAGGGTTAGGAAGGTGAGCGAGGTAGCTTAGGGATGCCCCTTGAGAGGACCCTTGTAGTGGTTAAACCAGATGGTGTTAGGAGGGGTTTAGTGGGAGAGGTTATATCGAGGTTTGAGAGGAAAGGGTTTAGATTGAAAGCTCTTAAAATGACCTGGATGACTAGGGAGCAGGCGGAGCAGTTCTACGAGGTTCATAGGGGTAAGCCTTTCTACGAGGAGCTCGTGAAATTCGTTACTAGCGGGCCTGTGGTGGCAATGATCTTAGAGGGTGAGTCTGCAATAAGCGTAGCGAGGATAATGATAGGGGTTACGGATGGTAGGAAAGCACAGCCGGGGACCATTAGGGGGGACTACTCCCTATCGATACTAGAGAACATTGTACACGCTTCCGACTCCGAGGAGTCTTTCTATAGGGAGTATAAGGTGTTATTCAGCGACCTGGAGGTCGTCTCAGATTACTAGTGTGTGAGCGTGCGGAGGGTTTAATTACATAGGTTTCTCAAGTACTTTCTTGATTTTAAGTAGTGGTGTTAGATAGCTCTTATCCCCACTGTTATATTTCACCTCCACTATCTCCTTTAAGGTCATTAGCTCGTCTAGCGATAGCATATCCTGGAATTCCGTTATAAGCTTTGAAGCGTGCTCTGCCGGTACATCAGTGTACACTATGTCACCTTCATCTACATGTCTTCCTACCAGCACTCTCCCCTGTATCGATATTGCTACAGCAGCTCCTGTTCTAGCTTCAGCTAAGCTTCTATCCCTATCCTTTATAGCCATTATCCTCCCCAGTGGTCTCCCAGATGCGTCCATTACAGGGTATCCTGGTTTCACTATGCCCCCTAAAACTTCAACCCCTACTATTGCAGGGTCGCTTCTCCTAAACACATATCCAGGTATTATCCTTACCTTCCCCGGTCTTACGAGGGCCTCTAAAGCTCTAACCCTCTCCTCGCTTTTCTCCCTCCTAACCCACTCCTCGTACTCCTCTAAAAGCCTGTATATTATGTTGTTTGAGAACACCCTAACCCCGGTTCTTGAAGCCTCCTCCTCCGCTTCAGGTAGTATCTTGACGTTAAAGGCTAGTATTACACCTAGGTACTTATCAATTCTAGCTGTTACACTTGCATCTATCACATCACTCCTACTCACATGACCTACATCTGCTATCCTAACCGGGACACCCCTCCTCCTCAAAGCCTCCACTATAGCCTCAAGGGTCCCCAGGGTATCAGCTTTAACTACAACCCCTATGTTATCAGTTCTAATAACTATACCTCCAACCTCCTCTTTAACCAACTCCACGTACTTAGAGTGGTCTCCATCCCCAACCACGTATAGAGGGGAGCCTGCTAGGACATCCTCTAGGCCTTGAGCAGCTATTCTAACACCTGCTGCTGCTACAACCTCTTCTACAAGCATGAACTTAGCCTCTCTAGCCCTAATCTCCTCTAGAGGTCTAGGCATTAACAGTGCTTTAACTGTGGTCACCACAGGCCCACTTTTACCTGCAAGGACTATCACATCACCAACCCTTATAACGCCATCGTAGACAATAGCATCTACTACAGCTCCGAGGCCGTGCTGCTCTTTAACCTCTAAGACAACACCCCTAGCAGGCCCCTCAGCGTACCTAAGCCTATCCCTCATATACTGTTGTGTTAAACCAGCTAGTATAGCTAGGAGCTCCGCCACACCCTCACCGGTCCTAGCTGATATAGGGACTACCGCGACCTTCTTCGTGTAATCCTTTATCCTAGTGAAGAGCTCCGATGGGACCCCCTTCTCGTAGAGCTTCCCAATTATATCATAGACCCTCCTCTCAAGCTCCCCTCTAACCCTTTCATCCTGCTTCTGGAAGCTGAATATAAACGGTGTATCCGGGTTAGGCTTCCAACCTGGAATCCTATCTATCTTGTTAGCAGCCACTATGAAGGGAGTCCTCCTAGACCTTAGAAGTTCTAAGGCCTCATAGGTTTGCGGCTGAGGCCCCTCCATAACGTCTACGACTAGTATAGCGAAGTCAGCAACACTACCACCCCTCCTCCTAAGATTCGAGAACAGCTCGTGACCCGGAGTGTCTATGAAGAGTAGGCCTGGTATAACGAGCTTAACAGGGACAATCTTCTTAAGAGGCTCAGCTATAGACTCTATAACATCTGCTGGGACCAAGCTAGCCCCAATATGCTGGGTCATACCCCCAGCTTCCCTAACAGCTATAGCCGTCTTCCTAATCTTATCAAGCAACGTAGTCTTACCGTGATCCACATGCCCTAAAACCACTACTATAGGCTGTCTAAGCTTCCTAACCTCACCAAACCCCATGATAGCCCCCACCTTTACATGCTGGAAGAAAGCCTAATAGCTATAACCATAGCCTACCCTAGAGTAAGGGGCTTCTGGCCGTCTCCACCTTATCTAAGTAGATCTCGGATGTGAAGCTGTGAGGTTAGCCTAGCTATGTTTATAAGGTTTACTCCTAGTGGAGCGTACTAGGGTTGTTCGAATGGCTAGTAAGGAGAGGCCTCCTCTAAGGGTGGTTATATCGGATCCCAAGGCTAAGGGTGATGTGATTAGAGTTAAGGTTAGGGGTGTCCAGGATATTCCCTATAGTGATTCTATGAGGAAGAGTAAGGAGCAGGAGAGGGTGGAGCTCCCGCTAGCTAAGGTTAGTAAGGGGGTGTTTGAGAGGCTTGGCCTAGGGGAGGTTGGAGTTATGACTTTGAGGTTTAAGGTTGAGGGGAGGAAGGTTAAGATTCCGTTTAGGGTTGAGGTTAGCGATGCTGTGTCCGAGGGGGAGGTTTGGGTTAGCGAGGCTCTACTACTAGAGGCTATAGGGTCTAGTGAGGGTGAAGCTGAGGCTTTCAGGGCTATGTCGTGGCAGGTGGCTGTTGGCGATGATGTTGCTACGAGGATTGCCGGTCTTGAGATAGGAGATTATGTTGATGGAAGCCTCGTTGGATTGAAGGGGTTGAGGCTTAAGGTAGCCGGGGGTGTTGACGCTACAGGAATACCCATGCATCCAGGCGTCCCGGGTACGGGTAGGTGGAGTATACTGCTTTCAGGGCCTCCAGGCTTTAGACCTAGGAGGGAGGGTGAGAGGGTTAGGAAGAGTGTTAGAGGTCGCATGATACCAGATCCTAGAGCTGAGAGGAGGAAGACTAGCTTAGCTCAGCTTAACCTAGTTATAGCTTATGAGGGCTGAGGTTTTGAAGGTGGAGAAGTACCCGGAGGTTAACATAGGGGTTGTAGGGCATGTAGATCACGGTAAGACTACGTTGGTTCAAGCCCTCACAGGAATCTGGACTATGAGGCATAGTGAGGAGATAAGGAAGGCTATGACTATAAAGCTTGGATACGCTGATGGAGAGGTGTGGGTTTGCAGGGGTTGCGGTTACCCTGAAATGTACACCCCGGAGCCCGTGTGCGAGTGTAAGCCTGGGGCGAAGCCAGAGCTAGTTAGAAGACTCTCATTTGTAGATGCACCAGGCCATGAAACCCTTATGACTGTTATGCTCTCAGGAGCCGCTGTCATGGATGGAGCTATATTGGTGGTAGCCGCTAACGAGCCGTGCCCCCAGCCTCAGACGAGAGAGCATCTGGTTGCCTTAGAGATCCTCGGTATAAAGAACGTTATTGTAGCACAGAATAAAGTTGATGTTGTAACACCTGAGAGGGCTAGGGAGAGTTACGAGGAGATAGAGAGATTCCTTGAGGGGACTATAGCGGAGGGCGCCCCCGTAATCCCTGTGAGCGCTCTTAAGAGGGTTAATGTTGATGCCCTCCTAGCTGCAATAGAAGAGTATATACCGACACCTGAGAGGGATTTAGATAAGCCTCCTTTAATGTACGTGCTTAGAAGCTTTGATGTCAACAAGCCTGGAACGCTACCAGAGAAGCTTGTAGGAGGTGTTCTAGGAGGCTCTGTTATACAGGGTAGGTTTAGGGTGGGCGATGAGATTGAGATAAGACCGGGGTTGCAGGTTAGGAGGAGGGATGGAAGTATAGGCTACGAGCCTGTAGTAACCAGGATTGAAGGGCTTAGGTATGGCAGCCTTGAGGTTGACGAGGCGAGGCCCGGAGGGCTTGTAGCTATAGCTACCACTCTCGACCCTTCGATAACAAAGGCTGATAACATGGTTGGAAACATAGCTGGTAAGCCAGGCCAGCTACCACCTGAGTATACGAGCTTAACCATAGAGTACAGCCTCTTCGAAACACTCGTTGGCACCCGGGGAGAGGTTAAGGTCGAGCCTCTGAAGCCCAGGGAGCAGCTACTACTCTCCATAGGCCCGTCGACAGTCCCAGCCCTCGTAAAAGGGGTTAGGAGGGGTGTCTTAGACGTTGACCTGGCGAGGCCTGTGGTGTCATGGAGGGGTGCTAAGGTAGCTATTAGTAGGAAGGTTGTAGGTAGATGGAGGCTGATAGGCTGGGGGGTTGTGAGGGTTTAATCGTAGTACTGGATACAAGCATAGTACTCGATATAGCCCGGGGGACTATACCCTTATCCTCCATAGATGGTGTAATAGCTGGCTCCTATAAGCTGGTCACGGTTAAAGGGGTTCTAGAGGAGCTCTCTAGGATAGCAGAGGGTGGGGGGTTGAGATCTAGGATAGCTAGGAGGGCGTTGAACCTCGTAGAGGAGGTGGGTGTAGTTGTGCTAGGTGAGGTGGAAGGCGGGGTCGATGACGCTATAGTGGCTTTAGCTCTAAGTCTGAAGAGTAGGTGTAGGGTTATAGTGGCTACGAACGATAGGGTTCTTAGGAGGCGTTTGAGGAGAATAGGGGTTCCAACAATGTATTATAGGAGAGCTAGAGGGGGGTTGGAGGTTGACTGGCACCCTGTATTCTAATGAAACCTTTTAAACCCCAGGCTTTAAATAGCACATTTGACCGGAGGGTTTAGCACGGATATAGTGGTGTCCGGTATTGTATGTTGAGTTCGAGGTTGAGGAGTGGGTTGGGATTCCACCAGCTAAGGTCTACGCTGGAGAGGATCTAGACTCCATAGTATTAGACATACTTAGGGATAGGCTTGAAGGCATATACGATCCAGGACTCGGGGTTATCATAGCCGTTGTGGACGCCAGGATTGTTGGTGATGGTGTAATACTACCGATATCAGGTGATCCCAACATATACTTCCCCGTACGCTACAAGGTATTGTCATTCGAGCCCCTCGTACAGGAGGTTGTTAAGGGTGTAGTGAGAGATGTTAGAGAGCAGGGTTTATACGTGGACCTCGGCCCCGTGGACGGCTTCGTCTTCAGAGGCCAGATCTTAGATGAAAGCCTTGAAATGCTCCCTGATAGGAGGGGGTTTAGGTCTACTGAGACTGGGAAGGTTGTGGAGATAGGGGATGTGGTTAGAGCTAGGATAACACAGGTCTCCAGGCCTACAACTAGCAATATAAGGGCTTTAAGGATAGGGATGACTATGAGGCAACCGTACCTTGGCAAGGAGGAGTGGTTTAAGAGGTAGAGGTGTAACGCTATGCCCGCTAGGAGAGCTCCTTCTAAGAAGCCTTCTTTAAAAGCTTGTAGTGATTGTGGAACCCTCAACCCCAGGGACGCCCAGGTATGCTCTAATTGCGGCTCCTCAAGGCTAACCGAGGACTGGGAGGGCATGGTTGTCATAATAAGCCCCTCCAATAGTAGGGTTGGAGCTCACGTAGGGTTGTTAAAGCCTATTAAGAGGGCTATAAGGATAGCGGGTAGGATAGTGGTTTGATGGTGGAATATCTATCGCTAGGCCTCCCTGAGGCTAGGAGGGAGGATTATAGCAGTCCGTGGGGTCCAGTTGTAGTTGGAAGCTTGGAAGGCTACGTTAGCGGAGTTAAGGGGCTTGTATGCGTAGGCGATGTGGTTTCAAGGTACTGTCTAGACCTATTAGACCATGTTGAAAGCATAATCCTAGTCTATGATAGGATTACGAGGAGGGTTGAAGCTCGGGGCGAGCTCGATGTACGGGGGTTTGAGAGGATTGTATTAGTTAATGAGAGAAGCACTGTATCCCTGGAGGTCTACAGAGTATTATGTAACCTCATAGGCTTGAATAAAGTGAGGGTGGTTTTAGAGGTGGTAGGTGAGGAGGATATGATAGCACTCCCAGCCATAGCGTGTCTAAAGAGCGGCTGGGCCGTAGTCTACGGCATACCGGGTGTAGGCGCTTGCATCATCAGATACTCTAATCTAAACACTAGGATAGCTCAAACTAGGTACCTCCAGTTGAAGCCCCGGAGCTCCAGCCAGACGTTGAACCCTAAGTTAAGCTTTTAAATCCTAAACCTTCAAACACACGATAGGGTTTAAATTTGAGCGTGACATCTAAGATACTAAATATTGGTGAGTATAAGGCTGAGGTGGTCTCAGACAGGTATAACCCGCTTATAGGTAGGAGGGAGCTTGTACTAAGAGTAGACCACCCACTTAAACCAACCCCAACCCGCCTGCAGTTAAGGTTTAGCATAGCTAAAGCCTTTAACGCAGATGTTGAGAGGGTGTACGTTAGAAGTGTTAAAACAGAGTATGGCATGGGGGTTTCGAGGGTTGAAGCCCACATCTACGATAACGTTGAGAGAGCTCTAGCCTTCGAGCCAAAATACGTTGTGGAGAGGAATGGCGGTGTTAAACCACAGCAGTAGGAGAGGTGAGGGTGCTTTTAAACCTCAAACAACCCAGAGGAGGTGGGTCTAGAGTATGCCGGAGAAGGGTGGGAAGGAGCTTAAGACCTATGTGCATAAGCTCTACATAGTTGACACGAAGACTGGCACTATCAAGATTAAGAATAAGAGATGCCCTAGATGTGGTAGCATAATGGCCCACCACCTTAAACCTACAGAGAGATGGCATTGCGGTAAGTGCGGATACACAGAGTTCATCGTTAAAGGTAGGAGGTGAGCTTAGACCATCCAAAGGGGTGGGGTTACAGTCCCAGAGCTCCACCTCCGGAAAGCTGTTGATCCGCTACTACGATTATGCTTTTGAGCTGAGAGGTTTTGTGGTAATCGAGGTGAGGATATCGGGCCTCTCAGCTAGCGTGGGTTGGTGGAGGGCCGGGTTATGCTAGTGCTTGGTGTAGAGTCTACTGCTCATAGCTTCGGTGTATCCGTTGTATCCGATAGCCCCCCTTATATCCTATCGGATTCTAGGAGGGTTTACACTCCTAGGGAGGGGGGTATTCTACCTAGGGAGGTGGCGGCTTTCTTCTCTAGGGTTGCAGGTGAGGTTGTTAGGGAGGCTTTGGAGTCTGCTGGTGTTAGGATTGGCGATGTGAATGCTATAGCTGTTGCGCTAGGCCCTGGTATGGGGCCTCAGCTTAGGGTTGGGGCTACAGTTGCTAGGGCTCTTGCAAGCTACTACTCTAAACCACTCGTCCCCGTTAACCATGCTGTAGCCCATGTTGAGATCGCCAGGTTCCTGACGGGGTTGAGGGATCCTATAGTCTTGTACGTTGCTGGTGGTAATACTGCTGTTGTCTCATACTCTGAGGGCCGCTACAGGGTTTTCGGTGAGACTCTCGACATGCCTTTAGGTAACCTCCTAGATACTTTCGCTAGGGAGGTTGGCATAGCCCCACCATATGTTGTTGGCGGTATGCACGCTGTTGATAGGTGTGCTGAGGGGGGTGATTTCATTGAAGGGCTGCCCTACATAGTTAAAGGTCAGGACTCCTCGTTCTCCGGGTTGCTAACAGCAGCTCTTAGGATTGTTAGGAGTGGTGTTAGGCTAGCTGATGTATGTTACACACTTAGGGAGATAGCCTACTCCTCTGTTGTAGAGGTTTTAGAGAGGGGGTTAGCTCATACTGGTAGAAGGGAGGTTCTACTAACTGGTGGTGTGGCTGCTAGTAAGATTTTAAATGATAAGATAGAGGCTATGGCTAGACTCCACGGAGCGGTTTACAAGCCCATACCTGCAAGGTATGCTGGGGACAACGGTGTCATGATAGCTGTGACTGGGATGGCCGCCTACAAGTGGGGTTATGTTATCGAGGTGTCGAGAGCCTTCATAAGGCAGAGGTGGAGGATAGACCAGGTGGATGTACCTTGGTACTACGAGTTCCCGTAACCTCTGGTGTCACCTGAGATGAGCTCCCTTAAGGATATGCTAGGCTGGGTTAGAGGGCTTGAGCTGGTGAAGAGGGGGGCTGAGTCTGAGATAAGACTAGGGTTTTTCATGGGTATCCCGGCTATCTTCAAGCTCAGGGTCCCCAAACCCTACATGCACCCCAGGCTAGCCGATATACTGATATCACAGAGGACTAGGAAGGAGGCTAAGGTTATAGCATACGCTTTAAAACATGGGATCCCAGCTCCCAGACTCCTAGCAGTACTCCCCTCCATAGGGTTGATTGTAATGGAGTACGTGCAAGGGGTTACATTGAAGGACTACGCATACAGAGATCCCAGGGGGGCTCTCTTGTATTCTAGGATAGCAGGGTCCATACTAGGGAGGCTCCACGAGGTGGGCGTTGCCCACGGGGATCCGACAACGTCTAACTACATTGTATCCTCTGATGGGGGTTTGAAGTTGATAGACTATGGTCTCTCAGATTTCACAGAGGATGTTGAGGATAAGGCTGTAGACGTACACCTCTATAGGAGGGCTGTTGAGAGCACACATGCATCCATAGCAGCTGGTATGTTCGAGGCCTTCCTGGAAGGATATAAGGGGGTTCTGGGAGGTGAGGCTTTGAAGGTTATAGAGAGAGCTGAGGAGATTAGGCTGAGGGGTAGGTATGTTGAGGAGAGGAGGCGTAGCGTGTGGAGGGCTCTAGGATAGAGTTGAGTGTTGTAACAGAGAATAAGGCTAAGGGCGTGGAGGCTCTAAGCATTCTAGCCGGCCTAGGTGTTAAAGCCAGACTAGTACTAATGGGTAAGCAGGAGATTCAATCAGAAAGCCTGGAGGAGATAGCGTTGCATGCAGCTAGAGTAGCCTACGCAACCCTGAGGAAGCCGCTCCTCGTAGACGATTCAGGGTTATTCATAGAAGCGCTAAACGGATTCCCAGGACCGTATAGTAGCTATGTGTACAAAAAGATAGGAGTTAGAGGAATACTAAAACTAATGAGTGGAGAGGTGAACAGGAGAGCCTGCTTCAAAACAGCAGTAGCAACAATAATACCACCCCTAGAGAAGGTGTACACAGGGGAAACATGCGGAGAGATAACACTAGAACCCAGAGGAGAACACGGCTTCGGCTTCGACCCAATATTCATACCGGAAAACAGCAAAAGAACATACGCGGAGATGACGTTAGAGGAGAAGAACAGAATATCACATAGATATAAGGCATACAAGAAAATGGTAGAAGACCTTAAAACAAAATGCAAAACAATCTAAAACAACCACCCAAAGGAACCCACTATAGCCCAGCCAAACTAAACACAACTAGGAATCCAGAGGGAAAAAGAAGGGGAAAAGCTAAGGGGAGATGCCCGATAACAACGCAAAAACCATCCAAATCCACTACAGGCTGTGTTAGACTTAGAGGTATGACCCCTCCCTGCCTTGAAAGGCAGAGTTTCAAACCTCTGGGTCTAGTGTGTCCCTCCAACAGGGGTTTAATGATTTAACACCACTGTGTGTCACAATGTAACTCTCTATCTTCCTTGTCACCTTTACCTTGTACCCTATTCTTCTTGCTATGTTTAATGTTGCGTTCACATCAGCATTAACCTTCCTCCCATTCCTCCTACAAACATACAGCCCCCTATGGATCCTATAGTTCTCATGTATTCCGCTGTGTTACGCTTTCTTTCTAGAGGATCTTTGGTTTGTGTTTGTGCTGCATATGTTTACTTCATTAGAGCTCTTATTGGTCTTAGCTCTCTCTTGAACGGGTCTAGTATGAGGCCGAATATCTCTAAGGTTACTATGCCTAGTAGGTTTTCGTCCTCGCTCTCACCCAGCACTACGGGTGTGTGCCTCTCACCGTAGCCTGGTAGCTCTAGGAGGGCCTCCGATATCCTCCTCCTGACGATAGTCCCATTGACTAGAATGAACTCCATCTCCCCGATAGGCTCTAGGCCGAGCTCCCTCCAAACCCTCTCCGTTAAAACAGTGTAGGTGGCTCCGGAGTCGACTAGAAAGTTAACCCTAACCTCTTTACCGTGATGCTTCACTATACCAGCAACATACACAAGGCCCAGACTTAAACCCCATGTTCCAGAAGGTTTCGAAGATATTTTAAACCCACTTAACAACCAGGGTTGCCGGATATCCGCTAACTGATGCTGATATGAGGGTTATTTTTAATAATCATAGGTGGCACCTCCTGTTGCTGTGAGTGCGTGGGGTAAATCTATTCACATCGAGTTTGGGTCTACGAGAGAGCTGCCGTGGAGGGTTAGGTTCATGGACGGGGTAACGCTTACGTCCACCCTTCACTAATACCTTGGGCTCTTCACCCGCATCTATCACCTCGTGGACTACCGAGTTACCGTTTAGAACTCTCGCCTCACATATTGGAGTGTACTTGGGTAACTTCACATTATTACCCTTAGCGTTTCCTCCATGATGGGGGCTCTTGTTAAAGATTACGTGCTCTTAGCCTTCTCGACCAGGTCTAGTGGTGCTGTTGTTAGTACTACTCCTCTGCCTAGCTTGAACTCTACTGGTTCTCTCGCCTCTAGTGGTGTTAGCCTTTCCACCTCCACTATGTTTTCTACCCAGAGCTCGTACAGCCTCCATAGCATCTCTTCCTCCTCTCCCCGGGCTTCTCTAACGTTTAATCCTAGCTCCTCCAGATCGTCTATTGTTACTGCTGCGCTGTGCTGCTTGTAGCTTGCCAGCCTCTCTGCTACCCTCCTGGAGCTCTCCCAATCGCCTTTCATCATCCTACTTGCTAGTATCCTTGCGCACAGCTCTACGTTATGCTCCACAGCCCTCTTATAGTCGCCGAGCTCTATGACTGGTATCCTGTCTAGGACTGCTAAAGCTAGATCCCTCGTTTTACCGCTTAGTAGATCTAGCATCTCCAGTATGGACTGTAGTGGGACATACCTACCTGTCTTAGCATCGTATAACAGGGGGTCTATCGGGCCTAGCTCTGCCACCGGGAGCATTACCAGCTCGTCACCGGCCAAGGCTATTAGGGTTCCAGCACTCTTAGCGTAACGTGGCACGTAGACTACAAGCCTACCCCTGGCGATACGCTGGAGGTACCTTGCTAGGAGGTAGGCCTCATCAACATCACCACCCCCGCTTAGGAGCACCACACCGAGCCCATTGGAAGGCCCGAGGCCTCTAAGCACAGAGTATATCGAGTCGACAGAGCCCTCATCAATATACCTGGATGGGCTGAAGAGGATGGGTACGATGGGGAGCCCTGAAACCCCCTCAAGCCCACCTAAAACCCTAGAACCCTCACCCGCAAACACCTTGAAAGCGTGGATAACATCGACTATACCGTTAACAAGCAAACCAAACCACCCAGTCTAAATGTAGCCGACAACCGCAACTCAAACAAACGATATGAAAGGCTATAAACTCCAATCGCCCCCAGAATACAGCCTAGCACGCCGCCCGAAAACGACCATCATAGAGGTGGTCGAGGCCACCAAACAGGGTTAAGCAACACCCAGAAGGTGCGCCTCACACCCTCGAATTAGCAATAGAGCTCCACAGTAGGGTGAGAAGCTACACCCCCATAGAGGTAACCGGGGGCTCCCATAACCTCCAAGGCATGGTGTTATGAGGACCCCCTAAGTCTAACACCCTCCTCCAACCCCCTTTCAGGGCCACTCAAGATGGCTTAAGCCATTCCATTTGATATGGTTGTGGTTTCACACAACCTCCCCTAATCTTACCCCCTTCCTCGAATCTCCAGTCCTAGATGGTAGCATCTTTACCCCGAGCTCTCCTACGACATCACTTAGTAGTAGTACCCCCTCCTACGATACTGTGACTGCGTTTAAGAATCCGAGCTAACAAGACCTCCCAGCCTAAGACCTAAAGCATAGTACACTAATGCGAACACCCACAACCCCATAACCCCACCTTGAACTCTACGGCTATGAGTACTATGTACCCATCATTAGTCAGGTGTTCAGGCTGGTACTAAGGAATCCTACCTTAGTAGGGCTACTTTGCATTAATGCTTAGGTTACATGTTGAAAGCTAAAGCTATGGCTATCTCTTATACGTGAAGGGGAAAGCTTAAAAGAATTGTATTACATTATTGTTTTACGGTGTACGTATGTCCGCTGTCGTATGCGTTAGGATTCCTAGGGAGTTGAGGGAGAGGATGTTGAGGTTGAAGGATGTGAACTGGAGTGATGTTATTAGGAAGTTTATTGAGGAGACTGTGTCTCGCTATGAGTTTGAAGAGGTTGTTAGGAGGGTGGAGGAGGATCTAAGGGATGTCCCAGAGCTCCCCCCAGGGACTGTGTCTAGGTGGATTAGAGTTGACAGAGAGAGTCATTGACTCATCAACGTTAGCTAAATTCCTGTTGAAGGAGAGTGGATGGGAGCGGGTTAAAGGGATCCTCGCTGGGAGACCATATACCCTCGATCTAGCTGTAAAAGAGGTGGCTAACGCCATGTGGAGGAGGGTTACCTTAATAGGAGATGTGAGTTTAGAGAAAGCACTGGTAATACTGGGGGATCTCCTAGAGCTAAGGAGGGTTGCACTCAGAGTTGAACCACAAGAGCCATATCTAGGTCAAGCGCTAAGGATAGCCGTTGAGAACAGGGTGACAGTCTATGACTCACTATTCATAGCCCAAGCACTAACCAAGAAGGCAGTCCTCACCACCTCCGATGAGAGGCAGGGTAGGGTTGCAGAGAGGCTTAACTTGGAGGTGGAGTATGTTTAAAACCCAAACCTCCCCAGTAATTTTTAAGATTTAAACCCTATGGGAGCTCCCATACAATCCTACAAAGAACCTTAAACTCTAAAAACACACCTCAAATCCAATAGCCTTTTAGAACCAGGATTACCTCCAAGCTACGAAGCCTGAATGTCCATACATGTCCATACACTAACTTAAGGGTAAGCGTATTTAACCTAGTTGTAACCCCTCTGGAGCTCCATCCACTTAGCACTCTAGAGACAATAACAGCCTTAGTGAGCAAAGCCTTGAGCTATGCTTATCCAAACCGCGAAACGTCTATTGACGTTAAAGCATTAGAGGTAAGCCCTTGATCAGCCTCCCCGTTACAGGGTCTACTCTGAACCCCATCTGCTCTAATGCAACCACCCCTATCAGGGGTGTTGTACCTCTAGGTCTAACAATGGTGTAGCTTAGAGCAGTTCTATCCTCAACCTGTACGATCACGCCAGCAAGCTTCACCCTACCTCTACCCATTGCTGTCTCAGCTTCAACCTCCCCGTAGAGGGGTAGGCCTAGCTTCTCAACAGTATCATCTAGTAGAGCTGGGAATGTAGCCCCCGTATCAGCTAGAGCTCTAACAC
>OGCA01000011.1_pt1 | contig 22573 bp, 40 predicted proteins | sample 1570081 | NCBI WGS metagenome assembly OGCA01 (sample SAMN05518182, study PRJEB24516) | hot springs metagenome | isolation source: Conch Spring, Yellowstone National Park, Wyoming, USA | place: USA:Conch Spring, Yellowstone National Park, Wyoming, USA | collected 2011-10-11
TAAATGTTACGCCCCACGTAAACACGTCGGGAGAATTGAAATATGATAAGCGCGCCGATTTAAAAGCAAATAAAGGCCCTAAATGTGCCGATTTAAAAGGACCTATAGAGGCCGTAATATACCAATTTAATAATTAGAAAAATAAAGAGGGAGGAGGCGCCTATATTTGCCTAAAAAGGTCCGCGGACCAAAAAAGAAGCCTTATTCCTCCTTAATTTTGACAATAGCGTAAGCGTGCCTAGCCGCGTCAACAAGTTCCGTGTATATCTTAAGCGCACTCACGTTGATACCCTTAACCACGATACGCTTCTTTACCATGAGTTTAACCTCCCACTTTTTCCACTTAGACTCAATAGCCGCCTCCACGGAACCCCTCCACTCATTGCGTTCAATGTCATAGCTTAGGTGGCCCCCCAGCGTCATGTACGCCTCCCCAGCCTTTACGGATAGCTGAACCGATATGTAGTCACTGACATGCGTATTGGACACCATGAATTCACTTAAGGTATTAGCCACGTGGTGCACGTTGGCCGGCACCTCAATTGTTGTGTCAAACACGCGGCCCACAATTTCCTCCGCGACCTGCCTTAACCTAGACGACACGAAGCCGGTGACCTCAATGACGCCACGCGTCGCCATGAATTGTGAACCCTCCCTGATTACGGTTACCTCAAAAAAGGGTTTGTTTTCCGTGGGGGTTTGGGTTTGGTTGGCTGTTTGGGCCATGTATCCTTACGAAATACGGATTTTTAAATATTACGCCCCACGTAAACACGGCACGAGAATTGAAATACAGTAGGCGCGCCGATTTAAAAGCACATGTGGGCCGTAAAAACACAACCATTTAAAAGCAACTAAAGGGACCGCACTATATCTAATTAATAATTAGAAAAAAGAAATACCAAGGGGCCCAAGGCGCGCCTAGAGCCGAGATTAAGCGAGAGTCCCCCTTAAAGATACCGAGGGATAAAAGTCAAACCAAAAATAGAAAAAGGTAAATGAAAAAAACGTGGCTATTTAATAAGGAGGATTAGTAAAGTCCCTAACCCTAGCACAGAAACGCCATAGCTTCACACCCGACCTCTTCACCACCCACTTAAGAGGCCCCAATTGCTTAAACCACATACCATTATGCGCAAGCCGCGTCTTAAGGTCCTCAGCTATAGCCTCAGCCTTGTGATAAATGGGGTCCTTTATGTCAACCTCAATGTAATAGCGGCCCTTACCCTTGGGCCACACGCCAAACTCAATGTAGCCCCTATAGTCGTTGTAGACCTCTACCAATAGGTCTATTACGTGTTTAGCCATGTATCCTTATGAAATCCGGATTTTTAAATGTTACGCCCCACGTAAAGTAAGGAGGAAAATAGAAAGAAAAAAGGTGCGCCGATTTAAAAACAAATTAAGGACCTTGGAACCACCGGTTTAAAAGCACCTTAAGGCCTTCGTATAATTCCTAATAATTAAATAGAAAAATAAAAGGCGTCCATAAGGGTGCTGATTTAAAAGTAGATATAGGACCCACGGCCCTTAGAAAAACCCCATGTGTCGGCCCTTTACAAATGTAGTGCGCAGCATGTAGACAATTGTAAAGAAGAGGGAGGAAAGAAAAAGGACCAGTTTAAGCGTGCTTACAAGCGGTCCTTACCACCTCTTGGTAGTCATAAGGCTTAACCAAGTCGTGAGCCATAGGGTCGCAATAGGCACACAACACACGCACGAACAAGCCGCCCTTAATGTCAATGCGGAAAATCGTGGTCCCGTTCCATTCGTTATAGCAACTTTGGCACATAAGATACCGATTAACGTAGTCATTGATTAGCTTGCGCGCCTCCTTGTGGTCCATGTCCTTGTCACTGTAGACAACCATTAGATAGCCCTCACGCCACCTGTGATTTTCCGCCAACACTATAGTCTCCGTGTCGCCCTTAGACTTAACGTGGTAAACCACGCCCTTGTGTCTAAAGTGAAAATGCGAACCCGCTAGCTCTACCTCAGTTTCAAACCTTGTCTCTTGATATTCGGAGGTTTGATTTACCATGTATCCTTATGAAATCCGGATTTTTAAATGTTACGCCCCACGTAAAGTAAGGAGGAAAATAGAAAGAAAAAAGGTGCGCCGATTTAAAAGCACATACGCGATTAGGAAAAAGGAGGTCCTTAGGTCCTTACCTTAATTTCAACGTAGACGCACCATTGGACATAAGCCCACGTTTCTAGTGGCTTAGCTATTTCCGCATCTAGGCCGTGGTCCTTAAGCCACTTGACCACATTAGCCGCCACCATGTAGGCCCTATTTTTGTCAGTTTCTGGTATAGACACACACAATAGAATAGGCCGCCTCCGTCTAGTCTCTTGATAATACCACCGAATACCCACACCCGTCTTCTCCCTGTAAGAATCCAGCACGTTATCCACCTTTTGCATGAATTCCTCTAGGTTTATCGCGCCCCTATTGGGAGTGGTTGCGTTGGACCCTGTCATGTATCCTAATGAAATCCGGATTTTTAAATGTTACGTGTGTCGTACAATAAGGGGGATAATAGGAATAGAAAAAGCGCGCCGATTTAAAAACAAATATAGACCAAAATGGGGGTCCTTAAACCGCCACCACGCGGCACTTAAACCGCCACGTGTTAGGGCCCACGTGTTCTAGAGGCCCCTCCACGAATATATCTAGACCGTTGCGCCCCAGCCACTTTATCAGCTTTATAGACACCTGTGTCGCCTCATGCCAATCATCCGCGTTGATATCCACCCATAAGTCAGCCGGAATTTTGCTGGTATCAGCCCCCCAATTAACCACACGACCAAGCATCTTCTGTTTGAACCTAAACATCACGTCGGTGATATTCACGGCCTTCCCGTAAAAGTCTTCTGGAGTCAAACCGACAGCCGGAGGTATCCATTCCTCCCATTCCTTACTGTGCCTCACGTTGCGCCTCATGCGGCCCATAGCCCCCTAGTTGCCGCGCGTCTCTATAAAGGCGATATCAATAGCCTCATAGAGCCCTAAGGTATATTTAACACTTGGGTCACAGTCACCACACACGGCACTCCCTACGTCTAACTCACCGTCCTTAATACCCACCTTGAAATAATCGCCATAAAAGCCGCACTTATGACACCTCATTTCCGTCTTAATGGCCTTCTTAACCAATGCGTCGGCCTCAGACTCAGTTAGGTTCCTATGGGTCACGACCAAAACCCTCCGTGTGAAATACCTCACCGGTCCAATTATAACCGCCTCCGGCACGGCCCTGTCATGAATAGACACGAAGACAATGGTCTTAATGTTCCACTGATAGTCCCCGACAAACCTTAATGTCTTTACCACCGTCATAGCCCCTAGAGGTAAGCGTTGTAAGCCTGTCTAGCCGTCCTTTCCACGACCTTACGTATAGCCTCCGCGGTCACCTGACTCAGCACGACCCTCCTCTCCAGCATATGCCTACCGTTGGACCTAGCGTTAACGGCCCTAACCACCACGCCCCACCTCCCGTCATCTCCGTAAATCATTTCCACCGTGAAAGTCAGCCCCTCGTTGTCGTTATAGTCAAACCCAGCACTAGCCGCCGCCGTGGTAGAGCCCAATTGAACCACCGCGGTCAAGTAGCCAACCACTAAATCCACGGCCTTAACCGCCCCTTCTGGTAGAGGCTCCTTAGCCTTTAGAGCCCGCCTCACCAACTCCTTCACGTCGCCCCGTTCAGCGTGGTAGAGCCACCCCTCAATTTCCATGGTGCCGACCCTTGCGTAGTAGTGGGTCCTCCCGTCATCCTCGGAGTCATATTCGTCAGCCTCCCAGACCCTCAAAAAAACACTCCTTTTTTTGACAACCCCCGGATTTTGTGTTTGGGCCATGTATCCTTATGAAATCCGGATTTTTAAATGTTACGCCCCACGTAAAGTAAGGAGGAAAATAGAAAGAAATAGGAGGCGCCGATTTAAAAGGACCTATACCGCAAATATAGCCGCCAGCAACATAAGCAAAGCAAAGACTTGCAATATAGCCGCAAAACAATACCCACCGTCAACCGCATACCTATAACCCATGACCGCCAAAAAGACAGCCCCCACAAACAGCAACGCCTTAACAACTAGTTGCCTGTCAGCCTCACTCCCAAACATCACCGTGTAGAAAAACCACGCGTATCCAGCCGAAAATAAGAGCACACACAACACGACATTAAGGACAGCCTCACGCCATGACATAGCCACGGCCTACTGGTTTAGGTTAACAGATACCATAGCCACAAACCGCCACACCTCCTTATTTGGTATTATGTAAGACGCCATTGTGTGGTTAATCACGTTGATATTGTAAGAGTCCAAATGCTCCAGTAGCTTTTTAACAAGCTCCTCAGCCTTCTCCATGTCATCATATAGGATATCCACGATAAGCACCACCACGTCACGCCTATCGCCTATTCTGTCTATTACGTAGAGCATGGGATAATCGCCCTTGTCCTTGAAACTTCTCATTACCATGTTAAGCCTCAGCAACATCCTAGTCACCGGATTTACCTCTCGCATCAATATCAAAAAGAAATAGCCATATAAAAACCTATCACGACTTAGTGAACCGCAACAACCGCGGCACCCAATGCCCTAGTAGGCTTAACCGCCATATACGGTAAAGCAAACTCATAGAGCTCCATGACAGAAACATAACGCCTCCCCGGAATACGGACCTTCTTAACCCACACCGCCGCCATGTAAACGTGGTTGCCCTCCACGTAAGCCTCCTTTTCAGATACCGCCCAGCCATAAGACGCCTGTATAGCTTTCACGTCGCGGATAAACTGGTTAAGCCGCGCCACGGCCAAAGCCACCGTCTTGTAGTCCTCCGGATTAGATACCGACAGCCTAAAAGTGGTGCGGTAGAAGCACGGCCCAATCTCCGTGCCGCGGTCCACCACCTCCACGTCGGAATAGTTGTCAGCCACCGCGTCCACGGCACTACCAAGATACTTAGCACGATTAGGACAAGCCTCCCTTATATCCCAGTCAAACTCCCAGTCACCAGCCATAGCCGACCACTGGTAGGTATTCAATTCTATAGCCGTTTTCCACCGGCCTAATGTACACAAACCAGCCAAACTCCTTAAGCCACCACGCAATCTGTCTCACGACGTCGCCAATGTATTTGCCCCCAGCCACCGGCTTAACGACAATGTAGCCCTCCCCCACCCACACGTCATACTCCTCCAGCACGTCAGACAAGACGTGCGCCACCACGGCCCTCACGCGTGCCTTGGGGTCAGCTATTTTGGAAAAAATCCTTTTCATTTCCTTAGGGTTGTAGGTTAGGTTTTTCGCCACCATGATATCATTGTGAAATCAGGATTTTTAAATGTTACGCCTCCCGTACAGTCGGAGGGAGAGTAGAAAGAAAAAAGGCACGCCGATTTAAAAACACCTTAACCGAAAGCTATTGCTCGCACCTTACGTGGACTCCGTAGAGCCTATTGACTGTGCCGACATATTCCTCACAAGAGGGGTTAATTAACACCTTTGCAATGACACCCTCCTTTACAAACACGTCCCAGAATAGGGCCGGCTTCTCACTTACACTGTTATGAATATTTCTCTTGTCAAAAGCAAACCGCTCAAATATCGGCTCAGGTAGCAATGGTAGAATCCACTCAGAGCATCTAAATGCTGTATATAAGCGTCCCAACGCCGCCCTTAAGGTCCCCATTATGTGCACGACAACGTGATACCTATCGCCACCCACACGCCTCAGCATGCCACATATATTGGTCCTAGACACCCAAGGCTCACCGTCAATCACAACCTCGATATTTTCCTCACCAACATTGACATATGAATAGCCTAAGCTCCAGTAACCCACAGACTCACGCGACAGGACAATAGCATCTACGTGCCGCTTCTTCTTCACAAACCAATGACCTACCACATCCCGCGTCTGGTCAAAATCGAACCTGCCTCCGATATATAGTCTGTTTGGAATCGCCCACAATTGTATATGCTTAGCCCCTCCCTCACTTAGTGCCACAACCGCCAAATCGCCGACAGCCACAGACTTACGTATAAGCCGCTCCTTAAGACTCAGCATTACCCCCACGTCAGACATTTCCACGCCCATGATATCGTTGCGAAATTAGGGTTTTTAAGCACTACGCCCCCATAGAAATTAGACATTAGAAAGAAAAAAACCGCGCCGACTTAAAGACACCTAAATGGTGGCAATGGTGGGGTCACAATCGCCGCACACCACCTCATGAATTAAGTGCGCCTTATTGCTATACGCCACCTTAAGATACCTTCTATTGATATATGCCTTACCACACTTGTCACAACGAATAAGCGCTTCCCTAATCACGTAAAGCAACAACCTAACCCTATAGTCTAGTTCCTCATTAGTCAACTGACTAGGCGACACCACAGCCACACGCCTCTCCCCACCACACACGGGTCCCACGACAAGGACCTCATGCTTGACATTGGGGTCCTCCTTAAAGTAGACGTCGGTCAAATACGCTCCGTATATCTTGGTAAACCTATAGGCCGGAGTCGTAGCGAGGCCGTCATGCATCACCACGTTTTTGACATAGTCGCGGTCCTTTTTTATCCTGAAAAATACCTTCTTTTCGTTGGGTGGTGTCTTTTTCGTGTTGACTCCTCCCATGTTATCCTAGTGAAACTAGGGCTTTTAAACATTACGCACACCGTAAATAAAGGAGGAAAATTGAAAAGAAAAAGGGCGCCGATTTAAAAACACCTATAGATACCCAGACCGAGACAGCCACCACCGACTAGACCTATGCGCGTTGTACGCTATCTTAGCCAAGTTAGTCAACTCCGTACGCAACGCGTCAAAATCTATCTTCTCACCGGGCCTCAGCCTCTTCTTTACCTCATGGCTAGCGTCAAACGTGTAGCCGTCAAAACCGTCATAGACAGCCTTTAGAGTAATAGCCCACCCCTTATACGCGACATCCTCCTCACTGTCACCCTCGCCGTCTGTGTAGAAAATGTTGACCTTAAGACCCACGTCGCAATCCTCATTGACCTCTAAACCGGCACTAGTGGTCACGTATCTAACTCCTTGGTTAACCATGAGCTCTACGTAGCCGGTCATTAACACCACCAACGACTTTAAGCTATCCGGCAGGTCCTTAGTCTGTGACAGCATCCGCGCCAACACCTCCCTCACCTCACTTTTATCACCAACCGTGATACCCTCAAACTCCAGCTCCTCATATTGGGCGACATAAGTAGTCATTTCACCGTCCGCCTTGATGTTGGCAACAATCTTGTCATCATCACGGCCCTTTTTAAATCTCCTCCGTTGCCTCACGTATCCCAGAGAAATTCGTGATATAAAAATTTGCCACTAAGAAAGCCCCCTGTGACCGAGATAAAGCGAGAGGTCCTCTTAGAGACGCCGAAAGATAAATACGTAACCAAGTTTAGAAAAATGTCAAACCACAACCCTATGCGAAAAAGGCCACGAATAATATGGTATAGAGTTCCGTGGTAGCCGCAAAGTGGGTGTAGTAAGGCACGTTACAAGCCTCTAACAGTGAAGCAAAGTCATATGCTAGACTGTGTACGTTCATCATACTAGCCGTGTGCCCATATTTCTCACATGTGCGTTCAATCTCAGCACGACACGCCTCCTCACATTCAACAAAAGGTATGTTACTAGAGACACACGTGTATACACAGTCCTTAAACTCATAATCAGAGTGTTTACGACACATAGCCGTCGGCTCCGACACCTCAGCCGTAAACCTCACTAAGAAAGAGCGGCTCAGTTCACGCACCTCATATTTCACCGGCACGTTACCTAGGGCGTAGTTGATATACCGATTTATGATATCCCTAAGCCTGTCCTTAGACGGGGAGGCGTCATTACATTCATCAAGAGGAATACCCAGCACCCACGTTAGAGCAATCCCCCTAGGGAGGTCTCCCTTAATTCTCATAGTTATCACACCCCAACAACTCCCTAGCCTTACTGACTTGGACCACAATGCGGTTTTTGGTCGTGAGCTCCTGTATAACAGCCTCAGCCAACGTAGACAGCAAATACCGCCTCACCGTGGTCCTACATGACTGAGAGTGCTCCTCCCCAAATATCTCATTACATATGTGACCCGTCTTAAGCGTTAAGATGTGACCACGCGTCCTCATGAGCCTCTGACATAACAGCCACTTAATGGTTTGCTCCGTCAGCTTAAAGTGAACCATAACGCTCATGTTTTCCCTCATTGCCCAACCTCCGGAGGTGGTATTTGTAGTACTAGAGGCCCATTCAACATAGCCGCATATTCCTGGTTAGAAACCACCATGCGACTAAGCGCAAACCTCCCATCTACCCCCCTCTCATATGCTAGCGAAACGGCATGACGTGGTCCATACAACACAATGATAAACGACTTCTTTTCCTTATCAGTCAGTATACCGGCCTTGTAATCCACGTCATCAGACAACGCCAAGTAGAACTTAGGCCTAGGCTGGCCCTTAGGCGTGTAGCTGAATATCCGCCTTGATGCCACGTAGAGCACGGCATCCACAATGTTGGCACAGTATTTCACGTCACCCGTCATATTTATACAACTCTCTAGGACATCCGAGACCGTGTATTTACTTTCCATAGGCACTCCCACCACAAGTCATTTTGCCTAGCGACACTGAAGTTATTTCAACACTTTCATCATAACGCACCAAGGCATGCACGGTCACAATAGCCATGCCCTTCACGTACACCACCGTGAGCATCTTGTTATTTTCGCCCTCCAGCTTAGCCCACTTAATCAAATCGCCACCAGCCTCAAGACCAGCCACGCTCAAGACGCGTCCCCCGAAGTCCACACCGCTCAGCAACTGCCTCCTTACCTCCTCCTCCAGCTCCCAGATAGACTTAGGCATGGGCCACCTTCTTGACCTCGCGCGCTACCTTGTCAAATAGCGGGTCCGGGCCGTCGTTAGCAATCACCGGCTTTAGCGACTCCAGCCTCCCAGCCTTAAGCATCTCCACAATCTCCTCAAAGTTCCGGTATAGAATCACCGTCTCAGCCTCTACTTTGACGCCCGAGTAGTCAATCACCGCCACGACAATCTTGTACCCCATAGCCTCCAGCTCCTTCTTAATAAACTCCCTAAGCGCCTGCATGGGTATGACGTCAACGTACTTAGACAACGCCCTGGTGACGCTCTTGGCTAGCGACGTGACCGTGGTCGCAAAGCCGTACATACGCCTCTGAGCCACCATAACCGTCAACGTGGCCTTTATGAGCTCAGCGACGTCATTAGGTATTGCGGCTTGTGCCGTGGCTTGGACAGCACCCGCCTCAGGAAAAACGTTGTCGTTTACTGGGGCCTCCACCGGCCCCTCCTGGGTTTGGGTTTTCTTTTTCTTGGCCATGTATCCTAGTGAAATGGGGATTTTTAAACTTTACGGCCCACGTAAATTCGGAGGGATAATAGAAAGGAAAAAAGCACGCCGATTTAAAAAGACCTATAGGACCAAAAACACTATGACGTAGGCAAAGCGTTAACCGCACGCCTCACCGTGCGATACATTTCACACCACACAACGTCGGTATCAACGCGGTCCTTGAAAATCAGCTTACGCTTCACGACGTGCTTTCCGATACAATATCCGTCATTACCCTCATAAGTAGCTTTTATAGTAACCAGCCAACCCGCCGCATCCGGTCCAAGGTCCTCCCCACCATCAACCACCACCCGGTCCATTATATCAATGGGTAGCGTCTCTATCTCCATGTATAGCTTGAAGTCCCTATATGGCGTATCTGGGTCCTCATACTCCACCGCCGTGCCAACAAAGTCATCCCCCAAAACCTTGACATTCCTCGCATAAGCCTCAAAATGCTCAAACAGTAACCTAGCCGTCTTCACGACCACCTCGGGAGGCTCAGCCGGCATTCTTACCATGCGGCTTAAGATTTCATATACCTCCATGGCATAGCCCGACGTATTGCCTCGGAACTCTAATCCGCCGTCTGTCCACGCACGGTATTTAGACCAGCCCGGGAAAGGCGACACCCTCACATACAGCCTACTCCACTCAGGCTGTCCACAGTTTTCGGCTTTAGTGTCAGTTTTAGCTTGGGTTTCAACCTCGATTTTAGCTTTAGCCATATATCCCAATGAAATTGAGGTTATTAAATATTACGCCCCCTTAGGGGTTCCACTACACCTCTAGAAAATAGCCAAGAAAAAAACCCATGTGGTTTATAGACTACTCGATAGGCGCAACCTTAAGCTCCGATTTGATGCTAACGTTGGGATGGTAGTAAAACAGCACCCAAACCGGATAAAGCGCATAGTTGTGGCCGCCTAGGTCCACAAAACCGTCAATCAGCACGGGTGAGTCAGGCAATATAGGCGTGAAACTGGTAGCATTGGTATAGTAAAAATGCCTTCGCTGAACCGTGCCGTCGTTTTGTACTACGTCCACAAATATTTTGAAAGACCTAATGTCATCATCATACTGTAGGTAGTCGGCCCTAGGCTGGAACACGTCCACCACGGTCATCCCTCTAGCTGACATGAGAGCCGTAATGGCGTTAAGAGTAGTAGAATCATAGTCTGTAGCCACCGGGTGGTAGACAACCCACAACCCGCTCACTTGGACCTTCTTAGTTACAACACCGACATATCTAAAGAGTATAAAGGCATGCGTATCGTTAATCTCCTTTACATAAACCTCGTCGATGCCTATGGTAAACGTTGCGTCACCCGTACTCCGTCTAACCAATGTGACAAATAAGTCATTCTGGAGGTAGTACCACCCCGTTGTGTTGCTCTCTAGCTGTAGCTTACCGAGACCCGCCAATGTGGGATATTTAATAAGTTGACCCCTTAATGCCTCCACGGTGAGGATATGTGTATAGGTGCCTGTTTCTAGGGCCGTGGCTGGGGTCTCAATGGGTGCCGCTATCCCCGCGGGAGGCGGTAGCGTAACGATGTTGACAACTATGGCGACACTCGCCCCTACAGCCACAGCCAACGCAACCACCAATGGAAGCGGAATTCTTTGCAATTTATTCCGCATACGTAAAAATAAACCGACTATTTAAAAATTTAATTCGGCCTCACAACGAAATATCCTGGGTCGCTATCCACCGCGTACCAATAAGCCAACACGATAGTAATCCTGTTATTGCCGACGTTCACCGTAACTCTATAGTGTGTTGGTGACGGATTAAGTGATGCTGAAGTTGCTGAAGAAGCTATACGCTCCCAATGTAAAACATATGGTGCGTCAAAGAAATCGTGGATTATGCAATCATAATTATCTGAATCACCAAGCACAAAAAACGCGTCGCGGAAATTTGCGTTTGGATAACCGGCATCGTGAATCACGTTGCACATCTCGTTTATATTTACCGCCGAATAATCCATTGGGTAGATAAATACATAACTGTCATCCACGCGGTAGTACACCGGAATAATCGCAACGGAATAATATGCGTGCCAGTGATAGGGGCCAATCACGTAGGCTCTATGAGAGTTAGCAACAAAATACAGTTTCCTGACGTGGTTAGAAGCTGGACAAGTCCATTCGATATAGGTATTAGTCGGCAAAGAGCCGGACTCAATAATCAAAACTGTAGGTAGATATCCACCTAAATCACCATTCCGACCACCGTCATACACCTTGTGTAGATAGTACACATTGGTTGGATTTCTAAATTGGGCCGTGCCGTAACCCAAAATGAGAGTTTTGTAGAGCGTCCCTATCATAGGGGCTGTCTGATAGAGGTGGGTAGTGTTATATGTGGCGTAACGTGGGTCCCACGATATGTCCCACGACGCGACGTTAATGTCGATAACGAAAGACATGTAGACGCCTACAGTCGCGGCTAAGGCAAACACTAAAGGTATCGGAATTTTCCCCAGCCTACTGCCAAATTTATACATTGTCCAAGTAAGAGGGGTGTCTTAAAAAGTTTGACTTAATAATGCCACACGCTAGGCCCCCCAGCACCATAAACATCTTAACAGCCTCCGACAGGTAATAGTCAAGACCCTCATATCCGACAGCCCCAACGGCAACGTTGTTGACAACCACCATAGCCTTGTGGACCAAATAACCAGCTAAAGGTCCCGCCGTCATGTAATAAGCACGCAAAAAGCCGCGGGTAGCCTCTACATGAGCCAGATACCCCACGCCACCTATAAAGACCGCCTGAGCTAGAAATATGGGAAAAACCCACTCAGGCACGTCATTGATGAAAAAAAGACGTGGGTTAGCCTCATAGCCAAGCCCAAGCACTATTATGATGTAGGTCGTTAAAGCATCAAGGAATTCAAGCGCTACACCGACAAGGGGCAATGTCATTGACCACCCTCAGCACAGAACCTAATACCCCTCTCCTCGTATTTCCTGTATTGTTTAAGCACGTATTCAAGGTCCTTCTTGACTTCACATAGCTCCCTATACACTTCAGCTAACTGGTTCCGAGATATCAAATGCGTACTTCTGTCCGGGTGTCTTATGACTATATAGCTATACCCGTTAGTGTGTTTCAACACGCTTATAGAGCCCTCAATTCCACACCTAGGACACCGAGCATACATCGCCACCCCCAGACCACGCAACATCCTCACCAACTCCACCACCGCCTCATATTCTGGATTTTTGCCATATTTCCAGACCCTTGACATTTCCGATTTACCCGGCATAGGACCTTCTGGGGTTTCGCCCATATCCTTAAGAAATTGTGGAGTTAAAAAATTTTACGGCCCCCAAAAAATTACCGGGCCGGAGTCACCTTGAATTCGCTTACAACATCTACGGTGGCCCTAAAGTAAAACAGCGACCACACTGGAAATAGCGCGTAATTGTGTGCATCGATTTGTACAAGTCTGTTAATAGTAACTGGGGTATTTGTAGGCAAAGGTGTGAAATTGGTGTTATTTGTATAGACAGAGTGCTTTTGTTGCACTACACCGTCAGCGTTGACTCTGTCGGCATATATCTTGAAAGACATCTCCGTAGCGTCAAAGAGTAGGTAATCCTCTCTAGGTTGGAACACGTCAACATGTGAGGCCCCCGTGTCAGACAGAAGTCGCGTAATGACGCTTAACGTTGTCGGTTCAAAAGCCGTAACCACCGGGTGATACACAATCCACCCACTAGCACCAACTTGGACCTTTCTAGCTACAATGCCCACATCCCTGTAGAGTATAAAGGCATGCGTGTTGTTAATCTCCCTTACGTGTATCCTGTGGTTTCCTATGGTAAAGGTTGCATTGCCTGGGCTCCTTCTCACCAATGCGACAAACAAGTCACCTGGGAGGTAATACCACCCTGTCGTGTTGGTCTCTATCTGTAGCTTACCAAGACCAGCCAATGTGGGATAGATGATGTGGGTATCTTGAACCACGGAATACGTCAAGGAAACTGAACTAGTGCACGTTTCTAAGACATCTACGGAGGTCTCAATAGGCGCCACCACAGCCGGTGGCGGTGGCAATATGCTGATTTGGATGTATATTGTGACGGTGACACCCACGGCCACGGCTAGAGCTAGCAATAACGGAATTGGAACCTTTCTTAGACTGTGTGGCATATGAAAAAGTGAATAGGGTATTTTAAATTATCCAGGCGTGACGGCGAAAAAGCCTGGGTCAGCGTTTACCGCGTACCAGTAGGACAAGTAAATCAAGAGCGTGGTACCGCCCACCGTTACCGTAACCGCGTAATAAGTAGGTGACGGATAAAGCGCGGCAGAGGTGACAGAAGAAGCGACTTGGGCCCACCCCACCGTAGTAGAGGACCACGACCTAAACGCACAGTCATAAGCCTGGTTGTCAAGTATCGCAAATACATAGTTATATGCGCCACCGAAACCGGCATTCCTAACTATGTTGCACGCCTGAGTGGCATCAACAGCACTCCTTTCCATGGGATATAGGCGCACCTGAGACCCATCTACCACATAGTACACAGGAATAGCTACGTTTACCGTGGCTCCAGCACTGGTCCTATACGTGCCAAGCACATAGCCCCTATGAGAATCAGCGACAAAATACAGCCTCCTGGTTGCGCCGCTTAGTGGGTCGTTCCATGAAATGTAGGTGTTAGTCGGCAAAGAGCCGCTCTCTACAATAATCCTGATAGGCAGATAGCGGCCTAAGTCTCTAGTACCACCAGCAGACCCAGACCTCACAGTCTCTAGGTAAAACACGCTAATCGGATTTTGGAAATGAGCCGTGCCGTAGCCCAAGTAAAGAGTCTTGTAAGGCGTGTCAATCATGGGAGAAGTCTGGTAGACGTGTGTGCCGTTGAAAGCCGCATATCTACTATCCCACGACCCCAAGACCTTGATGTTAACCTGTATCAAGATGCTCACCACGGCTCCCACGGCAACCGCCAAAGCGAATACCAATGGGATTGGTATACGCATAGCTAAAAAATAAAACTGGATTTATAGCCTTTCCCTTACCTTAATCACAGACTTGTTAGACCACGACAGCTCTACCACGATAGCATCACTATATACAACTACAATATCCCCCGACGTAGTCACCGCCTTAATCCGGTCTGTATATACTCCAGCCTCCAGCAACCGGTCACGCAACTCTCTCATAAACCGCTTAAAGTCCCTATTCATCAAGCTGAGAGGTAGTTCATCCGCCGTTGTGAAAGTCACGGCACTAGCTTAATACCGAAAAACTCACTGATAAGAGCCACGGCACCATATATCATAAGAGCCAACCCAGCGCCATAGATTATGTGTCTCCCGCCAAAAGCTAAGATAGCTCCCACAATGAGGCTAGTAAGCGGGCTTTTTATGATTGTCCCCACTATCTGGAGTATTTGAGTCAGCACCTCCCATAGCGTTTGGAGGACTGACGCCAATTCTGGCGAAGGCATGTATCAAATTAGGGTACTTATTTAAACACTTAACGGCGAAGTCAACAATAGTAGGGTCTAGCGTGCCTTTCCGATAAGTGATAATGGCGGTGACTAATGCCGCCATCTTACATAAGTCATCTTCATCAAGAATCTCAGCCGCCTTCAGCACGACGCCATAATAGTCACGACGTTTAGCCTCCAGCACAACCCTAAGCACGGTTTGAATATGCATGGGGATATGATATCCTCACTATATAAATGCTTTATTTGAAACCCGTAAAAAGAAGAAAAAAACTGACGTTTAGCTTACCCGAAAGCCGCAATCTGAGCCCTCAGAGCCGTGGGCCACTTGACTTTCCACATGTCAAAGTTGCGGTCAGCGTACGACCCAGCCTTAAGTGCACAATTCCGCAAACCGGCATCGCCCGCCCCAAAAGTGTCCTCGAACCCTTTCGGGTCTGCCTCTCTTAAAGCCGTGCAAACCCCAAGCGCGTAGCGTAGCTTATACTTCTCCTCAGCCGCCTCTACAAATGGCGTCCCCTGAATACTGTCGGGATAGCTCCCAACTGGGGTTGTGGTTGTTGTACTTATATTGTACGACATGACTCAATGTATCGCATGCCTATTTAAATTTTTCCAGAAATATCATCGTGAAATGATAAACATCACCATATTCTCTTACCGGCATAGTATATGGTGGTAGTCAAAGCGACAGCCATTACAATAATGACTAGGGGGGTCGGCACCACGCCAACGACCTCAGCCACACATTGCCCATGATATTGTGTAGCCACCCACTTAGGCTCAATAAGCCTATGGAAATAAGAAGCTAGGTTATCCCACACGTTATCCGTAATCACGTAGTAGTTGAAATATTCATATGTAGTGCGTCCAACCTTGGCGAAATAATGCACAACCGGCAAATGTAGCTTAAAGCCCATCCAATTAACGTCAACTAGCTTCACAGCCCAACCGCTACACTCGGTAGACGGCTTAGTAACCACAAGCGAAAAGGGTGGTATATACGGGTGTGCACTAGGCGTTAATACAAAGCCCCCGACGCTTGGATATCCGAAAAACCACGCTAGCTGAAGCCACGAAACTCCCAAAAAAACCAGATAGATTATTACAACCGCCTTACGTAAAGCCGTCATCTAAACAGCCTAGCCGCCACATCTTTACCCTGGCCACAGTAGCTGAGCATCATGCCCGACTTTTCATCACGCTCTATGACGCACACCTTGTCCCTATCTATAATCTGCCTAACGGTCTCCTGTGAAATGTTGCATTGTATAGTGAAATCAAAGGGGCCCGTAGGCGCTACCACACATACGTTTTTAGGCGGCGACGTGGAACCCCTTATAAATTCCCAGACCATGCACCCACTTGACTAGCCATTAAAAAATGTTTCACGATTTTGTAGGAATTAGGACCTGAGCCCTACACGGAATGTGAACCCCTTGTGGCGTTGTAGTCACGACACATGTGGGTGCCGACGCAAACATAAAGATGCCGTGGATTACCCCCCCTTGAAAATCCACATGAATATGACCGTCGGTCTTAACCACGCTGTGGATTATGTCGGCACATAGAGATACACTCCCGACCTTCAGATAAACATGTTTAACACAAGGAGGGGGCTCACCCACAGGCATCTGAGGGGGGCTCCTTGGTTCCTCCCGTGCCTGAGGGTTCTGTGGGTTGTTTTGCGCCCCAGAAGGCTTAACCACAACAACCTGAGGCTGTGACGGCTTAAACACGACAGTAGCCAAGAAATAGATAACCGTGAGCACCAACATAGCCGTTATTAGGATGCCTAGCCTATTCATGACAGATATATCTCATAGATATAAATCTCTTACCCTCCCACCGAGCACCGAGATAAAGCGAGAGGTCCTCTTAGAGACGCCGAAAGATAAATACGTAACCAAGTTTAGAGAAATGTCAAATAGCTGCGTTGTAGGTTTGTAAAGGGTAAAAAATGGGGGGTTTTGCTATGGGTGATATACGTAGCCGTTTATAACAAACACCCTAGCCGGATTACCGGTCACCACCGTATAGTTCCCTACCGTCTTAACCTCACCGGACACGACTTGTATAGAGCCTGTCACGACAATCACGTCATTGTTCACATAGGTAGATATCATGTGCCTGGGTTCAACATGTGTACCATTAATGAGGTAGCCGCCCAGTAGTATAAACTTACCATTAAGAATTGTGGCGTTAACCAAGGTCCTCTGGGCCGTGCCCTCAATCAGGTAATAATAGCCCTCATACACCAAAGCTATACCACTATATACACCGTAGACGGGCTCCTGACTCTGAGCCAAATAACCCACTCCAGCCAAACCAGCCAACAATGCTACTACCGCTAAAATTAACCGCATCATGGCGTTTTCCTACCTAGAGTGTATAAAAATCCAACCAAGCCGATAAACAGCAATATCATGAAATCTATAAGCCTACCCATCAATAAGCCAGCGAAAGCCGACACTCCGGCATTATAGAAAGCATGTGCCGCTATAGCCACCAAGATACCGTGTCTTTGGTAGGTATCCCAAAGCCACCTAGTGACAAAGTTAATCACCATCAATATGAGAAACGTAATAGCCACGGCAGAAAGGTCAGCGCCGGTAGCTCTAAAACCAAACCACAGCCTAGACGGTAAGTGGAGAATTGTAAACATAGCATTAGCAAACGGAGTCGCCCTCCCTATGAACTCCTCATACGCGATAATACCGACCCAAAGTAGCGGGTTAGATAGCGACACCGGTCCCAACACCCTCGCAAAGTATTCATCAAACATGCCCCCTACCGCCACCGACGTAATGAGATAGGGAGACACAACGAGAGACAAGTCAACCGGGTCCTCCTGCGGCTCCTCATATGATATCCTAGGTAGACCGACGTAAATCGCCAAGACACCCAATAACACAAGCAACACTAAAACCACGCCGCCAAGCAAATCATACCTAAACTTCTTAGCCGCCTCATAAAACGGCACAAGGGGCAATATTACGCCTATAATCGGCATCACTATACCAAGGAAAGCGTATTTAGTTGACTCAATAAAGCCCTCCACCGACGGCATCTTAAGCTTAATCTCTTTGAGGAGGAATACCGCAATCAAGACCGCCGCAAATATAACGAATTGCACGCCTCCGATAAGACCAAATAGGGTCAACAAGAATAGGAGTACCTGCATAGCTGGAGGTAGCGGGTGGTCTAGGACCCACGACCTCAGTATAGCTCTAAGCCCTAGGTAAGCCAAGGCGGCCCCAAGTATAGAGCCTACGCTGAACCCCAATATAGCCACTATAACAAGAGCCGCGCCTAGGGATACTGATTCAACCGAAACCCTAGCTAGTAATCCGAGCCCGCTCATAACCCCGCCACCAACATTGATGCTGTCGCCCACATAGCCGCACCCGCCAAGTGCCGCCGACTAAGTACCCCGAAAGCTAGCTCTATGACAGCTAACACGGCTCCCAATGGTGCCAACATACTTGGTGGAATAACTGTGGCTAATATAAATAACGCTGGTGCCACCTCGCCTAGGGCCTCTACGTTGCCTCTTAACGCACGGCTAAACTGGTTAAGTAGAGCTATAGCCATAGCCAAAGCCACAAACGGAGGCACAGCCGCAACCGCCCCAGCCAACACAATAGTGCCAAGAAGCACATAACCCATAGACACTAGGGGCTCCTCCTCAGCTATACGCATGAGCCTAGGCGCCAACAAGGACCACGCCAACAATGACCCCAACACACCACCAAACCCTATTATACCCAAGACGTCAACTAATGCATCAAAGAAGGGCTTTACTATTGCGTAAGATATCGTGGCCAACACCTGAGCTATAGCATTATTATCCGACGCCCATATAATAGACAGACCCAGAAAGAGACCCACCACGCGCTCTACTACCCTTTCCTCTTGCCTCAGAGCATAGAGAGCAATAGCCCCAGCTATGAGAGGCGTAAAGGCGGCATATACCACCGGACCAGCAACCGACACAGCCGCCGAAACAAATAGCGTAATCAAGGCGATATGTATAGCTCTCCTATTAAACAACGCAATCGCCAATAGCCCCAGAAGTCCCGTGCCGGGAGGCAGTAACATAGCGTAAAGTATAGCCACTCATTAAAAAATTATTTGGCTATCACAATGAAAAAATGGGAATTATTTTACCGTTATACTCACCCGGGCGTTGTTTATGGGCACTATAACAATGTGTTGATAGGGCATTACGTAAACCGACACCGAGACGTTGTTAACAGTATAGCTCACACCATAACCTCTAGACGTAATTCTGAAGGCTGTGCCGTTCATCGCGGGAGGTAGCTGGTGGACAAAAGTGCCGCGTGTGGATGTTTGATTTAAGGGGGCATAGTCAAGCAAAATGTGAGTGCCGTTGGTGTAAACTCTCACAATACGCCAAACCTCCGACGCTCCAGTATATACACGAGTAGCGTTAATTTCCTTCTGATTGAGCAATTCAGTAGCATCAAATGGTTGCGGCACAAACACGCTTAAACCATTGACCTTGGACACGTTGACAAGCTTAAAGACATAATACCTCGTGGCGCCCCCTGGACTGGTTACCTTTTCAACCAGTATAGGCCCCCTACAGTTAGCATATATCAGCCACCTATCCGGCCCAAGCGACGCGTTGCTGAGAGGACCGCTAAGATAAACCACATGGCCCACAGGCATATACGTCATCCTTATTGTGGCGTTAGACGTGATACCAATCTCACTAGCCGCGCCACGCCAAAGATAAGGAGAGCCCGCCACAAGCGTGCCGGTATAGTTGCCATCCGCCACGACGGGCACAGGCACCACGGTAAGCTGGAGGTGTATTACCACGACCGTAGTGGCGACTAAAGCGGCTATGAGCAACGGCATCGGAATTTTAGATAACCGCATGCTATAGTTGCACACCAACCATATATAAAATTATCGCGGGTATTAGTGCCCATATAAGAGAGTACGTAAAACTGACTCCGAGCCTCCCTGGAGACAACCAGTCAAGCGCCACATGGATAGCCCCCAACCATAGGTATAGTGGGTTTTGCATAAACAACGCAATACCAAAACCAAGAATAAGCGACAATGCGTCATGATAAGATGAACGCGCAATAATAGGACCGCGTCTTTCGTGTCCAAGGACGTCAGTCAACACCGTATGGGCCACGGCTAGAGAAACCGCCTCACGTACGTCAGCACCCAACAAGATTGGAAAGAAGGCCCCCCAGATTATGTGAGTGAACCATTTCATACGGAACCTATGGCCCCAAGAGCAATGAGGTAGAGTGCCGTAACCCTATACCGAGTCACCAAACCGGCATAGCCTGCCGCGTAGAGTGCCGGCCCAAGAAACTTGAATATGAACACCGCGGCTAGGTCTAACATAACCTCTATGACGTCTCTACTTTTTGAAAAGGTCTTAAATATGACAAGGCCCGCCACGAAAAGCCCCAGATAAATAATAAGTCCCATAAAGGCCCACACCAAGCCAAACATGAAAAACATAGCCGCCAACGCTAATCCCAAAGCAAACCCAAGCCCCATTGCTATGGCGAATCCGATAACCAGCAACATGATGCCTAGAGGAATACCTACAAAGATGCCGCCCACGAAAGGCGCAATCAACACGGCATAGCCAATGTGTATGCTCTTAAACAACGCTGATATGCCAAGCTCTAAAGCCTCCGTGAGAAGATTACCGACCCTGATAAGTAGCATGATTAAAGCCCCAAATAGAAACCCCACGAGACCGCTCAGTATAGCCGTGGGGGCTATTCCTATTGTAAATCCGTAAACTATCCCCATGATAAAACCGACAACAATATAGTCTACAATAGTGTGAATCAACGTGCCCAAGGCATACGCTATACCCATGAATGCCAAATCACGGATTTGACTAATGGCCACTATACCAGAAACGAGACCCAAACCAGCCAACAACCCGTCAACCGGGTTATTCCTAGCCCAATAAGCCACGATAGCCATATAGGCTATAACTTGTATTGTAGCGACAGCTGGGTTGTTAGAGAGCCCCACCGCCCCCGCCACAGCTCCGTGGACAAAAGCCGGCACAAAGGCCGCCGCTACGCCCAAGGCACCATACTTACCAATGGTTCCCGCAATTTCAAACATAGGAAAAAGTGGTGAATCCCTAAATAAGTTTATGGATTAATTGTGAATACGTACCTACCGCTTCTGTCGGTACTGACAACCCAACCCCTCAGTATACCTCTAAATCTCCTAGGTGCCGTATCTGTCTCCAGACCGTAAGCCACACCGTTGACATAATACACGCCATATTCTGAGTCAACAACTACGTGAACCGACGCGCTAGCTAAGGTAGTTGGCTGGGTTCTAGCCGGCACCCACACATGGACCACCGTGCCTGATATGTTGTATTGTAGATGCCTGTAGTAGATAGCCATATCCACTGGTCTGTAGTACACATAACCACCATTAGTCGTGAGCCTCACATTGATGCCTGGAAAGTCCTGAGTAACGGTAGAGTTAGTAGAGGCAAAAGCCAAAACCGGAATCACATAACCGCCGTACCTAATGACAGCCGCACCATGTGTTATGTTACCAGTAACTGAAGAGCCTCCGTAGGCAACAAGAGACCTATATGCCCCCACCGCCGACGTAATTATCTGGTATTGACCATTTGTAACAGATACGTGGTCCTCCACGACAATCAAGTCATAGCCGTTAACAAGGTCCGTGTTGGGATATAACAAATTGCTAGGGGGCTGGGGGCCCGGAACTCCGCCGCCACCACCGCCACCACCACCGCCGCCACCTCTCCCGCCTAAGTATAGATACATGGCATAGCCTATCAACAACGCCAATATGAACATCGCAATAATGAAGCCCACCCTTCTTCTACGCCTGCGCCTTTCTACATTAACAGACATGAAAACCGTCAATCCATATGTTTAAAAAGCTTTACCCACTCTTAAAGAGTTGTGTCGCTGACTAAAATAAAAAAGGGTGGTTTCCGCTAGGGGTTAATCTGGAATACGTACGTGCCGTATCTATTTGCGGTCAAGACCCACGACCTCAAAACACCGGTATGTGTCCTCCTCGGAGGCGCATCAATCACAAGCCTATAAGGCACACCGTTTATATAATAAAAGCTGGTCTCTGGGTCTATATAGACATGTTGTGTAGCCTCGGTAGTCAAAGTACTAGGCCGGCTCTTAGCCGGCACCCACACATATACCACGGTATTGCTAATGTTGAACGTATACCTCTGGTAGTAGACAGCCATGCTGACTGGAGTATAGACCACATAGCCGCCTGTCTCCGTAAGCCTTATCCTCATGCCTGGGAAATCTTGTGTAATAGTCCTATTGGTGCTAGCAAAGCCCACGACCGGTATTTTGTAGTAGCCATGTATAATATATGCGCTCCCAAACGTTATGTTACCCGTAACAGAAGAGCCGCCATAGGCAACGAGAGACCTAAATGTGGTGGCTAACCGCGCTACCACCCTATAGCGGTTGCCCTCTACCTCTACGTGTTCCTCTAGGAATATGACGTTAAACCCATTTCTTATACCTCCAGTAGGATAGAGTACGTCACCGGGAGGTGGTGTAACAGTTTGGTTACCACCGCCACCACCACCATCGCCGCCGCCACCACCGCCTCCACCACCGCCATTACCATTACCACCTC
>OGCA01000017.1_pt1 | contig 20810 bp, 23 predicted proteins | sample 1570081 | NCBI WGS metagenome assembly OGCA01 (sample SAMN05518182, study PRJEB24516) | hot springs metagenome | isolation source: Conch Spring, Yellowstone National Park, Wyoming, USA | place: USA:Conch Spring, Yellowstone National Park, Wyoming, USA | collected 2011-10-11
ACGTAGAAGTAGCCCTCCTCATCTACATAGCCCATATCACCTGTTCTAAACCATCTAAGCCCGTAGGCTTCGAAGAACGCTAATGAGTTCTCCTCAGGTCTCTTAAAGTAACCCTTCATAACCTGTGGTCCGCTTATAACAATTTCTCCAACCTGTCCTGGTGGTAGGAGCTCCGACTTCTCCGGGTCAGCTATAGCGGCCATAGTGCTCGGTACTGGTAATCCTATGCTACCAGGCTTATACCTGCCTTCAATGGGGTTAACGTGTGTAACCGGGCTTGTCTCCGTTAATCCATAACCCTCTCTTAGCTTCGCCCCCGTGATCTTCTCGAAAGACTCTAGGACAGCTACTGGTAGTGGTGCCGCTCCACTTATACATGCTGCTAGGCTTTTAAGGTTAAACTCCTTTACCTTCGGGTGGTTTACTATAGCTATGTATGCTGTCGGGACACCGTGGAATATGCTAGCCTTATACCTCTCAATATCCTTCATGACGGCCTCGATATCAGGCCTCGGATACACTATTACAGTGGAGGCGCTGAATACTGTGAAGTGCAACACTGCTGTCTGACCGTATATGTGGAACCACGGGAGTAGGCCTACGAAGACGAACCCCTTACGCCCTCTAAACCACAGGGAGTCTATCTGGTGAAGGTTAGCGATTATATTGTAGTGTGTTAGCATAACACCCTTAGGTAACCCAGTTGTACCACCAGTATACATTAAAGCTACCACATCCTCCACAGGGTTAACAGCCGCCCTCTCCTTTAAAGGCTCACTACCTCTCAGTATCCCAGTAAACCTGTAATGCTTACCCCCCTCAGGTGGGCTTGGCGGTCTGAACTTCAACCTATAACCTACAGCCTTAAGGAACGGTAGGTAGTCTTGGATACCAGTCCACACAACATACTTAACGTTATCAGGAGCCCCTGCTAAAACCCTATCCTTGAACATATCAAGGGTTACCAGAACCTTAGCCCCGCTATCCTCAAGCTGGAACCTAAGCTCCCTAGGCGTGTACAGCGGGTTCACAGGTGTTACAGTAGCGCCAGCGTAGAGCGCGCCATAGTATGCTATAGCAAACTGAGGTGTGTTAGGTAGGAATAGCGCTACAACATCACCCTTACCAATACCAACACTCCTAAGCCATGAGGCAAACCTAAGAGCTGAGTCCTGGAGCTCCCTATAGGTAACCTTACGGCCGAGGAATATCATTGAAACCCTATCAGGGTACTGAGAAGCAGCATCATCTAGTATCCTGTACAAGGGCATCACCGGGATATCCACATCAGCTGGAACACCGGGATCGTAGCTTTTAACCCAAGGCCTACTAGAGTAAAACTCCCAGGGATCCCTGTAACCCAATGATATCACCCTCCATCGTAAACTCTGTGTGGAGATCTTATAAATCATACGCGTACACAATGGGATTTAAACCGGGGTGGATCTCACTTTATCAGACGCGGGTTCGCTCATCACATATCAGTTTCATCCTAGGCGTTCATCACCCTAGCCGGGCACATGCTGGAGTATTCGCAGACCCTACATTTAAATGGTGATGGCCTAGGCTTAAAACCCCTCATGCCAAGCCAGTATTCTAGCAAGTGGGAGAGCTTGGATATAGATTCACCCCTATTGTAGACCCTTGTCACTCTAACCCACGACATTCGCCTCTCCGGTTTAAACGGGTTAACATTTGTCTCCTCTAAAGCCTCCCTAAGACCCTCTCTGCTCCTAGCTACAATGAGTACTAGTTTTAGGGTGCCCAGCTCTACTCCGAGGAGCTCCTCTAAGAGTAGACCTCCAACCTCTAGGGTTACGAAGTCTGAGTCGTAGTACCTAAGATCCCCCCTTATCCTTGCCTCTAACAAGCCTGCTATGCTGCCATCAACGTATACTATAGCGTCTGGTGACAAGGTGATGTAGGTGTCGTTAAACCTTGCCGAGATAGGCGCTCGTAGGAACTCAATCCCACGACCTCTAGGTGTTCTCAGTAACCTCAATGTCTCCTCTACAAGCCTCCTAGCCTCACCCTCGGTTACTCTAGCCTCCTCACCCCTAGATGTTATCATGTAGTGTAGTTTAGCTTCACAGTAAACCTGGGTTTCGATCATGTAGCCTCTTATGACACCAACTAGGTCTAGAGGTTTAACGGCCATCGGTATGATCCTATTTACGTTCTGGTTACCCCTACTCTTTACCTTTTATGCTTTAATGGTTAATAGGTTTAAAGATTCAAGTTATACTTGGAGGCACTTATGCCTGGTGTAGCGGAGCTCCCATTACATGATGGTAGAGTGCCTGGTTGGATGCTTAAGCTTATGGAGCGTATGTCAGAGGCTATTGTTGATGCTATAGTTGAGCTCCGCGGCCCTGAGGCCCTTGTTAGGGGGCTCTCGGACCCCCTCTGGTTCCAGGCTTTTAACAATGTTATCGGGATGGATTGGGATAGTAGTGGTAGTACAACAGTCCTCCTAGGCATCCTGAAGGCTGTAACTTGGCGTAGGCAGGATCTAGGTGTTCTCGTCCTCGGAGGTAAGGGGTCTAGGATGTTAGATGTACCAGAGGAGGCTGTGAAGGCTGGAGAGCTCCTGGGCTTGGATCCAAGCTCTATAGCTAGGTTTAGTAGGCTGGCTGCACGTCTTGATAGTGTTTTATTGCAGGACGGCTACACTCTCTACCACCACGCTGTAATCGCTTCTAGAAGCTGTATGGTGGTGGTACAACAGGGTATGAATGTAGAGGAGGGGCTAGCTAGAAGGTATCACGTTGATAGAGCTACGGTAGAGGAGCCTCATAGCGGGGTATCCGGTATCTCGGGGCGGGCTATCAACGCTACGGCAAGCGAGAGTAGGGATGCGAGGAGAGCATACCTGGATATCGTGGCGGAAGGGCCTTCGAGGATGGTGAGGATGCTGGGGGAGGCTAATAGAATGCTTGAGGCTAAACCAAGCCTAGAAGACTACATTAAACCAGGAAAGCCTGAGAGGGTGAAAGGCGGTCTCCTAGGCTTAAAACCATACTACTACCCAGTGAAACCATCAAAACAAACACTCAAAGCAATAGAGGACCTAGCAAGATTCAACCCAACAAACGAGATGGAGCTAGCACTAGCACCAAGCCTAGGGCCGAAGACGTTAAGAGCCTTAGCACTAATAGCAGACCTCATATATGGAATACCAACAAGCACAAGAGACCCAGTAACACACCCGCCAAATCCATTCATATACGCATACGCAGTAGGAGGAAAAGACAGAATACCATACCCATACGATAGGAGAACAGCGGAGAAGGTAATACTAACCCTAGAGGAAGCAGTGAACAAAGCAAAACTAGGCGAAAAAGAAAGGTTGAAAGCATTATTGAAGCTGAGAAAACTACTGTCACCACTAGAGCTAAAGTAGATGAAGGTAATGGGGCCCGGGCCGGGATTTGAACCCGGGACCTCCGGGTCCACAGCCCGGCGCTCTAACCAGCTGAGCTACCCGGGCCATTCCGCTTAGTAGCTGGTTAGTCTAAACCTAAAATAACTTAAGTAGCTTAAGTTCCGCTCCACAGCCCTCTCCGCCCACGTAGTTATATTAGGTTTTAACCTGGTATCCTTTACCTAGGTGGCATCTGTTATGGTTAAAGTGTATACTATTGATAGTACGCCTGAGGGTGAGGGTATTGTATCTGTCTACCTTGTTGTTGGTGATCGCTACTCTGCTTTGATCGATGCCGGTCCTTCTAATGGTTCTTCTCGTGTTCTAGAGTTTGTTAGGAGGCTTGGTCTAGGTGTTGACTATCTTGTCTTAACCCATGTTCACATCGATCATGGTGGTGGTGCTGGAGCTCTCTCTAGGACTTTAGGCTCTCAGGTCTTCGTTCACCCCCGTGGTTTAAAGCATGTGGTTGATCCGAGCTTTCTCTGGGAGCAGTCTAGGCAGGCTCTCGGACCTGTAGCTTTATACTATGGTGAGCCTACTCCTGTTGAGAGCTCTAGGGCTTTCCAGATCGAGGACGGGGCTTTATTGGATCTAGGTGGTGTTACACTTAAGGTTATACATACTCCTGGGCATGCTAGCCATCATCTAAGTGTTTACCTTGTAGAGGAGGGTTTGATGTTCTCAGGTGACTCGGCAGGGGTTTTTATTGATGGGAGCGTTAGGGTTCCAACAACACCTGTTCCCTTAAAGCCTAAGCTCTACATTGAGAGTCTTGAGAGGATGATCGCTGAGAGGCCGAGGAGGGTTGCAGTAGCACACTATGGCGTGGTGGAGGACGGCTTAGGGTATCTAAGGTGGCATTTGGAGGAGATGAGATTGTGGCTTGACGAGGTGTCAAGGATAGTTGCTATGGGCGTAGTGGACCCGGTGGATGTAGCTGAGAGGTTGGCTGAGAGGCTGGATAACGCTAGGATAGCTAGGAGCTCTAGGATATCACACCTCTACTACAACACCGTAGCTGGGATCACGAGAGCTGTTCTAGATGGGGAGTGGCCTTAGCATCCAAGCATGTTCAGGTGGAAACTCTCCTAGCTCCATAATAGATTTAAGGTTATAGAGTGTTCATGCTACCCGGTGAGTTGAGGTGGGTGGAGGGGGTAGGAGGATACTCTTAGTCGTAGTATCACTACTCCTAGTATTCACATTATTCATAGGAGCTCTCGCATACTCGCTCCGCGGGGTATACGCTCAGCCTAAGCCCTATGTAGCTCTTGTGGAGCTCTCAGGGGTTATAGACTACGAGAGACCCCTCCTAGGCGGTGCTATAACACCTGGGGATGCGAGGAGTGTTTTTGATATTGTTAAGAGGGACCCCTTCGCTAAAGCCGTTGTCCTCATTGTAAATAGCCCTGGTGGTACTGCTGCCTCTTTCGAGGTCTACGAGCTTGTTAGAGAGCTATCCCGTGAAAAGGTTGTAGTAGCCTATGTTACCGGTTACGGCACATCAGGTGGTTACCTTATAGTGCTTCCAGCGGATGAGATTGTAGCTCACCCTACAGCTTTCGTAGGCTCTGTAGGGGCTATAGCTGTTATAATAAGTTATAAGGGTTTAATGGATAAGCTTGGCATCAATGCTACAACAGTTAAAAGCGGTGATTTAAAGGATATAGGTAACCCCTACAGGGAGGCTACGTTAAACGATATCGAGGCTGTGAGGAGGCTCATCAACGGTGTTGCAGGTGTGTTCGCAGAGAAGGTTAGAGAGCATAGGGGTGATAAGATTAGAGATTACAGGGAGATTCTTAGAGCAGGGGTCTACACAGGGGTTGAAGCTGAAAGGCTGGGACTCGTAGACATGGTTGGCACGCTGGAAGACGCTATAAGGAGAGCCAGGGAGCTAGCAGGGCTCCCCGGGGATGCACCAGCCCTATGGGTTGAGAGGAGGGTCTCACTCATAGACATACTGCTGGGTAGGACTAGCATTACAACCCCCATGGGTGGGAGGGAGCCTCTAGCCGTAGAGGTACTCATAATGTGGCCGCTTCCAGCTGAGCTAACAGGTAAAACCCTACTCGTGGTAAGCTCCGGGGGGTAGAGGTGGGTGAGCTCCATACTAGCTTACAAGACGCTCCTAAGGCTTAGATGGGGGCCCCTAGCTTTAACCCTAGTGAGCATACTACTAATAATCATGGTCACAGGTGTTCTAGCGTCGGTTCAAAACAACTCGATCTACTCGACAGAGGAGATCGCCAGATCACTACCACTACACTACACAGTAAGCCTCCAGGTAGCCCCCGTGGGAGGGGATCTCGGTAGGTTGGTAGAGTTGCATAGAGAGATGGTAGGGCTAAGGGAGAGGCTTAGAGTGGGTATAGCGGATAACGTGGTTCTACTAGTTCAAGCTTCACTCGAAAACATGACGGAGGTGGGGTTGCCAGGGTTAGAGGGTGGAGCTCCTCAAAGAACCCCAGTACAGCCTACTACCATAGGATCCCTTTATGGGGGTATGGCTGGGGTTAGGGTGGTTGAGGGGTACCCGGCCCCTGGTAGTCTTGGTTTAAACGATGTGCTCGCTAAGTCTGGTCTAAGAGAGGGGCTACTAAGGCTGGTTGAGGGGCTGGGTGTTAGGTTTAACGATACGTATACCTTCACCTGCGATATGATACCACCATGCCCCCTAGTCCTCCTGGAGCCGGTGCTCCTAGAGCACGTTATCCTAAGTAACCCCCGGGGTTTTGTTGAGCTCCGGTACACCTACATGGTTAACTTCAGCTTGGGTGCCTTCACGGTTCTAGCCCCGGAGTCCGTGGTTGAGGCTAGTAGGGAGTATGAGGGGCTTGTATCCAGGGTTCTAGAGGATGCTCTTGGGGTTAAGTTGTTCGAGGTTCGAGAGGGCATGGGGGGTTTTGTTAGAATCTCTGTAACCTGGTCTCAGGAGGTAGACTATAGGGGTCTCACCGTTAGGATTACCGTTACCGATAGTAGTAGTGTGCTAGCCTCCACTATCTCAGCGTTCTCAGGAGCTTTCATCCTAGTCTCGGCCTTCGTATTCTCCCTCACGCTCCCAGTCGTGGTTACATCGTGGATACTAGCTAGAGCTGTTGGGGAGCTCGTAGCATACGATGTTAGGAGGTTTGTAGCCTTAGGCCTCATCAGGGGCCTACCTCTTAGGAGCTTCACAGTGGGCTTCGCACTCCTATCTCTCACTGTATCCGCTCTAGCTGTCATCACATCACTACCCCTACTAAGGGTTCTTGTGGAGGTTACAGCCCGTCTAGCCATGGGGAGGGTTTACTACACGCCACCTCTACTGGATGTAGGCTACGTCCTATCAGCTGTGTTCATGGCGTTCATAATCTCAGCTGTGGTCTACCTCAAGGTTAGGGGTGTGCTTAGAGTCATAGACCTAACACAGGCTTCGAGATCATACCTCCAGGCCGAGCATGGGTCTTGGAGGCCTAGCACCTCCCTAACGATACTCTTCGCTCTAAGCTCGTTCAAGTACGTGCTCTGGCTAACGGGTATCAGTGCTACGGAGCTTGTTAGGCTTGCATCAGGCGTGCACCCGCTTCTAACAGTTTTAGCGGTGTTCTACGTGTTAGTGGACTTCTTCGTAGGCTTCATAGCCCCGGTAGTCATACCATACTATCTAACACTACTCCTACTCTCAAGGGAGGGTTTCATGAGGTGGGTTACAGGGGTTACAGCGGGGGTTGTTGGTGGTGGTCTAGGCTACCTGGTGGGCTCAGCTATCCCAAGGGTATCCCCTAGGTTTAGCTCCCTAACAGCCTCCATAACATTAACACTATCGTTCGTCGTGGCAGCCGCGATCATAAGGGCTAGTGTTAGCGAGTGGTATAACGTGAACTCCCCGGTTCTCGCTGGTAGAGCTGATTTCGCCTCAACGTTCTTCAATGTAATGGCCCTCTCCATGATGTTCTACTCGTACACGGCCTTCACCCTCCTATCAGGCTTCATCCTCATATCATCTGTTATGGTGGGCTACACTCTGTTTAAGAGCTTGGAGAGGGAGCTTGCAATCCTCAAGACACGTGGTGTACCACTAGGGGGGCTCGTTAGGTTCACGTACGCTCAGGTCCTAGCCTTAACCCTAGTCTCGATCCTCCTATCACCTCTAGGCATCATATCAGCTAAGGGGTTCGTAGAGACCTTTGGGAGCGTGTTCTCAGGCCCCCTAACGGCTAGGGGCCTCACACCCCTTAGTCTTACGATAGACTCTACAGGTGTGCTCGTCGTGCTACTAGGCGTATCTCTAAGCTTAATAGCACCACTGGTGCTATTAACCCACATGTCTAGGAGGCTTAGCATAGAGCTGGTATCGAGGGTGTAACTGGATGCCCTTCGTGAAGGTCTTAGATCTGGTTAAGATCTACGGCTCGGGCGAGAACGCTGTGCAAGCGCTTAGAGGCGTATCCATGGAGGTCGGTGTTGGCGAGGTTGTAGCCGTTATGGGGCCTAGTGGTTCTGGTAAAACCACCCTACTCAACATAATAGGTGGTGTTGATAGGCCTACAGCCGGTAGTGTCATAGTCAACGGGGTTAACATTGTTGGTCTAAGTGAGGAGAAGCTTAGAGAGTATAGGCTTAGGAGTGTTGGCTACATATTCCAGTTCTTCAACCTAATACCAACGCTTACAGCCTTGGAGAACGTGGTAGCCCCAATGCTAGCAGCAGGGATACCGTACAGGGAGGCACAGGCTAGGGCTAGGAGTCTGCTTGAAAGCCTAGGTCTTAGAGGTAAGGAGGGGAGGTTTCCTGAGGAGCTTAGTGGTGGTGAGAGGCAGAGGGTAGCTATAGCGGTAGCGCTGGCCAACAACCCCAGGATAATACTAGCTGATGAACCTACAGGGGAGCTGGATATAGTTAATGCTGAGAAAGTTGTAAACGTGCTAGTAGGGCTGGCTAGAGAGGGGAGGGTTGTTGTAATAGCCACCCACGATCCTAGAGTTGCAAGGTTAACAGATAGGATATACGCTTTAGAGGATGGAAGGATTACAGGGGTTTATAAGCCTGAGAGCTTGAGAGCACATACTATCGTAGCGGAGGTTCAAATGGAGAGGTTTATGGTTGAGTATTTGAGGAAGAGGGTAGAGGATCTGAGGTTAGAGGTTAACATGCTGGAAGAGGCTTTCAGGAGGGGGGAGCTGAGCTCCGAGGAGTATGTTAACAAGTACATAGCTCTAAGAGATTCAATAAAGATTCTACTAGCGGAGCTCTCAAGACTAGGAGCGGTAGTGGAGGCTACTAGCATTGAGGAAAGAAATGAGAAGAGGGTTTGATTGAGTTTCCAGTGTAGATTCTACTTTCTATACTCCTCTGGGAGAGCGTTTATCAACGCTCTAACAGCTTCAACGCTCTTCAGGAACCCTTGTTTCTCCTCATCGTTTAACGGTAGCTCTAATATCCTCTCAACACCCCTCCTACCTAGTATTACTGGTATCTCCGCTACAACATCGCTTACACCATACTCTCCGTCTAGGTACACGCTGGCTATGAACGTCCTCTTAGAGTCTCTCTTAATAGCCTCAGCCATTAAGACAAGCCCTGCTCCGGGGGCGTAGCTGCTACTATAACCTCTTAGCTTAGTCACCGTAGCTCCAGCTTGTACTGTTTCTCTAACCACATCCTCTATCTCGCTTGGTGAGAGTAGTTGTGTTAACGGTATACCCCCTACAGTTGATAGCCTTGGCACAGGGTACATAGCCTCACCGTGCATCCCTATCACTATCGGTGTTATGGATGAAGGGCTCACCTTAAGCTTCCTAGAAGCATAGTATGCTAGCCTAGCTGAGTCTAGGACACCGCTAAACCCTATCACCCTCTCCCTTGGGAACCCTAGCTTCTTATACATGACGTAGACCATAGCGTCCAGAGGGTTCGTAGTCATCAAGACTATGGAGTCTGGAGCGTATTGTTTGATCTTAGAAGCTATATCAGCTACTATGGCAGCGTTATCAGCTAGGAGCTGCTCCCTAGTCATACCAGGCTTCCTAGGCTTACCAGCTGTAACAAGCACAATACTACTACCTCTTATAGCACTGAAATCCTCTGAGCCAACGATCTCGATATCAACTCCAAGTGTTGAAGCTGCATGGGCTAGATCAAGAGCCTCCCCTTGAGCGAGCCCCGGTACTATGTCCACTAATACAATCTTATCATCAAGCCCTCTAAGTAAAGCCACGAGGGCGGCGGCCGTCCCAACTCTACCAGTCCCTATAATCGATATCACAGCACTACACCATAGATCTAGGTTTAAGCCTAGCATTTATATTTTTAACTATTTCCATAGAGTTACATATATATAGATACACTAGAATAATATCACCAGATCGCATAAGATACCCGGATGCCCCTGCTAATCTCATCAATCCTCCTCCAATCCTCGTAGCTAAGCCTCCAACCCGTGGAACCAGCGTTCTCTACAACCTGCTCAGGGCTCCTGGCACCTGGTATGGGTACTATGAGGTCACTGTATTGGAGTAACCAGTTTAACGCCACCTGTGCCGGGGTCTTCTCATATCTTCCTCCAATCTCTCTTAACACCTTAACAAGGTCTAGTATTCTAGCGTAGTTATCAGGGTGGAATACAGGCTCGTTGACCCTAAGATCCTGGAATTTACCTAGATCCTCTAGGGTGTACTTACCTGAGAGAGCTCCTTTAGCTAATGGGCTCCACGCCATCACAGTCATGTTGTTCTCCTCAGCATAAGGTATGTGCTCCTCCTCAGCCCACCTCTCTACAAGGTTGAATCTAACCTGGAGAACCTCTATATCTGTTCTCGAAAGGCAGGTTCTAGCCGCTTCAGCAAGCTCCACAGGGTAATCGCTTAGCCCCAGGTAGGCTACCCTACCCAGGTTTACTAATCTCTCAAGAGCTCTCATGTAAGTACATGTTGGGATGTTATGCCAGCATGGGGGCCAGTGTATCAACAGTAGGTCTACGTATTCAACCTGTAATCTCCTAAGAGACCTATCGACAGCTTTAGGTATATCGCTAGGTGATAGGAGCTCCCCCGGAATCTTTGTTGCTATAACCACATCATCCCTCTTAACCCCCAATTCTTTTAAAGCCCTCCCAATAAACTCCTCACTCAACCCCCTCCCGTATACCATAGCTGTGTCTATGAAGTTTACGCCTAGCTCTAGAGCTCTTGATATGATGGACTTAGCCCTCTCATAGTCCTTAACCCCCCACGCATCGCTAAACTGCCACGTCCCCAACCCTATCCTAGATATCCTAACATCTGTGGAGCCAAGGGATGTGTACTCCATCTCCGACACCAGTTTAACCTAGGGTGGAAGGCTTTAAACCCGCTTCCCCCAGTATACCTATTGGTGGCCCAATTGAAAAGGACGACTGTGGCTATCAACGAGTCTACAGCTAGGAGGCTTTCAGAGCTCAGCCGAAGGAATAAGATGGTTGTTTCAGCTTTAGCAACCGAAGCCTTAGAGGTAACATGTGACGCTATGGATATGGGTTTCACACCTGGAGATCTAAGAGATCTCATTGTAATACTTAAACTAGCATCATTCATAGACCCCGTGCTACTACCAATGGATGTTGTGGAGAAGCTCATAGTAATAGCGTCGAGAGACGCTGGAACCCTAAACTCCCTCATAGAGGATTTCAGACAGCTAGGAGCTAGGATAGCATCTACGACAATAAGCTACTATGGAACCCCCTCTAACGTAGAAGAGCTGCTTAAAACACTTACAGTAATATCGAAGATATCAGCATTCAAAGAGGTTAAAACAACAAGGAGAGACGCTACCCTAGAGATATCCATAATAGGATCGTGGAAAACAGAGGAGACATCAAAACTCATAGAAGCCTTCGTAAAAGGAGCTTTCGAAACCCTAGGCTACAATGTTAAAGAAACGTACGTTGGAGTGGGGAGCCTCAAGGTCATGGTAGCTCCTAGGGGGTAGATGGCATAGATACTCACACTTATAAATCCCCGGTAGCAGTTAAACCCCATGGTGGTAGGAGGCTATGAGTAAGAGCTGGACCTGCGGTCTCTGCGGTGGTATCATCATTGAAGGTCAAAGGTTCACGTTCATAGGGGGTATTGGGGCTGTACACGTCGAATGCCTTAACAGAAGAGCTCTATCAGGAGCTCCTGAGAGCTACAGGGATTTAATAGCGCTACTGGATGCCAACGAGGTCCTCTTATACGCGATAACAAGGTTTAAGGAGGCTGAGGCTGTAGCCTCGAGTGAGGAGGTCAGGGGGGTCATAGCTGGTGTTAGAAGGGATGTTGAGAAGCTTGCTGGCAGAATATCTTCTCTCCTATCCGGGAGGGTTAGCGTGTAGCATAGCCGCTATATGGGTTTAACTGGTTGCTCTGCTCCGCATGCCTCGCATACTAGGAACCATATTCTCTCCTTCTCCCTCCTCTCCAGCCTCGTGTCTATGCTCATACATGTAGGGCATCTTATATATGTTTTCTCGAACATTTTAAGGAACTTCATTATCGTATCCCTCCTTATCTGCGAGTCTAGCGTTAGATGCCCGCTCTCCTCCTCATACTTACCCCCGGTGCCCATCTCCTTTAAGAGGTACCTAGCAACTATGTAGGGGTCTCTTTTAAGCTTCTCAGCTATCCTCCTAAAATTCCTTACTATAACCTTAGTCCCGATCTGCATCATCTCAGGCTCAGGTATCTCAAGCTCGGCACTCCCAGATTTAGGCGGTATTCTCTGATATAGTCTTTGGAGTAACCACTCGTAATCCCTAAGCTTATCCCTATCCTTCAAACAACCACCGTTTCTCAGTAGATGGTAGTTCCCCGCCTTTTATATTTTCCGGCTCTCCACCATCCGGCCTCCCAACAGTTAAACCCACCCTACAAGAGCTGTTCCCTCGATCACGAGAGAGTGCATTCCCCCCTCAGGTAGTCTAAGCTTGAAACAATGATGGGCCTCAGTAGCTTCAAGAATGGTGTGGGAGGATCTTTAAGTTAACTTATATGGGTTTTAGGGGGGCGGAGGGTTAACGCCTCGTAGCGTTAAGTGGTCTGATTACACTAGGGCATATGGTGGTATGAGAGAAAGATCGATGATGAGGTGATTCTAGCATGACGAGGTTGGATGTTGTTTAATGTTTTAACGTGCTCTGGTTGAAGCATTTGAGGAGCTCCTCGATTGTTAGCAGGCTTACAAGTTTTACACCGTGTTCTCTAAGCCTTTCTCCAGCTCCCTGCATCCTATCTACTATCACGAGAGCTCCTACCACATTGCATAAGCCCTCCAGGCCCCTTATAGCGTTTTCAAGCGAAGACCCTGTTGTGGCAACATCGTCTACCACGATGCAGTTGGAGCCGGGCCTTGGAGCGCCCTCAACAGCTCTAGATGTACCATGTTTTTTAACCTCACTCCTAACATAAGCCAGCCCTCTGCCGAGCATTAAAGCTAGGCCGGAAGCCCACGGTATGCCTGCTGTTGCAACACCAACAACGACGTCGAAGCTCTCAAACTCTTTTAAAACCTTTTCAGCTAGGAGCTCTAAAACCCTCTTATAAGAGCTCCAATCCCCTAGGAGCCTCCTAAGATCTAGGTAGTAGTTGCTCTTCAAACCAGATGATAGTGTGAACTCCCCGAAGAGGAGGGCTTCACGTGAGGCTATTATGCTAGCGAGCTCCCTACAGTAACCCTCCATAAAGCACCCCAATTCTAGGTTTAGCCTAGGCGATCTTAAACCGTTAACCTCCTCTCTCTTTAAGAGCTCTAACATACTCCCCGTTTATCCATTTAACAACCTCAACCGGGTTAGAAGCTTCTGTTACAAGCCTTCCAACTATCTCATAGTCAGCCCCAGCCCTAATACCATCACCAGGCCTAGCGCCCTGAACTCCAACACCTGGAGCCAGTATCACAGCCCACGGAGCTCTCCCCCTAGCATAGGAGATTACATGAGGCCTTGTAGCTGGAGCAACAAGACCCCAGGGTTTAAGCCTACCCGCAACCCATAGGAGCCTATCAACATTAACATCAATTACATCAAGGCTGCCCGCGTGGCTCATGGATATGACGAGTATCAACTTAACACCGGCAGAGTCAAGGTAACTCTTCAACCCCTCCAAACCACCCTTAAGCCCTATAAAAGCATGAGCTATAACACCGTCAACGTAGTCAATAACATGGGATAAAGCTGACACCATAACATAGCTTATATCGGCAAGCTTAAAATCAGCTATTAGAAGCCTATCACAGGAGCTCCTCAAAGCCCTCAAACCACTAACACCATAGCTGAACATGAAGGGGACGCCAACCTTAAACCCGGCAACAAGATCGCACAAGCTCGAAGCTAAGCTAACCCATCTATCCAAGCTAATACCAGGGCTTGGATCTACGGCTATGATAGCTCTACTCTCCAACCAAACCACCATATCATTGTATGTAAGTGTATTTAAATAAGTTAGACTCGCTGATTATCGAGGGTAGAGGTTATGCCGTCCAAGGCTATTAAGGTTCCCGAAGAGCTTTGGCCTAGGAGGGGTGGGTGGAGGGGTAGGGTTGTCAGTGTTCTTAAGAAACCCGGTGATAGGGTTTCTAGGGGTGAGCCTGTTGTTGAGGTTGAGATTGAGAAGGCTGTTCTCGTCATAGAGTCTCCATATGATGGTGTTGTTAGCGAAGTCCTAGTATCCCAGGGTTCGCCTGTTGAGCCTGGTTCTGAGCTTGTGAGGGTCGATGTTGTTGGAGAAGGTTAGGATTAGGGTTTCTGTTAATGATAGGCATAGGGGTGTTGTTAGCCTAGTTTCAAGGCTTGGTATTGCTACTGTATGTGAGGGGGCTCTATGTCCTAACATCTTCGAATGCTGGGGTGGTGGTGTTGCGACATTCATGATAATGGGTGATGTGTGCACTAGGGGTTGTAGGTTTTGTTATGTGAGGAAGGGTAGACCTCAACCTCTCGATCCGATGGAGCCTTTGAAGGTTGCTGAAGCTGTTAGAGTCTTGGGGTTAGACTATGTTACTATAACATCTGTTGATAGGGACGATCTACCTGATGGTGGTGCTGGGCATTACGCTGAGACTATTAGGGCTGTTAAGAGGCTTAACCCAAATGTTAAGGTTGAGGTTTTAATACCAGACTTCCAGGGTGATGAGGATGCTTTGAGAGTGGTTGTTGAGGCCGGGCCCGATGTTCTAGCTCATAACATTGAGACTGTTAGAAGGTTAACTCCCATGGTTAGGGATTGGAGGGCTGGTTACGATCAAAGCCTTAAGGTTTTAAGGGTTGCTAAGGAGCTTAACTCAAATCTCATAACCAAATCCTCCATACTACTAGGTTTCGGTGAGAGCTTTGAGGAGGTTGTTGAGGCCATGTTTGATTTGAGGAGGGCTGGTGTTGATATACTCGTTCTCTCACAGTACCTTAGACCTAGCCCTAAACAGCTACCTCTAGCTAAGATGTACACGCTAGAGGAGTTCAGGAAGCTAGAGGGGGTTGCCTACAAGCTAGGCTTCTCCTACGTGGTAGCACATCCCCTAGCTAGGACTAGCTATAAGGCTAAGGAGGCTTACATTGAGGCTACTAGGAGGTTGAAGGGGTTTGAGTCTTAGAGTCATAGTCGACGGCCCCAGAGACCCCCAGTTTAACATGGCTGTTGACGAGGCTTTAGCTAGGCTTAGGAATACAGTAGGCTATGACACCCTTAGGCTCTACATGTGGCTTCCAAGCGGTGTTAGTATTGGTAGGAGGCAGGATGCTAGGAGGTCTATACGCCTAGAGGATGTTGAAAGACTGGGTTTCAAGCTTGTCCGGAGGCCTACTGGTGGAGCAGCATTACTGCACCCCCAGGACGACGAGGTAACCTATAGTGTAGTGCTCTCTAACAATCACCCTCTCTACACACTAGATGTTGCCGGCTCAGCTGCACGGATAGCAGAGGGTGTAGCCTTGGCTATTAGAAAGCTTGGCTTAGAGGCTGGTGTTAGAGGCTTAGGCGAGCCTTGGTCCAGGGATTTCTGCTATGTAAACCCAGGGTCGAGCGATGTAATGATTGGTGGGTGGAAGGTGTCTGGGAGTGCTCAGAGGAGGGATTGGGGTGTCCTATTGCAGCATGGAACACTACTACTTAGGTATGATCACAATCTATTCTCCAGAGTCCTGAGAGTAGAGGAGGGTGTAGGGGGTGGGATAGTGGGTGTAATGGAGCTCCTAGATGTTAAGCTGGAGAGAGTCATAGAAGCCCTCATAGAGGGTTTTACCGAAGCACTAGGCTACAGGAACTTTCAGAAGGATAGTTTCTCAAAAGAGGAGCTAAGCCTAGCCCTAGAGCTCTACAGGGAGAAGTACTCAAGGCCCGAGTGGAACCTAGAGGGGGTTGCTGCTGAGAGGTGGAGGTAGTAGAGTACTCCAACCCAAACCCAGCTGTTAACGTTGCACTAGAGGAGATACTCCTGGAAACAGTGCGTAAGGGGCTTAGAGGTCCTACAGCGAGGATCTGGATAAACCCCCCTTCCATAGTGATAGGCTACACCCTAAAACCATGCGAGGAGGTGGACTGCGTTGAGGCCTTGAAGCTAGGTATACCGATACTCAGGAGGGTTAGTGGTGGTGGAGCAGTATACCACGACTACGGGAACATTAATGTCACCATAGTAAGACCCTCCAACACCTACAAGATGGTAGACCATGTTTACAAGGAGATAACAGAGGTGATTCTAGGGGCTCTTAGAAGACTAGGCGTCGAAGGGTGGGTTGAGAATCTCAACGATGTAGTTGTTAAAGGTTACAAGGTTTCAGGTTCATCAGCAGCACTAAGACCTGGAGGTTACCTTGCACACGCTACACTACTGGTATCAAGCAACATTGAGGTTCTAAGGAGGGTTCTAAAACCTCGAATAGATAAGGTCATAAGGGGGGAGGTTACCTCGGCTAAGTACAACCCAGCAAACTTAAAAGACATAGCAGGCACCACCTTAAAGGAGGCTCTAGAAGCTATCAAAGGAGCTCTCGACGATCTCTACGGCCCTCTAAACACCTCTCAAGTATCAAATGCTGAGCTTAGGGAGGCGGAGCTCATTTCAAAATCTAAAGTTCTAGTCTCTCCATTACAAGCCTAACTATGCCTACTAGCTCTAAAGCTGATGATCCTAGTATGTAGATTATAGGCTCTATCCCAGGTCCTCCTAGGTCGTTTATAACTCTAGGTTGCTTTACGCACCTATCAAGGTATGATGGGAGCTCCACCCAGTACCTGTTAATGTTGGTGAAGGGGCCTACGCTACATACCTCCACGCCCAGCTTCCCTAGAGCTTCTAGGAGCTCCTTACTCCATCTAAGCGATATCATGGCTCTTACTCCTCCCCACCTCCTCTGTATCTCTATAAGTAACCTTGCCATGAACTTGCTACCTCCATAGATGGGCTTTCCTACAGCTACCACCTCTCTATCAACTCTAACTATCCTACCCGGGAACCCTACGATATCTAGGTGGCTTGAAGCTCCAGGTTTAGCTACAACTATGTTAGCTCCAACCTCCGGTATGATATCTGAGATTCCTCTTATCGACTCCAGCTCTTTGAAGGTCCTCTCAACCTCAGCTACAAGCGGGTCTCCTAGCTCTAGGTGTACCTTGAGTATTCTACAAGCTTCTGGGAGCTTTGTCTTCTTTGAGTATAGGTTGCATAGAACACCTCTCGTCATTAGGGAGAGTTCTACCATAGCAAGTGTTGCTAGAGCTTCAACCCGATCCTCTAGGAGTCTTAGTGCTACAGTCCTAGCTACAACCTCAACCTCCTCCCTACTCAACCCAGCTTGGGATAGCTTTGATAGCATGTAGCGTTCACCAAGTTTAAGGTACTTAGCAACCATGGGCTGTGATACGCCTAGGAGTGTTGCTATCCTAGGCTGGCTTAAACCCATTTTGTAGAGCTCTAGAGCTATTAAACCTCTAAGATACGGTGTTACATACCTTGATATAAGCTCTGATGGTGTAATCAATGCCTTAACCCGGTTATCCATAAGCATATAACCGGAGCCTATTATAGCGCTATGAGGTGCCGGTGATGGGTGGGGCTGTAAGCTTCACGAAAGCCCTAGACGATGCTAGGTGGAGCTGGGAGCACTGGAAGCTCTTCGCAACAATCTCAGCTAACTACGCGCTCGACGGCATAATGTTCTCCATAGCGCCTCTGATGGCCTACATCGTGGCCCCGATATAGCTATATACGTGCTCGTAGCTAACCTCCTAGCGGAATGGCTTGGAGCTATCATATTCGGTAGGCTTGCAGATATCTATGGGAGGAGACCTGTGTTCACCCTAGTTCTAGCCATAGAGGTTCTAGCACTAGTACTCTTATACTTCACCTACGAGAACCCGCTAGCATTCCTAATCCTAACATCAGCTATGACATTCGGGATTGGGGGAGAGTTTGGAGCAGCCTACGCTACACTAGCAGAGCTTACCCGAGAGCTCATAGGGGTAAAGCTTTGATGATGTCAACAAACTTCTGGAACATAGGCGCTACCCTCATAGCAGGAGCTGCACTCCTATACGCGTTCATATACGAGGATCCCGTTGTTCAGATAAGGTTACTCCTGCTATCAGCCCTGGGCACGGCTGTGGTTGTTGGGCTAGCTAGGCTAACGTTCCCTGAGAGCGTTAGATGGCTTGTTGTGAAGGGTAGGGTTGCTGAAGCCGAGTCTATCGTTAGGAGGTTTACTGGGGTTGGAGGATCTCTTGAGCTCAAGCCACCCCCGGAGCAGTCTATAGGGCTGGGTGAAGCGCTATCAAGATACCCCTTCAGGCTCCTAGTCTTAGCTGTGGTTACAGTAGCACAGTATGTAACCTATGCTAGCCTACTACGTACCCTACTCAAAAGGTTTCGCTTTTGGAGTTGAGCAAGCCCCCAGGATTGTTTTCATAGCAAACCTAGGTGCGTCCACAGGAGCTTTCCTACTACTACCCCTAATAGATCGTGCTAGAAGGCTCTCAGTACTACTAGCATTCCTAGGCGGCACCCTAACAGCTGTAGTGGTGCTACTATCCCACAACCTAGAGCTACTACTAGCGTTCTACACACTACTACTCATAAACATGGTATTCTCAGAGTGGGCCTGGGGGTCTATAAGCGTTCTACAAAGCGAGCTATTCCCAACAGGCGTCAGATCATCAATAGTAGGCTTCCTCGTAAGCCTAACAGGAATAGCGGGAGCTCTAACAGTATACTCAGAGGGAATCCTAACAGCTCAAGGCTTCATATCATGGGCTATAATACTCTGGGCCCTAGACCTAATAGCGTCAATAGCATGGTACGTGAGAGGTGTTGAAAGCGCTAGGAGAAGCATAGAAGAGCTATCATAGCCGTTTCTCGGTGGATGACAGTTAACCGTTCTCACCAGGCTCCCCGCCATAGGGAGCTCTACGTCTATTTAGGGGGCGGGCTGCCGGTCACGGAGAGGTGGTGTTCGAAGATCTATTGAGACTGCAACCTATATGTGTACCCCTTAAAGGGCCTCTGGGTGTATGTAGTTGTGGTGGCTCGTATTGAGGGTTATTGTCAGTCTTGCTATGGAGGTTGCACTTGAAGGTTCAGCTAACTATGCTGGGGGCCTCGGGGTTTTGGAGGCTGATAAGTTCTATGCTTCGGGTAGGCTGGGTCTACCCTACGTCCTCATAGCCCCGTTTTACCCGTATGGCTATGTGGATTATAATACTGTTGACGGCCCGCGTCTCGTTGAGGTTAGACATAGGCACTCTCCTTCATTCCTAGCTAGGCTTAGCCACGTGGGGGTTTTGGAGGTTAGAGGTAGACATGATAGGCTTGTGGCTGAGGCTGAGTTGTTTGAGTATAAGAGTGGATCTGCTAAGGCTATACTATACAGGGTTGTAAGGCCTAGGAAGCAGGCTTCCCTGTTTAAATACCTCTACAGGCATCATGATGATGAGTGCTTATACTACATTACATCTGCTGCCATAGCCTCTAGGATAGCTTCGAAGCTCGCGTCCGAAGGATCTGTTGTCGATGTCCAGGAGGCACATCTAGCCTTAGCTCTATACATGTTACCTAGGGGTGTTAGGAAGAGGTTTATAACGCACACCCCAGGACCATGGGGTCATCCTAGGCTTTGCAAGAGTGAGGCTGAAGACCTCCTGGATGTAAGCCTACCAAGTGTAAGTACCGCTACTGAGGCCGCTATGGAGGAGGCTGATGAGGTATACGCTGTATCACGCAAACATGCTGAGACAACCAGGAAGCTATTCCCCGTGTACGCTGGTAAGATAAACTATGTTACCAACGCTGTAGACTTGGAGAGATGGGTTAGGGTTAGAGATGTGGATAGCCCCAGTGGGCTGTGGGGGGAGCATTTAAGGTTAAGAGAGGAGCTAGAATCCCTCATAGCAGGGCTTACGGGAAAGAGAGTTGGGGGGAGGATGATAGTATCCTGGACTAGGAGAATTGTAAAGTATAAGAGGCCATACTATGTGGAGAGGCTAGCTCAAGAGAAGGATTTAAGAGATAGGGTGTTCCTAGTCGTAGCAGGTAAACCACATGTATGGGACGGGTGGGGTAGAGGGCAGGCTGAGAGGCTTGCAAGACTATCAAGAGAACTTAATAACATAGCCTTCCACCCAGCATACGATGTGGAGATAGCGAAATACAGCCTTACAGGAGCAGATCTACTACTATTCACCCCATTCCCGGGATGGGAGGCTAGCGGTACTAGCCAGATGAAAGCTGGAGTCAACGGGGTCCCATCCCTCACATCGAGGGACGGGGCGAGCTTGGAGCTCGTAGAAGACGGGGTTAACGGGTGGTTCTTCGGATCCCAGCTGGAGGAGCTCATAGACATTGAAGGCGATGAGAGGGCTTTAAAGATAGATGAGCAGGACTACGTGGATTTCGTTAAGAGGCTTGAGAAAATACTAGACATGTATGAGAATAGAAGGGAGGAGTACGTTGAGGTAGCGTTCAACGCTTATAGGAGTATAACACCTAAAGCTGATATAAAAAGACTCCTAAGAGAGTACTATCCAGAGCTCCTGGGAGGCTAGTCTAACTCTAAATGCTTATATTGATCTCTTAGAATCCTCTTCGCAATCTTACCAACACTTGTTAATGGTAAGCTTTCAACCTCTACGACCAGATCTGGGAGCCACCATTTTGGTATGAGACCTCTGGTTACGTAGTTCTCCTCCAGATGTCTTCTAACCTCCTCCAGGGTTATCCTACCCTTCCACTCTGGTTTAGGAACTACTATGGCTGCAGGCCTCTCACCCCACTTTCTGCTCTTAACAGCTATAACAGCGACCTGCGATACGCCTGGATGTGTGCTTATAGCATCCTCAAGCCTAACACTGCTAATCCACTCACCACCACTCTTAATAACATCCTTATCCCTATCCATTAT
>OGCA01000024.1_pt1 | contig 18669 bp, 19 predicted proteins | sample 1570081 | NCBI WGS metagenome assembly OGCA01 (sample SAMN05518182, study PRJEB24516) | hot springs metagenome | isolation source: Conch Spring, Yellowstone National Park, Wyoming, USA | place: USA:Conch Spring, Yellowstone National Park, Wyoming, USA | collected 2011-10-11
CTTAGAGGCTCCCAGGGCCCCCCTCAGCTCCTCTACGAAGGTCCTCAAGACCCCTACACCGTTAAAGGTTGAGTTGAACCCGACAGTATAAAAATAAAACGTAGCATAAATGAATAGACTACGTCTTAAAGCTAACTACTTTATGGGGGGCATGTAGTCTGGCGGTGCATACGGGACTATCATGGTGTAGAGCCATAGGATGGATAATAACACCTGTAATGTGGCTATAATCGCAGCGTACTTAACCCAGTAGGAGAAGGAGATTTTCTCTCCATGTCTCTCAAGTATCCCTATGGCTATTATGTTAGCTGTAGAGCCTATTGGCGTGTAGTTACCGGCCATTGTGCCTGCGAATAGCATGGCCCAGAAGAATGGGAAGACGTTCCAGCCGTGGCTCTCGTATATCGCGTGGACTATGGGTATGAGGGTTGCTATTGCTAGGACGTTGTCTAGAAAGGCTGTTAGGACACTGGCTAACATGAATACTGAGAGTAGGGTTCCAAGCTCTACACCTAGTCCTACGCTGCCTATCCTTGATCCTAGTTCTACAGCGTAGCCTCCAATAATCATGTTTGCCCCCGTGTACTTAAGGGTGCCTACAGCTGAGAAGAGTAGCATGAAGAATAGTAGAGTCCACCAGTCAACCCTATGCATGATAATGTCTCTAGCTCTCATCCTCTCTATGAGGAGTCCTACGGAGGCCCAGAACATGGGTGCAGCTACGAGGACCACGTTTTTCATCGAACCAGGCTCCATGTCTAGGAGCTTCTCAAGTAGACTCTCTAGCGGGTGGTGTACGACGAGGGTCCCTATGGTCCCTATGAAGAGTATCCAGTTAACCCACTGTATCCTTAAAACCTCCTGTGGTAGCTCGAATCTAACACCTACACTCCTAAACCTGGCGTCCAGCTCAGCTACATAGGATCTCCAAACTATAAGAGAGGCTATGATTGAGACAGTCAGGACTATAATCGCGTTCGGGGTAGACCATCTTATGAAGTCGAGGAACGTGAAGCCCCCTCTTAGAGCAACCATAACACCTATAGGGTTACCTACGACGGTAGCACTACTACCAACATTGGTTGTGAAGACAGCTGCTACAACGAAGGGTAACGGGTCGACCCTAAGCCTATCACATATCTTTAGGATGAAGAGGGTTATGAATATGATGGATGTAACCTCATCGACAAGAGCGGCCATGAAAGCGGCCATAGCGAGTATCGAGGCGTAGAGCACCACCCCGGATCTAATCCTGGAGCCTAGAGCATCCAGTATGTAGTCGAAGAAATGCCTCTCCTCCAACACACCTATAACAGTCATCATGCCAACAAGGAACAATATCACATCAAGCTGGGAGAACTCAACGAGATGAGGTACGTCGAGCAACCCTAACACCATAAGCAAAGAAACACCTAGGAAGGCGAAGGCAACCCTAAACTGCCAGTATAGGAGGGTAGCTGATATGAAGAGAGCTAGAATTGATGTAGCAATACTCTGCTTGAAATTCATACCGCCAAGCCCGAACCCCTGGTAGGTTAGAGTGAATATGCTAGCTGGGATCAAGACTATCAGCAGAGGCTTAACCCTCTCCATCACCCTAAAGCACCCTTTAAAGCTAGTAGATCTAAGGTCTATAAGCTTATACTCCTGAAACCTAGGAGTAAGGGGTGCAGACCGGAGTACTCAGAGCTTTACTCTAGAAAGCTCTATTGACATAAACCTTTAAATTTATATGTTACAAATACTACAGATTTATAAGCTCTCTCAACTCTCTAGGTAGCGGTGATTGATATGAGCATAGAGTTTGTCGAGCCCGTAGATGTTAAGAAGCTCATAGACATGCTTCTATCTGCTTTTGCAGATGAATGGGTAGCCTCCTACTACTACACATTGACCGCCTACGCTATTCAAGGGCATGTGTCTGAGGAGATAGCAGAGCACTTCCTTAAGGAGGCTGAGGAGGAGTGGGGTAAGCACGCTAGAATGCTAGCTGACCGGCTTCAGGATTTCAACGTACATCCTCCAAGGCAGTTCACAGCCCTATGGGAGATCTCCAGCTGCAAGTACCCTAAGACCCCGGAGGATCCATTCGATATAGATGGATGGTTGATAGCAGCTATTAAGGCTGAGGAGTGTGCTATTAAAACCTATAGGGAGCTCTACTCATTCACGCATGGAAGGGATCCTGTGACCGAGGAGATAGCAGAGGAGATACTAAGAGATGAGGTTAGACATAGAACCAATCTATTAAACTTGCTTAGTAAGGAAGGCCTGAAAAGGTTGGAGTCACACGCTTAGCTAAAGAGCTCTCTGAAACCTCCTTTTTAAACCCTTCCCTTTTTAGGAGCCCTCTTAATGCATATTCTGAAATAGCTTCTCTCAGGGAGACCCAGGCGGATACGGGGGTAACATGCAATATCCTAGAATGTGGGGAGAGATTAAAACTATTATTAGTCTACGAGGGGTCCTATGACTTCTTCTCCAACCATCCTGTTTACCCTCTCGACTTCCCTGTCTACGTATCTCTGTATCTCCTCTATCTCCTCCTCTGTCAGCCCTTTGAATCTTCCTTGTGGTGCTAGGTAGTGTTTTACATGCTTCCTCCTGGGAACTCTTGTTGTTACCTTGAAATCCCCTTCTACCATCTCCCAGTTTATCCACATTGCTGTTTCAACTGCTAGTTTTCCGATTTTTATCCCATATCTTGGGTCGAATCTCCACCCCGTGGGGCATGGTTGGAGTATGTGTATGAATGAGGGGCCTTCTACCGTTAGCCCTTTGGCTAGCTTCTGGTCCATGTCTATGGGGTAGGCTATGTTAGCTGTTGCAACATATGGTATTCTATGGGCTGCCACTATATCTGCTATTGGTTTTTTAGCCTGAAGTTTACCTCTTAAAACCTTACCTATCGGGGTTGTTGTAGTCCAGGAATGTAGTGGTGTGCTACCACTCCTCTGAATTCCTGTATTCATATAAGCTTCGTTGTCATAGAGGACATACATGATCTTATGCCCTCTTTCTAGCATACCGCTTAGAGACTGTAATCCTATATCGTAGGTTCCACCATCGCCTGCTAGCACTACAACCTTAATATCCCTTGACATGTCTATAAGCCCTTTCCTAGCTAAAACCTTAAAGGCCGACTCCACCCCGCTAGCAACAGCTGCTGCATTCTCGAAAGCAACGTGTATCCAGGGTACCCTCCATGACGTGTAGGGGTACATTGTTGTTGATACTTCAACACAACCTGTAGCGTTGACTATTACAGTGTTTCTCCCTGTTACCTTAAGTAGATGTCTTATTATAGTCCCAGCGGTGCACCCAGCGCAGAGACCGTGGCCTGGGGCGAACAGCTCCTCTCTAGGCAGATCCCTAACACCTCTAATCCTAAGCTCACTCATAGTTAACACCTCGTACTCCCCAGTATAGGGTTCCAAGCTCCCTAGCCCTCCTACCAAGCTTTAACGCCAACTCTAACATCCCCTTGAAATCTGACTCAGTAACAGGTCTACCCCCAATCCCCGCCACGTAGTTAACGATATCTAAGTCTACCCTCATCCTATGTAATGATGCTATAACCTCTAAAGCCACGGGCCCCGCTATGCTAGCACCATAACTTATAGCTCTGTCAACCACAATTAACGTTGAAAGACCCCTAGTAACCTTATATAGCTCATCCACAGGGAACGGTCTCCAAAGCCTTAACCTTATAGCTCCAACCTTGTAACCCTCAGCTCTAAGCCTATCCACAGACTCAAGTAGAGATCCATAGATTCCACCATAGGTTAGTATTGCTATCTCAGCATCATCAATATTGTAGGCCTCGACAGGCTCGTAACGCCTACCTAACACTTTACCCATATCTCTATCACGCTCCCTGATGATATCGTAAGCCTCCCTCATGGCCTCCACCTGCTGGTATTTAATCTCATAGTACCAATCGGGTCCAACAAGAGAACCCATAGTCACTGGTTTAAGTGGGTCAAGTTTAACCCTATCCCTTCTCGGTACTAGCGATCTAACATAGTGTTTATCAGCGACCACGTGGAGGGGCTCATATGTATGGCTCATCCAGAAACCATCGTAAGCTACAATAACGGGAAGTAGTATTCTGGGGTCCTCTGCTACCATATAAGCTTCTATGACGGTATCGTAAACCTCCTGGGCGGTTGACGCTATGAATGTAATCCACGAGGAATCTCTTACATTCATTAGATCGCTATAGTCACACCATATGTTTATAGGTGCTGATACAGCCCTAGCGGCAACGCTCATAACGAGAGGTAACCTCATCCCGGATGCTATGTATAAAACCTCGTGCATAAACTCTAAACCCTGCGATGATGTTGCAGTGAAAACTCTAGCTCCTGCAGCTGAAGCCCCTATTACAGTGCTTAAGGCTGAGTGCTCGCTCTCAACATGTATCATCTCAGCCTCTAACTCCCCATTAGCTACCATCTCAGCTAACTTCTCTACAACTCCTGTTTGAGGGGTTATAGGGTATGCTGCTATGACATCTACATCGACGTCTCTAACAGCGTAGGCTACAGCATAGTTGGAATTAAGAACGACTCTCACCTGCCTCACGGGGCCTTCGAGTACCTCCACCTGCTACTTCACCTCCTCAACCATACTTATAGCGTCAACAGGGCACTCCTCAGCACATATACCGCAACCTTTACAATTATCGTAGTCTATCTCCAACGTAAAACTCCAAACCCTCCCCTTCGACGTTCTATAAGGTGTGTCTACTAACTTTATAACACTGTCCGGGCAGTACATCCAGCATATAAGACAACGTGTACACACATCCTGGTTTATAACAGGTCTGAACACCCTCCAGTCTCCCGTCTTCCTAGCGATACTATTTCCAGGCTCTACTACCATCCCACCTATAGGGAGCTCCCTCCAGCTCAACCCTCCAACACCTCTGCAAGCCTATACGCTTCAATCAAAGCCTCTATATTACCTAAAGCGGCCTCTCCTAGAAAACCTGTCTTGGTAAGACTATCCAAGGAGCCTTCAAACTTAATGTTGAAGAGGGTTTTCAATGTAGCCTTAGCAAGAGACTCTAGCGATATTAAGCGTACTACTCTAGCTAGGGCACCTAGCATAGCTATGTTAACAATAGGAGCTTTTATCGTCTTTAAAGCTATAGATGTAGCGTCGACAACGACAACCCTAGGAACCCCGAGTTTAGCTGAAACATCTCTAGCGGAGAACTTCGAGTTTAAAACAACAAAACCATCACTTGCAAGACCTTGAATGAACTGTGATGGGGGAAGGCTTGGATCTAGGACCACAACCACATCTGGGTTTAATATGGGGGACCTAGATCTTATGGGTGCTCGCGAGATGCGGGTATAGGCTCTAACCGGGGCCCCTCTCCTCTCAGGGCCGAACTCGGGGAAAGCTTGAGAGTAGAGACCCTCATAGCTGGCAGCCTCAGCTAAGATAATAGAAGCTGTAACAGCACCCTGACCTCCTCTACCATGCCATCTGACCTCAAGTGCTCGATATGGTTCAGGCAAGGATTACACCTCCTTGTTACTTATAGATTTTCAAGATTAAAATATCTAAATATATAGGTGGAAACGTGGGGAATACGATTGTCTCCTCTAAGCTATTCTAGGGTATCCTTGGTTTTTCATACTCCATCCCAGCGTTAAGGGGTTTCGTTGCATCAATACCCATCTTAGCGGTTAGCCCATCTCTACTACTCGGATCTAGTGTTGAGCCTCGCACATTCCTAACTATGACCAGATCCTCGTCAGCCTGAAACCTCGTTGCTATAGCCCACTCCACCTGGCTAGGATCATCAGGATCTATATCGCTATCAACTACTATAACTTGTTTAAGGCTTGGGTGTGCAACGAATGCTGCCATTATAGCGTTCTTAGCATCTCCTTCATGCCTCTTATCTATAGATATTATGGCGTGAAGCCAGCCTCCACTAGCTGGGGTAAGTCTAACCTTGTGAACTCTAGCTACAACCTTTGATACAGCCTCCCATATAGCGGCCTCCTTTGTGAACCCTATTAACAGTGAAGCCTCTAAACCACCAGATAGTATGACGTGTGTAAGCTCGTTCACATCAAGATATACTTTTAACACTTTTAACACAGGCTGATTTCTAACCCTGTCATAAGTTCCTACTACATCAGCGTAGGGGCCCTCCTCAGCCATATCCCTTGATAGTAGGCCTTCTATTACAACAGCTGACCCTAGAGGAACAGGGTTCCCGTGTACTGGGCTTTCATAAACCCAGAGGTTGCCCAGAAGTTTAGAAGCAACATCTACTTCAAAAACACCGAACCTTGGGCTTGAAGCAGCGGCAACCATTATAGCAGGATGAACACCTATAACAACAGATACTGGAAGATCTTGACCCCTACTCTTAGCCCTTAAGTAGAGCTCCCATAAATGCCTAGGTACAACCCTCACAACCCCTACACGCTTATCCTTCACGAGAACCCTATGGATACTAGCATTACAAACACCATCATAGCACGCTATGAAGATAGCAGATGATAGGTAGAGCCCAGCCTCCTTCTCATAAAACCTAGCAGCAGGAACCTCCATGAGCCCTCCCTCAGCCTCTCTAAGCCTTGGAGCTCCCACTACGGAGGGCCTAGCAGGACTACTCATAGCGTCAAATATCTTAAGGTAAGCCTCCTCATCACTTCTAACACCTAGAGCCTTGTAAAGTTTAAACCTTAGATCTAGGAGGTTCGAAGCAGAATCCTGGGGGCACCCCTCCACCCTGTAGACTATAACAGGGCCCCTACCCTGCCACTCACGTATAACCCTAGCAACTTCAAAATCCCTAGATAGGGTACCACCAATCCTCTCCACATCAACAACGTCGAGAAACTCCAGCACAGACCCCCTCATGGCAAACCACCAGATCCACCAACTCCGAGAGTACACTATTAACTCCAACCCCTATAAGATAATGTTTAGGTCCCCCCTAGAGCACTTTAACACCTTTAACACATGGTTATATACCCAGTGATATAAGGATAGTCTAAAACTAAAAAAACAGGGATCCTCAATGACTCTAACTATGAAGGGTAGGAGGAGGATTAAAACTTTCAGGTTTCAAGGGGCTAGGAGGCTTCTCCTCCTAGGACTAGCTATATGGATTCTCTTCCTGCTCTACTCCCTGTCTAAGATAGCATTAATTTCAGCTGAGGTCTTATCATCGAACATCATTGAGATAAGTGATCCTAGGAGTCTAGCTAACTCCATCCCTAGGAGTGGTATAGCGGTACTCTACTTTAAACAGGAGTTATGCCCTGGTTGTGCTAAGATAGAGCCTGCTCTACTAAAATACATGGGGGAGAATAGCGGGGCTAAGCTTATAATAGCAAACCTAGATAAGATGTTGGAGAGGGATGCACGAGCTACACTTGAGGTTCTAGGAGATTTTAGGGTGTTAGGTACTCCAACCATAATAGTGTATGTTGATGGTAGAGAGGTTGGGAGACACGTCTCTACATTTGGCTATGGTGACCAGTACGAGCCACTGAAGAGGTTCATAGAGGATAGTATTGAGGGTAGAGGGTCTAGTGTTAGTGATACAGGTCTATATACTGGGGTAGCTTTACCCTCTGAGAGAGCTTTCAACCCAGGTTACATACTAGCATCTGCTGTAGGGGCTCTCAGCTTAGGTCTTATAGCGGCCTTCTCACCTTGCAGTTTACCTATGATCGCCGCTTACTCTTTATCGAGTAGTGGTAGAGGCTTTAACCCATCAAATATACTGCGTGAAGCTCTCTCACTAGGGTCTATAGCTCTCATAGGAGGCTCTGTCATGGTCTTAGTGTACCTTGCCAGCTACACCTTACTCCCCGTTAACCTCTACAAACTAGTAACATCTCTTGTAGCAAGCCTTCTAGTAGCCTGGGGGTTGTTAACATTGGTTGAGAGAAAGCATATAACACTATATGTACCAGGTTTATCGAAGGCCCTACCGCTTATAGGTATCCAGTGTAGCCTACCATTCCTCGTAGCCATGCTAGCATTGCTTGAAGCTGCACCGCATGTGACGCTATTAGGCTCCACAGCCTTCGCCTTAGGCTATATAACACCTTACCTAGCAGTCACCTCATCTCTTGACCTGGCGAGAGGGCTAGAGTCTGTTATGAAGAGCAGGTTGCTTCTAGTATTACAAGGCCTAGCCTTAGTAGCGGCAGGCTTGTACATACTCTACAACCTTAAATCCGCGGTATAATCCGGCTACCTATGATAGTGGTGTGCCTCAACCATAGCGATTGTAGCTGTTATGGCTGAGAGAGTTGCTAGCATCGTGTGTAATGCTGACACAACCGGGTCTAAGTGTAGTATCACCAGTATAGCGCCTAGGAGCACCTGAGTTACCATCACTAGGAGCGTTAAGGCGGTCCACAGCCTTAGAGATCCCGCTCTCTTAGCTGGGTTGGAAGTCCAGGCTAGAAGGAAGCTTAGTAGAACAGCTAAGAAGGCTGAGAAAGCCGTTACCCTATGAGAGTATTCTAGGAACACCTCCAGCTCCTTCAACAAGCTTGGAGGTACAATATATCCTAGGCAGAGAGGCCATTCAGGACCACAACCCATCCCCGCCCCCATGGCTCTTGTTACAGCCCCCAGCGATATTGTAGTGTATACTAGGATGACCGATGCTACGAATGCAAATCACGCTTTTTTAGTCAAAAGAGACCCCCATGTATTAAAAATACATAATCCATTTAAGTTTAAAAGCTGTATATGGAAATTTTTCAGTTAGAGCTACTATAATGCTATAAGTATTACGACAACCAAGCTTAACAACACCAGCGAGTGAGGAACGAGCTCCGGCCCCGCACCTTGGTAGGGTCTAGTATCCATTGTTATAACTCTAAAGGTTACATGGAGTAAGCCGTATGCGGATGTTAGTAGAAGTCCTATGAGAGCTGATGGTAGTATCGGGTCGGCTAACGGGTCTATGGTGGCGAGTAGGATGGCTGCGAGCACTATTAGGTAGAGCTCCGCTAAAGCCACGCCTATGAACAGTCTGGGCACATTGCTTACAACTTGAGAAGCTCTAATACCAGAACCCCCCATAGTCTCAGTCTCCTCTTCACGGAATGATGCTATGGCTACAAGTGCTAGGTATAAGCCTGAGAAGACCACTCCTAGAAGTCCTGTTATTGCATCCGCTAGTCCAACATCAGATTTCAAACCACCAGTTCCCAGTGCTATTACGAAGGGTAATAGTATGGCTACCATAGATGATGTGAAGAATGTTAATGTCATCCTAGCTGTAAGGGGGCCCTCCCACGCCTCTCTTAGCATTAGAAGTCCTGGTATGATGACTAGGATTGGTGTTATGAATACTGTTAAAGCTGTGAGCACGTTATGATAGCCTAAGGCCATGGCACCCCATACGGTTAGCTGAGCTAGGTAGACTAGTAGTAGTCCTAAGAGAGCTGTTGCTATAAGGTTTCCTTTATCAAGTGGATGTAACGTAGCCCCTCGGGCTATGAAGGGTATAGAGGCTAGGATCAATGGTGGTATGCTAAATGAGGCTATTAATACGAAGAGCGCGCTAAAGCCGTAGAGCTCCCTTGAAACGGAACTCTTAAACCCTCGGGTATGTAAAGGAATGTTAGCTGAAATAGCTTGAAAGCGTATACAAGGAACCATGGGGGCATAGGTCTGGCCTTCTCAGCCTCAGGGGCCCCCTCAAATACTGGTAGTGGGTAGAGGAGCTGGTGGATCCAGCCTAGAGCTTGAAGGATGGCTCCAATGGTGAATATCATACCCCAGACTCCGAACGCTATGACTAGAATGTACGCGAAGTTGACTGGGAACCATGGTGCTATATCGCTCCTCTTCTCATCAACAGTATGGAGTTCACGCCTCCACCTAGACTCCTTGGGGCTTAAGTGTATACCGTGGGCCTCGAAGAGCGTAAAGTGGAGTACGAATAGCAGGCCTAGTATTAATGCGAAGGCTACATGTATAGCTATAACCCTAAGGTATCTTGTAGCCTCGCTTACATCAAAAGCTAGTGCAGCTACAACCTTACCGAAGTACTCTCCCAGGCTACTTGAGACGAAGCCTATTCCGATGTTTATAGCTTCAACTGCGATCTTATCGCCTATCGCAGCGTAGCCGAAGAAGGCTGTTTGTAATGCAATGAACCCCGCTAGAACCCCCACTATCCATAAGATCTCCCTGGGCTTCCCGTAAGCTCCTACAAGGAAGTTTCTAAGAAGATGTGCTATGGCACCTAATATCATTATCTCAGCTGCAATACGATGCGATACCAGGATAGCTCTAAAGAACGGCTTAGTCTCCAAGAGCCTCCTATTAGCCTCAGCTGGGTTGGTGTAATCGTAGTATAGTAGTAAGAGGATACCTGATATAGCGAGCCAGGCGAAGGCGGAGGCAACTATAGCTCCAAGCCAGAACTCAAGGCTAACATAGCCATAGGGCACGCTTCTAAAGGGCAACTTATTCAAACCAGCCTTATCTACCAGGAGCTCGTACACCCTCCTAGCTATGGAGCTCAAATCAAACACCTCCTGCTAGGCCTCCCTAACAACAGACTCGGAGCCTACCAGCTCTTCCTCCTCAGCACAAGTGTTACAGAACTTACCAAAAATTGTGGCACCCACCACCTCTACAGCCCACAGCTCGCCATCTCTCACCTCAAGTCTAACAAATGGCAACGGCCTCTGAGGTGGTGCTAGGAGTACAGCAGCCCCACGGTATGGATCGTACGCGCCGCCATGACACGCGTAGTATATGACACCTCCTCTTGCCACGATCTCAGACCCAGCTAGGGGTACAGGCTTACCAGGTGGGTGGAAGTCCATAGCTGGGCACGGGCATCCAAAGGCTGGCATACGGCAATATAGGCGACTATGGATTTATTAGGGCCAACGCCTTCCACCACGTAGACCCTACCGTAACCTGGGACCGTTAACTCTATAGATCCACCTTGTTGTCTAAAAACGAAGGGCTCCTCGTTCAGGGGGCCATGGTAGAGTGTATTTGAACTCTCACGCTAACAGGTCTTCCGTTCAAGTCGCCAAGGTTTATGAGGAAGTTCGGTGTTGACTTAAGAGGGTAGAAGAAAATGTATTTCTTATTAACCTCATTAACCTCAAGTTCCTCAACCCTCACAGGCCTCCCATCACTCCACACAAGCCTAGATACCGGGTAGGGATGCTCTCTAGGTATAAATGGCATTATGTATCTATCCACTGGAGCTCCGATACCTACAGTAGCTACACCTAGACCGGAGACCCCGAGCAACTTAATGAAATCCCTTCTATTAACTCTGCTAACAGGCTCTCCTGTAGCCATCCCGGAGACCCCCATGGAATGCTATCATTAAGTATCAAATGGTACTTACATCTTATATCCATAGGATTTTCCCGCGTTTAGAATTGCATAAGCTATCTTAAACTCGTACTAAAGATCCTCCTTTCACGCTCCCTCCATCTCACCATCTCTACCCTTAAGCTCTCAGGTTTTTCCGTGGTCGCTGGGTAAACCTATATATGTTTCCTTAACTCACCATATAGGCGGGTTCGGGTTTGGAGTCTGGTAGGGATAAGATCCTCTCGTGGCTTCTCGAGGAGGGTTTAGAGGTTAGAGTTGAACCTGTGCCTCCCGGTGTTCCTGTAGAGTGGGTTGTCCTCGTTCAAATACCGGGGGTGGTTAAGGTTAATGTGGCTATTCAACAGCCTAGAGGTAGAGTTGACGTTATTGTTGTTTCGCTAGGTGTTATGATCGGCCCCGAGCATAGGGAGTTGATTACGAGGCTTGGTAGGGAGGATAGGCTTATCCTAGCCTCGGGCATCTTAAGAGATCTGATTATGGTTTGTAGTGATTGCGCTATAGCGGTTCAACCTAGTTTGGAGGATCCACAGTTCATAAACGTGACTAAGCTTGTCTACGCAAGCTCCCTGTCTAGGGAGAGTTTGATGAGCGTGCTCAGGCTCATGGCCAACATGTTCACCTTGATAGTAACTGATATAAACTCGAGTCTTGCAGCGAAGGGCCTCTATAGGAGGCCTTCTGAGGGTATGGTGATGTAACCCTGGAGCCTAGGTTAAGCCCAGCCCTAATACTAGCTATGGGAGAGTGTCTAGCAGTCTCAGCTGCCCTCGACTACGAGGGCTTAGGGATACCGGGGATTGTTAGGGATGCTGTACTAGACTTCTACACCACCGGGGATACGAGAGCCTTAGGTGGCTTGAGCCTAGAGGATAGGGTGCTCGCTTACACCATAGCCTACGGGGGTCTGATGTTGATCCACATCTGCGACCCAGTAACACCCATATCGAGAGCCCATGTGAGGGTGGGAATTGAGATTGTTGGCGTGAGGGAGCCCCCCGGGAGGGTGGATGACAGGAGGATGCTGAGATCGTGGGCTTTAATATACTCTGGATTAGAGGAGGAGGGCTTACGCCTACTACAGGGTGTATCATACTACCCGGTGAACCTGGAGTGGAGGCCGGGAGGTAGGGTTAGGGTACTCCCGGTAGCGGTAACCCTAACGCTCTAAAACAATCATAGTATCGCTACCTCTCTAAGCCTCCTAGCTATAACATCTCTATCCTCGAACTCCGATATGGCGTCCAATAGCTTCCTCTTATCCAGCACAAGCTTACCTTTCCTAACAAGCCTCGCTATCTCCTTCAACCTCTCAACATCACTACCCCTACCCGCGCTAGCCTTAAGGGCTACGTGGTCCTCAAGCTGGAGCATTCTAGCCCTCACACCCCCTATGTCAGCTCTAGTACTCCTCTCTATGAAAGCTTGTGGTACGTAGAAGTCGTGTATGTTCTCGTAGAACTCCACGGGGACCTCCTCATCCCCAGCTCTAGCTACAATCCTAGGGGTTCCAAGCCACGTGTACCCTAGAGCCCAGTCCATCTCCTCTGCTAAACTCCTATAGCGATGCTCCTCGAATACAGCGCTAGGTGATTCCACGAACAAGTCGACATCATCCCCTAGATCCTCGGACCCCAACATGTACTCGACTATGGTGCCCCCTATTACGACGAACCTAAAGTCTCTATCGAGTAGCACTCTGACTACCTCTGCGAAAGCACGCCTGGATACCAAAGTCTACCACCTCAATCTTATAAAGCATAGGGTGGAATTCTTAAAGTAGGAGGGTGATGGTTGGGCTATGAGTGAGGTGTTAAGAGTCTTCGTAGCAGTTGACGTCGAAGACCAGCTCCTAGTATCGAGGATCATGAGGGTTGCTGATACGCTAGCTGGAACCCAGGTTCCAATGAAGCTTGTTGAGCCGTACAACCTCCACATAACGCTAAGGTTCATAGGTGAGGTTAGAAGGGGGGTTGTCGAGGAGATTGGTAGAGCTCTAAGGGAGGTTAAATTCAAGGCCTTCAATGTAACCTTCAAAGGCCTAGGAGCGTTCCCCAGTATAGCAAACCCAAGGGTGGTGTGGGTGGGTGTTAGCGAGGGTCATAAGGAGCTTTTAAGCCTGAGGGAGGATGTTGAGAGGATCCTAAGACGCCTTGGGATCCCGGCTGAGAGGGAGGAGTTCATCCCCCATCTTACGCTAGCTAGGATCAAGGGTAGTAGGAACATAGCCTCTCTCGTTAAAATCTTAAACGAGATGAGCGACCACGAGTTTGGAGGCATGGTGGTGGATGGGATTAGGCTTAAGAAGAGTGCCCTGACGAGGCAAGGCCCAATATATGAAACCCTTGTTGAGGTTAAAGCTTTATGAGTTGTAGTAGGAGTGAGGTTGAGTTAGAGGTCTTGGAGAGGCTTAAGCCCACAAGCCTCCAGCTACGGGTTCTCAGAAGGTTCTACGAGCTCCTCAGGGGGATGCTGGTTGATTGTCTATCAGGGAGGTTCCCAGACGTAGAGGTTGAAGCCCATGGTAGCTTTGCTAAGGGGACGATACTATCTGATAGGTGGGAGGTTGACATCTTCGTGCTATTCAACGGTGTTACAAGGGATTGGGTTAGAAGGGAGAGCCTTAGAGTGCTGGAGGAGTGTATTAGACCGCTACCGTACACGGTCAAGTACGCTGAACACCCGTATCTCACGGTGAACATGATGGGGTTGAAGGCTGAGGTGGTGCCTGCAGTTAAGGTTGAGAAGCCTGGAAGCGGAGGGCTTGGGGTTGAGAGAACTCCATTCCACACGAGGTATGTTAAGGCTAAGCTTGAGGAGAGACCATGCCTGGCTGACGATGTGCTGTTACTTAAATCGTTCATGGAGGGTATGGGGGTCTACGGTGCTGAGACTGGGATAGGAGGCTTCTCAGGCTACCTTGCAGAGCTCCTAGTGATACACTATGGCGGCTTCAGGGAGACCCTCATGGAGTCCTCTAAGTGGAGGCCCCAGGTGTACATAGACCCTGAAGGTGTAGGCAATGAGGCAAAGCTCAGGTCTAAGTACAGGGATTCCCCAATCATAGTCGTTGACCCCGTCGACCCCGATAGGAATGCCGCTGCCTCTGTTACAAAGGAGAAGCTGGCATTGTTCATATTAGCTTCAAACCTCTACCTGAGGAGCCCTCATCCAGGCTACTTCCACATTACTGGTAGTGGAGGCGTGGAGGCTTCAGGCCCAGCTCTCATGGTGGTATGCAGGGGTGACTACATCCGAGAGCCTGAGGAGAGCATCCTAGGTAAGCTTAGGAGGGTCGCACTACTCATCTCGTCAACCCTAAGAGATAGGGGGTTCAGGGTTACCTGGTTCTCTTACGCCAGTGATTTTGTAGAAAGAGCTGTGGCACTCGTAGGGCTTGAATCCCTGGGGCTCCCGGAGCTAGAGTATAGGAGGGGTTTGAGGCCATGGGATGACATCGAGGGGGCTGTGAGGTTCCTGCTTAAGAGGTTTGACGAAGGAGGGGTTGTGTGGGTTAACGAGGAGGGGTTCCTGGATGGTATCAGGCATAGACCTTACAGGTGGGCCCGGAGGGTTGTGGAGGAGATGCTAGGTAGGGCGGCCGAGGTACTCGATGCCAGCTCTTGCGAGGTCCTAGAGTGTAGGGATGGTGCTGAATGTGTAAGGGTGAGTGGGCTAGGGAGGGGGAGTTTCGTAGGAGGCCCCTATGCCTGGATGAGGTTAGCCTACAATCTCCTGAAGCACAGCTAGCCCTCTGCTATCCGAAGCCTACAAGGGGTTGCTATTCAAGGGTACAAGCCCTAGAGGGTATCGGGGTCCTCAAGCTGTGCTCCACAGGGCCTACAACGCTACCAGGGTTGAAATTCAGAGTACTAGGGAAGGGTCACGCTTCAGTCGTGGTAGCAGGTGTAGCTAAGGGCAACCATGTGGTAGCCGTTAAGTCGAGGAGAACGGATGGGAAGAGGGGTAGCCTTGTGGGAGAGGGGTTAACAATGGTTGAGGCTTCAAGGGTAGGTGTAGCCCCGAAACCCCTATACTACGACGACGACCTGATAGTAATGGAGGCCATAGCGGGGCCCAGCCTAGGGGACATGATAGCAGTGCACGGGGTTAGAGAATGGATCATTGTGGAGGCGCTTAGAGCCGCTAGAGCCCTAGACACAATAGGGGTACTACATCTGGAGCTAAGCAGGCCATGGAGGAGCATACTATACACGGGGCCCCACGAGGGCTCGAAAGCAATGATAGTAGACTACGAATCATCAGGAAGAGGGTGTGGCAATGTAGTAAACCTGGTGGGGGGGCTTGCAAAACTCCCAGAACTACGAACACTAGCTAGTCTAGAAAAGCTAAGACAAAGAGCGAGAGAGTACAAGGAAAGGTGTACAAGAGACCTCTACGAAGACATAGAAGAGATGGTGGTTAACTTAATTAAAACCCTCACCAACACCAAAGGTAACCCCACGACCGAGACTAGGACTCCCCGGTTGACACCATAAGCTAAGGTAACCCCCATGGGTCGTCCTAGGAGCTCTACAGAGACCTCCACGCTAGAGGGTTACCTGAAGAGATGGCCCGGAGTAAGCCTTGAGCGTCAAGAACCCCCCTCTAGGGCATCCAGGGGTCTAGGGATAGCCCTAGATTTCATTTATGGAAGTTGTGATAGCCTAGGTGGGGGAGGCTACTATGGCTGCTAGGAGTTCACGTCATAGGCTATGGGTTGAGAGTTTGAGGTTGCCGAGGGCCTAGCTCTCATTAAATGGGTGAGCGTGTAGCTACGCTTTGGGGCTCTAACTCCTACATGTAGCCTAGAACTCTTTTTCATCTAGTTAAGGTGCTTTTGACTTCAGTGGGGGGGTTTCGGCCGGGTAAGTACTCATCACGGTTCAGGCCGGGAGTATGTCCACATCCCGTGTTTAGCTTTAATGTTTAAAGCTTTTATACTCGATTTCTCTGCAACCCCCTGTTTCATGTCTAGTTTTGTAGTTTCATTTCGCTGCTCTTCTCTAATCGTGCTAGGAATTCCACTATTCTCCTGTAAATGTCTATCTTATTCTCTTCCTTTCTTATAGAGTGTCCTTCATCCTGGTATATTACCAGCTCGTAGGGCTTGCCTAGTTCTCTAAGCCTCTCCGCCATCTTTATGACCTCCTCTACAGGGCATCTCGGGTCGTTAGCACCGTGTATGAATAGTATTGGTGCTTTCAGCTTCTCCACATGGAATATCGGTGATCTATCGTAGAACAGGTTGGGGTCCATCTTCTGCGTGTCATACACTTTCAGGTAGTCAGCCTCCTTCTCGTACTCAGTGTACCAGTTGTAGAATCCTACTACCGCCACCCCTCCATCCCAGAGCTCCGGGTACTTCACCAGGGCTAGTGCTGTTAGGTACCCTCCGTACGATGCTCCTAGAGCGTAAACCCTCCTAGCGCCCATCCTCCTTGCCAGTTTAGCTGCCTCAACAACATCCCTTAAATCCCCGCCTCCCAAGTCTCTATCGTTTAGGTGTAGGAACGATCTCCCGTACCCAGTGCTACCCCTGTAGTTTGGCAGTATGAGCATGTAGCCTTGTAGTGCTAGAAGCTGGCTTACAGGGCTCCACCGGTCTAGTTCGTGCGCGTCAGGCCCTCCGTGTATGTGTATAACCGTGCTACCATTCCAGTTGCTAGGCCTATAGACTATAGCCTCTATAAGCCTGCCATCGAAGCTCTCGTACTTGATAGCCTCTACTCCAACAAGCTTCCCCTTAAGCTCTTCAGGAGTAGTATCAACCACAACCCTACCATTGACTGCTAGAGCGCTTGGCTGCGTTGATGTCGTCTTAGTGTACGCTAGGAGGCTCCCATCAACGGCTATGTCTGAGACACCTGAATCCAGGGTCTCCAGCCTACCATCCCTGAGCATCCTAAGCCAGTTCTTGCCGGAGGAGAACTCTATGAAGATTACCGAGCCCCCATAGTACTCCGGGGACTCCTTCTCGCTCGAGCTCCTGTAAACCCACCTCCACCTCCCACTATCAACGTCAATCTCTCCAATGTCAAACCACTCATCAACATTACTGTAGAAGAGAACCCTCCTAGACTCCCTATCAACACCTCCGATAAACGTCTCAGCCCCCTCAAAGTGCAATAGTAGCTTGTCAACACCGCTCTCCACATCGACAAGCCTAACCTCAGTGTTATACCAGCCCTTGACATAGACAAGCTCTCTCCTGCTAAGCCATTCAAAGAAGAAGACTGGTTCACTCCACCCAGTAACCTCCCTAATCAACCCCCACTCGTAGACGTGAAGTTGAGCGGGCTTCCCACTCCTATTAGATGTGAAGGCTATCCTCTCACCATCAGGGCTAAACTTAGCGTACATGTGGTAATGCTCCGGGTCTCTAGTTACATCCTCCTCCCTACCCGAGGCTAGATCTCTGACTATAACCTGGAACCTCTCATCACCACCCCTATCCCTATGATATAGTAGCCTATCACACTTAGGGGATAGCTCTGGGTCCAAGCTACCCTCAGGGCTGTCAGTAACCCTTGTTATAGAACCATCATCAACCCTGTAGAGGAAGACCTCCCACCTACCAGGCTCATTCCAGTTAAAGGCAACAAGCTTATCCCTCTCACACGCATCCACGTTAGCAACAAATCTAACCCTACCAATAACCTCAGCTAGGTCCACGGATAACACCTGAGCTTTAATATCAGCGATCCCCGGCATATAAGTTTTAATTCAAAACAAGCACACCGCCTTCACCTAGGTGTCCTGGAGCTCTCGCACAAAGCACACTTTAGGATAATTAACTTTAACCACCCTTGAAGAGTAGTAACGGTGCTGAGTTTGAGTGTGAGTGAGCTCATATGCCTTAATCCTATTGGAGTTGTAGAGGAGGGCCTCGAAAGACCTAAGGAGCGTAAGGCTGGGAGGTCGAGATACGATGTAATCTCTACGATCAGAGTCTTCGATGAGTTCGCTGACGGCCTCGAAGGACTTAACGAGTACTCCCATATAATAGTCGTATACTGGATGCATGAGGAGAAGGAAGTTAAGCTCAAGGTTAGACCTTGGGGTGTCGAGAAGTACCCAGAGGTCGGCATATTCGCTACCAGGTTTCCGCCTAGACCTAACCCCATAGGGGTTACAGTAGTTGAGCTTATCTCCTTGGAGAAGCCTAGGATTAAGGTTAGGGGGTTGGATGCCTGGACGGGGACCCCCGTTCTAGATCTTAAACCCTATGATTACTACGATATAGTGAGGAACCCTAGGGTTCCAGGATGGTTTATGGAGAGATGGAGGGAGGTT
>OGCA01000025.1_pt1 | contig 18617 bp, 16 predicted proteins | sample 1570081 | NCBI WGS metagenome assembly OGCA01 (sample SAMN05518182, study PRJEB24516) | hot springs metagenome | isolation source: Conch Spring, Yellowstone National Park, Wyoming, USA | place: USA:Conch Spring, Yellowstone National Park, Wyoming, USA | collected 2011-10-11
CTTCTCCGGGCTCTCCAGCGTTCTTGTTGTAACACATTCTAACGCTGATCCCGATGCTGTAGCCTCGGCCGTCGTAGCTTTGAGGGTGTTAGAGCACCTCGGGTCCAGGGGGTGTGTTGGCGTACCTGAGGGGCCCTCTAAGGTTTCCAGAGCTCTTCTAGAGAGGCTGTCCGTGGGGTTGGAGCTTTGTAGCGATAACACCTTCTATGAGGGCTGTGTTGTAGTCGACTCCTCTAACCCCGTTCAGCTGGGCTCCTTCAAGGATCCATGTCTATCTGCTAGGGTTAGAGCTCTCGTAGACCACCATGAGGTCGGGTTACTACATGAGATGATGGGCTTGAAGCTTGTCGATAGAAGAGCTACGTCGACAACAGAACTGATGGTGATGGTCGCCGAGGGGGTTGGGTTAAAGCTTGATGGTAGGGTGGCCACCCTAGCCATGGCCGGTATAGTCTACGATTCAAGGAGGTTCCAGGAGGTCGGACCCTACACGTTCAGGGTTGCAAGCACCCTGTTAGACTGGGGTTGCGACTACGATCTAGCATTGAAGAGCCTGGCTGTGGGGAGGAGTGAGGCTGAAGAGCTGTCAAGGAGGGTTGCAACACTCAAAGCACTATCAAGGCTTAGGGTTGAGAAGACATGCCACGACCTGCTAGTAGCTGTAACACACATCGGATCCCACGAGTCGGATGTAGCTAGAACACTAGTAAACCTGGGAGCGGACGTGGCTGTAGTCCTAGCAGAGAGGGAGGGTAGAGCTAGAGCATCAGTAAGAGTATCGGGGAGAGCTCTGGAAAAGGGGGTTAAAGCATCAACGATAGCAGAGTACATAGCGGTAAAACACAAGGGAGAGGGGGGAGGCCACGAGGCTGCAGCAATGGCACACATACAGTTGGAGGGGGACGTGGAGAAGGTGGTAGACAGCATAGCAAGAAGCCTACCAGGAAAGATTAGCAGGATATGCCAGGAAATGATCGTAGCAGATAACTAGACAACAACAGACACGTCAGCCTTCCTCAAGAGCTCCCTAAAATCCTCCAAATCCATACCGGCTATGAGACAAGCCCTCCTAATATGACCCCTCCCCGCCCTTGAAGGGCGGAGTTTCGAATCTCTGGGTCTAGGGTGTTACCCCTCCGGGTGGGGGTTATGGTTTTAAACATCTCATCCGGGCTTGGGGTACGTTGCTCTCTGAGGCTTGAAGGCGGGGTTCAAACCCCGCAACCCCCAAGCCCTCGACCCTAGCTAAACCTCATCACCACGCTAGCAGTACGCTCCCCGGGGAGGTTTAAAAGCCTTAATGCTCTAAAGCTGTGTGAGACCTACCCCGCCTTGAAAGGCGAGGTTTGCTAGACCCTAATATCACCGGTCTCATCCAAGCAAGGGTTATGTACTCCGTAGCACAAAGTTATTGGATTGGTGGTGTGGTTCGCTGTGAGTATTGAGAGGGTGAAGCTACGTTTTGTTCCAGAGCTAGAGGTTGAGTTTACTGATAGGGATAGAGCTATTAGGCAAGTTCTTGAATGGAGTGAGAAGAGCACTTGGCGTCCAGTAGTAGTCTTTGGACCTGAGGGTTGTGGGAAAACTGCTTGGTTAAAGCAGGCATCTCTAATCCTTGAGAGGCAGGGATTTGATGTTATATACGTTGACCCACTACGCAGGGAGTTCACTGCCCATACGGGTATCAAGGAGGTTGTGGATAGGCTACTAGAGGTTGCAGCAGATACAACTGGTTATGCGCCTATTAAGCTAGCTGACCTAATCATCTACCTAGCTAACCAGCTCCTGAAGAGGTGGAAGAGGAAGAGAGTAGCTGTACTAGCTGACGACGTGTTTCAAGCTATTGGTATTGAGGGATCTGAAGCGTATGTAAAGGCGCTTCTAAACACCATTGAGTACCCTCCGGAGCCATACGAGAGGATAGTGGTCATCGTAGCTACGAGCGAAGGTGTGTCTAGAGCTAGGATAGGGAGGCATAGATGGGCGGAGATAACACCGATGTGGAATATGAGTGGGAAGGGATTTGAGGAGCTGTATGAAAAGATTCCCAGGCCTAAGCCGGGTTTTGATGAGATCTGGAGGTTAACTGGTGGAAATCCGGGAATACTCAAAATGCTGTACATGTATAGATGGAATACTAATGCGGTGGTTAAGAGGCTTATTGAGTCAAAGGAGCTTAGAGACTTTGCATCCTCATTAAGTAGTGATGAGAGGAAGTGGCTTCGTGAAGCTGTTGAGGATCCAGACACCCTCTACACTAGGGAGAGAATACCATTACTACATAAGCTTGTAGAGCTAAACCTAGTAGTTGATGAGATAGAATTCAGAGATCCAGAGCTATGGATAGATGAATCTCCGCCAGAGAAAGACCTTGAGCTAGGAATAGGGAGGCTAGCGGCTTGGCGAACACCTCTTCACAGAGAAGCTGTTAGGAAAGCTCTTGAATCGTAGCTGATCTGGTTAATCAGCCTATCCCAGAGAACCTCTAATAGGCCGGTATTACAATCGATAGGTTTGGAGTACAGGTTGTAAGCTCTAGTAAAGGCTTATGAAGGCATAGATGTGACCCGTCACATAGGATGGGATGGAGGTTATTACAGCACTTTTCAAACCTCCTGATGGTTTCAATCTTAGAAATTACATAACCTCTAGGGGTTGTACTGGTTTAAGCCCGTTTGTTGCTAGAGTATGTTTGCAGGGGTTTTTGTGGAGAGGATTAGGGTTTACGCTGATGTTAGGGAGGAGGCTAGTGGTATCCCGTCTATGCTCGAGTCTATGGGTGTTATTGTTTTGAGGGATCAGCTGGCTGTTGGTGATTACGTGCTCCCAGGTGGGGTTGTTGTTGAGAGGAAGACTGGGGAGGATTATGTGAGCTCTCTCTTCGACGGCCGTCTCTTCGACCAGGTGTCTAGGATGGCTGAGGTCTACGATAGCATTGTCTTGGTCGTCGAGGGGGAGCTCCCGTCTTGGTATCGTGATAGGTTTAAGCAGTTGTACTCTGCTCTAGCCCAGATTATCGCTGGTTTTAATGTTAGTGTTGTCCACACCATGGACCCCCTTAGCACAGCTATCTTCATAGAAGCTCTTGCTAGGAAGTCTGTGGAGTCCGGGGGCTCCAGGATTGTTGTACATAAGAAGCCTAAGCTTGGTAGCCTGAGGGAGTGGCAGTTGTACATTGTAAGCTCCCTACCCGGTGTTGGGCCTAAGCTTGCTGAGAGGTTGCTGGAGAACTTTAAAACCATAGAGGCTATGTGTACTGCTAGCGTTGCTGAGCTCCAGAGAGTCGTGGGGGAGAAGAGGGCTGAGAGGATTAAGCAGATTCTGAAAACACCCTACGAGCCTAGAGGTGGGAAGCGTAGGACCCTAGAGGACTATGTAGGGTAGGTTTTGAGGGTGGAGTACGCTGCGTGAACAAGGTATAGGTAGGAGTTGAGGACAACCCTAAGCTGGTTAACATCACCCGCTCTGATACAGAGCTTCACACACCCACCTTCAAGCTCTACACTCACATCAGCCTTCCTGGGAGCTGGTTGTCTAACCTCAGCTAGGAGGCTCTCGTAGACTGCTTTAGAGTATGGTCCAAGGCATAGGGTTACCTTAGCCTCTCCTACCACCCCAGACCACCCTAAGGCCGCTAACCTCCTCAAAGACCCTGAAGGCCTCCTCTACAGCTGCCTCAACAACATACTCTATATCGCTAACACCCCTCCTAGAAGCCTCAACATCCACGACCAGCACCTTAACACCATCCACTACATCAAGTCTAAGCGTTATACTGATAAGCGAGGCTTTGGAGCCTAGGGCTCTCTCCAGGAGCCTCCTACAAGCTCTTTCAGCTTCAACCAGAGCCTCTACTAGCTTACCCTCCAGCTCCTGCTCCACCAGTTCCACCTAGTAGTGTTCTAAGCTCCCCAGCTAGCCTGTCAACCTCCCTCCTCAAATACTCCTCCTGGCTTTTAACAGCCTTCAACCTTAACTCGAGCTCCTCCCTTCTATTCTTTAACTCCGCTATAACCTCATCCCTCGACGATTTAACCATGATGTAGCCTACAAGCCTGTAGAGGTCAACGTCGGCTGAAAGCCTGCTAACCTTATCGAGGACATCGTCTATCTCGCTAATAGCACCCTCCAGGGTAACCCTCTCCTGTGTTATAGCTGAGAGTGTATCCCTAAGCTTAACGTACTTAGTGTACTTAGCCTCAACCTCAGGTGGAATCCTCTCAACCAAACCTAACACCCCCTCTAAACGGTGGAATCCAGCCTTTTATTAAGCTAACTTCATACCCATTGGATGTGCGAGACGTCAGCCCTCACACGGTTTATCCTCGGGCTTGCGCCCTCAACCCGGAGTCGGTCTTCATCCACCCTAGTCTATAGGCTACTTGAGGTTTAATAGCTTAGCTAAGCTCCTCTGACCACTCACCTCCTCCCATCTAACCCCTAGGGCTAGGAGTATTTGCTCAAAGGCTGTCCTAACGTACTCTAGGTACTTGTTTGTATCCACCTCAGAGAGTTTAGCTAGTTTAACTGGCTTAACGCCAATGCTATCCCTTGTTCTAACGAAGGCTATGATATCCCCTTTCCCCACCCTAAGCCCCTCCTTCTCTAGGAGCTTTGCCGCCTTAACATGTTGTGGTGTAGTTTTAACGTACTTGTTTAGATCCTTGGATAACATCACCTTTATGGAGAGCTCCTCCAACGTATACTCTCTGTTCTTAAGCTTCCTGTACACATCGGCAATATAGTCTTTAACTTTCTCAAGCACATCTATAACGTCGTCGAAGCCCTTAACAGTGGTTAGTAGGTTGACAACCGTCCTAAACTCCTCCTTTATAAACTCAGGTGTATTACTCTTCTTGCCAACCATACCTTTTATGACAACCTCCCCTTTATCGGTTACACCTAGGTAGTTCTTCTTAAGACCGCTAAACATGGCTATCCTAAACCTCTTATCAACCTCTAGCTCTAGACCGTACTCCTTCTCAATATAGCTTATAAGCTTCTCCAGAGAGTCACTCCTAGGATCCCATAGGAATAGGCTATCAGTATCACCGTACACTATGCGTAGCGACAGATCCTCGGCAACCTTAAGGGTGTTTAGCAGGATACTCCTACCTATAGCTGTAACACTCTCAGCTAACGGTAAGCTGTAGAAGGGGAACGCTTCGTTACCGAAGACCCCGTAGCTTGCATTAATATAGACCTTCATTGCAGCTTGCACCACATCATACCATACCCTTAGCTCCTTCGGTAAACTCTCATCCTTAGCCCTCTTCTTGTAAACTTTAACCCTAAAGTCTCTAAGTAGTCCTACGATCTCACTCGTTATACCCCTAAACTCCATGCATATCTCGTGCTCAACCTCAGGTACAATCCTCTTCTTACCCCTACACCATGGGTTGTTTAGGGTCTCATAGCTTAGGTTCCAGTTCTTGATGATGGAGGGGTATAGGCTTGCGAAGTCGAGGACTAGGACGTTGAAGAAAACCCCACGTGGAGGCTCAAGGACTATAGCCCCCTTATACCTCTTCTCCTTTATCACAGCCCTACTCCTAGCCATACCACCTCTAAGCTCCTCCCTACCCGGAATCAGCCACCCCCTCCTTCTATGCTCCCAGTTTAGCAAGCTCCTAATCCAGGTTGAAACCTGATGTCTTGTGACATCCTCGAGCCCAAGCTTACTAATCCTCATCAACGTTATGATGAGGTTCCAGACTAGGTCGTTCGCGAATGTCGTAAGTTCCAGTGTTAGCCTGGCGTCCCCGACGTTGTACTTGATGAGCTTATCGAGACTAGCCTTAGGCACGGGGGTATCAAGCTTAAGCTTACCCCTTCCTAGAAGGGCTTCAGCTATTGCATCCAATGTTAACTCCCTGTACTTACCCCCGAAGGCGTAGACCTGGAGGGCTTTAATGCCGAAGAGCTTGTATAGGTCTACGTGCAACATGTGTTTAAATGTAACCTTATCCTCGTGGATCTCCATGGGTATGAGGTCTGGATCCACGCCTAGGTTTAAAAGCCTATTGTATATGTAGGGTAGGTCGAAGGAGTCTCCATTGAATGTTATCACTACAGGGTAGCTCTCAAGCTCTCTAAAGAGCTCGAGGAGTAGTGAAATTTCGTCATCGAAAATCTCCACCTCAACACCCTCAGGAATCTCCCCCTCAAAAGCTACACTCTCCCTGTAGAGCAAGAGAACCTTAACCCTCCCACTGTTATCAGCTAAAGCTACGCTGATGACCGGGTAGGGGGCCTTCTCGGGGTCAGGCACCCTCCCCTCCTCGGGTGAGTACACCTCAACATCGATAGCAACTCTTCTAACGCTAGGTGGCTTCTGCTCGAACATGAGAGCCCATTGTATCACCATATCCTTATACTCTCTACTCTCACCCCTCGATATCTCCTCTATGAGTTCAACGTAGGACTCATCTAACCTCCCCTCAATCCTATGCCATCTCCTATCAACCCTGTACACTATACCCGGGATGAGCAGGTTATCGAATATGTAGTTGTGGTGGTACTTAATGTCAGCCTCCCAAACGCTATAACCCTTAGAGGCCACAATACCCCTAAGCTTCCTAACAGCCAGAGGGTCCCTAACAATAACCTTCGTAACCTTAACCTTCTCCCTCCTAATGGGGTGGAACTTGCTAACTATATCGAATTGAACGATAAGATTGCTATCAAGGTTAATACCGATGTTAGCTAAAGCCTCTGGATCAGCGTCCGTTAGGAAGTAGGGTCTATGATCTGTTTCATCAACCCATCTTACAAGCCGGCCCGTGGAATCTACAAGGTACGCTACAGCCTTGTTGAACCTACCATCGTACCTAACGTCTAAGAGTAACCCTTCAACCTCATCCACGAAGTTATTAACCTCACCGAGAGACCACGATCTCACAATACCGTTCCCCGAGGTCAAACTACTATGTGTGATAAAACCACTATTAGAACCGGGGCTAACAGGTTCTAATTCATCCCCGACGCCACTAACCTGAAGGCTATCGCCATGACTGGTAAGCGGGCCCGTGGAGTTACTCTCACTATGGAGAAACCTATCGAGCTTAACAAACTTACCCCTCCTACCCCTCAAAGCCTAAACTCCTATCCATAATATGTGACCAAGAACCCTAAAACCTTTAACCACAGTACTACATGAAAAGCAGACAACAGGGAAAATCGTAACCGTAATCCCCATGACACTGGATACTATGAAGCACGCTTCCCAAACCACCAGATTTACATTAAATCTTAACCCCCGAGAAGTACCGGGAGGGGTAGGAGAGCTGCCTTCTCCACGTGAGCAAAGTACTAGCTATAGTTGCGGGTTTCCCAACGAGATAAGATTCTTTGATTAACAAACAATGCTAGGCTGTTACAGTTTCGTCGTCAAGGAAGCCCTGGTAACGGGGGTCGAGCTCCTACAGTGAGGAGGGCGTAGGGGCGGGCGTTGGGATTAGCCTGCTACGTACTCTAGAATGGTGCACGGCAGATGGGGATTACTATGGTTGGGGTAGAATCTTAACGGTGGGGGTTTTGATTATGTTGCAAAGCTCGCATACATCCCCGCTTGCCACGGGTTCTCCGCAGTATACACATCTACCTTTAGACCTCATCTTGACGGTATTGAGTATGAGCTCTAGTGTTCTACGAGAGCTGAACTCTACTTCAGGTCCTAAGCCTCTCAGCTCTCTTAGGATGTGTGATGCTCTAAGTTTCACTCTACACTCTGTTGTTGTTTCAAAATCGAAGCCTAGGAGGGTTGCATACGATGCTATAGGCTCTGCTTCAACATCCGCTAGCGCGTTAACCACCATTACACCGTTGACGCTTGTAGCTAAGCTCAACATACCCCAAGCCTCATGCCCCCTTAGGGGGATTTCGAGGGCTAGTAGTGTTAGATCGGTCCTCGTTAGGGGCGTTAGGATCACGTTATAGCCTAGGAGTGAGGCTAGCCTAAGAGACCACAACCTATCATAGTGTACTGCTAGCACTGGATCCTCATAGCAAGGCTTAGGGTCAACGGATACCCTTAAGGTGTTCACCCTACCAAGCTTACCACTGTATTTCAACTCGATGAAATCAGGTATAGCAACCTGGATAACACTACCATACCCCCTCTTCATGAACAACGATATACCTAGGAGAGCGAGTGAAGCTAGAGTGTTATAGTACGTTACCGGTATCAGGATACGTGAACCTGGCTTTAGGGCGCCAAGAGGGCTAAGAGTCCTCCTAATAGCACGCTCTAAAACCCTACCCAGACAGCTGGTACAAAGGAAGTGACCACTACTAGACCTATAGTAAACAGCCCTCCCACCGCAAAGACTGCATTCAACCACTTTGAAACAGGCACCCCCTCAAGTGTAACCCCACACCCTCCACCTAAGTAGCCGCATAGCAACATCCATAGCAACCATTGGGTAACGTCTTGAACTTCCATACAATCACGGCGCGACGGCTACCTTTGCACTAGCACGGGCCATTATAGTATGCTAACAGTGGGACTACCCACCGCACCTAGGGTTTAAATTGCTTCATTGAATCTCGTCTCGTCGCGAACAATGTCTGTGATGAATAGTAAAGCTTATATAGAGGTAGGTTTATGTTAGAAACCTGGAGTCGGATGTGAGGTAGGTGAATGAGGTGTAGGTTATGGCAACAGGGGTTCCAATACTAGTACTCAAGGAAGGAGCTCAGAGGACCTATGGTAGGGAGGCTTTAAGAGCTAACATTCTAGCCGCCAAGGTTATGGCTGAGATTTTGAAGACGAGCCTAGGGCCTAGAGGTCTTGATAAGATGCTTGTTGACGCCTTTGGAGACATAGTTATCACCAATGACGGTGCTACCATAGTTAAAGAGATGGAGGTTCAGCATCCAGCAGCTAAGCTTATGGTTGAGATCGCTAAAGCTCAGGATGCTGAGGTTGGTGATGGCACTACATCCGTTGTAGTTCTAGCTGGAACCCTCCTTGAGAGGGCTGAGAAGCTACTAGATGAGAACATACACCCGACCATAATAATAAATGGTTACATAAAGGCTTTGAAGAAGTCGATGGAGATCCTAGATAAGGTAGCCGAGCCTGTTAACGTTGAGGATGACGTTAACCTTAAGAAAATCGTCGAGACAACGTTAGCAAGTAAGTACGTAGGCCACGGCCCTGAGAGGTCTAAGATAGCTGATATGGTCCTAGAGTCCATAAGGATTATAGCTGAGAGGAGGCCTGATGGGACTTATAACGTCGACCTAGATAATGATAAGATTGATAAGAAGAAGTGTTGTAGCATATTCGATTCAAGGATTATAAGAGGTGTTGTTCTCGACAAGGAGGTAGTACACCCAGGGATGCCTAGAAGGGTTGAGGGTGCTAGGATTCTAGTCCTAGACGCTCCACTTGAGATACAGAAGCCTGATTTAACGACTAAGATTAGAGTTACAGATGTAGAGCAGCTAGACAAGTTCCTTGAGGAGGAGACTAGGATACTAAGGGATATGGTTGATAAGATAGCGGCCATAGGAGCTAATGTTGTTATAACACAGAAGGGTATAGATGAGGTTGCACAACACTTCCTAGCTAAGAAGGGCATACTAGCTGTTAGGAGGGTTAAGAGGAGTGATATAGAGAAGCTAGCCAGAGCCACGGGAGCTAAGATCGTGACCAGCCTAAGAGAGCTAAGAGAAGACTACCTAGGCTACGCTGAGCTCGTTGAGGAGAGGAAGGTTGGAGAGGATAAGATGGTCTTCATAGAGGGGGCCAAGAACCCGAGGAGTGTCACAATACTCCTAAGGGGAGCCAACGATATGCTACTGGATGAAGCGGAAAGGAACATAAAGGATGCACTACACGCGCTAAGAAACATAATGAGGGAGCCTAAGATAGTGCCTGGTGGAGGAGCCGTAGAGGTTGAGCTAGCGGAACAGCTTAGGGCATACGCTAGGACAGTTGGAGGTAAAGAGCAGTTAGCAATAGAGGCTTACGCAGATGCACTAGAGCAGATAGCCGTAATACTAGCTGAGAGTGCTGGACTAGACCCCCTAGACGCGCTACTACAGCTTAGGAGCATGCACGCTAAAGGGTTGAATAACGCTGGTGTCAACGTTCTAGAGGGTAAGGTAGCAGAGGATATGCTGAAACTGGGTGTCTTCGAACCACTACTAGTCAAGAAGCAGGTCATCAAGAGCGCCACGGAGGCCGCTATAAGCATCCTAAAGATAGACGATGTTATAGCAGCAGCACCGCCGAAGAAGGAGGAGAAGGGTAAGAAGGAGGGAAAGGAGGAAGAGGAGGAGAAGCTTAAAACCTCAGGGTTAGAAGAGCTTTAAACCCCTCCCAGCCCGCATAACCTCTTTTTGCTCCCCCCGTCGTCTTTCTTAACCTCCTCTAGCCACTAACAGGATATCCTGGGAGTCTAGCTTGAGCCTACACGTATGCCTGGTTATGGAGTGGCATCCTAGTAGTGTTGGTGGTGTTCAAAGCCACGTTAGGGGTCTAGCCCTATGGCTTTCTAGGAGGGGGTTTAGGGTTAGTGTTGTCTCCAGGAGGGTTGGCTTGACAGATCTTAGGTTGCAGGAGAGCGAGGGCTACTATGTTGTGAACTCCCTGCTACCCTTTGAGGCAATCTTCGTCCCACCAGATCCTAGGGATATCGAGGATGTTATCTCCAAGCTTAAACCCGATGTCGTCCACTCACACCACATATTCACTCTAACACCACTTCTAGCCTTGAAGGCTGCTAGTGATCTAGGTATCCCTAGGGTTGCTACCAACCACACGATATTCCTAGCACACGATTTTAGGATGTTCTGGAGCATAGCCTCCCTCATACTCCCTACCAGGTACTACCTACAGTACGCGCAAGCCATCATATCCGTTAGTAGAGCTGCTGACACCTTTGTTGAGAGCATAATGGGCTCTGATCTTAGGGCTAGGAGGTTCATAGTACCTAACGCTGTTGACACACTTAGGATTAGACCCCCCGAGAGGGAGCCTGAGGACAACATAATCCTATTTGTTGGTAGGCTTGTCTACAGGAAGGGTTTACACGTCCTGGTAAAAGCTCTACAGAGGATCAAAGGCAGGGATTTCAAGTTGTACGTTGTAGGAGGAGGCTACATGGAGATCCCGGCGAGGATGCTAGCTAAGGCTTACGGTGTTGAGGATAAGGTGGAGTTCCTAGGCGTTGTCCCCGAGGATGTCAAGATCGAGTTGTATAGGAGGGCTAAGATCGTGGTGGTGCCGAGTATCCTCAACGAGAGCTTTGGTATAGTAGCGTTGGAGGCTATGGCTGCGGGGAGACCTGTCATAGCGAGTAGGGTTGGCGGGCTTGAGGATGTTGTGGTTAACGGTGAAACAGGGATACTCGTGGAGCCCGGGTCTGAGGAGCAGCTAGCTGAGGCTATAGAACTGCTTTTAGGTGATGAGCCCTATAGGAGGAGGCTTGGTGCTAACGCTAGGAGGGTTGTGGAGGAGAGGTATTCGTGGGATGTAGTGCTAGATAGGATAGTGGATGTCTACAACTACACCTTAACCCTTAAGGGGTGAGCTAAACACCTTAAGAGGTGCCGCCTCCAGCTAACTTCAATAAATACTCTCTTAACAGGGCCTTCTCGTGTAGGTTAAGCGTTATCTGGGCTCCGATCCCACCTTGCTTCATCATACTCGGTGGCTTTATCGTTCCATCCATGTAGTCGTAGTAGACGTACCCTGCTCTCACAACCTCCTCAACCAACCTAGCATGCCACTCCTTCATAGCATACTTGAGTTCTTCGAGGAAGTTGTTAGCCTCCTTAACCTCCTCCTCCCTAGGCGTACCCCCGCACACCATGCATGTTAAATCCGGTGTTAGAGCCCTAAAACCGCAAATAGGGCATTTAAGCGGTGTTGGCCTCCCATACCTCTCCCACAGGTTCCTTAGGGTGTCTAGAGCGAGCTTATTGTTCTTGAGGATCTTGTAGAGCTCCGGAGCAACCCTACCTGCAGCCTCTGGAGCCCTGTAGACTATGAACTCCGCTAGCTCCTCATTCAACTCCCTAGCCTTTAAAGCCTTCACAGCAAGATACTTATAGACATTATCCTTGTAGAACTCAATCCTCTTAACCAAAGAGCTCCCATCAACCCTCCTACCCGCCTCCACAAGCTGGTTTACAAAACTCTCCACAATATCCCTTAGATCGCTAGCGGTAAACAATCCTTCAAGCCCAAGCCTTACAACTAGCTCCTCTGAAACCTCACTAATAACCCTCTCAACCTCCCCAACATCAACCTCCCTCCTAGAACTAGCACTCCTAGCAGGAGCCCTACGAGCCTTCACACCCTCAACAACTCTAGGCTCGACTACGGGCTTAGAAGCACTACTAGGAGCTCCTCCCTCCTTTACACTCTTCTTCCTAGAACTCCTCCCCCTCCTAGGCAAAACAGGGAGACCCTATAGGTCGTTTATGCAATTAAAACTATTATAGCTTAGTTGAGGTCTCCACCCCAGGGTCTCGGTAGATGATGTTTCGAACCTGATGTCGTAGAGTATCTTCCAGTCATAAAGTTTATTAGGTACTACTGTAATAGATTTACTACGTGGAGAGTGGGGGAAGCGTAAGCGAGGGGTTTAATACGGGTATTACGGTAGTGGGATTAATGGCTGTTAGGGGGTATTCTTGGATATCTAGCCTCATACTCGCCTTTACTCCACTAGAAGCCGGTGCACCTTCAGTCCTTAAAGGTTTATATTCAGGCTCCCGCCTCCCCCTCTGTAATCTGGTCCGCGATACTGCCTTAATGGAGGTGTGTAGCGGGCTCGGGGGGATGCTGTCTTGAGTGAGGAGCTTGAGCTTAGATTGATACAGGAGTCTGCTGTCAGGCCTGAGGCTGAGGTTGAAGCTAGGTTTAGCCTTCTGAGGAGGATCTACTCTGAGGTCCTGAAGGGTTATACTGGGAGAGCTCTTAACGGTGGGCTTCTAGCACCTCTTCCTGACTGCGTTGAGGCCTACGTGTCGGGTAGATCTGGAGCTCCGTGCCCTGATGATCTCAACTTCTCCTATAACGCTATTAGGGTTTTAATGGCTAGGTACATGAGTAGGGGTTCTAGTGGTCTGTACGCTGAGACACCTAGCATGGTTATGGCTAGGGTTGCTCTAGGCTTCTCGGGTAAGGTTGATCCTGCCAGGCTCTACAGGTTACTGGTCGAGGGTAGGTTCCTGTTCAACAGCCCAACACTCTTCAACATGTACGTCGACGGAGCCCGTGGCACCCTCTCAGCATGCTATGTAACCCCCGTCTACGACGATATGAGGTCTATACTCGACGCTGGCGTGGTTCAGGCTATGACCTTCAAGTGGGGTGGTGGCCAGGGGTTCAGCTTCAGCGAGCTGAGGCCCAGATGGGATCTCGTTAGGGGTACTAGTGGTTACAGTAGCGGGCCCGCGAGCTTCATGCAGTTATACGATGTGATAACGGAGATGGTGAAACAGGGTGGTAAGAGGCGTGGGGCCAACATGGGCATAATGCACGCGTGGCACCCCGACATCTACACACCAGGCTTCGACCCGTACGTGGCGTTGAAGAACAAGCTACCACCGCAGGTGACATCCCTAGTGGAGTCCGTGAAGAGGCTGATAGAGGAGATTGAAGGTGAGGGGTACGAGGTTAGCCTGGAGCTGAAGGCCGTGGTGGAGGCCCTATCGAGGAGCGGGTACTGGACGGTCGAGGACGCGGGGTTCATACAGGCTAAGAAGCCACCGTTACAGGACGCTAACCTAACGAACTTCAACATAAGCGTTGGGGTGAACGACGCCTTCATGACGGCGGTTTTGAGAGACGACTACTGGACTATGGTCAACCCCAGGTACAGCGACCGGGGGGACGGAGTCTACAGGCTGCACTACAGCGTGAGCAGGGAGGCAGGCCTCGGGAGGCTGGGGGAGCTCATAGCAAAACACCCATGGCTCCTGGAGAACCCATACCTCAACATCTACGAGGAGGTGCTGGAGGAGGCCAAAGCCAAAGCCCTCAAGGACATGGAGGACGCCTACAGGGCACGTGGTTTACACGTTAACCTGGATGCTAAGAACACCTACGCTTGGAGGATCAAGGCTAGGATGCTATGGGATGAGATTGTGGAGAACGCCTGGGCTGGAGGGGATCCAGGGGTCTTCTACGTGGACAACCATAACAAGTGGAGCCCAACACCATGGCTTGGAGTCGTGGCGGCCACGAACCCCTGTGCAGAGCAACCACTCTACCCCTTCGAGAGCTGCAACCTTGGTAGCTTCTCCCTGGATAAGTACGCTGTGAACGGTAAGTTCGACCTCGTTAGGTTCTACGAGGATGTACAGCTTGCTGTCGACGCCATGGACGCCGTCATAGACCTTAACAGCCACCCTGATGAGAGGCACTATAAGGCTAACGCTTTGACGAGGAAGATAGGCCTAGGGCTCATGGGGCTCGCTGATGCCCTTGCAGGGCTGGGCATACCATATGATAGTGATGAGGCTGTAGCTTTCACACTCATAGCATCGGCCGCACTAGAGGTCTTCGCTTGGAAGAGGAGCTGGGAGCTGGGAGCGGAGCTCGGCCACGCCGGGGCTTTCGAGTGTAGGAGGTTTGATTGGAGGAGCTTCGAGTGCCTTGAGGCCGGGGATCCAGAGCTCCTATCAACCCTACACACCCCAGCCTTGGTCAAGGCAGGTAGGGTCCTTAGGTTTGAGGATGGATGGGTTAAGGTTAGATACCATGAGGGGGTCAGGGTACCGGACGATATCCTGGGCAAGCTAGTAGGGCTCTCGGCCTCCAGGGTTGAGGTGGACGGCTCCCTCAAGCTAGTACCACTAGACGTACTGGAGTCGGTGGCCTCCAGGGTTTTCGGTGTAAGCAGGGAGGATTACTGGAGGGCCCTTAAGGCCAGCCCGCTTGAGGTAGTCAAGGATCCTAGGATGCTGCTAGCCCTGGCCCTCTACGCTCCGGAGAGGGCCTGGGAGGCCTTGAGGATCTACGGTAGAGTGCTCGGGGCCAGGGCTCCCAGGAACACTGTTGTTACAACCGTAGCCCCCACAGGGACTATAAGCATAATAGCCGGGTCTAGTAGCGGTATAGAGCCTTACTTCGCCCTAGTCTACAGGAGGCAGGTGGCTATAGGATCGTTCCTGGAGATAGTCAGGAGGTTCCGCGACGACCTACTAGCCCTAGCCAGGGAGTGCGGGGTCTCAGAGGACGTCCTAAGGGAGGTTTACGAGGCCATAGGGGCTAGTAAGGGTAGCCTTAGGTGGGCCCTCCCAGAGCTGGCCAGGAGCCTTGAGGAGAAGGGGGCTCCCGGGAGCTTCGTAGAGGGCCTGTACAGGCTAGCCCGGAGGTATGCTACGGCAATGGACTTCGACCTATGGTACCATGTAGCACACCAGGTGGCAGCACAGCTCTACGTAGACCAGGCTATAAGTAAGACCGTCAACCTGCCCAGGGACGCTCCGGTGGAGAGCGTGTACACAGCGTACATGCTAGCATGGCTCGGGGGCCTCAAGGGATTCACTGTTTACAGGGATGAGAGTAAGGGGGCCCAGGTCATAGTATTCGGGGGCGGCAAGGCTGGGAGAGCTGGGAGGTTGCTGAAGAGGAGGGAGGCTGAAACACCGGCTAGAATGGCTGTGCCAAAGAGGGTTTTAAGGAAGAGCGAGGCGGCCAGGGATAGGAGGTTGAAGGAGGTGTTCGAGCTAGAGGAGGTAGAGGGGGGAGAGGAGGTGGTGGTACAGCTAACCGAGAACTCCACGTGTAAGACGTGCGAGATATGAGGTGTTAGAGGTGGGTGTTTAAAGCGTAGAACACAAGTTTAGCTAGTTCGACCCTCAAAGCCTCAGAATCCCCTCTCTCAGGGCTCTAGCTACACCACCCACCGTTCTTGATAGCTCCTCCTGCCTCCCAGCCTTAAGGCTGTCTGCTAAGAGGAATATGTGGGGTGCTAGCCTCCTCATATCACTACTACGTTTAGCAACAGAGCTAACGTTAACCATTATATCAGCTATCAATGATAGGGGGTTTGAGGGGTCCTCTAACCCTGGGATCTCCCCTAACATGCTAACCACCCTATCCATTTCACCTCTCACAGTCGCATGGAGGATCTTTACTAGTGTTGCCGGGGGGCCTCTACCCACAATCTTCTCTATGTAATCCTCTGTTACAGGAGCCCTTGAAGCTATGGATGCTAGCAGTTGCAAAACTGGGCTTAGAGGTTGCTATAGTGGAGGAGGGGTGCATTAGCCTAAAACCAGGTGGTTGAATTGGGGGAGGAGGCTCCTTCACTGACACTACTCATAAAGAGCATCTCAAGACACCTGTCAACACCGTATAAGACGGGAGTCTACATATCAATACCAGACCTGGTAGCTGTAGCTAGGAGTGTAGGCATACCGGTAGTCATCAGGGATACCGGGGAGTGGATGGTGGAGGAGCTCCTTAAACTCTACCCGCTAGCAAAACCACTATACACGGATCTCATCGAGAATACCAGGAGCACTTTGGAGAAGCTAGAGGAGTTAAAGAGGGTTTATGTAAAGTACTACTCGCAAACACACTCATAGCTCTAGAACTTCGCAGAAAGATAGGGGTTCTACGTTACAGTATTAGTAAAAGGTTATTAGGGTTACTTTGAAACCCTACTCTACCTAAGGTGTAGGTTGTGGTTCGGTTTTACGAGCTTGATCTATCTGAGGAGTTTAGGAGGGATTTGGAGGAGACCCTAGCTACTATGGTTAAGCCTGTTGAGGTTTACGTCTTCGTTAGTAGCATGTGTGAAACCTGTAGTGATACCCTAGCCCTCTTGAGGTTCTTTAGGAATGCAAGCCCTGTTAGGGATGATCGTAGGCTTCTAGAGCTTAGGATCCTAGACTACGATAACAGGGATCATAGGGAGGAGTTTAGAAAGCAGGGTGTCTCAAGGGTTCCAACTGTAAGCCTGCTAGGCGGGCTTATCAGGTGGACTGGTATACCAGCGGGGGAGGAGGTTAGAGCTCTCGTGGAGACGATCATGAGGATTAGTGAGGATGAGAGCGGGCTTGAGGAGGAGACTAAGAGGATCCTATCAACTCTAAGAGGTAAAGTCCACATAGAGACCATAGTAACACCATCATGCCCTTACTGCCCGTACGCAGTGCTCCTAGCACACATGCTGGCCTTCGAGGCATACAAGCAAGGAAACCCAGTAGTACTATCGGAAGCCGTGGAGGCCTACGAGAACCCGGATATAGCCGACAAATACGGGGTCATGACGGTGCCAGCAATAGCGATAAACGGGACCCTAGTATTCGTAGGAGTACCGTACGAAGAAGACTTCATAGTGTATGTAAAGGAGGCAGCGGAAGGCAAGCTAGGGAGAGGGAGGAGGCATAGATAGGCATTGATCCCATGGAGAGCTAACAGGAATATAGCTTACCCGGCTTAAACGTCCATCAACAAAGCATGACACCCAAAATGGCCTCCTAGAGCGTCAGAACGCGGTAATCCTGTCACCAATCCAGTGGGGGCAAGCTTCTTCATCCGCCACCTACTATACCATCGTACTATAGGCTTAAAAACCTTACCCCCTTCAGTGTTCCCCGATAGCTTGGATGTTAGATTTAAATAACCTTGTTTTACGTAAAACGATTAGGGGTTGGTTTAGTGGATGATAGTTGCGTGGGTTAAGTGTGATGTGTGCCATAGGAGGGTTAGTGTAACACCATACACCATAGGCGGGGTTACCTTAAACCTATGCCCCTACTGCTCCCTGGCTCTCTCAAGCTACATAACACAAGCTAGGAGGCCTAAGGTCGAGCCCGACGAGGAGGTTCTCAGGAGGTTTAAAGGTAAGGCTAAGAGCAAGAGGGGGGTGTGAGGAGGCTTCTACAGTCAACACACCCTCTCTCAAGATGGCCTACGTGTATACAGCATGTTGAGAGCGGTTTACCCTCGCCATCCTCTAGGTTTATAACTAGAATTTCACCCTCAACCCTAGCCTTAGCCCTTACAGGCCTCCTCAGCAACCTCTCAACCTTAAACTCGTAAACCCTCCCAGAATAGCTAACCTCAAGACCGGCCCTGTACAGACCCGCCTCATCCACATCAACTCTGGAAACCCTAACAACAACCAAACCTCTTACACCCACAGGATATGATGTTTAGGGAACCTATTTAACATTATGTCTGAAGGTGTTAAGCTAGGATCCATAACAGGTATTAAACCCCTAGCCAGGACATGATCCCCGGTGTTTACTATGCTAGGTGGGTTGCACGCCCTCTCTGATATCATGGAGAAACTGTATAGGAGATCCCTAGATCACGGGATCCCACCTATAGGTTTCGAAGACGGTCTTATACTAGCATCCCTTACCTTTCTCCTCTGCGCCCAAAGAGGCTATGTTAGAGTTGTTGATCTGGGCGCTGGTATAGGTTTCTCAACACTATTCCTAGCTTATGGCATGAGCTCCGGGTGTCGAGGGGAGCTGGTGGCTGTTGAGTATGAGGATCATAGGTTTGAGGAGCTTAGAGCTAATACCACCACACTATCGGAGATCGCGGGCTCCACGGTTAGGGTTGCCGCGACGCATATGGAGGGTTTAGAGTATCTTAGCAATCTGGAGGATGAAAGCTTGGATCTCTT
>OGCA01000031.1_pt1 | contig 17068 bp, 21 predicted proteins | sample 1570081 | NCBI WGS metagenome assembly OGCA01 (sample SAMN05518182, study PRJEB24516) | hot springs metagenome | isolation source: Conch Spring, Yellowstone National Park, Wyoming, USA | place: USA:Conch Spring, Yellowstone National Park, Wyoming, USA | collected 2011-10-11
CGCTAGGAAAGAGGTATCCCAATACTACGCGGAAGACACATACAATAACATAGTGGCCAGGGGATACAGGTGTCCCGCTTGTGGAGGACTAGTCCCGATAATACATAGCAACAAGCTAGATGAATCCACCTATGCTAAGTTCAATTTCAGTAAACAAGAAAAAAGCTTCACAGTAGAAATAACGAAAACTGAAGAAAAGTTTGAAAGGCTTAGGTGTCCATATTGCGGAAGTCCCTTAAATGAAGAACTAGTCCTAAGGGACTGGGTTAAGAGGCATAAGGAACTACTCACCGTAGCTCTGAGTGGTGATGTTGAAAGGACTAAGGAGAAAATAAAAGAGCTACTAGAAACGCATATAATACTCGTCAAGGAGACGCCAGAAGGCTTCAAACCAGCTGATGAGAAGGATAGACAAGCATTTGCAAAGGCATACTTAGACCTCGCCGCACAGATAAAAGAGCTGAGGAAATACCTACCTGACGCACAAATACCGAGAGAAAACGAGGTATTCATACCTATCAGAGAAATGGGGATCCAATACTGGTGCGAACTCTTCAACCCAAGACAATTGCTAATATTACTCAAACTCATAAAGTACATCAGAGAGCGCGCAGAAGTCCTCATAAAGGAAAAAGGAGAATATGGAGCAGCTATAACACTGTATCTTACTCTAGGATTGGATAAACTCGCAGACTACAACAGCATAGTGACAGAGTGGCATCCTTCACGTTATGTCATTGATAGACTTAGCGGTAGATACCAGGATAATAAAGGTAGTATGAAACTCAGTCTTGAATACTGTGAAGCCAAAAGGCTCGATGAGGCTTTAAGATGGGTCTTCGAGCCTCACGTGGAGTCCATTGGCCGCACTACAGGTGGGGTTTTACCGGTGTTAAGGCTTCTTACTCGGTGGCTTGAGGGTCTTGGAGACAGGGTATACGTACTATGCGGTGATGCAAAGAAGCTCTCATTTGTGTTAAGAGAAATAGGTATAAATGTGGTGGACGTAGTCAACGTGGATCCCCCCTACTTAGCCCAACACTTCTATAGTGACCTCATGGAGTTCTACTGGCAAATACTCAGAATAGTTCTTCAACCAATAATCGAACACGGGTATCTGTTTAATCGAGATCTTGAGAAGGGCAGAGTAGAGCTTTATATTGATGGCTGGTCGCCACTATTACCGGTGCTTCCAAGGGAAGAGGAGATCATAGCTAGGAAGGGCAAGGATAAGATAACAGATCTCAGTGCTGGGTTAGAAGTGGCCGATGCGATGAAACATACTGGAAAGTGGTATGTTGTTAAAATGTGGGAGTTCTTTAGCGAAGTATATAAGGTTCTTGGGAAAGATGGTGTTCTCATTGTCTGGTTTACGCACAGTGACCCTGCTGCATGGGAAGCTATAGTCTCATCGTTGTATGCGGCAGGCTTCACCCTTAGTAAGGCTTGGTCTGTTTGGACCGAGATGCGGACAAGAAGAGTGGCGTTGCTGACATCAGCGTTCTTTACATCATTGACGCTAGTGCTGAGAAGGGGAGACATAGCCGAGCGAGTGATTACCGGTGCTAAAACAGTGGAAGAAATAATGCACAGTGAAGACGCCAAAGAAGCCATTAAGAGAGGTGTTCAAGAGGCTCTTATAAGTGCACGCATGTCTGGGGCTTCCGGGCCCGAGCTGTTTGTCATGAGCCTTGCTGGTGGAATCGCTGGTGCCACGAGGATTTGGAATCCAAGTATAGATGAGGTTAGAGAAGGTTCTTCTAAGCAGAAGAGTCTTGGAGAGTACATGAAAGACGAGGTTCTAAGGAGGAGGATCAAGCTTAAGAGTGCCATAGAGTTCTTTGATAAAGTCCTCTACCCGGCTGCAATATACTTGTCTCTCGAGAACTTGCTAGAGGACTACATGGGAGAGGTCGTTAAACTAGATGAGAGAATGAAGAGAGACATCCTCACAGTAGACAACTACACCAAGGCCTACCTTCTAATGTGGACTGCCACCAGATACACTGGAGAAAGAGAGCTAGCCTACGACTTCGTAGAGAAGGTCTGTAAGACCCTGAACACGGAGCGTCAGAACCTAACCTACTTCGGCCTCATACGCCAAGAGGAGTCGTCAAGATACAAGGTTCTATTTGGCAGTGAGGTTTATGAGACCGTTGGAGGTAGGCTTGAAAGGCTCACCAAGACGGTTGCAGGGCATGCTATACACGTGTTGAGACTCATCGGTGAGAAGCCCAAGGACGACGTCACCAAGGCCGCCAGGGCCGTGTTCTCCACGATCCCCACAAGCCGCAACGTTGCTACAACAGCGTTATTCCTACTAAGAACTGCCACCGAGGAGGAGCTCAGACTTGTAAACCTCTCCGAGATATCGAGAGAGTTTGCTGAGAGCGTGCTCAAGAAGCTCTATCAGGGTGTGTGAGAAGTGGTCGCGAGACTTAAGGATACCGTGAAACTAACTGAGCTGGCATCGAGAGTATATAGGGGTCTACACCCCGAGGAGTATGTTGGCAAGCTTGCGCCAAGCCTTGGGCTAGTTGTCCAGCGAGATCTCAGAGTAGCGAGTGTTGAGGTATCCTATGAATTTTTAGACCCTGTGACGTTCCTTCTGCTCACTCACTTTAGAGAGCCCGTTAAAGAGGCCTTGGGAGCTATTAACACGGCTCTTCAGAGCGTTGGTAGTGGCGTTGTATTATCTTTGACGCATGCCATGGGGCTTGGAAAGACGCACTTCTTGACTGTACTTTACCATCTTTATGTCAATATTCCAGATCGATGGGAGAAACTTGTAAGCCTAGTAACGCAGAAACCCGATGTCGAGGATCTCTTAAAGACCTTAAGGGACATTAACTACAAGATCGATGTGGCGAGGAAGACCCTAGTGATCCCAATAGACCTAAAGTACCTACCAGCAAGCTATAACCACTACGAGGCGCTCTTTAAGTACCTAAAGCGCGTTCTTGAGAAAAAGAGGTCTTGGTTAAAGCAAGAAGTTCCAGAGAAGAAGCTTATGGAATTTGAAAATCTCTTAGGTGAGCTAAGCAAGTATAAGCCTAAAGAAGCTGGAAGAGCCTTTAGTGTTGCCCTCAGCGGGCTCGGTATTGTGACGCCCGTGCTAATATTAGTCGACGAATTATATGCAAGCGTTGTCGAAGCCATCTTAGGGGAGTCGAGGGATTACGCTGATCACTTGCGGAATGTTTTGGTCTTCATATCCTCTCTTGTTGATGAGTTGCAAGGAAAGGAACCCGTGGTGTTGATATATGCTTCGGCGCAGCAGGATGTCCAGAGATGGAGGAATGTGAAAGATGTTGATGTAAAGGAAGACTGGGCTAAATTACTAAGAGAAGCAGTTGGCCTCTTCGAGGATCGAACGCAGAGGTTTTCCGTGAGGAGCGTAAAGGAAGTTACTGAAGAAGAGGCGCTTGAGATAGTTAAGAAGCGTGTGGTCGAGTTTCAGGCCCCTTTAAGTAGCATTCTACGAGAGTTCGAGAAAGTGGAACACGTTCTCGCCGACATTGTAGGGGCTAACGTAGCTAGTAGATTCATAGAGAAACTTAAGATCACGTACCCCTTTTCACCCATATATGAGGAGTTTGCAAGGAAACTAGTAGTACCCGTCTATGGCGGAGATCTCTCTAATGCACAACACCTACGTGATCTGATTAAGATAAGCTCGAGTGTTCTGGGTAGGGCTATGGAGGATGAGGAGTCTTCGCTAGCTAGTGTAGCTCACATCGAGCATGACGACATTAAGCATTGCTTGCAGGAGGACTCAGCTAAGCTGTGGTGGAGTAATGTAGTATCATGGGATAAGTACATTGATAGCAAGTACAAAGACCCCAGCGAGAAAAAGATAATAAGGAGCGCTGTTAGATCTATCTATGCAAAGTCTGTCACAGACAATGTGATCGACCTCGTTGAGATGCTAGGGCTAAAGCCGGAGACACTGACTCCTGAAAGCATCTCAAGGAGAGCATTGCATCAAAGAGACCTCGTTCTCTCCCTTGTAGGATCCGTTAAGGTTGATGAGCTGGGTAAATGTCACAGAATCCTTGACGAACTTGAGAACATGCCATATGTGCACGTAATTCGCAAGGACGAGACCCGCTACTATCTCACATCATTCATAGGTAACCCATTGCAGATGATCAGTGGTATATGGGATGAGATACTTAAAGGACTTAGAAATGAGAAAGGGGAGCTAGATGTAGCTAGAGTCCTCAACTACTTAAGAGAGAAACTGAATGAGTATGAGCTTGTTAGCCAGTTTAAAGAAAAAGCACCACTAGACTTTGAGTTTATTAAAGTGGAGGACTTCGACAACGATAACTTCTTAAGATACATTGATAGCTCTGAGTTCACAGCTCTAGTGCTCTCGCCACTCGATGTAGCGGAGAAAATGCTCCTAAAGGGTGTAAGCATCGAAGGCGTTGTGGGTAAAATTAAGGAGTCACTAGAGCGAAACAAGAACGAGATAAAGACCTTAAACATGTTTGCTGTGGTTATACCGCTTGTTGACGAGGAATCCCTGGAGAGGCTTTTAATGACCCTCGTTAAAATAGAGTCCTCCCAAAAGGCTTTAAACATATTCACTAGCGTTGGAGCCCTTGACACCATTGCAAGCCAGGAGATTGAGCGCAGAAGGGATCTCAGAGATTATATGGTGAGGAGGGGTCTCGCTGAGGATGAATTAAGGCGCATAGTAGTTGAGATCATTGCTAAACTCAAAGAGAGACTAGAGAGCTTTGCACAACAACTCACTGCAACATCCGTACAAGACTTCGTGTCAGAATACACTAGTCTATTTAAGAAAGCAATAACATACGATCCTGCCTCTGAGACCTTCATAGATAAGCCCCTTACCGTTAAAGCCGAGGGTGAGATTAAAGATCTAAAGAAAGTGTTTGCATCGACCCCCATATGGATAGCTAATACTATTATAGGTACTCTAAACATCAAGCACGCCTCAGATATTAAAGCCCAGCTTCAATCCTGGATCACGAAGTTCGTGGAAAAAGATCACATAAGGAGAGAGTTAACCGAGAAGAACATGTACGAGCTTGAGATCGAGTCGGTCAAAGAGGCCCTTATAAGGGGATGGCCAGAGATCCCCATTAAACCAAGGTCTACTCAAGAAATAGAGGTAGCTATTGAAAACCTCAATGGGATTATCATCGAAGATAAAGTCATGGGCAAAATAGAGGTACAGGTAGAAGATAAGCGCTTAATTCTCAAAAAGTTAAGGCTACGGCCGCCGCCGCCGCGGCCGCCTAAAGGAGTTAAGGGCTTCAATATTAGAGGCGTAGACAACGTGTCCATATTCTTAAACTCTCTAGCTAAAACTGCCGCGATTCAGCGGGGAACGCTCTTCGAGAAAATTAGAACACTACATATTCACACCGAGTTGGAGTTAGAGGAGAGGGAAGCAGAGAAAATGGCCGCAACAGTTGACGTTAAGGGTCCCACGGGAGCCCTTCTCGATCTAGTAGAATCTCTTACAAGGTACTTCAATAGGTATAGAGATAACATAAAACAATGCAACCTGCAAGTAGAGTTGACCTCTGAGGTTAGCGAAGAGATAGTAAGACAGGAACTTAGAAAATTTGGGATAAGAACTGAGAGCATCGGGTTCCAATGAGCGTAGCATAGTGAGACTACATGTGCGGCGCGATTTCAGCGTGGATAACCAACGCTGCTTGTGATCTTTATAGGCAGCTACTTAGAAGCCTTCAACACATAAACGACTATAAACGCGCCTATGAGGTCATCTTTAATATATTGCACTATAACGTTACGGGGAAATTCCTCACGGATCCGACACTCTCCAAAGATGTAAGGTTCATTGATGTTTTAAGCACAACCAGAGACTTCTTCGAAAATATTTTTGAAATGTACGATGAATATAGAGCCAACGTATCTAATATAGCGCGTGACGTATTTGATGGCGTTCTCTACCTCTTAAGGCATCCTAAGAGATTTAAGCACGTTGTATTCTGTGATGGCATGTCCATGGTGGAGGCTCTATACATAGCATATAAGCTAAGAGCAGGCTTCATAAACGTCGTAATAAACCCGGGAGGTGTGACAGAGACTTACAAATTCCTTCTTGGGGCTGAGGAGTACATGGCTAAACAGCTTAATCTAGAAGAAGTTGTCAACGCTATAGCTAAGAGGGCAGGGGCTTTATACACTATCTTTAGAGAATACGATGAAACTATACACAGGATCGAGGATTCCGAAGGGCTTGAACCTAGTTCAATAGTCGAAGAGATGTATATCATTTCCTCAAGGCTTGAAGCAATGATAGATCGCCTAAAGAAAGAAAAAACTACAATAGTGCTTCTATCAGATCACGGCTACGATGTGGTGCCAGCAGTGCCGGGAAAATTCAAGACCCAGCATAGATGGAGCCCCCGATCTCTTAGCATCATAGCACCGATAACAATTATTGACCCCTCCAATCATAATTTTGAAATAACTGAACCCAGATGCTAGGTGTATAAGACGTGAATAAAAGCATTTACTCCCTAGTCTACAGACCTCTACGTAAAAAACCCGAGATCTCACTGCGCATTCTAAGTGAGGCAACCACTAGAGACTTCCTAGTGATCCGCGGCAACAAAGCAACTAGAATTCTTAAAACCATACTCACAGTGCTCGATGCCTATGCAATAAAGTACAATGTTACAATGTCTACTAATGAGGAGATTTATGAGTTGCCAGCTGACGTGGGTCACGCAAGCTTAATGTTCATGATGATGGTGTATAGTGCTAAAGAGCCAGATAGGTATGTAAGCCTCTTCGAGAAGCTCTCAGCCGGTAAAATACCGCTCTCAATACACCTCAAGGTGTTCGTAGACATTGCTGTGGAGCTAAGCGAGGTTGCAAGCCATGTTAAAAAGCGGAGAACGATTCTAAGTGGACGCGTTGTACGATCAATCTCTCCAATTATGCGTGATCTAGCCCAGGAGGAGCTGAAGGCGTTCTCCACAACGGTCTCCTAGTGCTTTAAAATACCCATCTGCTTCTAATGGGTGGTAAAAGTGACTCTCAGGGAGCTCATTGCCCTCGCCTGGAGCCAGGCGTGGGGAGGCTGGTTGGGCCCATCCGCTACCGCGGGGCTTATCCGACTTCATCATAGTGCTCGCCGTTGCCAGCCTTTCGTACTGTTATACAAGTTGAATAGGGTGTGGCTTAGGGTGGCATTGATCCTCCTCTAGGGAGTCTCTAGGGAGTGGCCATTGCTTCGGTAATACTCTACATAGCGGGTGGGTAGCGTGTGCAGGGTGCTGAAGATCCTAGATTCACCCACCATGAAGCCCTTCATTGTAAGAGACTGCGAGGATTCTATCGTGATCGAGATAGATGGCTTAGTGCTAGTGATGAATAGGAGGCTTGAGAAGCTTGTAGTCGTCTCCGAGAAGACCGAGGAGGCGGGTTCTAGTAATGGATGTCTGGGATCTTGTTAGCTGGGGACTCTGGATCGGCTGGGCAATAGCTATAGGCTCATTCATCTACGGCACAATACTTAGGGCCTTGGGACGCGAGGGCTACGAGAGGCTACGTGCCGGCTCGCTAGCCGGGATACTGGTGTTGGCGTTTGGCTGGGGGCTTGTCCAGACGATTTATGGTGGCGTAGTCCCCGGTGTACCGTATGGGTGGGTCTTCTACGCTGTGAGCGGTGCACTACTAGTCACGTCACCAATATACCTCGCACTGGGAGGGCTGAGGGGGCAAGCCACTTGGTTGCAGCCTTGCTAGTTGTGGGGCTCGGGTTCTTCGCAGCCTCCATCGCGAGCGGGGTTAACACCGGGCCAGGTGGCCAGTTGTCAGTGAGCGTCTACCCATCCGACACCATGATCGAGAGCGGTAAGCAACTAGTCCTCAGGGTTAGAGTAGATGGCGGGAGCCCGCCGTACAGTGTAACCATTGACTGGGGCAACGGGGGCCCGCCTAGCAGTGGCTCGATCCAGAGCGAGGGTAAGTGGAGTAAGACCTACAGTATTCCAGACGATAAAGCAACAGCGTCTTTCCCAGTCCGCGTAACCGCTGTCGACAGCGAGGGGAGAACCGAGTGGAACACCTTCTCTATCACAGTCCAGAACAAGGAGTGGTGCCCCCTTGGCTGGCTGTGGAAAGACGCTTTCTGCTGGTTCTACAGGTTGGTCTCCTCGGTCATACTGGCACTAGATGTGCAGAAGCTCGTTGAGTGCCCATTGTTCCTCGTGGACAAGCCAGGGATCCGGTCAACAATATATACAGCCTAGTCCTCGGGGTCTCAATGAGTGCCCTAGGCTTGTTCCTAGCATTCAACCTCGTCTGGAGAGTTGTAGGCGAGGAGGGCTTGCTGGGCGTAGCTGACTCGATAAAGGACGCTGTAGTAGTGGTTGCACTGGTGCTCCTAGCACCATACGTCTACAACGCGACGGCCCAGGCATTGAACACTATTAGCTACATATATTCTAGCTCCATCTCGTCTAGTTGTATAGCGATACTCGAGATCCAGCCTAAAACCTCCACATTGTTTATGGTCTTATCTATCCAAATAGGTTTTCAAACATTATCATTACTCTATTCACTACGCTCTTTACACTACTATACCCAGGTAGAAATACATACCATGGCTCATGAAGCAAAATCTCGGAGAGCTCTCTATTCTCAAGAATTAGTTTTAAACTCCTAGTCATCGATGGATTGGGTAAATCTAGAGTACCATAAAGCGATCCACGATCCATGTCTACTAGGGCTTCAATAGACCCCCACAAAACAAACTTGACCTTGAATTCTCCCCTATCAACACCTATGTTTTTCTCAATTACAACTGGTGCTCTAGGGGTCAATAATACACTAGCCACTTTTCCATTAGTATCAGAGAGTAACCTAATTCTCACATCCATGAGATCCTCGTCTAGGTATTTCCCTATATAATCGTATTTCTTGAGGGGGAGTATGGATTTGTCAATAGTAGATACCGCCTGGTTTGAAGCATCCTCGTAAACACTGTGAGTTATTGGAGCTAGGATGGTGGTAATTAATAGAATTATACATAGGAGTCTAGCTTTCCCACTCACATGCCTCCCCTCAGTGATTCCACTATAATTCCACCTCCCTATAGATATTCATGGGTTTGGGTTAGATGGAGTCTGGGAGTGTAGTGTTCAAATAGAGTTTTGTCCGGGATTAGTAGTAGGAAGTAAGAAAAGAGTGTGTAGTGTTATTAAAATAGTGGATTAGAAGTCAGAAGTCTACTAATTGCAGTCCCTTGACTCGATTTAGAGTGATACTTATGGGTAGAACTAGAGTCAGGAGTATACCAGAGTTTAGGGAGGTTATGTATGGAGATGACCACTGGAGATCCTCAAGGAACTCAGGATTAAAGTTAGAGAAGTAATGGAGATCTTTGTAAAACACGGGCTTCAAGTATGGGTTCACAATAGTATTGCCAGAGGCGATGTACGGGAGAAGAGTGACGTAGACGTAGTGATCCCAATAAAGACCCCTGGCCTCATCGTAGAGCACATACTCGAGGAGTCGGGGTTTAAGCCGTTCTCAAGGTATATTATAGCTGCAACACCAACAACTACGCCGAAGGGGATCATATACCTAGACGACGAGAGAGTCTTCGTGACCTTCCCCCTATTCAACTAAAAGCCGAGGGAAGTAGAGTTCTACAAGTATAGTGGTGTATTAACCTATAGCCAACTACTCGCAGACGAGAGAGTGCCGGGAGTTAACAAGAACTTGGTGTTGATAATACCCACGGAGAGTGGACACCTAGAGGCACCAGTCCCAGGCTACGAAGACCACGTTGCGAAAGTACTAGGCGTTAGCGTAGATATAGTGAGGGAGAGAGTAGAGGTATTAACTAGGAGAGACCAAGTATGGAGAACAGGAATATTCGCGAAAATAGCTCTAGCACCGGGAGAAAGCTTCGAGGAGGCGATTGAGCGCCTATTGAGGGAAAAACTATTAATTAGGAGGACCATTAACAACTAGCCACCAAGGAGGATACTTATTAACCCCCTACACGGAGTAGTCTTCTGTATAAGTACAGGAGTTGTGGAATAATGCGTATTGTGGAGGATAATAATAGGGTTATATCTGGCCAACTCTACATCCTCATATCATTCACCCCGTGGATTCTCTACTGGGTTTTAACTGGTTTTACTGGAGAACTAGGAGTTTTCGCGGGCTTCGCGGCTTCTCTTGTTATCACTACTTCTCAATTACTTAGAAGGGAGCACAACCTAATGGACTTGGCATCGATCACTTATTTCAGTGTAGCCCTCATAGGTGTATTCATTTTCCGAATTGAGGCCTTCGTTGAGGAGAGTGGGTTTTTAGGTTACTTTGCATTATTCCTAATGGCGTTGTTCTCCATAGTTGTTAAACAGCCATTCACTCTCCAAGTCTCTAAGAGAGATTACCCCGAGGTTTACTGGAGGGATAAGAGATTTCTATCGACAAACCAAGTGATCACATTAATTTGGACCATGCTATTTTTATTGAATTCCATAGTTTACCTAGTACTAGGCTTTCCCCTGAACACTGTGGTTGCAAATACGCTGGTAATTATTGGAGTCTTGTTCTCAGCAGTATACCCATTGAAGGCTCCAGCAAGGCAGGTATACAGGGATTTCGCGAGGTATGATTGGAGAGTCAGCGTGGAGCCAAGTAAGCCCAGGGAAGAAGGCGAGTACGATGTTGTCATCGTGGGTGCGGGTATAGGTGGATTAACTTGTGGTGCAATACTATCGAAGCATGGGTATAGAGTGTTGATTCTGGAACAGCACTTCCAGGTGGGAGGCTACTGCTCCTCCTTTACGAGGAGGGGATTTGTCTTCAACACTGGTGTTGAAGATATTAGTGGTTTATGGGAAAAGGGCCCTGTTATGTATTTGCTGAGAGAACTGGGGCTTAGGAGGGAAGACCTCTTCGTTGAGAACACTAGGAGGATAATCTATAAGGGTAGAGTTATAGATGTCCCCAACGACCCGGATCAATTGGTGGAGCTCCTATCAGACTTGTTTCCAAGCGAGAGGGAGAATATACAGTTGTTTTTTAATGAAGCAAAGAAAGCTTATGAAGAGTGTTATCGAGACACTCGCGTGTATGGTGCACCACTACCACCAGAGCTCATAGTGAAGGTGTTTGGTGAGAAAAAGCTTCTAGATTACCCAAGAGAACACCCACATTTCTATGAATGGATGAATAAGACATATAGGGATAAGCTAGACGAGTACTTCCACAGTGAAGACCTCAAGACACTACTAAGCTCCCTTATTGGATACATAGGTGTAGAACCTAGACGAGTGTCGGCGGGGGGTGCTCTCACAGCTTCACTATCCTACTTCCTCAAGGGTGGCTATTATCCAAAGGGTGGAGCACGGTTCTTCGCTGAGACGCTGAGAAAGTACATTGAGGAACACGGTGGAGGAGTTCTCCTTAGACACAGAGTTGACAAGATCCTGGTTGAAGACAATAAAGTTGTAGGAGTTAAGTGTGGAGACAAGGTATTTAGAGCACCCATTGTTGTAGCTGATGCAAACGCTAAGAGTGTTTTCCTAAAACTAGTGGGTAGAGAACATCTCGATGAAGAATTCGTTAAGTATATAGAGAGCTTAAAGATGTCTCCATCTGCATTTATGGTGTTTCTAGGAGTAGGCATGGATCTCTCCAAATACCCAACAATAATAGTAGACCTAGACAACGAGACATACATCGTTATAAACTCAAACGCTGACCCAACTCTAGCACCAGCGGGGAAATCAAGCATTACCATAACAACTCTCGCCAACTACCACGACTTCCCAGAGAGGAAGACGAGGGAATACTACTTGAAGAAGAAGGAGTTAGCTGAAGAGATAATTAAGAAGACTGAGAAGATAATACCGGGAATAAGTAAACACATAGTAGTTCAAGACGCTGCAACACCCAAGACATTTGAAAGATATACATCAATGCCCGAGGGAGCCATATATTCATTCGACCAGTCAATGGAGACGAAGAGACCATACTTCAAGACACCGATTAAAGGACTATACCTCGTGGGAGCATCAACATTCCCGGGTGGAGGCGTCGAGGGAGTAGTGATCTCTGGATTAATCTGCGCACACGACATAATGAACTGGAAGCACACTAATACGGTGGAGAAATAGAGACGTAGTCATAGTTTACTTAAAACAGCGTGTTTAACTATTGGGCCGTCCATAGTGTACTCTCCATTTATTTTCTTGACATACCCGTACTTCACAAGCCGCTCTAGTAGTTCACTGAACTTATTGGGTGGTATAGGCCCTGTCCTCGCCTCTACAAATGCTTTAATATCTCTCCACCTCTTGAATCCCATGGCAATCGCTTTCAATATCGCAGTACACCTATCCCTAGATCTCTCAATGATCCTGTCTAGCTCAGAGATGACAATCGCTGTGCCCTCTTCAAGCACCTTGTTCAATGCATCAATACTATTCATCCCCCTCACTACTCTATAGTATCCATAGAGAGTCAACCACCCTGGTACACCATTCAGCTTATTAACTACCTCTTCGATTTCACTAGCTTTAGCCTCAACCCCTCTCTCTTCAAACCCCCTCCTAAGAAACTCCACGCTCTGCTCAACACTGAATTTTTCAACATACACCTCCCTTCTCACTCTACCTCGAAGTAGTGAATCAATAGAGTCTAATCTTTAGGAAATCATGCAGTAGTCCGACTTCGCTACCAGTTAGCACGTAGAAGATATTGCTGAGATTATCAATAGACCAAGCTAGCAGTAGATCATACTTCTTATTGGAAAACCTAAGGTATTGCGCTTCATCAAGTGCAATTATGAAGATCCTCCCATTCCTCCTACACCAGTCATCGATCATGCCTAGAACATCAATAAGCCTTAGAGAACTCCGTCTCTTACCAACTCTAAGCTCAATAAAACCCATACTAATAGACTCTATTCTAGAGATCAACTCGGAAAGAATATCCCCAAACTCTTCATATAAACCTCTCTCTGAGTTTACCAGGCAGGGTCTCCACGATAATAGACTCGGAAACACCCCTGAATCCACTCTCGAAGTATAGTGCTCTGACATCAATTATTACAAATGCTCCCCTATCTCCCTTAGAGCAGTATTAACTAAACTAGATTTACCAACTCGTCTAACACCATACACTACGATGAGTTTCTCTCTATTTCTCATGGCATCAAAGATCTCCTCCAACTCCCTCTCTCAGTCAAAGAGGTCTCGTTTACTAGTCTTTACGCCTGGATCAAAGAGCAAACAGACCCCCGGTATCTAACTTACCCGGGGTAAGTTAATAAATACACTATCAAGGGTGTTTATTTTACACTAACCACGTCCACAAGCACGGTCATTACTGTAGGAATAAAATAGTGATCAAGGGTTTATTGAGTGGGGATTGTGGAATTCATTAACTCATTAACTCTTTTACTGTGAATTGTTCTCTAGGGATTGCTGTATGCTTTGAATCTAAGTATTGCTATATGCCTCCGGAGCCCGCGAGTTCTACTCCTACATCGCTCTTTGATGGTACAATAACTACTTCTGCTTTCCTCTCGCATGCGTGTCTTAGTGCTTCATAGACAAGGGCCCTATCCTCGTCGACCGGGGTTCTCAGCAACTCGTCGAGTACTAGGAGTTTTTGAATAGCGCCAATTAACGCGGCTTCTCTCACTTCGCGTAGTCCATAAGTGACTAAACCAGGTTCTTTGACGAGTAGTTCTTTAAACTCCTCTAATATCCCCGCTGCCTTAACTAAACTCAACTCACTCACAATGTTCCTTACTACATCTCTATTCAATGCCTCGGAAACCCCTTTACAACCACCCGTTGAAGTAGTATCCGTGTATATCGGTTTACTAGTGTGCTCACTAAGTAGTGTCTTTAATTGATTCCTTATGTCGCCAGGTCCAAAAAACAACTACTGCACTCACATCCTCGCTCTTTAAAGCACTTAGAGTGTAGTCAACAACCTGCTTCAAATACCCCTTGACGAGAGACTCTGTGTCAACTAAGTAGTGTTTACTCGGTAGTCCAAGACTAGACTCCCATAAATACCTAACACCCTGCTCAGCCACTAGAGCTACACAGACTTCATCGTAGTCTATAGAACAAGCAACAATCTCTCCCCTCTAACCTGCCTCTTCAATAACTCGAGGTCGAGGCTACTCAACTCCTTCTTCTCTATTCTCAACGAGTCTCCAACATCAATTGTCAATGTGTGGTGTTTGCCCCTAACGCCATATTTCTCGGGTCCATCAACCACGATACCCATAATCCTCATCTTACTACTAGACTCCTAGAACTCCACTTTCTTAACCAAACTACCTAGAGTCATTGGTAGTCGTGAGCCCTCGCTTCCCTCTCTAACTTTAACCTCCCTTGTTGTCTTCGCGTTGACTACGTCGTTCTCCCTGATCACGTTGTAGAGTACCCATAGATCATCAAGTGTTTCAACTTGTACTTCTACAACACCGTGTTTTAAGTCAACTCCAAGAACCTTCATTCTACACTCCTACACTGCGCTCACTTTAAGATATCTATTTTTCCCAGTTTATACAGTATTATTAATTGAGGAACCCTATTAGGGAGGAGCTAGAGTTCTACTTACTCGGCGTGACGTACGAGGTTATTGGTGGAGAGCCGCACATCATTATGTATAGTATTACCCGTGATGGTAGGAGAGTAGTTATTATAGACCGCTCGTTTAGACCATACTTCTACGTAATACTACGTGAAAACACAGATCCATCACAAGTAGCCTTAAAGGTGAAGACTCTCTCTGAGGCTGGATCCCCAATTATGAGAGTAGACGTCGTGGATAAGAGGTATTATGGGAGACTAGTGAAAGCACTTAAAGTAACAACAGCTATACCGGAGTCTGTGAGGAAGTATAGGAGGAGAATTAGAGAACTCGGATTCGTTAGAGACGTTGTAGAGGCTGATATAAGGTTTAGCATGAGGTGTATACTAGACAAAGAGCTCAGACCATGCGGATGGCACACTGCGAGAGTTAGAGAGATCCCATCTACAAAGCCCTTTAGAGTAAACAATGAATACGAGGAAGTGGGCGATGTAAAGTCACTAGAAGACTCTAGGCCACCGAGAGACCTACGAGTAATGTTTTCGATGTAGAGGTGTACACAGAGCATGGATCCCTGAAGCCTGGTAGAGATCCAGTGATAATTATTGGGACAGGCTGAAGACCTAGAAGACAAGAAGATAATAGAGGAGTTCGTCAACTACGTCTTAGATTTAGACCCCGATATAATAATGGGGTATAATAGCAATGCATTCGACTGGCCCCACCTACTAGAGAGGGTAAAGGTGCTGGGAGTTAGATTCGACATTGGGAGGAAGATCGGGGCTCCACCATCAACTAGTACATATGGACACGTCTCTGTGCCGGGAAGGACAAACATGGATCTCTACAATTGCGCTGAGGAAATACCCGAGATTAAGTTGAAGAGCCTAGATGTCGTAGCCGAGTACCTGGGAGTGATGAGGAGGGATGAGAGAGTACTCATAGACTACACAATGTTCCCCCAGTACTGGAGAAACCCGGAGAAGAGGAAACTACTCTTAAAGTACAATGCAGACGACGTAGTCTCAACTCTCGGTTTGAGCGATAAATTCCTACCATTTGCAATGCAGTTATCATACACTACTAGGCTATCACTGGACCAAGTTGGAGCCGCTAGTGTTGGGTCTAGACTAGAGTGGGTTCTAATGTATGAAGCCTATAAGAGGGGTGAGTTAATACCGAATAGAGAGGAGAGAGAAGCAGAGCCATATAAGGGAGCAGTGGTTTTCGAGCCTATTCCAGGTATACACGACGACATAGCGGTTTTGGACTTCACGAGTATGTATCCAAGTATAATGATCAAGTATAATGTGGGGCCGGATACACTAGTTGAAGATGTATGCAACGAGGAGGAGGACTATAGAGCACCCGAAGTAGGACACTGCTTCAAGGCAGAGCCACCGGGATTCTTCAAGAGTGTTTTAGCAAAACTACTACAATTAAGGAAGGCTCTTAGAGAGGAGTTGAAGAAGCATCCACCCACTAGCTACGAGTATAGAATACTAGATGAGAGGCAGAGGGCAGTGAAGATCCTAGCTAATCCTATGCCCATAGTTCTTATAGTAGTACACCCCGCTTCCAGAAAATGGTGGTCTCCCCATAATGCGGTTGATGTCCTCTGTGAGACCCCTGGGGTCGTATGCCACTAGGTTTCCGCGCTCTGTGAGGACGAGCAGGATCATTGAGCCATTAGCTCTCGCGCCCACGGCTTCCTGTGAGAGCGGTAGGGGCACCATTCCCCGGCTGGGAGGTAGAGGTCTAGGGCCTCATTGTGCTCTAGGACTCCAGTGCTCGAGTTGTATACTATCACCTGCTTTATCCTAGTTGTGAGGATTGAGCGGGCGTACACTGTTCCATTGTCTATCTTGAAGTAGACCTGCTCCCCGGTCTTCTCGGATATCAACGCGGCTAACTAGCTTACCTCCCTCCCAGTCTCCTGCACCCGCCTCAGCCCGTAGACTATGCTGGCGATGCCCGCCGCCAGCAACATAGCCGTGACTGCTATAGCCAGTCCCTCCGCCCGTCCACGCATCCTAGCCACTCCTAACCACCTTTACTATTAATTGACCCCGGGAGCCCACGTAGAAGTAGGTGCACTGGCCTCCACCACATGTCCTCGGGACTAACAGTGATACAGGGCCCCGGCCCGGTGCCAGTGTCCCAAGGCTGTAGACCCCGCCGTCGTTGCCAATAATCCTCGCGTTCTCCCTGGTTGTTTATCCATAGTTGTAGATTGTTATCAAGTAGTGAGTAGAGTATACTCCACCATGTACGCTAATACTCCTGGAGGGCTGCCGCTACCAGCGTCCGCTACTCTAGACCCGGTGCTCCCCAAATGTTTTAACCCGGGTAGGGTAATAATTGCTTAAACGGGGATTGATTTGAAAATGCTTGTCTTATCCGATATCCACGGAAACCTGGACGCGTTGAAAACAATTCTCGAGCACGCTCCAAGCTGGGATGAGCT
>OGCA01000033.1_pt1 | contig 16940 bp, 20 predicted proteins | sample 1570081 | NCBI WGS metagenome assembly OGCA01 (sample SAMN05518182, study PRJEB24516) | hot springs metagenome | isolation source: Conch Spring, Yellowstone National Park, Wyoming, USA | place: USA:Conch Spring, Yellowstone National Park, Wyoming, USA | collected 2011-10-11
TACGAGTACTTCCTAAACCCCCCAGTTAACAAAAACTACAAGATAGAGTTCAAAGACTCAGACCCAGAGAGGATAAAGGAGATACTAGTCTACAAACACGACTTCAACCCGGATAGAGTGGAGAAGGGGATAGAGAGGCTCAAAAAAGCATACAAAGAACACTTGAAAGGGAAGCAGAGAAAGCTAGACACGTGGTTCAGGTGAGCCCAAAAAGGAATCTCTAGTAACCCCTGCTAAAGTCAACAAGGTTAAACGGCTCCAAACCTCTAGCAAACCTACCAACATTCTCAACAGCAAACCTAGCTATATCCATGAAAGCCTCCTCCACAAACCCACCTCTATGAGGTGTAGCTACAACTCTCTCAAACCTATGAACACCGGTTCTCGAATAAACCCCACCACCAGGCTCCCATGGGTAAACCCACCATACGTCGAGCCCAGCACCCGATATCCACCCCTCCTCTAGGAGCTTTGCAAGCGAATCCTCGTCGATGACATGGCCTCTGGAGACGTTAACAACTATAGCTCCCCTTTTAAGCCTCCTCAGGATCCCCTCGTTAACCAGACCTCTTGTCTCCTTGGTTAAAGGTACTGCTACTACAAGTACATCTGCACCTTCAACGGCCTCCTCTAAACGCTCGAAAGAGACAATCTCATCTGCAACCCCATCATCCTCTGTCTTAGAGCCCCTCCTAACCCCCACTATTTTAACGTTGAAAGGCTTTAGCATCCTTGCAAGCTCCCTTCCTATACCACCATACCCTAGTATAACCACCTTCCTACCCCTAAGCGTGCCCATACCATACTCCCAGGTGTACCTTGGGAAGAAGTCCGACCTAACAATCCTATCGTAGAATGTAACCCTCTTAACAAAAGCTAGTATGAGGGCCAAGGCTAGCTCAGCAACATAGAAAGAGTTAACACCTTTAGCAGAGGCTAGCATAACACCACGGCTCCTAAACAAGCTTAGATCGAGGCCGTCAACACCAGCGAAAGTATGCTGCACAAACCTAAGCTTAGACCCCCTACCCACTATATCATTAGAAGCGGCGCCAACAAAGACATCCGCATCTACAACGAGCTCCAAAGCCTCCTCACGACTCCTAGCAACGACAACCTCACCATAGCTGGAAAGACCCCCAGCGAGAAACCTTAAGACACTGTCAGGCGCAGAAGGCCAGTAAACTAGAATCCTCAAAAACACAACACCAGTTACAGCTAACAACCCTCAACCTCACCTTTTAAATATTGGAGTGGTAAACGTGTAACAAAGTGTAGAAGCTAAGACCGCAGGTCGTTGAAGGAAACGCAGGAATACCTTAAGTTAACCTTTAAGTCCGTAGATGAAATAGAAGAACTGGAGATCGGAAACCCGGAAGGGCCCGTAGCTCAGCCAGGACTAGAGCGTCGGCCTCCGGAGCCGAAGGCCCCGGGTTCAAATCCCGGCGGGCCCGCCACCCGATAAACCCCACCAATCACCCCGGAGCCACCTCCAGAGGGCTCCCCCCGCATACTGGCTTTCACATCAGCTTTAAACCCCTCCACATACCGGAGCTCATGGCATCGGGGCTTTAGCCGACCCAGGCCCGGTGGATTTCAGGAGTTTGGGGATGAGGTTAAGTTCGGGATCTTCGACTACCTGTGAGGCAAGAGTGTTAGGTAGCAGCCAAGCCTACCTGTTACCTAACACTTCAACCCTGAGGTCTTCTCCGAGGCTAAGAGCTCCTAGGCCACCACTCTGGGTCTCTCCGTGGGGCTACGGAGCTCCAAGATGCAAGGGGGTTACCTTAGCGACCCTCACCTCAGGTGTTAGGTAAACAGGGCTAGCCAGCGTTACCTATCGTTGTTCAAAGTAACCCCAGATCACGACCATGGTCGTGGGGGTTGACATCACAGAGAAGCTCTAGGGCTCCTAGAGTGGGCTTTAAGCGATAGAGAGCACGTTGGGTAGATGGATACACAGACCTAGCATGGGTCAAAGCTGGTGAAACCCTGTGGTATGACTCCACCCTCCAGACCACTCCTCCCCCGAGTCTTGACCCTCCTAGCAGGCCTCATAGCGGTCATCCCAGCCCGCAACGTCAGAGTAGACCGGCTTATAGTTCAGCTCAGCCCGCCATGGCCCGCCTTGAATCACGCTAAGAGAGGGCTGTGTGCACGAGTGCATAGCTGTGCACCCCCAAACCTCCCCGGGGGTAGGTGAAACTGCCCACCCTAGACTCCCGCTTCCATGGGCCTGACAACCCCCTAGGCTAAACGCTAGGCTACGGTGGAGCTCCTCCAAGGCACGTGGTTGTGAGCCCGCGCCCCGACGCTAGGTGGACCTGCACTATCGCCGAACCCCCGGCCGCGGGAGCCCCCCGTCTAGGCATTGTTGCTAGGAGGCCGTGAGGCGGGCTCCCCCGTAGAGGCTGGCCCCCGCTTCCACGAGCTTCCCCGAGAGCTCTGGGGAGGGCTGGAGGGGGTTTGAGGCGGCAACCGTAGGTGGGTGGAACGCTCCACGCTAGTAGGGGTGATACGCGTGCTTACCACCGTTGCCTCCAACCCCAGCAACCCTAGATCAGAGCGGCGCTAGAGCCCCGGTAGAGCCGCAATACACCGTGTACAGCGGCCCGCTAGCCGTTCAGCCCATATGCAACACGCATACTGGGGGCTGGTCCCGCGCGGGGCTCCTACTCGGCTGTAACCTCCGGCTCCCGGGCTGTCCTAGCCCCCGGTCTGGGCTTCTTGCCCGGTGTCGCCCCGTCCTTCAGCCTCCAGAGGATCCTTGGTTCGATCGCGCCTATGAGCTTGACCTTCTCTACTAGCCCCTCCTTCTCCAGCCTTGCAAGCCTCTCCCTCAGATCCCCGTACCTCACTAGCCTCCCAGTCCTCTTGATCACGTACGACTGTATATCCCACACAGACGCCTCCCCCAGCTCCACCAGCGCCTCGTACACAAGCCTGTACACTGGCCCAGCCCTCTCCGGGTCGAACCTCCTCACAACCAGAAACCACCACCCCCCGCCTGCAGGACACCACGCCAACCCCTAAAAACCCACAACCAGCCCCCGCGCCCAAGCCGTAGCCAGGCAACTCTACACGTGGAACACGCTCCCCCCGAGCTCCCCGAACACCTCACGCCCAGGCTTCCGGGGAGAGGTCTGGGTGTGACGGTACGGCAGCCTTATCAGCCCCGACACGCTACCCCCTAGTAGCCCTCTGAGTCATATAAGCATGCCCTGGTATGAACGTGGAGATGGAGGCTTGTATGGAGATGGGATCTCATTCATATGGAATGGATATGAAGCATTCATATGCCTGTGCCCTCGCACGGCGGAGGTCCCGGGTTCAAATCCCGGCCGGTCCACCACCCAATCACTCCCACCCATCGCTCCAAAGTAACCTCTAGAGAACCCGCTTCCACGATCTCCCCTCTACTTTCAACTCCATGTAATGGATTCTGCACCATGGGAGCCCTCGTCATGGTGTATTATCTTGTAATCACTGGTTTCTATTTTGTTTTCTATTGTTGTACCCTTGTTTTCTCCGCTGTAGGCCCCCTATGGTCGGAGCTCAGACAGCTCTCCGGGATAACGTTATCCTATAACATTATCTGGTATCGTTTTAACCATTTCTGTCAAGCCTCCGGCTTCCAACATTGGGTTCGACATAGAGGTAACTCCATGTTAATGGGTGGGATTCGCTAGGTGGTGAGCCGGCCGGGGTTCGAGCCCGGGATCTCCACCTGCAAGATCTAAGGTCTTCTTCAGCCTTAGGAATGTTAGTTCCATGGTGGTCCATAGTAGGGTTCCTGTGAGTGGTGCTAGGTGTTGTAGGTGGAGTAGCATCCTACCTGGAAGTGGGATGTAGTCGTCTGCTTCTGGGAGCCTAGGAGTGTTGCTAGGGTTAGGGTGGCTACTGCTATGAATGGTATTAGTGCTGCTGTCATCGGGTGTAGGAGCTCTTGATGCTTAGACTGCCTGTATGCTATGTATGATGTGTAAGCTAGAATTAAGGCTGGTGGTGAGTAGAATGTTATCAACAGGAGCCCTATAGTGAGAGTGTTGGAAGTGCTTAAGAGAGTATCATATACCGGCATCCCCCTGCTGTATAGTACCCCTCTAAATCCTTTTCCCTAGTAGAGCTTTTGATATAGCGTATACCGGGTAATAGAAGCTCTCGACCTCCCTGGTGCCAGGCCCGGAGCTCCACGTGATTGGCTGTAGTAATCCTAGAATGAGTACTACCATCATAGCAACATTGTATTTTAACCCCCCGGTTGGAGCTCTTAAGCTTACAAAGATGGCGTAGTACAGGCTAGGATATGATGTGAAGCCCAACACCGTGGATGCCATGGTTAGAGCTCTGAGATCAACGTAGAAGAGTTCCTTATATCGAATGAATCGGGTCTGAACAAGAGCTTCATAGAAGTGCTTAGGGGCGTAAGGTGGAGTATGAAGTGTGGTGTGGAGCGTTAGCGTAAATGATGTATACATAGCTGTATATGGAGCCCTCAACAACCCTCACACACAGTCACCTTGATAATAAGTCCGTCAGAGCAGGTTTAGTTGAAAAGCTCTTCCTGAAACTTGTACTATTGAGTGTTTAAAGGCTGGGTTTAGGGTTAGGGGATTTCCTATTTAAACTTAGCTTTCATAAGAGTTTCCTGTTTCAATGGTTACACGGTCATAGCGGGAGCTTCACACCCTTAGGGCTGGGGAGACTGCGTATTCTCCAGGTCTTATCTATGGGTTTTCGCCTGGCCCTAGCACGCTCTCCACCATGTCTGTGAGGTCTTCTGCGAACTGTCTTCCATCTATGAATGGTATGGGCGGCATCGGGAGTACTAGGCTGTATTCCCCCATCCTATAAGCTTTTTTAATTGCCATGCCTAGCTCCTCGAAAGCTTTCTCTGACTCTGTGAAAGACTTTACCACGTCCTCGATCCACTTGAGGATCCTCCTCTCCTTCGCTCTCGTCCTTCCCCCTATGAACATTACAGCTATATCGGCTATGAACTTTGATGGGACTCCTGCGTCGACCTCCTCCCCACTATCCATTCTTACCATCCTTATCCTTAACCCCGTGTGGGGTTTCCACCTGGGTAGTGGGATTCCTAGTTTTTCGAAGTGCTCTTTAAGCCCTTCTACACCACCACTTTGGGTCATGTAGATGGTTTTAACACCATGTTTTACTACCTCCTCGTGTAGTGCTAGTCCAAAGGACACTATTCCATACGCTATATCCTCGGCCTTCCTAGGGTCGCCGAGGAGCTGGTATGCAGGGTATAATAGTGTAGTTACGACAGCTGCGTCGAAGTTGCTTTCTAAGCGAAAGTACCTCTTGATTACATCTGAGAGAGCCATTATATCCTCTAATAGCACCCTGCCATTCACAATCTTCTCATAGTCATCCTGGCTAACGAACATGAACATTGGAACGCCCACGACAACAATCTTCAAAACACTAAACCACCGATTAAAGTTTAGGCTACACACAGTTATAAAATGTATAAAGCTCATCTTAGGAAATCGGGGGAAGCGTTAGCACAAGCGTTGAGAGCTCTCAGTAACCAGATATTAGTAAAGCTACCCAACATACCCCCGTACTTCTACCAGGTCACACGGTTCCCCCATCACTAGAAAACTAGGTTTTACAATCTAGTCCGTGAGTTCGAGCACTGTTAGCAGGGTTAGACCTTGGTGTGAGTTCACATGCTTCACCCACATCCCATGGCCTTGGTTGAGCTCTAATGCTATGGAGCCCCATCTGGGTATAGGTGAGCTTAACCTTAGCCCTCCCCACCTTAGTGTAGATTACCTGGTGTCTTAACGGTGAGATCGTAATAGTTTACCCTGTTGTTGTTGGACTTTTGCCCTTGAGAGTTTTAATAGCTTTGGTGAAGTTCTGTGTAGCGGTGGCGCTCTATGGGTTTTCGAACTGCTCTAGGCTTGTCTCTCGCACTGGCTATAATGGTCTCTTTGTTGAGCCTCTCCTCACCTTCTATGCCCCATGGTTTTAGCTTAACTCTAGGTTTTAACGTGTTATGGGTTGTTTATAGTAATCCTAGTACTGGTGATGACATGGCGTTAGCCACATGTGCTCTGGGTGGTAGCCTTCTAGTCTTCGGCTTTGACAGCCGACCTGGGAATTATCAGTTTAGGGTTGAGTTTAGGGATGCCTTCACAGCTACACGTACAGGAGAGCTCTCTTTGAATCCTAGTGGTTTCGACGATGTTATATTCGACTGCGATGTACTCGATGGTAGGGCTTTTGCCGTTGGAGCTACACTCACCTTAGAGAGGCCTAAGGCTTACGCTATCATAGTTGACCAAGAGAATTCTAGGTTTGACATTAAGCTTAAAGATCTAGACTGGTCTGGCTTCGCTTACACTGTTGAAGCGAGGGATGGCTACCTTTATGTTGGTGGAGGTGATCTAAGGGAGTCCAGGCTAGTCTTTAGGGTTGATAAGCTTGATGCAAGCCTAGGCCTGGTTGCCAGCTATAAGTCCGTGGGCTTGGAGGGCCACCATATGGGTATATTCGATATGGTTTTCAACGAGGCCACAGGCCACTTATGGGCTGTGGGGACGGCCGCCGGTGGTGGGGGTAATAGGTGGTGGATTGAGGTGATAGACCCTCAGGCTATGGAGCTGGTCAAGGTCGTAGACCCCGGGGTTCGAGGTGTGGCTATGACCGCTATCTCGGATAGCGAAGGCTTCGTCTACGTCATGGGTGGTGAGGATATAGATAGGGGTGGTTACCTGTTAAAGTTCGATAAAGAGGGTAATGTTGTGGCAAGGCTTGAGCTAGGAGAGTTCACAGCCACCAAGGCGACCATGATAGGCGATTTCCTAGTACTAGCTGGTAACGAAAGGAGGGGCGGTTACTACAGGCATACGATCTACGTGCTAGACAGGGATTTAAACATACTGGGTAAGACCTACCTAAGCATGGACGTTGACGCAAACTCATACTTCATGTTCGGTAGGATGTGGGTCGACGGTAGCAAGGTCTACGTAGCAGGTTGGGACATGATGCCTGGAAACGCCAGGTGGGTTGTATACGCTCTAGAAGCACGTGAGGTAATGCAGACAACGGTAACCACGACTGTGACAACAACAGTAATCAGATTCCTAACCTACACAACAACCGTGACAGAGACTAGGCTGAGAACAGTAACAACAACACAACCCGTAACAACAACAGTGTACGTGACGACAACGCAGGTGAGAGAGGAGACAGCAACTGTGACGGTTAGAGAGCCTATAACAGTAACCCTAACAAGAGATGTAACAAGAACCCTAACAAACACCCTAACAAACACTGTAACCGAGACGAAGATGATCGAGAGGGAGGTGGTAAGAGAGCACACTATAACCCTAACAACGACAATTGAAAGACTCCCAACAACACCGGTAGTAGCCCTAGTTATAGCATTAACCCTGATAGCAGTAGTAGCACTATTGATGCTTAGGAGGCATTAGACCCTAAGGTTGTTGAGCTTAAAGACATTATATGGTGTAAGTGGAGCCAGCACAATGGCGGCCTCGCGTACAGTTTAGCCCTACACAGCTCACCGTGAAACTGTTATCACTCTAATACCTAGCTCTTTCTCAATAACATCAGCTTTCCTAACAATGTCTAGGTCTAACGTAGCGAATCCAAGGCATCCAGATGCCTTGCATGTTATCACGTGTAGTAGATCAAGGGTTTTAAGCTTAAGAGTATGAGCTTTCCTCACAGCAGCCTCTAGAACATAGTTAAAATTCACATCAACCATCCTCGCTTTAACGCTATCTATTGAGTATACTGCGAGTGTAACCGGCTCCTCCAATCCGGCTCTTGAATAGACTGATACTAGCTCGACTAGCGTTAACCTAGAAACAATCCTATCACCACCTAGACTTTCAACGAGCATCCTAGCTTTTCCATGGTTAGAATCTAGTTCATCGACATAGGATATTATGACGTTTGTATCAATGTAGATCAAGGTTGGAAGGCCTCCTAACGACCTCTATCCTCTTCAAGTATCCTGCTTAGACCACCATGTCTTAGCTTGAATCCCTGCTTTTTCAGCTCCTCTACTTTCCTGTAGACGTTATCCCAGTATTCAACTTCTCCAAGCACCTCCTTTAACCCTTTCTCAATCATAATGTTGAAGGCGTGAGATCTACTTCTAGCAAGTCCGTAGCTGATCATCTTATCAGCTAACTCTACTAACTCCCTACGAACTTTAATTGTTACGGTTACGCTCATCTAGGTGTACCCATGTACACTCTGTTATACCAGAACTTATATTTTATGATACGCATAGCACCACTTGCCTACGGTGGGGTTTTTAAAACTCTACCTACAATTTTATGCTTTTACAAGTGTTAAGGATCTGATATAGGGCTGTGAAGCCCTTGGTGGTAAGAGCCTACTACGGTGAGCGAGCTCGGAGAGTGTGATGGGTTACTCTCTAAGTAAGGGGAGGAGCTTGATGGGTTGTTGATGCTTAGTATTCCTTCTTTACTATTGGTTTCTTTATGTACGTTGCTAGTTCTGAGAATGGTGTGTACGCTGCTCCTGCCCATGTGTTCCCGCATTTTCTGCATTTCCATATGCCTGTTGTTATCCTGTATACTGTTCCTTTTGCTTCGCAGAATGGGCATGTGTGTTTTGCGTATCTCTTTAGTAGTACGTCTCTCACTCTCTTCCTTAGGCTTACTCCGTATCTCGTCCCGTATCTTCCTGCCGGTCCTACTACTTTTGTTCTACCCATTCTAGGCCCCTTGTGTTAGGGTTTGGTTTAGGGTTTTAAAGTATGTTTGTGCTATGTTTTTCCCTATTCTTATGGCTTCTTTTAACTCTTCTACCTTCATTCCTCCTTCTCCTGTTTTCTGAGCCCCCACTATTCTTAGGTTTTCGTCGAATGATAGTATTATCCTGTAGTCTGCTATCACCTCCTCCTCGAATGTGGGGTCTACTACTAGGAATCCGGCTATCTTAGCTATAGTTACTGTGACCACCCTGTGGTTTATCTTGAGTGGTTTAGATGCTACATCTCTTCTAACCAGGATATCCCCTACCTCTGTCTCCTCGTACTCTGGGATCCTCGTAGTTGCTAGGGCTGCCATTGTTGCAAGCATGCTTGCATCGAATAGATTCCCATCGTGGTCTAAAACGTAGATGTCAATCCAGAGGTTCCAGGCCTTCTCCCCAACCCTTATAACTAGGGATTCGAGATCTACAGCTTTAACCTCCCTCAAACTCCTATCTATAACCCTAGCGAGCTCTATGGCATTCTCATCGGGTGGACCCGGCTCGAATATAGGGGATGCGAGGGGGACGTTCTCAGCATGGACTACGAGGACGCCCTGATCTGGTGTATCCTTGAAAGGCTGGCCGACCTCAACCTTAACACCTACAAGAACCTGTGTGTTACCCAAGCTTACGTGAGCGGACCCCTCAGCCTTATCCAAAACCCGGGTCTTAATACTTATACTTCGCGGCTCATGTATACCCCTACCATCAGCTCTAAGCCCTCTCTCGTAAAAGCTTATGTAAGCCTGCCTCCTAATATGAGGTACCACTGGTAGTTTGAACGGTGTAACGCTCAACCCCTACACCTCCTCCCCTACCGCCTCAAACTTCCTCCTCAAAACCTCCTTCTCCATGGAGACTATCCTCTCTATTGCACCCCAGGCCATTGAAAACCCCCTCTCAACCTCCTCCTCTGTAAGCACACCGTTAAGCTGGAAGAGCGTTACTAAACCTAGATCAGGTGCTCCAGCAACAGGCATATCAGCCTCCCCCATCGAATCCTCAACCTCATCGACATCAAGCACTAGGACCCCTCCCACCTTACCCACAGCTACGCCTGCAACAAGACCCTTCATCGGCACGCCCGCATCAGCTAACGCTAGGGATGCTGCGGTAACACCTGCAACTCTCGTCCCCCCATCGGCTTGTAGAACCTCGACGAACACATCTATAACAGTCCTAGGGTACTCTGAGGATAAAACTATATCCTCCAAGGCCTCTCTTATAACCTTAGATAGCTCGACCTCCCTCCTAGAAAGTGTAGGGCTCTTCCTCTCGCTAGTTGAGAAGGGGGCCATGTGGTATCTTACCCTTAAAATGGCTCTGTCCGGGAGCGTCATAAACTTCTGGAAAGGCTCCCTAGGCCCGTAGACTGCTGCTAGAACCTTAGTTCTACCATACTCTACTAGAGCAGACCCGGTGGCGTTAGCTAGAACCCCTACCTGCATACGTATAGGTCTAAGCTCGTCGAACCTCCTACCATCATGTCTAAGGCCTCTCTCATCTATCAAGGTAACCTTAGCCTTATGACCCACCTCTAGACACCCCTCCTCGCTCTCTCCTCCTCTATAAACCTTGCAATCCTCTCAGTTAAACCTACAGTATGTGCTTCGGCCTCCACAATTTTTAAAGCCATAACTGCTATCACTTCGAGCTCCCTACTAGGGCATTCTATGTGAACCCTACCGTTAACGGTTGGGAATAACGTACACCCTGTCTTCTCCTCTATCATGTTAGCCATGCTCCTCCTCTTACCTACGACCCTTGCTATCTTAGATGGAGAAATATCAACTACAATCCCGTTAACCACCCTACCTAAACCCTCACCTTGAACGCTTAGAATTGGATTTCTAGTCTTATCGAATAATGTAACCCTAGCCTTAATATAATCCCCTGGTCTGAGATACCTAGCTAGATCGTCTACAGCTGGGTTGAAAGGCCTCCCTAGGAAATCCTGTGCCGGTAGTATAGCCTCGTATGGCGTGTTTATATCCACATGCCAGCTGGTTACACCTATAGACTCCACAAGCCCTATAACCACATGGCCCACCTCCGGGACGTAGACCCCTTTAATGTTGATGAACACATGCTTATCATCCCTCCTCGATAGAAGCCCTACTACCGTCGCTATCCTAGCCCCTCCTAATTCTAGGGTGTAAGGGTGCTTACCCTCAACCTTGGAGTCAAGCCTCTCCCCGGGGACTACTATGGTGCCGTGTACTGCTCTACCCATTCAGCCTACCACCTTAACATTAACACTAGCCCTACCTTTAGCTAGACCCTGTATCCTATTAATAACATCTATTTGAGCCCCTGCTGGGACCTCAACCTCAAGTTTCAAGCTACCGTCCTTAAGCCACTCACTCCTCCTAACATCCCCTATCCTTTTAACCTCAGATACAACCCTCCCAGCGATATCCGGTGGTATTACAGCCTCTATTAGAGCTCTAGCTATCTTTATAGGCATTATCCTAGAGAGCTTGGAGACTATCTCTAGAGCCTGGGATTCCGCATCTCTGTAGAGGTCTATGCTCACACCTAACTCCTCCATGGCCGCCTCGATTCTAGACTCTGGTATTGGCATCCCCGTCTTAGGGTCTACGGCATTCCTAACAATATAGGTTATAATCTTCCTCCTCTTAGCCTCCAGCAACCTCCTCCTCTCCTCCTCAGTCAACTGTATCCTACCCTCCTTAAGGATCCTCTCAGCTATAACCCTTACATCCTCCGTTCCAAAGGCCTTCCTCAGGCTCTCAGGGCTAGCTTTAAGCCCTTTTCTACTATCCTTATAGATTGTGTCAGTCCATAGGATTTCACCTAAGTCAACCTTCTCCCCCTCTCTATACCTGAAGGCTTGTTCTGGTCTCACGAGTACCTCGAACCTCTCGCCTTTAATTTCAATCCATGCCACTACATAGCTTTTCCTAGACATCCTCTCTACGCCCTCCGAGATTATCGTTTTATATGCGGAAAACCTTTAATCGCTGGGATGCCCTGCTTCTTCTCTTTTAGGAGAGGAGCTCCGACTCCATGCTCTTCACTATGCTTTTAATCTCCTCTGGTGTTAGTTTTTTGAACATCTTCTCATCTCTATCAACGAAGCCTATCTCTATAAGCTCGTGGAATACTGGGCACAACTGCTCCTTCTTCTCCTCCCCTGCGGCTACCCTGCTTTTGAATAGAGCCTCTATTGCTAGTTTAATGGCTGAATCTATTGATAGCTCCTCCCTATACATTTTCTCTAGAAAGCTGTTAACGAAGCTATCGCCCATGCCTATAGCTACAGCTTTATAGCTGAAGTACTGGCCTCCGGGGTCTGTTCTATACAGTTTGACCGAGCCGTCTGGGTTAACGCCACCGAATATTAATGCAACCCCGAAGGGCCTCACACCCCCATGTTGTGTGTACGCCTGCTTTACATCGGCTACAGCCTTAGCTAGGTACTCTACTGTTGCCTGCTCTCCGTATACAAGCTTGTGCCTCACAGATACAAGTCTCACATAGTCTATGAGCACCCTCCCGTCTCCACCCATGCCTGCGAAGGCAACCCCGACGTGGTCGTCCACCTTATATATCTTCTCTATATCGCTAACATCGAGGAGTGGCGTAAGCCTCCTCTTCTCAGCGGCTAACACTACGCCCTTAACACTTCTAATTCCGAGGCTAGTCCACCCCTTCTTAACAGCTTCAAACGCGTACCTAACCTGGTATAGATCGCCTTCAGGTGAAAATATCGTTGCAGCCCTATCGTAAGCCATAGCCTGTTGCGTGGGGAAAGCCACCTCAGTCCACCTCCCATTCTGCTAGCTTAAGTCTAAACCTTTAATCCTCATATTAGGATTTTCTTAACACATATTAAACTCTAGCCCGGGATACGTCTAGTGTATGGAGTGTAGGTTGGACTGGTGGCTTCAAATCCTAGCACCACTAGTGTTAGGGGCTGTAGCGGGGCTGGTTAGCGGTGCTCTCATAGCATACGCTACCCTAAGGGGCTATGTGGGGAGGCAGGCGTTGAAGCCTGCCTTGGAGCCCTCTGGGAGGGCTCGTAGGAGGGGGAGGAGGTATATTGTATTTGAGGTTCTCGGAACCGAGCCTGTAGGGTTTGAAGAGTTGAGAGGGGCTATAGAGGATACTGTTAGGAGGGTTTACGGTGAGCTAGGAGCGGTTATGTTTAACGTTAAGCTCATCGAGTACGATGGGGTTAGGAGGAGGGGTGTGCTGAGGGTTAGGAGGGATTTTAAGTTACAAGCTCTAGCGGTTTTAGGGCTTGTTAGGAGCTCTAATGGGAGAAGGTTACTTTTAATACCTATATCTACAACAGGCTCTCTTAAAAGAGCTAGGGCTATTGTTAGAGGTTAAGCTTTCCTAGCCGCTGCGGCTACGATCTTTATTATGTCCCCGTCGTTTACCCTGTATGATTCTCCAACCCTCTGTTTCGTCTTAGCGTTTATAGCGTAGAGGAATGTTTCGCCTAGATCTGTGTGTATCCTGTAGGCTAGATCTCTAGCTGTCGACCCCCTTGGGATTATGAGAGCGTCTGGTAGCACTCTACCCTGTTTATCTGTTAGCTTAACGTGATCCTCCACAGGATATACTACTATGTTATCTAAGGTTTTGAACACGGCTTCGTTTAAAGCCTCCTGGACCCCTGTAGAACCCCATTTCCTCAGCACAAGATCTCTAATCCTCTCAAGAGCTCTAACCAGATCCCGTGGCGGGCTACCCACCACCTTGAAGTCTCCGTCTCCAGGCATATACTCTACCATGTTTTTAGCTGATGCCCTTCTAAGCATTAGCTCTGCTAGGGAGCTAGTAGGTATAACGGGGACTCCTTTAAACTCTTCTCTAAGCCTTCTCACATTATCCTCTGCTACGGGTACATCCGCTTTATTAGCTACTATCACTATAGGCTTAGCTACCCTTCTCAGCTCGCTAACGAAAACCCTAAGATCCCCTCTATCCCAGCTCGTAAGCCTCTTAGACTCGAGGCCTGTGGTTTCAAGAGCTTTAACAACGTGGTTCTTAAGTATACCTAGCCCAGATAGCCTCTGAGCTAGAGCTCCGGGCACGTCTAGAGCTCCGCCGGTATCTATGAACCTTGCAAGTTTATCCCAATCCCTCGCTATTATATTGAACATCCACTCCTCTATCTCGAACACCATCTGTTTAACTTCTTCGACCGGGTCGTAGGAGCCGGGTTTAACAGGCCTCCCCTCCTCGTCCGTTGAGCCGCTTGCATCAACCACGAGCAGTAGGGCGTCAGCTCTCCTAACATGATCTAAGAACTTGTTCCCAAGCCCCCTACCTTCATGGGCTCCCGGTACTAGACCTGCTACATCGACTATCTTAACGGGGATAAACCTCCATCCAAGCCTGCAAATGCTGTTAGAAGCGTTACAACTGGGTAGACCTAGCTCTACGTGGGGGCACATCCTCCTAACATAGGTTACGCCCACGTTAGGATCTATGGTTACGAAAGGTCTATTCTCTATGGGCACATCTATCTCTGTTGCAGCGGAGAAGAAAGTTGATTTACCAACATTAGTCTTACCCACAACACCTAGGAGTATGTTGGAAGCCTCCACTCACAACACCTAGATTAGCTAAGCATAGCTAGAGGTTAAACGTTAACCGCTTCTAAGAGCTAGGGATACTATGAAAGCTGGGGAGCTTGAAATCCATGATACCGCCTGCTCGGGCTCAAGCCCTAGGCTGTAGAGTAGCCCTACTATGCTGGCAGGGCTCCACATACTGTACTCATCTACAGCATCGCTCACAGCTACAGCTCTAACGTTAAGCCTCCTAACTCTATCCACAACCTCGTATAAGTAGCCTATAGACCTCCCCTCAATAGCATATGATAGGGGGATCTCGAAGACCCCCCAACCTCTACTCTTAAAGAGCCTCTGCTGAGACTTATCTACGAAGACCTTGGCTCCAGGCTTCACCCTGAGTATGTGAACCCTCTTATTAACCCCAGCGTACCTAGCAGCATCAAGCGATTCAGCCTCAACAACTACGAGAACTCCACCCCCTAGGGTATCCCGTATTCTATCGAGTGCAGCCCTAACCTCAGCTCTACTGGAACCCCTAATGGTAACCCTCCTAATAACCTTAACACCCTCCCCTCCTGCAATCTCAGATACCCTCTCTATGTCTATGCTATCCCTATGCTCGATTGCTATAATCCTGTAACCAAGCTTAGACGCTAGTCTAACCATTGTTAAGGCTAGGTCTTCATCACCTGGTTTTATTGAGAGATCTGCATAGCCTATTCTCATGGAGCCCTAGCCCTTACCGGGTGGTGTGAGGAGATCTCTATAGTATTTTAAAGCCCCCCTCCTACCACCGCTAAACCTCACATGCACTCTTATAACATCATCTCCTTCCCCAAGTGCTAGGATGCCTTTGAAGGCGTTCTGCTTGTCTAGCCTTATGTATAGGCCTCCCTGCTTATCAACCCTCTCCTCCAGTGTTTCAAGGAGCCTCATCCTATCTACCTCACCTAGCCTCCCCACTATGTGTCTTAGTGCTTCAAGAGCTTCGCTTGGATCGTTAAGGTTTAACGTTAGTACCTCTATGGGGTTACCGTAGTAGCCTTCGTAAACATCGCTCTCCAGCCTAGCTCTCCCCCTGATGTTTTCGGGGAGCACCTCTAGGATTGCCTTCACAACCTTATCTCTATTCTCTGTAGCGTGAACATATGTTCTAGCTTGTAATGCCAGGACTGCCATGCCCTTCTATCCCTTACTACTCCCCACTCGGCTCTATAACCCTAGCGCCTCTACTAGCCTCGTGTCTCCTCCTCTCCTCCCTCTCCTTAGCCTTCTTCCTCCACTTACGCTTATGAGTTCCCTTCAAACCCCTACTCCTAAGGAGCCCTCTCATCTTCCTACCAGCACTCGTAAGCCCTCTAAAAGGCCTCCCCCTATGCTTGCCTGAGCACACCCAGTTTAGCTCTGGATCGCTCTTAATCGAGGGATGATTCGGATCTACTAGTATAACCTCATACCACTTATACCTACCATCCTCACCCACATAGTAGCTGTTAAGAACAACCATGTTCATATACTTAGCCTGAGCCCTCTCCTCAGCAATCAACCTAAGACTCTTAGCTGGAGCAAAACCGTAAACACCCATCCTTTTAGGCCTCCTACCCTTATTAGGTCTAGGCTTCCTCCTACCACCCTTCCTAACCCTAACCCTAACCACCACAACACCCTGCTTAGCCTTATACCCAAGCTCCCTAGCCCTATCAAGCCTCGTAGGCACATCAACCCTAACAATAGAAGGTTGCCTCCTCCACTCCATAAGCCTAGCTCTCATCAAAAGCCCATGCTCACCCTCATACGGCCTCCTCCACAAAAGCTTCATATAATGGTAGGCTGACTTAGCCATACACAATACACCACTTATTACCAGCTAGCAATCTAAGCTATAGACCTTTTAAGCTTAACAACAACTCTAACGATATCAGACTTCTATGGGGGGTGTGGAGCTCCAGGGTTTAAATAAGTCCAATTCAAACCAAGACATAAGACCTTGAATCACCCCCATGGAAACTAGGAGAGGAGCTATATGGAAGACAATAAGTGTAGAACTCTTTATATAGTTTACAACTGAGAGCCTCGCCTTCCAAGGCGGGGATGAAGAGATTTAAGGGTTACCTTTGGTAGTTAAGCGATAAAATGCCTAAGGGGGTCTTTGCCTCCAAGCAGAGAGACCTCCCTCATCTGTAAAGATGATGCCCTAAGTATGGGGACTGAACTGTGGGATGAGGAGTGGCTTCCGACCAGGGAGCCAACAAACCGCTGGAGAGGCATAGGAGCCTCCGAGGGTAAGGAACATCGCTCTCTAAAAGGGCGGGGAGGAGGCCATACTCCATCCTACGAACCAAATAAAGCTAGGAGTCGAATCTTCAGAGCTCTTAGCTAAGACCTTAGCGTTTCCCCGCTAACGGTACTTGATGGTCTCTGTGAATACCATTAAATACCGCTGGCGGGGTTAGGCCTTGGCCCGGAGATCATCTGCTTCACCCGAGCAGCATGAGCCCCAGCCGGGCCCAACGCCACAGGGCTCCCATCTATGGGGGTGCTCAAGTATCATCATAGCACCCGCACGTGCAGTACTTACACAACCTCATCATTGAT
>OGCA01000036.1_pt1 | contig 15234 bp, 15 predicted proteins | sample 1570081 | NCBI WGS metagenome assembly OGCA01 (sample SAMN05518182, study PRJEB24516) | hot springs metagenome | isolation source: Conch Spring, Yellowstone National Park, Wyoming, USA | place: USA:Conch Spring, Yellowstone National Park, Wyoming, USA | collected 2011-10-11
ATCCTAGTAACAGGCTCTCTTGTATCCTCGTTTAAGCCTAGATCAGCTATGACAAGCCCATCCCCCCTCTCAAGGTAACCCTCAAGGCTTCCTAGGAGCTCGTGCAACTCATAGGGCTCGGTGAAGGCCACGGTGGAATCCCTACCAGGCCTCCTACCAGCTATCCTGAGGATAGCGGCTGCACTCCCAACTCCGTCGAGGTCCGTGTGGGTGACCACGTATAGGTGGTTAACGTTCAAGGAGCCCTCCCTCATGCTCCCTAGCAATCCTCTCTATGATGGGCCTCAGTGTCCTAAGGGTATCCTCTAGGAGTTGTGGTATCACCCTAACACCACCGGTAACAGTCATGTAGTTGGTATCACCAACCCACCTAGGGACCACGTGTACGTGGACATGGCCTGCGACCCCCGCTCCCGCGGCCTCGCCAATGTTAACACCTATGTTGAAGCCGTGGGGTGAGTAGGCCTCCCTAAGAGCTCTAAGCGACACCTTAACCAGGATCATAACCTCCGTCATCTCCTCCAAGTCGAGATCCTCTAGGCTGGGGACATGCCTATAAGGGGCTATCATGAGATGGCCTGAGTTGTAGGGGAAACGGTTTAATATTATGTAAGCCCTCCTACCCCTATACGCTATCAAAGCCTCATCATCGCTCATCCTGGGTGCTTCGCAGAAAACACACGAATCACGCCTACTAGAAGCCTCCCTTACGTACGCTAGCCTCCAAGGAGCCCATAGTATGGAGAGCCAGCGAGGCCACTCACTCAAATGGACACCCCAGTACTTATAAGCTGGGATACGCTTAATAACCTAACCTGGAGGTCCACCTGCCTTGAAGTGCTTCAAGCTACCAGACGGTAGAGTCCTAGTTGTAGCCCAAGGGGATATAACTGCGGTCTCCCTAGATGCCATAGTCAACCCGGCTAACACGATGATGGTAATGGGTGGTGGCGTCGCAGGAGCTATAAAAAGGGTTGGGGGTGATGAGATAGAGAGGGAGGCTATGAGATACGCACCAGTGCCAATAGGAGAAGCGGTAGTAACGGGAGCCGGCAGGCTCCCCTCCAGATACGTTATACACGCTCCAACAGTCGAGAGGCCGGGATCACCCTCAAATCCTATCTTTGTAGAACTAGCTGTAAAGGCATCCCTTAGGGTTGCCGTGGAGAGGGGCTTTAAGTCGATAGCCTTCCCAGCTCTAGGAGCAGGAGTAGGGGGCCTCGATGTGGAGGAAGCATCCGAGATAATGGCTAGAGTTGTTAGGGGTAGCATGAGTCCTAGCCTTGTAGTCTTCATCGCTAGGGATGCAGAAGCTCTAGCTAGGATGGAGAGGGGGGTTGGGAGGGCTCTAACAATTGAACCTGAGGATTGCGAGGTTGAAATTTTCAAGACCTCCTCTTAGGCTTAGGCTCCTCTAAATCCAAGGTGAACGACTTTAGAGAGTTCCTCTCCTCAACCAACCTCCTAACCTCACTCTCAGGGATCCTGTACATGCCGTAGATGTTCTTAACAACCCTAACCTTACCAGCCTTAATCCACTTCCTAACAGCTACATGGGTTACACCTAGTAGCTCTGCAACCTCCTCTGGTGTGTAGAGCTTCTCCTCGCCACTCAACCCCCAGGCACCAAGCCTGTTTTAACAGTACCCGCACCCCCTATAAAATGTTTACCTTCAAAGGTGTGATATCGATGGGAGCACGATCCACCACTGTATATGAGGATTTATAAGGTTAAATTGAAATAATACCTTATAGGTGGTGTCTACTGGTTTTAGAAACCCTTTACAACGATATTGTTAGGACTCTGGTTTCAATTGTAGTCGTACCTCTAGCCGTCTTCATCCTAACCCTTGGTCTTGTGATGCTCTTAGCCTTCATAACCCAGGGTAGACCCGATGTAGAGGTTCTTGAGAGGTTTAAGTTCCTTAGATACGAATCCGGTAATCCTATGAAGGGTGAGGCTAGGAGGGTTCTTTCCATGCAGTATTTCGGCTACCTGATACTATTCCTAGCTCTTGAGCCTGCACTAATACTACTAGCTTTAACCCTACTAGCTCCTCCCGAGAGGCTGGCTAACCTACTCGTTATATACATGGTCCTAGTACTTGTGTTCACACCACTCGTAGTCTACGGGGTTAGGGAGTCTAGGAGGGTTGACCTATGGGCTCTAGACTAGGTGGTACAGGGGTGGAGGAGCCTGTGGATAGGGTCTACGTGGGTAACATTAATGTTGCTGCTAGGAGGGCTAGGGAGCTCCTGCTCGGTAAGCTCAAGCTAGGAGATGTGATAGACTGGGCTACAACGTTCAGCTTATGGCCTGTACACCTGTTGACAAGCTGTTGTGGTGCTGAGTTCGCAGCTACATGGAGCCCTAGGTTTGATGCTGAACAGTACGGCGCTCTACCCTGGGTTGCGCCTAGGCAGACTAATTTCATAATAATAGAGGGCACGGTGACTAGGAAGATGGCCTGTGCTCTTAGGATAACCTATGAGCAGATGCCCCACCCTAAGTTCGTCATAGCTATGGGGGCCTGTGCTCTCGATGGAGGGCTCTTCTACAACAGCTATAACATTGTTAGACCGTGGGAGGTCGTCCCAGTGGACATCTACATACCAGGATGCCCTCCACCGCCAGAGGCTGTAGCTAGAGCTATCATAGAGCTTAGGAGGAAGATTAGGGAGAAGAAGCTGGCTAGCAGGTGGTTAATTGAGGGTTGGAGGCATGATAGGGAGCCTGTTAGACCCGTAGATGATGTGTGCAGGTGGTGGAGGCCTTGAACTTAGAGGAGGTTGTCGAACTCATAAGGGGGGCGTTAGGAGATCTAGTTAAAGAGATTACAGTGAGGAAAGGCTATGTAGAGGTGGTCGTGAACCCAGGTGATGTGGTCACCGCAGCCACCAAGCTTAAGGAGCTAGGCTTCGACCACGTGAAGAGTGTAACAGCTGTAGACTACCCCAAGGAGTCCAGGATAAGGGTTACATACCATGTATCAAGCTATCTAAGAGACGATCTAGCCAGGGTGATAGTTGGGCTATCGGTAGACCTCTCAAGGGAGAACCCTGTAATGGACAGCCTTGTTGGAGTGTGGAGGAGCTCAGAGTTCCAGGAGAGGGAGGTTTACGAGTTCTTTGGAGTCGTGTTCAAGGGCCACCCTGATCTAAGACCACTACTCCTGATCCCAGAGCTTGCGGAGAAGAGGGTTCTAAGAAAGGATTTCATTGTAAGGGAGGAGAGCATCTATGAAGGAGTCCCACACAGGTACCAGTAGCGGGGTTTTAGAGGGTCGGAGAGTAGAGGGTATGGTTGTTAGGAGGATTGAGAGGGAGCTCTACGAGGTATTCATAGGACCACAGCATCCAGGCTCAGGTCATATGAGGATCATTGTTAGACTCGACGGGGATATTATTGTAGAGGCTGACCCCGATATAGGGTATGTTCATAGGACTATGGAGAAGCTTAGTGAGGTTAGAGAGTGGCTTAAACCCATACCGCTCCTGGAGAGGATGACTATAATAGATGCATGTAATGTAACACTACCGTACGTCAACGCGCTTGAGAAGCTAATGGATAAAAAGCCCCCGCCTAGGGCCAGCTACCTAAGGGTCCTCTTATGCGAGATCAATAGGGTTGCATCACACCTCTACGGCTTCGGCATATTCGGGGTCTTCCTAGGCCACTCCACCACGTACATGTGGGCTTTCGGTGATAGAGAGGTTTTCGTAGAACTAGCTGAGATACTAACTGGAGCTAGGCTAACACACACCTACCATATACCCGGTGGGGTTAGAAGGGATATGCCACAGGACTTCCCACAGATGGCTAGGAGGGCTGTTAGGTACATGAGGAGGAGGCTTGAAGAGTACCGTAAGATATTCCTTGAAAACCCCGTCATAGTTAAGAGGCTTGAAGGCGTAGGGGTTATAAGCAGGAATCTAGCTGCCGACCTCGGCATCGTAGGACCTAACGTTAGGGCTAGCGGTATCAGGCACGATGTTAGGCTTGTAGAGCCCTACGAGGTCTACGACGAGCTTGAATTCGAGGTACCAGTATTCGAGGAGGGTGACGCGCTAGCGAGAACGTGGGTTAGAGTTGAGGAGATAAAACAGAGTTTGAACATCATAGAGCAGGCTGTAGACTGGCTTGAGAGGCATCAGGGTGAGGTTATACCCAAGGAGGACTACGAGAGGCTACCTAAGCTACATAAAGAGGTTTACGAGAAGACTGGTAGGGTTAAACTACTACCAGCACATGCTACGATGAAGGTGCCAGCTGGTAAGGCTGTAGCTAGAGGTGAGATGGGTAGAGGGGAGATAATCTACTATGTTGAGAGCGATGGAGGTACCACACCGTACAGGGTTAGAGTTGTAACCCCATCAGCGAGGAACGCTATAGTCTTCAAGTATGTAGTCCCAGGTCATAGGCTAATGGATCTACCGGCAATATACGGTAGCATAGACTACTTCCCACCTGAGGCTGATAGGTGATGGTTATGGTTTTGGAGACAATCCTCTATCTGATAGCATACCCACCTCTATGGCAGGTTCTCGTAGTAGGGTTTGTTGGAGGACTGTTATTAGCGATGGTGGCTATATGGTTTGAGAGGAAGGCGGCAGCAAGAGTTCAAAGAAGGATTGGGCCTTACTGGGCTAGCCCTAGGCTTGGAGGGTTCATGAACATAATTGCAGATATGGTTAGATACGTAACCCAGCAGGTCATAATACCTGTTACAGTGGATAGGGTAGCGTTCATAGTAGCCCCCGTAGCGATGCTCGTTATCACAATCCTACCTGTAGCTTTCATCCCCTTAAGCCCTCACAATCGCTACTGGCCTGTAACATCCATGGATTACAGTCTTCTGGTAGCCCTTGCTCTAACAACACTACCACCACTGCTGGCTGTAGTGCTAGGATGGGCTAGTAACAATAAGTTCTCCATCATAGGGAGTCTTAGGGAGTCCTACGTCATAACAGCCTACGAGCTGGTAGCAGTGCTAGCCATACTATCAGCTGCAGCCTCAACACTATCATTCAACATAGTCCACATAGTTGAAGCCCAACAACCGCTAAAATGGCTTGCACTCCTAAACCCCATAGCATTCCTAGCAGCATTCCTTGCGGTCCTCATGTCCACATCAGCGTTCCCATTCGAGATCCCAGAGTCGGAGCACGAGGTTGTAGCAGGCCCCTACACGGAGTATAGCGGGGTGCTCTACGCTCTAAACATGGGGGGAGGCTATATAAGGAGGTTCGTATACTCCCTCCTAATAGCCCTGGTGTTCCTAGGAGGCTGGGCTCCTCTAACTCCAGGCTTAGACCCGCTCACAGGGCTCATAATACCATCTCTAGTAGTTCTAGCTAAGGCGGCAATACTAATGCTTGCTATGAGCTTCCTGAGAGCAGTATATGGAAGGTACAGGTTGGATCAGGCTCTGGACGCGGCTTGGAGGCTAGCATTGCCTCTAGCCCTAATAGGCCTAGGCTGGTCTATAGCGCTAGCATATGTAAACCTCATATAACGTTACATGAAAATTTAAATATTACGGTTGTAGAATAAGTTAAGTGGGTCGTTAACCTTTAAGGTGGGGGTTATGCCTGCTAGAGTTGCCTTAAAGGCGGTGGGGAGGAGGGGGGGTTTATTCGAAGGAGTTAAATCTAACATACAGGCTTTGATCATCGGCGTTAAGTACTTCGTGGACCCTCAGAGATCAACGCTCCTATACCCCAGGGAGTACATAGAGCATAGGCCCGGCTACAGGGGGTTCATAGTGTTTATCAAGGATAAGTGTATTAGTTGCGCTTCGTGCGCCAGGATATGCCCGGCTGCTGCAATGAAGATGGCTAGGGTTACGGAGATTGATCCAAAGCATCCTGATAAGCCTAAGCAGAAGCAGTACCCCGTTATAAACTACCAGAGATGCATATTCTGCGGCTACTGTGTAGACATATGCCCGACTGAGGCGCTATACCACACGCCATTCCAGGATATAGTCTATGAAAGTCTAGCAGACATGTTCCTCACCCTGGAGTCCTTCCAAGTGGAGCCAGCTAGACCCGTTGTGAACGAGGGATCCCCTGTTATCTACGAGGTTGACGAGGAGAAGGGTTTAGTTAAGAGGAGGAGGTGAATCACTTGGATCCAGCGATCTTAATATGTCTAGTGGTAGCTTTAGCCTCCATAGTAGTTGCAATCCTAACCGTGACGCTGAGAGATCTCGTCTACTCCAGCGGCCTCCTAGCACTACTAGGCTCTCTAACAGCAGCCCTCCTAGCACTACTAGGCTACTACATAGTAGCCGTCTTCACCATAATAGTCTATGTAGGTGCAGCGGTCATGTTCATAATAATAACGGTGTCGATGCTAGGAGGTGGGGGGGCGGAGCTTCGTAGCAATACGAGGGGGGTTGTGGTAGCTCTAGCAACCCTAGCGGCTCTCATAGCGGCCATTTCAACACTAGGCCTACCCGCCGCAATATTCCGTGTCAGCGTCGACCTAAGGATTGTAAGTGATAGCCTCCTCTCAGGCTATCTTATGGTACTAGTGGTGCTCCTAGTAGCCCTTGCTGCCACGGTCATAGAGGGTATAGCGGTGGCTAGGAGGGGGTAGTGGTGGTGGAGTTACAGGCTGTTATCCTGGCCACATCGCTATCCCTAATAGCTATAGGTGTGTACGGTTTAACGTCAACCAACAACCTTATAAGACAACTTCTATCGATAGAGGTAGTCTTTAACGGCATAATACTGTTAATAGTTGCTATGGCAACCGCCAACCCTACTATGATAACTCTATTGTTGATCATCTTAATCTCGGTGGTCTCAGGCGAGGTTATAGTGGTTATGGCTTTAGTCATATCAATGTACAGGGTTTCAAGGACGCTCACCTCGGATGCCCTAGCCGAGGAGGGGGTTTGAAGTGAACCCTGCTGAGCCGGTTAAACTAGGGGCACCAGTGCTATGGGCTACAATAGTGCTTCCAACACTTATAGCACTGGTATTCCACGTTCTAGGGCTTAGATCTCCTAGGGCCGTTAGAGCTTTAGCCTACCTATCGGCTTTAATACTAGTAACCCCCACCTTCCTGGTATTATATTATCTAGGCTACAGGAGACAACTTAAAGGCATCGTGGACCCCCTATCCATAGACCTATCAGCCTACAACATCGGCTACGTGGGGTTAGCTGTGGATGGTCTCTCAGCACCTGTGGTCGCTGGCATCTCCATAGTCACAGCCTTGGTGGCAGTGTATAGTGTTAAGTACATGGAGCATAGGGTTGAGGAGCTCCACGCACATGGGGTGAGGGTTCCAGGTCTTCCAGGCTACTTCACACTATACAATGCCTTCTCTTCATCAATGCTAGGTATGGCTTATTCAACGAACCTGGTAGGCTTCTTCGTATTCCTAGAGCTCTCTCTAATAACATCGTTCCTGTTGATAGCCTTCTACGGGTATGGTGATAGGCTTAGGATAGCAATAATGTACTTCATCTGGACTCACGTGGGAGGTGCTTTGTTCCTAGCAGGCATCCTCTACTATGGGGTTAATGTTGGATCCTTTGACATACTCTCGGTTACAAGCCTGGACTACAATAGGGCGATGGCTATCAGGGTTGAGGGTTTAGCCGTCCTAGCGCCTCTCTTCATCATAGTCGGGTTGCTGGTTAAGATGGCTGTTTTCGGTGTGCACATGTGGCTTCCCTATGCCCATGCGGAAGCCCCTACACCCATATCAGCTCTCCTATCACCAAACCTCATAGGAGTAGCTGGCTACGCTCTAGCAAGATTCTCTCCTACAATGTTCCCACAGTTCATAGAGGGTATAAGGGATGTGCTTGTGTTCCTAGCCTTTATAACAATAGTCTACGGGGGGCTTGTAGCGTTGAGGGAAAACGATTTCAAGAGGTTTCTAGCATACTCTAGCATAAGCCAGATGGGCTACCTACTCCTGGGCATCGCTACGCTCACAAGCTTCGGGGTGGCTGGGGCTATGTTACACTACCTAGCGCACGCTATCGGGAAGGCTGTGCTCTTCATGGTAGCAGGTGTTTTCATAGTCGAGGTTGGAGGGCTTAGGAACATGGCTTTAATGGGGGGCTTCGCTAGGGTTTACCCCACGATCTCGGCTCTATCACTACTAGGCTTCATGCACCTAGTAGGTATGCCACCGTCCCTCGGTATGTGGAGTGAGATACTGATACTACTAGGTTTGATTGAAAGCTATAACCCTGCGTCTGCCTCAACGCTACTAGCCATAGCTGTTATAGTGGTGGCAGCGTTCATGGTTACAGCGTCCTACTCCTTCATAGCAATGCGTAGGATATTCTTCGGCCAGCCTAGGCAGCCTAGTAGGCCGGCAGTAGTGGAGGTTATGGATGAGTTTAAGATAGCGATACTAGTTATAGCACTCTCAGGGGTTCTAGCATTCCTAGCTTTAGACCTCATCCTTGAACCACTTAGACTTTCGGTTATCCGATTGCTTGAGCCCCTAGGTGGTGTTGGATGAGCGTGTATGAGCCATTCATACCCTGGTCCCTCTCATGGCTAGCCCCCTTTGTGGGAGCTCTTGTGATAGCCATAGCTTGGATGCTAAAGGTTAGGGATGAGAGGGTCTACGGTTACACTAGTGTTCTAAGCATACTGGTGTCAGCGATTGTATCATCTTACGCGGCTTTAAACGTTCTCTCCAGGGGGCCCATCTACGCAGGAGGCGATATAAGGTGGGTCTCTTGGCTTAACGTCACGGTTGGCACCTACTATGACGGTCTCTCATCGCTCATGGCTGTTGTCGTCTCCTGGGTTAGCCTTCTAATAGCAATCTACAGCATTAAGTACATGGAGGGTGACTGGGGTTATGGGAGGTACTTCTTCTTCTTCACCTTCTTCGTTGGTAGCATGATGCTCCTAGTGCTAGCCGATAACCTGATATTAATGTTTGTAGGCTGGGAGGGCACGGGTCTTTGTAGCTACGCTCTCATAAGCCATTGGTATACGGATGAGGAGGATAAATGGGTTGGGAGGCCTGGTAGGAGGGTTCTAGGCTACCCCATGTACTTCGAGCCTAGCCATAGTGGTGTAAGAGCCATACTATTCACTAGGGTCGGAGACCTAGGGTTCCTAGTCGGCATAGCTGTACTGTACACCGTAGCTGGCACAGTAAACATAGTGGATCTAGCGTCAACAGCCCCCCAGTGGCTTTCAGACCTAGCCTCTAAGGGGATGCTATCAGCGACCCTCCTAGTGTTAACGCTGGGAGCTCTAGCTAAGAGCGCTCAATTCCCCTTCCAGGAGTGGCTTGTAACAGCTATGACAGGCCCAACTCCAATCTCAGCCCTCATACACGCTGCAACCATGGTTAAAGCCGGCATATACCTCTTCCTAAGGCTAACCCCGATACTGGTAACCGGGGCTCTAGCTCTCACACTAACACCAGACTATAGCGTTGTCGCATCGCAGTTGCAAGAGTACTTCACGGTCATAGCGTACATTGGGGCTCTCACGGCGTTCATGCTAGCATCCATGGCCCTGGTTGCAGACGAGCTTAAACTAATACTAGCGTACTCAACTGCAAGCCAGATAGGCTACATGTTCCTAGGGGCTGCGGCCTCCGGGCTCCTAGTGGGAGCTGGTAGCATCGCGGCCATGGAGGGCGTTATAGCAGGGTTCTCGCACCTAGTAAGCCACGCTATATTCAAGGCGGCATTATTCTTGGTCGCAGGGTGGCTTATACACGTAGCACATAGCAGGTTCATAGACCCTATGGGGGGCTACGCTGGGTACATGAGGCTAACAGCGTTAGCCCTATGGCTTGCAGGTTTAAGCCTATCAGGGATCCCACCGCTCTCAGGCTTCTTCAGTAAGGAGATGGTGATACACGTAGCTCACACTGCAAGCCCGCTCCTAGCCCTCATAGCCATTGTCACAGCTGTTCTCACCACAGCGTATACCATAAGGTTAGTTGTAAGGGTGTTACACGTCCCACCGTACAGTAAGGCTAGGGAGGTGCACGTAGAGGAGGCTCCTCCAATCATGCTACTACCATACCTAGCCTTAGCCCTAGCATCCCTAGCATTAGGCCTCCTATGGCCTAGCGTATCGGGCGTATACGGTAGGATGGCTGAGGTGACGTTAGCAGTACAATCTAGGGTGGAGGTTTACTTCGAGCTATCAGGTTTAACCGTCATAGTGTTATCAACGATCCTCCTAACGGCCCTAGCGGTGGCGGTATTATACCTGTTTGCTAGAGTCAACCCGTACGAGTTAACCCGGAAGGGCTACCTAGGAGGTCTATACAGCTTCCTCTACGATAGATGGTACGTTAACCCGGTAATATACGCTGTATTCCTCGGGGGTGGATCTAGGGCTACGGGGTTCCTTAAGGAGGCGGATCTGGGTATAGACCACTTCTACCACTTACTAACACCTGCGCTATCCTCTACCGGAGCTTGGATTCTCAGATCACTCCATAGGGGGAGGACGGAGTACTACATAGCCCTCTATATAGCCTTCCTAGCAGTAATACTTATAGCCATGTTGTTGGTGGGGTGACGTGGCGGTGCTTCTAGTGGAGGTGCTAGTGTATACAACCCTGGCTTCATCCCTTGCTATACCCCTACTAGCGGCTACAGGCTACCATAGGTCTAGGGCCATCCTAGCCCTATCATGGCTTGGCGTTCTATCGTTCCTCCTAGCGTCCCTACTCGTATTCGCTAGCAATGGGGTCGAGCTCTACTCAGGTCTTGTTAGACATGACGCCTTCACATCCATAATACTGCTTGGAGCCGGGTTCTCGGCATGCCTAGCTTTGCTAGCTGTAGGCTACGACGGGTATAGGTGGTCTAGCCATCCAGCCTTCTACAGCCTCCTACCCCTAGTGCTATTCGGCACCTTCTACCTAGCTGGTGCTAACAACGTTCTCGTAGTGATAGCCTCATGGCTTCTGGTATCAGTTGCATCCTACGTCCTGGTAGCCTTGCCCGGTGATAGTGATAGCAGGATGGCCTCCATCAAGTACATATACATTGGCATGGTAGCAACCCTTCTAATAGCTATCTGGGCCTCCGTTCACGTTTCAAGGGTAGACGGCCTACTTGAGGTCGGGATGCTGAGTGGGGGCAACCAGCCTCTAGCACTCCTAGCTCTCGTAGCATCGATCTCAGCTTTCGGCTTCAAGGTGGGCATTGTACCCTTCCACTGGTGGCTCCCCAGTGTTTACGGTAGAGCAGATGGTAGGGTTATAGCCGTTGTAGCTGGTATAGCCAAGCTAGGCTTCATAGCCATCATAGTGAGGCTTATCACGCAGAGCTTCTCAGACCTAGGCTATACCTCCAAACTCCTAGCAGTGCTAGCTGTTACAACGATGACCTATGGCAATATAGCCGCTCTAACCACTACTGATCTCCAGAGGCTACTAGCTTATAGCAGTATAGCTCACATAGGCTATATCACAGCTGCGGCCTACGTGCTCTCCATAGCAGAGCCTGGGAGCCTAGCTTATAGGATGGCGCTTGCAGGTATAGCCTTACAGTCTATAGCGTATACTATTGCTAAAACACCACTATTCCTCCTTACATCAGAGGCTGGGAGGAGCTTGGAGGGAGAGCTTAGAGGCCTTCTAGCTAGGGATAGGCAGGCATCAATATCAGTAGCGGTACTCCTAGCAAGCCTGCTAGGCATACCACCCCTCCTAGGGTTCTGGGGTAAACTCTACATGTTCCTACCCCTAGCGAGCTACTCCATAGCAATCCTAGCAATAGCGCTTGTTAATAGTGGTGTTAGCTCAGCGTACTATGTAAGAGCTTTAAGAGATATAGTAACCCCGTCCGAGGGGGCTGTAAGGGGGATTAGGGAGGGCTACAGGACAGCCCTCACCATAGGAGCTGTTATGACAGTCATACTAGGCCTCATAGCCCCCCTCGTGCTAAGCGTTATCTAACCTGGCTCTCCCACTCCTACTAGCTATAATGTCGTCAACCTTGATGAAGTTATTATCATTATCTATAGCGATGCTACCGAGAGCTCCGAAACGAGCCATTAGAATGTACCATGTAAAGCCTATGATGGCTGTTAACGTTAGAATAGAGGTTTGAAGGAGCGTAACCCCCAGTATTGATAGTATTAGGCCGGCAACGTTCATAGCGGTTGTTAGCAGTGGGAGGGTTACGCGTGGGATCATACGGAGACCCGCTCCTAGCTCCCCTATCCTTCTAAGGAATAGGGGGGCCCCTAGGGAGTCGAGGATCCTACCGGCTATCCATAAGATCCCGGTTACAGCTCCTACCTCTACGAACGCTGTCCTCACGTCGAGGGCTACTATGGAGGATAAGGTTATACCCGCTGTTACGAGCCCTACTAGAGTTGTTGCTATGACAGGCTGGCCTCTGGAGTTTACCGTTGATAGAATCTCGGGGGCCGAGCCCTCCCTGGATAAATTGTATAGTATGCGTGCGGCCGCTAGCGTGGTTCCAATGTTCGATATTAGCAGGCTTTTAGCGGCTATAGCTATGACTATTAGCGTGTAGGCTAGGCCTAGCTCCGACGTTATGACTATTAGTGGCTGGCTACTCTCAGCTAGCTCTAGGAGGCTGTAAGGCCATAGGGTTACTAGAGCGTAGGTCCCAGCTACCATGGACAGCCCTCCTATGATGAAGGCTAGCCACATGCCCTTGGATACATTGTCTAGAGGTCTCCTAGTCTCCTCACCCAGGTATGTTGCGGTACCAGCACCGTCAAGGCTAACCAGGACCAGGAGGAAGGCTATAGCCAGCCCAGTGAGGCTTACACCATGTGATGGTAGAAATAGGCTAAGGTTAAACCCCCTTGTCAGCGATAGAGCGAAGAGAGCGAAGAGTATCACGACCTCCAAGGTGGCAACAAAGACCACTAGGTAGCCTAGAAGCCTCCTAACATCGACTAGGATGGAGGTTACAGTAGGGTAGGCTAAACCAAATATTATTATGAGGAGTGTAGCCCAGGCGGGCATCTTGAAACCATAGAAGGAGGCCATGGCCTCTAGCATCAGGTAGACTGCTAGCACGTTAACCACGTTAAGGAATATAAAGGCAGAGATCTCGATCAAGGCGGTGCTAAACGCTAGAAACCTACTCCCGTAAGCTGCGTAGACGAACGTGTAGTAGCCACCAGCACTAGCAATACGACTGCTATACAGGGTTAAAGTGTATATCCAGAAAGCGCTAGCAATAAAGGCCATTAAAGTTGCGAAGACGACATCCCCACCTGCGTAGGCGATAGCAACGGTAGTTGTAGAAACAACGCTACCCAAGGGTGCTGTAACAGCCATAGCCTGAGCATAGTTCTCCCTAATCGCTAGCACAGCCCTATTCAGGCCCATAGAGCGCTCCCTATAAGCTTTACTACTGAGAATCTGGGATTTATAAACGTTTCGGCCTAGCCTAAAAGTTAAACCAGCAATTCTACGTGTAAAATCCCAGGGGAAACTTAAAGACTCGGGTCAGAGAGGCGGGTTCTTTCACCGTTCAAGCGATGGCGTTAACATCATCCCAAGACTGTTTCCTCAAAGCGATGGTTTTAAAGTTTAAGGAACCCTGGGTAGGAGGTTTTAGGTTGTTCAAGGCTATGAGGTCTCTTGGATGTGGGGTCACGGGCCTAGGAGGTCGTTTAGAGTAGGTGGGCTTAGCGGGAGTCCCTTCCTCTTCCTAATGCTCTTGTAGAGGTCTTCTAGGAGTGTATCTGGTACTGGGGCCCATCTGCTGAACTCTACACCCCAAAATGCTCTTCCAGCTGTCGCTCCTCTTAGCTCGCCAGCTAGGTCGAAGCTCTCAGCTACGGGGATCTCGGCTATGACCCTTGCTGCAACCCCGTGGCTTAAGACCTCTATTATCCTCCCCCTCTTCCTTGCTAGGAGTGCTGCTATGTTGCTAACGTACTCCATAGGGACTCTTATGTCTAGCTTCTGTATAGGCTCTAGTAGTGTTGATTTCGCTGTTAGTATCCCCGCCCATATGGCGTTCCTGGTAGCTGGGTATAGCTGTCCTGGGCCTCTGTGAGCTGGGTCTTCGTGTATCACTGCATCGTGTAGTATCACCTTAACCCCTCTCACGGGCTCCCCTGCTAGGGGGCCTTCTTTTAAGGCTAGCCTGAAGCCGGCTATTATTGTATCCTTGACCTCCCTAAGGTACTGGACTCCACTAGTCTTATCCACCATGACGTTTATGTTCTCATCTATAGCCCATATCCTCCTAGCTTCATCGTAATCCCAGCCAGCCTTATCCCTCAGTATGGCTGCTCTCTCTCTGCTATCCTGGTCCTCTCTTACAACACCCTTAGCTATAAAGCCTATAGTCTCCTCGTTGAGGGGCTCAACGCTTATGTAGAGTCTGTTATGCTTGTTAGGACTCTTACTCTCGAAGATCCTACTTGCAGCTCTCACAGTCTCCCTGTAGACTACTATAGGCTGGCTTGTCTTAACCTCGACCCCGAACTTCTCCTTCAATAGTGTCAATGCTATCTCTAGATGCAGGGGGCCCATCCCCGATAGTAGGTATTCCCCTGTCTCCTCGTTTATCTTCAGGACCAGGTTTGGATCCTCTATGACGAGCTTCCTTAGAGAGTCTATCATCTTAGGTAGATCCTGTACCCTTAGAGGCTCCACTGCTATCGTGACAACAGGCTCGCTAACATACCTTAGCTGCTCGAATGGTGCTGCCTGGTGTACACTCGATATACTCACTATGGTTTCACCCGATCTAACATCCTCTATCCCCATTATAGCTCCTATGTTGCCTGCTGTTATCATCTTTGTTATCTCCCTGAACGGGCCCATGTAAAGGCTAACCTGTAGTATCCTAGCTTGCTTACCAGCACCTAGAAGGTAGACCTCGGTCCCAGGCTCTAGTGTTCCAGAGAAAACCCTACCTGTCGCTACAAGCCCTGCCTTCTCAACCCTAACATCGTTTATGAAGTACACCAGGGGCCCGTTGGGGTCCGCGTTTAGCATAGCCTTCCCTAGATCGCTGTTCAGATCACCCCTCCATATCTTCGGTATCCTATACTTCTGAGCATCCCTCGGGTTTGGTACGAATTTCACAACCATGTCTAGTAGGGCTTCGTGTAGTGGGGCTCTCCTCGAAAGCTGTGCTATGAACTCCTTATCGTCTGACTCGTAAGCCTTAATGACATCTTGTAGGCTTACACCCTTCTTTCTAACCAGTGGTACGCTTAAACCCCACTTATCCTTAGCACTCCCGAATACAACGTTACCCT
>OGCA01000037.1_pt1 | contig 15156 bp, 14 predicted proteins | sample 1570081 | NCBI WGS metagenome assembly OGCA01 (sample SAMN05518182, study PRJEB24516) | hot springs metagenome | isolation source: Conch Spring, Yellowstone National Park, Wyoming, USA | place: USA:Conch Spring, Yellowstone National Park, Wyoming, USA | collected 2011-10-11
CATGGAGTTGAAAGAGACGTGGCGTAGTTTATGAACGCTAATGGTGCTGTGGAATCCATTACATGGAGTTGAAAGTACTAGTCGAGGCTGGGAGTCCATGCCTAGGGATGGGGCGAATCCATTACATGGGGTTGAAAGATGAGAGAGGTAAAGACACACCATAAGGATAAGAGAGCTTATTACGAATCCATTACATGGAGTTGAAAGCTCCAAGTCCTGCACGTCCAAGTCCAGCTGGCCGGCGAATCCATTACATGGAGTTGAAAGATGAACTCTTTGCCGTCCACGACTATGACGTCCCCGGCCTTGAATCCATTACATGGAGTTGAAAGATGTTCTAGGAAGTTGAGGTCTATCTGTGATACATAGATGAAGAATCCATTACATGGAGTTGAAAGGTAATGTTAACTTTGAAGCCTTGGAATTTAAGAATCCATTACATGGAATTGAAAGTTGGAATCTTCCCCTCTCTGAGTCTATTTAATGGAATTGAAAGCTAGAGTTCTTTCACCTTCTCGATAAGAGCTATTATGGCATCAATGGTTGAAGCTTTTCCTTCTTTGCACATTACGTAGTTTATTTTACCTTCTGATACGTAGAGTTTGATTTTGAGGAGTGGTTGTTCGATCTCAGCGTACTCCCTCTCATCCTCTTTTATAACATTAACCTTAAAACCGTGGAACTTAAGTTTTTTAACGATGCTATCGAGTGTGGGCTCTTCTTTAGCGATTGTGCTTCCTTTTAGGGAGTTTAGAGTTTCTAGTGCCTTGTTGGCGATGGGGGGGCAGTCTTCTTTGTACTCCTCTGCGAGTTTTTTGAGGATGGCTTCTAGTAGCCATGTGACGTTAACGTTTTTAGAGTATTCAACTATATCAGTCCATTCCTCGCTTGATAGGAAGTCTGCGATCCTCCTGGGGTCGCCGCCGAGAGCGCTGAAGCTGAACTTATCCTCGGCTCTAGCGAATCTAACCTTTAAATCCTCCATGACGCTAGCGCTAATCTTACCTGAAGACTCGGAGATAACCTTATTAACAATCTGTCTGAGAAAATCCTTCCTAGCAGAGCATATGCTCAATCTGAGACACCCTAGGTGTTGTGTGTGCTGGAAACCCTAAAATATAGTTGTGTAGCTATATGCGATGTGCTTGCTCCAGCGCTGGGGGTTTAGAGGGGTTGTTTAGGCTATCTTCGCAACTCTTAGTATCCACTTTCTTGCTTTCACCACCCCGCCCTCCTCCTCCACAAGCCTCCTCCAGATCAGCTCCTCTAGTAGCGTCCTCCCAAGCCTCCTCTCAGCCTCCCCTCTGCTAGTAGGATTTTCAAGCTCTAGTATAGCATTCCTATAATCCTCTTTAAGCTGTAGCGGTGGAGCCGGCATGTAGATTACATCTCTAAAAGCTTCATGCATGTAGTATATACAATCTACACCCGCTATGAGCGCCGCTATAGTTAGATACGCTGATTCAACCTTAAAACCTGGCGTAGCGTTAACACACACATGGTAACCTCTCTCAGCAAGCCTAACAGCTTCAACGAGAACCCTCTCAACAACATCAGTCATAGCAACATCAAGCTCATCCTCACTACGAGCACTCACTATAACATCCTCGCCAACAAAAAACCCAAGCTCCCTAAGATAGCCAGCCACAACACTCATAGCAAGCCTCGAAGTACAAGTGTAAGTAGCATACAAGAGCACACGCGTAAAACCCGGATCACATCCAAGACCCCTAACAGCCCTTAGAAGGGAGGAGAGCTCAGCAGAAGCAACATCGCCAGCGGAGCGAACGAAATCCAGAAGATAGCCTTTAAGAACATCAAAGTTACTACACACAACCTCCTGACGAGGATCATCAGGAGAAAACCTATCCCAACCATCAACACCAAAACCCCTAACAACACCTGAACCCTCAGAGCTCCTAGCAAAGTTACCCAAAAGAGACGTACCAACAGGCACAATATGAGCACACTGCAACATGAGACACCAGGTCTAAGCTCTTAGGTTAAAGTTTAAATAACCCCTCCCCACACCCTCCTAGAGGGTCACCGTTAGGCCGGGGAAGGTTAATGGGTAAGACTATTGACGTACTAGTATCCGTCATCGGATCCCCTTGGCAGGCGTACCCTGATAAGATGAGATGGTATAGGGCTGAGTACAAGTTTAGCGATGATGTTGAGTGTAGCGGTGGTAAGCTCGACTACGTTAAATCCAGGACCACGCTAGCTGCTCTCCACGAGTGCTTGAAACCACAGCATGTTATAGTGGTTGCCCAGGACACCATAATCGTGAAGAACCCGAAGGAGTTTAGAGGGGACTACGGCTATTATGATGTTATCAGAGATGTTAAGAGCATCGTAGAGGAGTTTCTAAGGAGAGCTGATATGGAGGTCGGGAGGGGTGGTGAGGTTAGGAAGGGTAACATTTACGAGGAGGTTGAGTCCAAGCTTAGCGTAATCGTAGCCCCTGGCTCCGGTAAGTTCAAGAACTCCATGTCTGTTGGAGCTGAGGAGGTTACAGTCGACTTAGAGGTGTGCGGGAGCCTTGAGGATTACTACTCCTACCTGCTACTCTCACTAGCATCCCACATGCTAGCTATCATAGAGCGTGAAGGCCCGCTAAGCCAGCTAAGAGTCCACCTAGACCTATCACACGGTATAAACTACATGCCAGCTTTAACCTATAAGGCTGTAACCGACCTACTACCAGTAATTGCAGCTTATATCGAAGAGGGAGAAGAAAGAAAAGAAAAGGAAGGAAAAGAAAGAGTTGTAGTAGTCAAACTCTCAACATACAACTCTGAGCCCGTACTCAAAGACGGAGATATCAGCGTGATACATAGGGTGGAGGAGCTCAAGGTAAGAGAGGGAGGTAACTTCGGACTCGCACCCAGCTATGAAATACCATCACAGAGTACGCCGCGTCTACTAAAACTAAACAAGTACTGTGCTGAGAAAGCTAAGCCTAACGAGGCTGGGAAACTCGGCCGCAAGGTGGGAGATCTATCAGGAGAGCTCGTTAAACGTTTAAACCTAGATGGTAGCAGGCTATCAGCATTCGCTGGATCCCTCGCCAACGGGCTACCCCTCCTATTGCTAGAGACAATGCCTACAACCAGGTTACACGATTACGTAGAACAAGTATTATGCGAGTACAGGAGGAATGTTGTGGTAAATTTCAGCGTGAAGGATAGTAGCGTGGAGGTGAGGATTTTCAAGTTAGCAAGGCTACCCAGGGATACAATAGCGGTAGCAAAGCTACTGCTAGCCAGCGAGATCATCAAGTCCAGGCCTAAGCTCTCTAACATCAGGTACAGCGATGATGGCGTAAGCCTAAGGGATCTAAATAGCCTAGTTGATGTAGCGTTCTCCTGGAGCGAAAGGCTCCAAATAACAACATCGAATGAGCTGAGAAATATCGAGACTAACTATATGAGAAATCGAGAAAGGCTTAAGGCGGATGAGTGGACTAGGTACGCTGATATCATGTGCGCCCGCGAGCCTAGACGCTCATGCGAGCCCGAAGGCGGGGAGCCGGAATGCTCAAAGTGCGAGTGCAATATACTAGATATGGCTAACGAGCAGAGGAACTTCCTACAACACGCAGGCCTTCATAGATGCCTTGTAATGGTTAAAGTCCAAGATGGAGATATAAGGTTGAAATACGACTTTGAACTCTGCGATAAGCTACGTAGAGAAGTCTATGAAGTTGCATGTAGAGGTCTAGTTAGAGCCACTTAACAGATCCTCCAAGAGAATTTTAAATACCCCCTCATAGTAGTAGCTATTGGGGTGTACTCTTTATGAATTCATCCACCGAAGAGCTTGTCAAGCAGATCGTGCTAGCCAAGAGTAGAGCTCTACTACACGATCCTCCTAATAAGATATGGGTTCTGAAGGAGCATGAAGATGTAGCTAGGAAGTTCAGGGATAATGTTGTCACTAAGACTCCTCTAAACGAAGGTCTAAAGGATGATTTTGAGAGGATTGTTGGAAGAGCTGATGTAACAGCTTCAGCGTTCGATAGATGGCTTATAAACATGTTGTATGTTATGGATAGTAGTAAGACCCCGGTATGGTATGAGAGGCTTCACAGCATACTTAGACCTGATAAGCACTTCGAGCTACATGCTGTCTCGGAGGATAAAGCTTTAGAGGTTGCAGGGGAGATAGGTAGCATACTACGTAAGGTCGACGAGATGGCATCTAATGCGAGTGAGCTAGAGAGGGTCCGCCTCCTCTACTCCCTGCTGTACTTCCTGCTTGAGGTTGCCTGGTACTCTAGGGGTTTTCACCCTAGTCTAGCTGATACACGTGCTCCAACGCACACTGTCTTCGACCACCTGTACGCTACAGCCTCCATGGTCAACCTGAGCTTCTACGAGGAGCCCAGGGGGTTCATAGTGAGGGTTGACGTGCCGGGGGTTCAGCAGTTCATCTCAGCCTCTAGGAAGACTGCTGACTTCTGGGCTGGGAGCTGGATCCTATCAAAGCTAATATGGGGTTTGATAGAGGAGTTTGTAGATGAATACGGTCCAGACGTGGTTCTATCGCCCACGCTCCGCCTCAACCCCTACTTCTTCAACTACATTGTGAGGAAGCTTAGGGGAGCAGGTGTTAGCAGTAATGTGATAGCCGATGTGTGTAAGCGCTACGTTAGCATCATCTCGAAGCTAGAATGGGAGGAGCTCGTAAGGGATAGGCTTGAGGTTAAGAGCTCTGTCGACGCGTGCAATGATGATAAGCAACGGGAGGAGCTTCTCGAAATGCTAACACTAATACCCCTAATACCGGCAACAACATACCTAGTCCTACCACCCATGGTGATACCGGAAGGTCAAGCATCGGATGCTATGAGCGCTAAGGATCTCGTAAGAGGGAAGGTGTTAGAGGCTTACAAGAAGTCGTGGCGAAAGTTATTAGAGGAGGCGATTCAGGAGCTAGAAGCTGCGATGAAGCGTGCTGGAAGCCAGGATGCTGGGAGAAGCCTCGGGCTTGGATTTCTAGCAAGACTCTTAACCGATGGCAATGTACGGAGGGTGGTGGAGTCACCCCACATGGGACCTAGGATTGATGTTTTAGTGGTAAGCGAGGTCTACTACAAGCTACTGGGGTGCCTAGAGGGGGATCATGGAAGTTGTAGTGAGCTAGATATAAATCCTGAGTCCATCGCGAGGATTAGGGGGAGGCTGGAGAGCCTAGGTGCTAGGATAGACCTTGGGGGCCTGGCGAGAAACCTGCTATGGCATACCATAGTGACAAGGGCTATGGAGATGGAGGCTCAGCAAAGCCCAATACCGCTACCAAGACCCTTCTGGGTACTAGAGGGGGAGGAGCTTAGACCCGTAGGTGACTACACGATCCTAACTAATGTTAAGGGAGAGGATTGGAAGGTGTGCTCGCTGTGTGGAGACGAGCCAGCAGTAGTACACCCGCCTAAAGAGTGGGATGAGAGGGAGAGGAGAGAGGTCTTCAAGAAAGAGTGGCTGGATAAGGTTAGAGAGTTCCTGAACGCACAGAATCTAAGTGACAAGGAGCTCGAGGACGCCGTAAGGAGGGTTCTGAGGCCCGGGGAAGCTCTAGGCCCATACTGTCTGCTTAAGAGAGCTGTTGGCGAAGCATACTCTAGTAAGCTAAGACAATACTACCGTGTAGCCTCTACAGACGATGTTGCCCTCATAGCCTTGGATAAAGCGTTATCCAGGGATAGGAGCGTCATGGACAGTTTAGAGGCTAAACTAGGAGATGAGCTAGGAAAACGTGGGCTTACAAGAGAACAAATAAACAATTGCATCAACAGTTCCAAACGTTTCATTCTACCAATAGCTGTAATGAGCTTAGAGGGGGTGCGGACGTACCCCATCATAGGTCATGATATAGAGGAGGCAGCTCGCTCCTGTAACTTAGACTATGAGTCTTTCAAAACAATGGCATCTAATGTTTTAGCAGGCGTAGTGGAGGATCTCTGCCTAAAGGGTAGGGAGGGTCGGGGTTATACAAGGTTATGTGTTGAGATCGTTGGGAGCATGTTCCAAGGCTTCAGCAGCGAGGTAGAGTACCTTGGTGGGGTTACGGCTAGGCTTAGGGATGTAGTTAACTTTGCTAAGCTTAGGACCAACTACTCCATAGTTAAAGGTGATGCTGATGGCATTGGGAGGACCCATCAGGGAGCACTCCCACCCGGTATGACCTTGGATGAGTATGTGAAGGTGCTATTTGAAGCTGTATCCCAGAACCTAGCACTGGAGGAGAGGGAGAGACTGTGGAGGGCCTATGTCATAGCTAAAATGATCTCAAGGGAGCTCAGTAGGGTGAAGGAGGGGCTCATAGTATCACCTACGCTAATAGTATCACCTACGCTAACAGCAGTCATATCACTCGCCCTCCAGGTCACAGCTCTAAGGGATGTAGCTATTGTAATTGGAGGCGACGGGTTCCCGGTTTACTCTGGCGGTGACGACGTCCTAGCTCTACTGCCAATCGAGAGGTGGTATACCGTCGTTGGAAACCTTAGATCCCACTTCTGGGGTGACCGTGAAAGCCTATTCCACATCATTACATCTAACGGCAGAAATGTAGCCGTAGCCCAAGCCCTACCCGTGGGGAGGAGCTTCAGCGTTAGAGTTGCAGACATCATGGACATAATGTCACGTGAGATCCAAGAGGCTACAGGGCTCCTAGAGGATGTAGCTAAGAGGACGAGATGGAGACTCTACGACCGTGAGTACGAGAAGGACACTCTCGTGGTAAGCGATAGCAGGAGTATGGCTCAGGCAGCGCTACCGATGTCCACAGGCTTCACACTCATAGCAAGTGGGGTTCTGAGGACACTAGGCTCCATGTTCATAGCAGAGAACATGGGAGTCCTATCAGCCAACACCCCCGAGGATCTAGACAGGATGCTCAGCGACCCCATAACAGGTAGGAGAGTTGACCTCAATGCTAACGCTAAGCTCAAGATCATAGATAGAATACTCCTTAGGAACGTGAACATAGCTAGGGATAGTACAGCTGTTGATAAGAACGTTGTATTAAAGAGGATCCTACAGGACATAGATGTTAATGTAAGGCTAATGATGAGAGATGAGGAGGGTGCTAGGAGGATTATGATGGAGGAGCTTGTAGAGTTCATAAGGGTATCGAGGGGGTGGCTATGAGGGTTCTCCTGGTAGAACCATTGGAGGCCCCGGTATTCTCCAGAACCCCTATCGCAAGCTACGAGTTCATAGCTGGGGTTCATAGAGCACAACCAATACCATCTTCGACGACTATCGCAGGCATGCTAGGCTCAGCTCTAGGCTTAACACTGGGAGGTAGAGCTGGAACTCATATCGAGGCATTTGAAGCTCTTCTAAGAGAGTTCGAGAATGCTGGTTGCAGGAAGCCTGTAGTCAAGGGGCCCCTGATGTGGTTTAGAAAGCTAGGGGGTAAGGCCTACGCATGCCTTGGGGATACTGTTGTCCCACTAGATGTGGTCGAGCGGGTGGCCGAGGAAGTTAAAAAGGCTGTGAAGGGGGGTGAGCTTGTATGCAATGACTGTGTTAAGGTGGTATCCGAGGAGGCTGTTGGCGTTAAGCTTGAAAGAGGCTACGGGGGTGCTGTGGAGAAGGTGGTGGATAAAGGTTACGTGTACAGGTACTCTACGGTAAGGTATGTTACCATACGTGATGGGGAGTCCTTAACACCAACATACGTCTACTGGCTTAACTGCGATAAGATCAGCATCCCTAGGATCCACAGGGTGGGGGGTGAGGGTAGGATCTCCCTAGTGAACATTACCTCCAGAGAGGACCTGCCAGGAGGGGTGGCTAGAGCGTTAGAACTGCTAGCAAGCCCTCTTGAGGTTGAAGGCGAAGGCCCCTACATGCTATTAACCCAAGCCCCTGTAATCCCCGTAGGTGTAGAGGAGAAGCTAACCCTAGACCCCGAGAGTTTCACGAGAATTGCTGGGCTAGAGTTTATAAGAGGGGTTGAGGGGGTTAAGGGTACTGTTGCCATCGAGGTAGAGGACGGGCTTAAAGGTAAGCTTAAGTGGAGGTTGAAGAGGAGAGTTGAGAGGTTAAACCTAGGCTACTCTGAGGCACTCGAAGCGAGGAGACCCCAGGTACTAGCCCTACCAGTAGGCACCATAGTTGAGACTAGGAAACTTGAACTTGGTAATGTAAATAGGGTGGCGGAGCTCCTCTGGAGCATAGGCTTAGCCTCACTCCTCAAACTCTAAGCCTCCCCACCTCCACCCTCCATAAACCTACCGCAGTAGTACTTCCTATCACTAAGGAGGACGGGGTTCACCAGGAGGAAGCCGCCTGAAAACTCCTCAGCAAACCCCCCTAGGTACGTTGTGTGCAGCTCAGGCGTGATAGACTGCGGGGCATATAGTAGGCGGAGGGTATACTTCACACATTTCTCCTTTTTATCCTCATCAAGGACGGGACAAAGTTTGTTAAGCAGGAATAGGAGGGGGGCGATGTTAGTGGTAGGAGACCAGATGAGATCCATTATTGCATCGCGCCTCACCCATACGGCTTTAGGGGGCACATCGTAGTAGTGCCAGGGGCCTGCAGGCCAATAGAATGGTACAACTGTCGCAATAGCAAACTTGGGCTTGGGCTCAGCCTTCCCCACAACCTCCCTGAGCACACTCAGAGCCGTGTCGTCGCTGAGCTCCGAGCACGCGCACAGGAAATCGTAGCAGTCAGGCTTACCATCACAATCCCCAGTACCCCAACACTTATTAAGGCTTACAGCACACACCTCGTCCCTCAAAGCGTTCACACGGAACATGCTATCCAGCGAAATCTTACAGTCAATCCCCTTTAATATCAAAACCATAGCTGTTCACCTACCGAGATTGGGTTATCCTGAAGCACACGTCTAGCGTTTCACCAGCCGTAATGGTGATCTCCCACCCTTCGATTAGCCTCTGAAGCTCCTCTGAGTCTTTGATTCTCTTCGCAACTTTCTCAATTCCAAAGACTATTACTCTCTGGGATCTTGAACAACAGTAATTGTTTGTTAATTTATCTGCGCAATCCCTTTTCCTCTCGACTTCCTCTAGATAGCTTCTGAGCTCCAATATATCGGTCGTTCTAACATCGAGCTTAAGCTCTATAATGCAACACTCATTCATCCTACTACGAGGAAGTTTAACGAAGAGCAAGTCTGGACATGAGGCTTGACTATTATCCTGTTGACATGTAAAGCTCTCGAGTTCACATCTCTTTGCATCATTTACATCGGCGATACATAATAGAAGTAAATTTGCCACCCTTTCAAACTCCGAATAATCCTTATTAAGGAACAGGCAGACATGGCATCCTTTTCTTCTAGTACTTTTCTTACAATGATTAATAACCTTGATGACACTCTTTAGATAGTTAAGTTGACAGTATGATGCTAGAGTGTTCAAGAATCTCATCCTCCAACGACCCATGTGTATAGCTCTGCCTCTTTCTGGATTAACTCGGTTTTTAGAAGATCATTCAAACTGGATACTCTGTTGGCCACACCGTTTTCAACATAGTATATGTTCCAGTTTCTTTCAAACCCTTTCCCCACCACTACCCCTATGTGTGTTTCAACAATCACAATCTTATCCTCAAGTTGGCTCAACAAGTCCAATGCTAGATCTATGTGAAGCCCGCCTTCGAAACCCTCGACTACTATTAGATCCGAGTACTTCGAGACTAGGAGCAACGCTAGTGTCTTCTTCTCACCGTAACTCAGGAGCTCCATGGGGGTCCACTTATCACCCTTGAGGGCGTAGCCACCATGCAGGTACCTGATGTCCGTGAGCCAGCTTATGCTCCTATACAGCCCATCGAAGAAGTGCGGTTTACCTGTGAACTGAGCCCACGCCTGTTTATCCCACACGTTTAACCTTAAGGGCACCGATTCACCGTCAACATCTATGGAGCTCGTGGAACCCCCCACGTTATATACCACCACCTCATCGCCGAACATGTAACCCACTCTCCTGACCCCAACCTCCTCCCAGAACTTCAGGTAGCATTGCACTCCATCGATAACCTCTACGGGGAGCTCCCCGCTGGTACCAAATATTAGCTCGTAGGGTTCCTTCATGTCCTTAGCTTTACACGAGTACCTCCCCTCCCTCATACTAAGCCTAACGTAGCTACCCCCATGTACTACTTCAATTGCACCCGCAAGGACAGGCTTTCTCTTGAGGTTCTCAACACCTATACCCATTGTCGCTAGCAAGGCGTAGATTATCGTCGACTTACCACCAGCGTTAGGCCCGTAGAGTATGTTTATACCACGTTTGACCTCGATATCAGCTTCCTTCACCACCCTAAAGTTCCTGATCTTAAGATTTATCAACTTAACGTCAACCCCCTAACATTCACTCCTCCTTCTCTATAGCACCACGTGGTTATAAAAACTTAGATCATGCTGAGACATTTAATTTAAATACCCCCTAGTTGGAACTCTGTTATGGAGGTGGGCTATTGTGTCTAGCAACCCTCCAACTTATATTCTATTCCTAAGGGCTCTTACCCCTTTGCACGTTGGTACTGGTAGGGGTGCTAGCGTTCACGTTGAGCTCCCTGTTCAAAGGGATGAGTTCGGCTTCCCAACGATATGGGCTAGTAGTCTTAAGGGTGCTCTTAGGGCTAACTTCGATAAGGGTTCGAAGTGCGATAAGAACACTATATTCGGGCCTGAGCCTGCGAGCCCGGAGGTCTCAGAGTACTCTTCGGCTACCTCCTTCACGGACGCTAGGCTCATACTGATACCGGGTAGGCTGCTTAAGGGTGTCTGGGCTTACATCACGTCACCCCACATGCTAGAACAGTTTAAAACACTTCTAGAGGTTAAGGGTGAGAGGATCGATGTGCCCAGTATTGGTGGTAACGAGGCTTTAGTTAGCAAGCCTGAGCTCATACTAACAGGTTCAGATGGGAAGAGGTACATTGTTGTTAATGAGGCTAGGTTGGAAGCTAGAGAGGATAGGGGTGTTATTGAATCTCTATCCAAGGTTCTCCCAGATAGGATCGCTAACATGGTCAAAGATAGGGGTGTCATAGTTGTATCCGATACAGTTGCAAGGGATATTGTTAACAGGAGTATGGTGATCCAGTACAGGGTTAGACTTAATCCCAACACTAAGACCGTAGAACGGGGAGCTCTGTGGAGTGAGGAGTACATGCCATCCAATACTGTGATGACCTCGCTAGTGATGTGTAGAGAACCCAGGCGTAGGAGATCTGGGGGGGAGGCGTGTGCGAGCGCTACGGACGTGTGTAGTGACTTGATAAACTACTTTGCCAACACAAGGAGCACCATATACGTTGGAGGTAAGGAGACTATCGGTAAGGGGCTTGTAGAGCTTTACCTCAGGTGATACAGCATGTTTTCGGTTAAACCAGAGGTTGTAAGCACCCTTGTGGATTGCTTTGAACACTTTAGCAGGGAGCTTGATGAAGGTCAAGCTAAAGCTCTTAGAGCAAGAGCCAGAGATATGCCGGCAGAGCTTGTGTCAAAAGGGTTTAGCTACGTTATGGTACTTACAGCTGCGAGAGGAGACCTTGGGGTTGTAAGGCTTGGGTTAACCTCCGCTAGCTGCCAGGATCTCGTTAAACGTGTGAAGGAGGAGGATCTTAAGGGGGATGATGCTGGGTACGCTTTGTATGGTGCTATGCTACTACTCAGCCTAAGGAAGTCCGGTGTTATAAGCGGGGGGGACTTCGCTGACATTGTTAAGAGCTCTCTTAACGATCCAACATTGAATCAGGTAGCCTACGCCATAATGGATTGGGTTAAGAGGTTCGCCGAAGCGTATCTTGAGAGAGAGTGAAACGATATGATAGACTTGGTACTAGAGGTTACCAATAGCACTCCAATGCTCACGGGCTGGTACTCCCCCGAGTTTGTAGATCCACAGGGCTTGAGGGCTACAGAGGTTAAGGGTGTGTGGAGGTGGTGGGCTAGAGCTATTATTGGTGGGGCCCTCTACGAGGAGTGTATGCTTGTTGGTGAGAGTAGAGGTGGGATCCTTAGGAGGCCTACCCGTGATGAGATTAGATTGATCAGCTGTATCGTCGGGAGGATCCTAGGCTTAGGCTATGCTACACGTGAGGGTGCTGAGGCTTCAAGGTTCACATTGAAGATTGAAACCTTAACCCAGGGTCTTGAGAGGAGGGCGAGGAGCATATCGGAGGCAGAGGGCTACCAGAGGATGAAGCTACTTAGCCTCAGTGGGCGCACCATCAACTACATACCTGAGGGTGCTACCTTCAGGGTTACAGTTGATAGGGTTAGAACGAGGTATGGTGATGCTGAGGATCTAGCTGTTAAAACACTGGTGCTAGCCTTACAGCTCATGGGTGTTGGGAAGGGCTCCAGGAGGGGTTTAGGCTCCCTAGATCTAACCAACGTACTCATCCCACGTATTAGGTTGCCAGGTAAGCTTAGAGATCTCCTAGACGAGGTTCACGGTGAAGCAGTGGATGTTGTGAGGAGGTATGCGAGAGAATGCTCTAAGACTATGGTAAGATCTTGTGATAAGCGCTCCTTACCACCAATGCCAGTCATATCAAAGCTAACCAGCAAGGCTGTTGGTATGGGGGCAAACGTGGACTTCAACATTACAAGCGTACACCTGGTCCAGAGTCCTGGTAGGGGATCTCGGTTTCATGCCCCCTTGGGACACATAGCAATGGTCGGGTTCCAGCCATCGCTACACCAACTGAAAGCATATGGGGGTCCCTGGCCAGATAGGGGTTAGTTTTAGGGTATGCTACCTGTGGACTTTATATGGGTATCTGTGTATGTAGCCGCACTCCTTGCATCTTACCACTCTGTATGCGAACCTCCTGCTTTGGGATCTCAGTCTCACCGTCGATGTTAGCCCCGGTATTAGTGGTGTGTGGCAGTTCTCGCATATTGATCTCTTGATCGTCCTCGGTATCCTTACTCGTGTTCTCTCGGCCATCTCCTTTATGTATGCACAGAGTTTTCTTGCGTACTCCTCGTCCCCCCTTCTCAGGCTTTCTACTGCTAGCTTGAACACTATCTCGTACCTCTGCCTCACTAGGTCTCTATACCTGCTCAACAGCCTCCTCTTCAATCTTCTTCAGCTGCCTTCTGTACATCTCTACTACCTCATCTTCTGTTGTTGCATCCTCAGGTCTCTTATCATCCCTCCATCTTATGAATCTTGGGAATCTTATGGAGACCCCGGCTCCTGGCTTAACCCTATCTAGGCCGCATGTGTGTATTGGTGAGAGTGTTAGCTCAGCTCCTAGGACTTCAGCTACGTAGACAGGCTCTATCCATACATCTGGTTTCATCTTCGACTCCACTCTTGGGTGCTTATGTTTTATTATATGTGGTTTAAGCATTTCATTCATCTTATCAAGCTCCTCGTCTGTGAAGCCTGTGGCCATCTTACATACTGTTTTAAAGGTATCAGTCTTCGGGTCGTAGGCTGCCATTAGGAGGCTACTGAGCTTCCCACCCCTCTTACCCTTACCGTAGAAGGCTCCTACGACCACTAGGTCAACTGTATCTATCATCTCACTCCTGTAATCCCTCTTATACTTAACCCAAAGCCACCCTCTAATACCCGCGGTGTAGAAGCTCTCGCTATGAACGGCTTTAACCATCACACCCTCAGCCCCCTCAGCTACAGCTTCTAGGAAGAAGTTGTCGAGATCCCCGGGGCTTTCTGTTGTAGTATAGCTAGCTATAGTCCATGTATCGGATTCAACAACTATATCCTCTAAAACCCTCCTCCTCTCTGGGATCGGTTTAACTGTTAGGTCGACACCGTCGCTGTAGAGGGCGTCGAATAGGAATACTTTAACTGGGATCTCCCTGACAGCTTTATCCACCTCATGCTTCCTCTTCCTATGCATAAGCTCCTGGAAAGGCCTAAGCTCCCCCGTCTCCGGATCGAAGGCTACAATCTCACCCTCCACTATAGCCTTTTCCGCCTTCAAACCGGATTTTGCCATTTCCACCACATCGGGGTACCTGAAGGTTATATCCTCAAGTCTCCTAGAGAATACTACCACCCTATCACCGTCCTTGTGTATCTGAGCCCTCTCACCATCATATTTAAACTCCACTATAGCCCTACCACCAACCTTATCCAGGATCTCCCTCGCATCCCTACCCCTCTCAGCTAGCATAGGCCTTATTGGAACCCCGACTATAGGGGTTATCCTAGCTAGAGAATCTAAACCCTCGCTTGCTATCATCCTAGCTACTAGGCCTAGATCTGCTCTAAGATTGTAAGCCCTCTCAACAACAGGTCTGGCGTGAGCTCCACCACCGTAGGCTACAGCTAGGGCATCTAGTATAGTTGCATCCCCAACTCCAACTCTAAGCCTTCCCTCGATAAACCTCACGATATACTTAGCCTCAAGAGGCTCAGCGTCCACGAGAAGGCTTGCAGTATACCTAATCTTAACATCCCTACTACCCTCACCCTCAGCATAGGCTATCTTAAGCAGAGTATCGAAAACCCTCGATACAGTCAACCTCCTCCGACCCCCGGCCATGAAGGCAGCTAAACCAGCACCCCTACCCTGCTGTTGTCTACAAAGCCTCTCAGCAACCTCCCCTAGATCCCCCTCAGACTTGAAAAGCTTTGTAACAGTATCCTCGCTAACCCTATAAGCTGAGGCTACAGCCTTCACAAGGTACTTCTCCCCAACACCTAGCTCTGGAATACCCTTCCAGTCAGGGCCTAGCTTACCCTGTATCAAGTAGACAACCTTATCAATAACATCGAGAGGCGTGTCCTTCAACAACTTTACGAGAACAAGGGTTAGCTGGGTTCTAGCAGTAATCCTCTCAAGAGAGCTGAACGTCTCAGCAACCCTCCTAAACTCGAGATCACCTGGAGCCTTACCCAAAAAGCACCCCCACTATGTATGGGGGTGGAGCGGGGGTTATAACCTGAAAACCGCTAGGATGTCTAAGACTTAATAAGCTCTAACAACTAAGACATTGGGATGGTGTGGGCTAGAGCCTGCGATGAGGATACCCGGCAAGTCCGAATACGCTGTTATCCAGTGGGTGAAGATGTGGAGGGGTGCAAACACCGAGCTCGGGAGGGCGGTGGCTGGGGTTGGTTGGGGTTATTGATGAGGTTAAGCACATCTCAATCCCCCTCTACGAGGATATACT
>OGCA01000039.1_pt1 | contig 14415 bp, 18 predicted proteins | sample 1570081 | NCBI WGS metagenome assembly OGCA01 (sample SAMN05518182, study PRJEB24516) | hot springs metagenome | isolation source: Conch Spring, Yellowstone National Park, Wyoming, USA | place: USA:Conch Spring, Yellowstone National Park, Wyoming, USA | collected 2011-10-11
TATCAGCTTTTCCCATGTTGTGGATGGGAGTTTCCATTGTATACTGTTAGCATACATGTTTATGGATAGAGTGTCCAATGGTAGCATGCATAAGCTTTGGTTCATGTATGTTTTAAACCTCCTATGCTATACATGTTTTAGTGTCCTCTTTTGAGTAGGTTATTTGTTTTCCACTCTTAGCTTTACCTGGGTTGCTCTTAGGAGGTTTACTGCTTCTCTCCCCTTCGGTTCTGCTAATAGTTTTGGATCTGTTGTTAGTGGTATTTAGACTATGCTAGTAGGCTTTTACGTTTCATTGTTAGACCTAGATGCCCTTGAGCTCTAGTGTAAGGGTGTTCAAGGCTTTGGAGCATAGAAGTATGCTTTGATTTTAGGCTATAAACGGGCTTGAGGTGTAATGTTTATTGTTGGAGCAGTTGTTCAAAGTGCTTCGTAGAACTGCTACTCTGGAATGGTATGCTAACAATTTACTAGAACAGCCCTAGGGGATATGGTGGAGCCAACGTATAAAGCTAGCATTCCTTCCGTTGGAGGGCTACTTTCTTATTAAGCTCCAGGTGCGTGGTATAAGTGGTGTTGCTGGGTTTGCGTGGAGGTTTCAGGGTTTCCAAGCCCGTTATCTCTCGTCGTAGCAGGTTTTGGGATAGGGTTGTTGCTAGGAGTAGGCCTGAGGGTGTTAGGTGGCTTAGATCTGATGGTAGTCCTAATTGGAGTCAGAGGGTTTTGAGGGTTAGGATTGGCGGTGCCGGTGCTATTGCTAGTAAACCTCCTGTTGTTGTTAACAAGTCTTCTAGTGTGTTGGAGGCTGTTGATTTGATGGGTTCTCGTGGTCTCAGGGGGCTTCCTGTTGTTGAGTTTAATAAGCTTGTTGGTGTTGTAACGGCTATGGATGTTGTAAGCTATCTTGGTGGTGGAGGTTACTTTAACATTGTTGTTAGGAGGTATGAGGGTAATGTTTTTAGAGCTCTTAGAGATGAGAGGGTTTCAACTATAATGAACTCCTCGCCTACAGCTGCGTACTCATCAGATAGTTTGGGTAGGGTTTTGGAGTTGATGATTGGGAAGGGCCTGGGGTTCCTCCCTGTTGTAAACGAGGAGGGTTTCGTTGAAGGTGTTATAACGGAGCACGACATAGTCATGTTGCTTGCTGAGAGGAAAGTTGGTGTTAGGGTTGCAGAGGTTGCTACATCAACTATAGTTACCATAGGCTTAGAGGAGCCTTTGAGGAAGGCTGCTGAGACTATGGTTAGACATGGTTTTAGAAGACTAGTAGTACTATCAGGTGATGTTGTGGAGGGTTCGGTATCAGCTAAGGGTTTCGTAAACTTCTTCAGCTCACGTAGGGCCTTTAAATTCCTTAAGTCAACAAGTATAGATGAGATACTCGATGTGCCCGTCTCAGAGGTTGTTGAGAGGAGCTATGCTACTGTATCGGAGGACGACGATGTAGGGGAGGTTTGTAGTGTTATGAGGGAAACTGGGTTAAACTGGGTTCTAGTAACTAGGGGGGATGAGGTGGTGGGCTTGGTTACAGAGAGGGACGTGCTAGTAGCTCTTGCACTAGGAGGTGGTGAGATGTGACAGCAAGGGTCTCATCCTACATGAGCTCCCCTGTGTTAGTGGTTAAACCCACTGATACCCTGGCCTACGCTAGAAATCTGATGTTGAGTAGGGATGTGAGCAGGCTTGTGGTAGTCGATGACTACGCGAGGCCCGTAGGAGTTATAACCATAACTGATATAGCTAGCGTCCTCACCGCTAGACCTGAAAGCCTATTAGATGAGATCCTGGTAAGGGAGGTTATGAACACCGATCCTAAAACGATAGAGTACAACAGGTCTGTGAAGACAGCGGCCTACATGATGCTGAAATACGGGGTGGGAGGTCTACCGGTCGTGGATGAGGGTGGAGAGCTAGTAGGCATAATAACTAGGAGTGATGTCGTGAGAGCCTTCGCTGAAAGGTATAGAGGTGTGTTTAAGGTTGAAGAGATTGCTAGAAGAGATGTAACGGTAGCTAGGAGATCCCACAGCATATCATACATAGTAAAGCTTGTAAACACAGACCCCTCAGCTAAGGTTGTAGTAGTAGATGATGAAGGTAGACCTGTAGGTGTTATAACGAGAAGGGATATCGCATTCCTAGAACCCCTACTCCTAGCACGTAAGGGGAAGGAGGCGTTTAAAAAGAGTAAAGCTGAATCCCCCCTAGTGGAGGGTAAACTAACTCTAACAAGAAAGTATCTAGTACCACTAGCAGAGGACATAATGACCCCTGATCCGGTGGTAGCATTCACGGGGGAGGATGCAGCTGTAGCCAGTAGTAGGATGGTTGAAAAAAGGATTGGATGCCTCCCAGTAGTAGATGAGAGTAGGCTATTAAAAGGAGTGCTAACGAAGAGAGAGGTGCTGCTAGCAATTGTAACTAAGAAGGTTTAGGGCTCGAAGTCCTGGGGAAAGCATTTAAGCCTCCAGGTTACAGTATAAAGTGGACCCGCGTGAATAAACCCCGCGTCTCGGGGCTATGTGTACGCGGGCGGGTCGGCTCCCGGCCCTACTTACAACCTATCACCATCCCGACATCAGGGTTTTAAGGTTTTAAATCCCCCCAATGCTCTCGGGGTGTCTGGTTGAAGTTTATAATTATGGTGGGCCCTGCAGGTTCTGGTAAGAGTACTCTTACCGGTGAGCTTGCCGCTCACATGGAGTCTTTCGGCCCTGTTGTTGCTAGGGTTAACTTTGACCCTGCGGCTGAGAGTTTACCTTACGATGCTGATGTTGATGTTAGGAAGTATGTTACTGTTTACGAGTTCATGGCTAAGGGTTTAGGCCCTAATGGGGCTTTAGTTGCTGCTGTTGACTCCCTCATAAACCATGTCTTCGATATTAGGGGTGTGCTTGAGGATATTAAGCCTGACTACGTCATAGTTGATACCCCCGGTCAGATGGAGCTCTTCGCCTATAGGCATGGGGGCCCCGTGGTTTTAGATGCTTTAACCTACAACTACCCCTCCCTAACAGTGTTCCTTGTGGATGCTGTGTTCCTGGAGAACCCCTCTAGTATAATCTCAGCTTTAACACTAGCCTCAAGCGTTGCTGTAAGGCTTAAGAGACCCCAGGTTAATGTTGTTAGTAAAGCAGACCTACTCCTACCCGAGGTTTTAAACGAGCTGGTGCCTAGGCTTGGAGAGGAGGGCTTCCTGGAAAGCCTAGTCAGCTCTGATGAGGCCTTAGACCCCTACACTCGAACCCTAATGTTAAACCTCTCCTCAGCCCTCTACAAGGCTGGCTTCATAGGAGAGGTTATACCCGTGTCGACGGGCATGCCGGAGACTCTGGACGCTCTATACGCTAAGATACAACAGGTTTTCAGTGGAGGGGAGGAGTATAAGTACTACGATGTTGTAGGTGGTAACTACTAAACCATAAACTTTTAAGTTTAAAACTAAAAGTTTTAGCCTGGTACCCGGCCTGCTAGGAGGCTAGAGAGGAAGGTGTCTACCATTGGTAGAGGATCGTGATTCGAGCGAAAGCGAGTTGTTAACGAAGGTAGAGGAGGCTAGGGATAGGATAGTTCAGTTGAAGGAGGAGAGGAGAAGGCTAATAGAGGATCTGAGAAGGCTTAGAGAGGAGAGGAGAAGGCTGGTAGAGGAGAGGAGGAGGTTTGTAGAGGAGTTTAAATCGCTTAGAGAGCAGTTGAAAGAGCTGAGGGAGAGGTTAGCTGAGGTTAAAGCTGAGAGGGATAAGGTTAGAGAGGAGGCTTTAAACAAGAGGGAGGATGTAAGGATAGCTAGGCAACTAGCTGAGAGGGAGGGGGAGGTTGCCAGGGTTAGCTTGAAGAGGCTTCAGAGGAGGCTTGAGGAGCTAGAGTGGAGGCAGATGACGACCGTTATGAGGCCTGAGGAGGAGAGGAGGCTTGTGGAGGAGATTGCTAGGATTGAGAGTATGATTATGAAGGTTAAAGAGGCTAGAAAACACGTCATCTCCGTCCTGGAGCTTGAAGCAGACTATAAGGCTACACTCCTGAAACTAAAAGATCTCAACAGTAGGTTGGCTGAGTTGGGGGAGGAGATTGGTAGGGTTAAAGCTCAATTGCAGGGTGTAGCGGAGAGGTTGAACGAGCTTAGTAGGAAGGTTAGCTCTCTATCAGAGGCTATAAGCGAGAAGAGCAGTAGGGTTGATGAGATAAGTAGACAGCTTGATAGCTTATACGCTGAGTACCGTGGGGTTCTAAGCGAGTTAAAGAATATAAGGGAGTCTAGGAGGCTTGGGATACAGCTAGAGCTCCTAGAGAGGAAGAGGAGGGAGGTTAAGGAGAAGGCTGAAAGAGGGGAGCCTTTAACACTAGAGGAGATGAGGATCCTCTACGGGGAGCTGGAGTTCTAAAGCTCCTCTAATCACCGTTAAGCCTCTTAGACAGCCTGTACTCCGCTCTCACAGTTTTAAAGTTAAGCTCTAGTAGTGAGTTTAACAAGCTGTTCTTACTTCCATCAACGTGAACTACGATCTCCTCAACACCCCCCTTCAAAGCCTCCTCCTTCAAAGCCCTTATGAGTGCTTTGAGGGCCTCCCTAGGCTTACTATAGGATACTGCTATGTAGTCTACGTTCATAACCTTCCTTGGCGAGAACTCAGCTAAACCTCTAAGCCTGGAGCTCCTGTATAGTAGGAGTGTGTACTCATCTCTAAGCCTCTCGTAGACCATCCTATCAGCCTCCTCTGTTACAGAGCTCCACCACGTTGCATGTATTACCTTAGCTTTAAGCCGTCCAACGTTACCCCTTATAACCTCAAATCTGTAGCCATCCAGGGAGCCGTTAACGATATCGTTCACCTTTGCTGAAAGCACTAGTACAACCCCTTTCACAACATACCCGTTCCTAACATAGAATTGTAGAGCTGCTAGGTTGTTGCTCTTAACACTTAAACCCACCTCCTCTACGCCCTCCTCGGCTAGGAGTGTTTCAAGCTCCTTGAGCAGCCTACTACCAACCCCTAAACCTCTAAACTTCGGATCTACAGCTAGGTAGTCTATGTAAGCTCTACCCCTACTCTTATACGCTATCGTGAAACCTACAACCTCCCCGGCAACCTCTGCTACGAGAGCCTTAACCCTCCTAGATCTAACTCTTAGCAGTTCTCTAAACCAGTTTACATCCTCCCTATCGACGCCAGCTAGGCTCTTAAGGTGTATCATGTATATGTTCCGGGCGTCCCTGGATAAGGCCCTTCTCACTAGCAGACTACTATCTCCTGAATCCTCCTCACCATCCTCCATAATACGCGGGCCACCACACCGACTAATCTAGTTTAGTTTAAGCCTAAATAGCTTTAACAACTTCAACAAGAGCACCTCGCATGTTTTAAACTCTAGAAGGCCACATACTAAGACGGTGGTCTAGGTTGAAGGCTATAGTGTTGAAGGGTTTCGGCGATGTTGATGTCCTTGTGGAGGAGGATGTTGATGCTCCCACGGTTGGCGATGAGGAAGTTCTATTGAAGGTTGCAGGTTGCGGCATCTGCTATAGGGATACCATTGTCAGGAGGGGTTTTATGAAAGCCAGGATCCCTGCAATCCCCGGCCATGAGGTTTCAGGGTTTGTTGTCGAGATGGGGGGTTCTGTGAGAGGGTTTAGTAGAGGTGATCTTGCAGCCTCCCTCATATACATTTTCAACCCCGGGGATCCTGAGTGTGGGTTGGGGAGGGAGAATACGTGTAGGGGTAATAGGTGGGTTGGGGAGGATGTTAATGGATGTTATGCTGAGTACGTTAAACTCCCCTACTGGGTCTTAACTAGGATAGGCGATCCGGGGGAGGCCGGGCCCGAGGCTTATAGTTTCTCTGCATGCGTTATAGGAACTCTTATTAGAGCCTATAAGACCCTTGGGGGGGTTAGGGAGGGGGAGTACGTTCTTGTTACAGGTGCGTCGGGAGGGGTTGGGTTGCACGCTGTACAAGTGGGTAAGGCTTTGGGGTTAAGGGTTGTAGCTGTAACTAGGAGCGAGGATAAGGCTAGGTTGGTTGAGAAGATGGGGGCTGATAGTGTTATAGTGTATAGGGATAGGTTTGCAGAGGAGGCTAGAAGGGTTACTGATGGGCGCGGACCAGATATAGTTATTGAAACTGTAGGGGGGCCTACGTTGGAGCAGAGTATTAGAGCTGTTAATAGGGGTGGTAGGATTATGCTAATTGGAAACGTGGATCCGAAACCACAGCAACTACTCCTAGGCCTTGTTATACTAAAGGAGGTTAAAGTACTAGGGGTTTTAAACTCAACTCTTAGAGAGCTAGGGGAGGCCGTGGATCTCATTAGAAGTGGTAGGGTTAAGCCCTTCTATAAAACCATAGGCTTGGAAGTCGGGGAGGTTAGGGAAGCTCATAGGATCCTAGAGTCGGGGAGGTCTACGGGGAGGATTGTTATAAAGCCTTAGAGAACCTCTTAACCCCTCTCCCTGTAAGCTTCAATCCACTGCTCCACCACATCATAGCCGTACATGGCCTTAAACAACTCCCTACCCTCCCTGGTAATCCTTTCAGGTGTCCACGGAGGGTCGAATGTTATATCAACTTCAACCTCGACACCTGGAATCTTATCCCTTACAGCCTCCTCCACGTACACAGCCAGAGGGCCTATCACAGGGCACCCTATAGCTGTTACCGTCATAAGCACTTTCACAAGAGGCCTCCCATCCTCGGTCTTAGAAGCGTGAATCTCATACACAAGGCCGAGATCGTATATGTTAACCGGGATCTCGGGGTCGTAGACCTCCCTTAGAGCCTCTATAACGGCCTTCACTAAACTCTCATCACCGCTAATCTTAACATTATCTTCGTTTAAAACAACCTTCTGCATACCCAACCCCGTAATTGGTGGTGGTGTTTCAAGAGTTATATGCTTAGATTAATACATCTCAATACTCGCCTCCTCGGGGGCCCTCCTCCCTAGGGGTTTAGGTCCTGACTTCTCCTTCCTTCCTCCTAGGTTTTATGTACTCTTTTGGTGCTTTCTCGAAGGGTTCTAGGTATTTTCTGAGTACTTTTGGTATTAGTACTGCGCCATCTGGTTCTTGGTAGTTTTCTAGTATTGCTGTTATAGTTCTCGTTGAGGCTATTGCTGTGCTGTTGAGTGTGTGTACGTACTCTCTTATCATCCCCTTCCTCTTTATCATCTTAATGCCTAGCCTGTACGACTGCCAATCTGTACAGTTGCTCGCACTAACCATCTCCCTGTACTTGCCCTGTGCTGGCATCCAGACTTCTAGATCGTACTTCTTCGTTGCCGGGGCTCCTAGGTCTCCTGATGCTATGTTAACAACCCTATAGGGTAACCCTAGTTCTTGGAAGAGCTCCTTAGCGTTGTTTATGATCTCCTCATGCATCCTCCTGCTATCCTCAGGTTTTGAGAATACGAATTGCTCGATTTTATGGAACTGGTGTACTCTGAATATGCCTTTAAGATCCCTGCTACCCGCTCCAGCCTCCTTCCTGAAGCAGGGGCTTACGCCTACGAGTTTTATTGGGAGCTCGTCATCGTATATCTCCTCGTTATAGTATAGTGCTGCTAGTGAGTGCTCTGAGGTAGCTATTAGGTATAGGTCTTCGCCTTCAACCTTGTATATTGCGTCCTTGAAGGCCCCTAGGTCTACGACGCCCGCCATGACATTGTATCTCAGCATGTATGGTGGTGTGACGAGCCTGTAGCCTTTCGATGTAAGCCTGTCCATTGCGTAGAGGAGCAGGGCGAAGTCAAGCCATACTAGGTCGTCGAAGAGGTAGTAGAACCTAGAGCCTGCAACCTCACCGGCCTTCCTCGTATCTCCAAGGCCTAGAACCTCTTCAAGCATATCAGCATGCCCTATAGGCTTCCAATCTATGAGCTCGTATTCAACCTTAAACCCGTACCTCTCAGTCTGCTCCCTAAACTGGTCAATGTAGCCTGTCCAAACCCTAGGTTTACCCCAAAACTCTATAGGCACACTAGCACTCTCATCCCCAACAGGCACGTCGTCGTCAACGAGGTTGGGTAGGGAGAGTAGAACCTGAGATCTCCTAGAGTCTACATCGTTAAACCTAGCCTCTAAAACCTCAAGCCTCCTCAAGAGCTCCTTAGCCTCCTCACGCAACCTAACCCTCTCATCCTCGCTGGAAGCTCTCGCAATACCCCTAGTTATAACATTATGCCTATGCCTCAACTCGTTAATCTCAACCTGAAGCCTCCTCCACTCAATATCAAGGGCTAGAGCCTCGTCGACAACACGGGGGTCCATAAGCCTCCTAGCCACATGCCTCTTAAGCTCCTCGGGATTCTCCCTGAGTAGGGCGAGCACGCTCCAAACGGCCATGAGCAAGCCCCTAGCTAGACCTAGGGTGGAAGCTTACCTTAAATTTCTTAATAACAGTGCTAGCGAGTCTAGGAGGTGGACGAACACCGTTATCCTTAGCTTAAGTACTGGAACCAGGTCTAATGTGGGCCCTAACATCTTCGCATTTAAGTTCCACACCTTCAACCTCTATTCTTAACCTCAGCATCCTAGCTATGTTGCAAAGCTCATCCCAGGGTACTACAGCCTTCTGACCTAGCTCTGTCTCCAGGAATGCTATATGCCCTCTCCTCGTGGCCTTCGCTCTAACCATGGCCTACTGAGTCTCCCCCTTCTTTAGCTCTAGGATCTTACTTATAATACCCGGGTTTTTAACCCTGTTAATCTCACTTAGGGGGACGTACTCTGGTAGGGAGAATCTAGTGTGGGAGAGCTCTGCAACCTCGTTCTTGGCTTTAAGGGCTCCGAGTATCCTTCTAAGCCTATCCTCCCCCACTATGCCCCCGAATATGGCCTTTAGATCCCTCCATGATAGGGGTTGCTTAGCCTCCTCTAGTACTAGGAGTACCAGCTTCTCTATATCATCGTCTACGAGGGCTACGGCAACCTTTATATCTCCTACCTCTGTGACCTCCTGCATCTCACTATACTTATCGAGAACTAGCTTTCTAAGCCTCTCCCCCAACTCCCTACTAAGGGCTTTCTGCCTGGATACCATAGTCTACTACCCCCGTTACAAACTCCCAGTTTAAACTAGTAGTATTTAAAAGTTTTTAATTTAACACTTTAGAACATCTAAGAAGCTTGGGCCTCCTCAGACCTCCTACCCTTATAGGATAGGAGGAGCTCCAAATCCCTAACTATATTCCTCCTAAGCACGTTTAAAAGCCTACGCTCTATCTCATCCTCCTCACTACCACCTAGGAGGGCAAGCCTATACTCAACCCAGCTTAGATCGGAGAGCAACTTTTTAACCTCAAAATCCACAATCCTCTCAAGAGACCTACCAATAGGCTTCCCCAACCCCAACCCCCTCTAGGGTTTGACTTCTACAACTATTTATGGGGAATGCTTCGTACAACTAGAGTGTTACCGGTGTTGAGAGAAGAAGGGAGAAGGGTAAAAAGGGGTGTTTCTAGTTTGTGGATTGTGTTACCCATCTAGATCGGGTAGTCGTCCGGTAGTTTTGCTCTAAAGTACTTACCTGTCTCGGGGCTCTTGAATAGACCTATTTTAACGCCTTTCCTACCTTTAGGTGATAGCTTCCATGCTTTAACTGGTGCTAGTTCAACCTCCTTACCTGTTGATGGGTCCTTTACCTTTACTGCCGGTAGCTTAGCCATCTCCAGGCACCTCAGCCATGGGGTGTTAGTGTGTTTCAAGGCTATTAAACATTATTGGTCTATTTAAACTAGAGTTATATGGGGTCCCTGGAGATCTTTAAAGGTAGTATTAAAGGATTCCTTTAAGAAGGATGGTTTAACCCTCACGGGCAGGGTGTTGCTGTGAGCCTAGCGCAGTCCGCTAGGTTTCTTATTATGTTTGAGAGCTGTGTTTCAATTCCTTTCAGGCTTTGCTTCACTAGATACTCGTTTTCCAGGAGCTCCTCCACATCATCTAATCTCACCTCCCTCTCCACCCTCCCCCCTCCACCTGCTACCAACTCTACCTTAATCCTAGCCCCTGTAACTGTTATCACACTACCCCTCCTCGCTATAACTACACCTTCAGGCGTTAGCCTAACTGCTAACGGGTTACCAGTCCTCCTATACACCACCAGCTCCCCCTGCCTCTCCAAAACTGCTATGGAGGCACACTTAGCATCACACAACTTAGAATCCCTCCCCTCAATGCAAAGACCTCTAGCACTTGCAAGACATTGAGCTTTAAGGGTTAAACTCCTACACTGCCTCACAACCCAATCTAGCCTCGATAGTATGCTGAGAGCGTAGGTAGCCTTAGCACCCTTCCTCGGAACCCTCTTCATCACAGACTCTAGAGTTGCATGAGTAGAATCTAAAACCCTAGTGGACATCCTCAGAGCACACCGTTTCACAGTAGATGGTAGATCCTCGCCTTTTATACCCTTCAGGAGCTTAGGTTTCCCAGGCGTCGAGGTGGAGGTTTTAAGCTCTAGACATTCTAAGGGTTAGTTGTTTAAGAGCTTCAAGGCTCTTCCAGGCCTCCTCCAACCTTAAAGCCCTCCTATCTAAACACTCTCTACACGCCCTCCTAACATTATCCACCTGCACCAGGCATACATCGCATCCGAGCCTACCGCAGTAGATACACCTAGCTATTGAGAGGCGCTTGTTGCAAAAATCGCATAGAGCCTCAATACACCCAGTGCAAAGACCTCTTGTTGCGTTATAGTGTCTTTCACATACAATCCTACCGCATAGAGGGCATTCAAAGATAGCGTTTACACCGCAAAAGCTACATGGGCGGGCCAAGGCCTGCAACCTACATAATCGGGGAGGCTATACGCTTATAAGCTCTAAAGCCTACACCCTAAGCCGGCTGGCAAGGTCTAACCCCTCCTGGGACCCCCCATTAGGGGTTAGGTCTTGCTGGTTGCAAGCGTAGAGCGTGGGTAGCGTGGTTAGGGTAATAGATCTAAGAGAGGGCATGGACGGGGTTAACGTGAAGGTAAGGGTTATAGAGGCTGGAGAGGCTAAGGTCATAGAGACTAAGAACGGTCCTAGAACTATAAGTGAGGCAGTCGTAGGGGATGATAGCGGAAGAGTAAGGCTAACACTATGGGGTAAACTAGCAGGGTCAATAAAGAAGGGAGAGGCCATAGAGATTAGAGGAGGGTGGACAACAACATATAGAGGACAGGTACAGCTAAACGTTGGAGCAAAAGGAAACATAGCTAGGATAGGAGATGAGGATGTAGCAAGAGAAGATGATATACCAGAGGATACACCAAAACCAAAAACACAATACACTCAAACAACCAGAGGGCCACCGAGAAGAGGGCCCCCAAGAGGATGGAGACCCCAAAGGTAAAACCCCTGGGAACCCCGGGGGAAACCCCAAACCTAAACATGTTTTTCCTCCTTCCCCGCTTCTACTCACTCTAAGACCCTACCCGAGAGCAAGCTTAAAACTTAAAAGCCTTAAAGAACCTCCTAACACTAGGGTGCTATTATTGTCTATTGCTAGACAGCTTGTTGAAGAGCTATCCGGAGATGAGGAGGCTAGGAGTATGCTCGTCGAACAACTTATAACACATATCGTTAAGGATAGGAGGGTTAGACGTCTTATGCTAACAGCTATTGTGAGGGATATAGCTACTAGAGATGATGTTAGAAGAGAAGCTGAAGGTGTGAGAGAGGAGTTGAAGAAGGAAATAGAGAATACGAGAGGAGAGCTGAAAAAAGAAATAGAAAGTGTGAAAAACGAACTAAGAAAAGAGATAGAAGATGTGAGAAACGAACTGGATAGCGCGAGGAAAGAGCTGAGGAAGGAGATAGAAGGCGTGAGAGAAGAACTGAAAAAAGAAATAGAAAGTGTAAGGGAGGAGTTGAAAGGAGAGATTGATGGTTTGAGGAAGGATGTTCTTGATATTAGGGATAGGGTTAGTAGGCTTGAAGGTCAGATGGCTCTCTTCGTAAGGTTGTTTATAGCATTCAACGTTCCTATCCTTGTTGGTGTTATAGGTACGCTTCTCCTACTCCTCTGGAGGGCTATGGTTGGGGCTCCTGTCCCCTAGGTTTCCCTGTTGTCTTGATTAGTGTTATTGGGATTAGCGTTGTTACTGTTATGAGTGTTGATAGTGTTAGTGATTCTCTGTATCCTCCTGCTATTGTTATTACTGTTGGTGGCCCTACTAGGGCTCCTAGGTCGAACATTGCTGTGTATATGCTTGATGCTACTCCCCTCCTCTGTCTTGGTACTCCTAGGAGTGATATTATTTGGAGTGATGGGAATAGTAGTCCTAGGCCTAGTCCTGCTAGTGTTGCTGCTATTAGTGCTTCTATTCCTTCCTGTTTTACTGTGATTACTGTGTATCCTGCTATGCTTATTAATACTCCTGTTAGAGCTGTGTTTTTGGGGTTGAAGTTTCCTTGTAGTGATAGCGTTATTCTCGCTGTTAGGTTTGCTAAGGCCATTACTGTGAAGAATGTTGTTGTCTCCGTTGTTGGTAGTCCTTCTACTTCGTGGAGTGATGGGAGGAAGTATGAGAGTGACTGGTATGCTATGACGTATGTGAATAGTGTTAGTGATGATAGTATGAATGGTTTCGTTAGGATTGACCCTCCGCCCCCTCCTCTAACCTCAACCCTCTCAAGCTTGAATGGTGTTGCTAGGAGCGCTGATAGTGTTGATGTGGCTGCTGCTACGTAGAAAAACCATTTCCAGGATAGTGTTTGTAGTATTAGGCCTAGTATTGCCGGTCCTAGGGCTGAGCCTAGGCCCCACATGGTGCTCCTCCATACTATAGCCTTCTGAGCTCTAGCCTCTGTTACGCTAGCTGAGTATAGGGATGCTGGTATGAATAGGGCTACTGAGACGCCTTGTAGGAGCCTCCCAGCATATAGTATCTCCAGGTTTGATGCTATAGAGTATAGGGTTAGGGAGAGGGCGTTGAGAAGACCGCCGGAGATCATTAGAGCTCTAGCGTAACCCCTATCATTTAAACCCCCCACTGTTAACCTTAAAGCTATAGCTGTTATAGCGTAGCTAGTTGCAAGCATTGAAACTTCGATCTCGCCAGCACCAAGCCCTATAGCGTATCTAGGCAGGTAGGGGGCGACGCCTAGGAGTGCTATGACGTAGAGTAGTGTTGAGATGTTGAGTAGCCAGTCGTTGAGAGTAAGCCTACCCTCACCGCCCATCTTAGGCTAACCAGAGGATGAAGGGTGGTGGGGGTTTAAAGGATTATCTAACCTCTATCACCACGCTATCCCCCTCACTCCTAATAGTGCATGTTGCATCGTATACTGTGAGAACTCCTATTGTGAAAGGTGTTGTCATCATATTCAATGTTGTCCTCTTACCGGATATAACTTCAACCCTCTTAGCTCTAAGCTTCTTAAACCTCGGTACTTTAACAATTATATCACTATACTCATCGTCGCTTTCAAACTTAATTGAAACAATCTGACCTCTAATTACAACACCCCCATCAACCCTGCTAACCTCCTCAATCCTACTACCTAAAGTGTCAACCTCAAACCTAGACTCTGGAGCTTGAACCTTAACAACATCCTCTGATGTGGATTCAACCTGGGGCTCCAAGGGGAATAAGGCTTCAGCCCTAACAGAACCATAGCTTATGGAAGCTGTTAGACCAGAAGCCCCAATAAGCATAACATGCCCGGACTCGTAAACCCTACCGGCAACAGTAACCCTACCATTCTCGACAACAACCGTAATATACTGACTAGACCTAAGCATCCCCAGATCCACCGCATAACTCCACTAGGATAAACCTAAATCCAAAGCTAAAATAGCTAACTCATTACAGATGTGATAGCTCCTAGGCGTCCTCGGAGCCCTCTAAAACCTCTAAGACCTCAGAGTACCCTACCCCAAGCTCCCCCCTTGAAACCATAGCCCTAGCTATGTGGTAGTAAGCTGGGATCTGGAAGGCGTACATCTCCGAAACCCATGGTTCTCCTGGGAGCTCTGATATGGGCTGCGAGCCTACAACCTCTAACGCTATGTTAGCTTTAAGCATTAGGTTGTAGAACGGCTTTGATCCAAGGGTCTCTACACCATCCTCTAGCACCCTTTTGAGGTGTTCTAGGAACGCCCCCATAGTAACCCCCTGGGATTCTGCTTCAATAGCAACCTTTCTCAGAGAGTCTATCATCGTCTTAATCCATGTCTTGAGCCCCACGGTGTCTGCTTCCAGGAGCTCCCTAACGTTACCACCGAATAGAGCCCACGCTAGCTCCCCTGGGTTTAGGTTTAGATCTCCCGCTAGATGGCTTAGATCCTCTAGCCTACCTAGCCTTAAGAGCTCCTCAACCAACTCCATGAAATCCCCTTTAGCCAGGCTCCAGAGGAGCAGTTTGCGAAACTTAGGCGTGGACCTGTAAACCTCCCTTGCTGCTATCGCATCACTAGTTGTTATAATGAG
>OGCA01000042.1_pt1 | contig 14100 bp, 15 predicted proteins | sample 1570081 | NCBI WGS metagenome assembly OGCA01 (sample SAMN05518182, study PRJEB24516) | hot springs metagenome | isolation source: Conch Spring, Yellowstone National Park, Wyoming, USA | place: USA:Conch Spring, Yellowstone National Park, Wyoming, USA | collected 2011-10-11
TCCTGGTACTAGGATTCTGGATCCTCTACAGTACGCAGATGGGCTTAATGGAGCTTGTGGCTAGAACAGCTACAGACATACTATGGGCTATGAGCTCTAGGCTAAGAGAGCTCACTAGGGGTGATGTGAGGCTGATATACTACCCGATACTAGCATTCATGGTGTTATGGGTTACACTATCATTCATACTACTCTATAAGTTCAAGGTGAACCCGTGTTGGCAGTAGCCCTAGTAGCCAACATGAGTAACATAGTGTACCCTGTAACAGTACTAGCAAACCTATACCTGAACAACAGGTGCCTACCTAAGGAGATAAGACCATCACCGTTAATAACGATAGCACTAGCCCTAGGGTGCATCTTCTGGCTAACCTTCTTCGCGCTCTTCCTAAGAAGCCTCATAGGATAGCATGAGCACCACTAGAACCCCGTTACCCCACAATATTCTTTACCATTAACCCCCACTCCTAAACCCTAGGTCTTAGAAGGGAGTGTGTGGTGGACCGGCCGGGATTTGAACCCGGGACCTCTCGGATGCCAACCGAGCGCTCTTCCAGGCTGAGCTACCGGCCCACCCTATAAGTGGTATCTCTAAGTCTGGGGTTTATAAGGTTAAGTTTCTGTCGTAGCGGTAGAAATTCTATCATGTGTAATTTTATTCTGTAAAAGAAATATTTACGTTTAAAACCTTCTTCTAACACCTAGTTTAGGGTAGAGATGGTGGGTTTGGGCGAGGTTCTAGTTGATGCTAGGTGGCTCTACGAGCGTTTAGGGAGTCCTGACATCAGGGTTATAGAGGTTGACTATGATCCAGCAACCGCCTATATACTCCCCTCAAGTGCTTTGTGGAAGAGCTCCGGCTCTAGGAGGGTGGATCCCGGTATCCTCCCAGCCTTATAAGTTGTAGCAATCTCACCCACGTATTCAGCCCTACTCCTAATATCGAGTAGTATGTGGCCTACTCTACTGCGGACGACTTCGATAACTTCGTCTAAAGCGGCTCTAACCTGAGGTGACCCTTTAACAGTAAAACTCTTAGGTTTAACCTTGAAAACACCCCTCTCAAAAGGTAACCCAGCTGAAACCCAAGCCTCAAAACCGCCTTTCAACGAGGAGCACATGTGATGCCCTACATACTCTAGAAACCATGCAGTATATGTTGCGTATAGAAGACTACCCCTATCGTAGACTATGACAATGAAATCGCCATCCCCAACATCTGCTCTCCCGAAAACACTTGCAACCTCATCCCTAGGCTTGGGAGTAGATGGTAGGCCCCTCTCATATAAGGTTAAATCCCAGAAGTAGAGCCAGGAAGATCCGGGAACATGGCCCCTAACGTGCTCATCGAAACGCCTAACATCAAGTGCAAAAGCAGACCCTTCACGCAGCATATCCCTGAGCTCCAGTGGATCCACAAACAGCTTCAAATTGAACACACAATCCTAACCATGTTAGGGGGCGGCTTAAAGGATGTGTATTGAGGAAAAGAAAATATTATGCAAGGTGAAAGTTTGGAAACTAACTTGAATCTCCTCGGATAGAGGCTACCTGTAGGTAACCTCCTTTAACTCTCTGGATAGCTCCTCATAGGCTTTTCTAGCCTCCTCTACTGCAGCTTCATCCTCTAAGGTTGTTATGTCACCTAGGGGTTTATTCGTTAGTATTGCTATGAGGAGCCTTCTCATGATCTTACCACTTCTTGTTTTAGGAAGCTTTGATACAAAGAACACTTGTGTTGGTACTGCTATAGATCCATACTTATCTCTAACCCACTGCTTTAACTCCTCCTCAAGCTCCTTTGTTTTAGTGAAAACCCTCTCTTAAGGCTACAAAGGATACCGGAACCTCCCCCTTTATTGAATCAAGAGCTTCCACCACTGCCGCCTTCGTTACAGCTAGATGAAGGTTATGGAAGCTGAGGTTATCGAGACAGATGCTGAGCTAATAGTGGAGCTCCTATCAGGGATCTTTGCTTAAGAACTTTAGCTTTGAATCTATAGCCTAGGGGTTTCCTTGGAGTCCTTGAAGGTTACGGTTGTTCAGGTGGGCCGTCTCGGCGATGGTAGCTTTGATTCTGTTAAGGAGCTTGTGGTGAGGCTTGCCAAGGAGGCTGGTGTTGGGGATATAGTGTTTTTGCCTGAGAACTGGATGTCTGGTAGACCTGTTGATATTAGTGTTTTCGAGAAGGTTGTTTTTGAGCTCTACGAGCTCCTCAGCTCTAGTGTTGCTGGTGGTCTTCAGCATGTTGTTGATGTCGATGGTGTTGTTAGGAGTGTTGGTTTTGCTGTTATAGAAGGCTCCCTCGTCAGGGTCTGCGAGAAGTTGTATCCCTCGAAGGCTACTGGTGAGAGGGGTAGGGTTAAGCCTGGTAGGCTTGTTGAGCCTTTTAGTGTTAAAGGTTGGGTTGTGGGTTGTATTGCATGTGTAGACATATTCTACCCTGAGGTTTCAAGAGCTCTTGTAGCTCGCGGAGCCCAAGTTATATACAATCCAGCTAGTATACCTGGTAACCGTGTTGAGCTATGGAGGTCTGCTGTTAGGATTAGGGGTGTGGAGAACGTTGTCTACTCTATAGGTGTTAACGCTACCGGCAACGTGTACCCCGATGGTAGGGTTACCATGGGTGGTAGTGTTGCCTACAGCCCCTGGGGTAAAATGCTACTATCACTACACGATCAGCCATCAGCCTCAACGGTGGAGCTTAACGTAGAAAGGCTTAGAGAGGCTGTGGAGAGATGGGCTTTTAGAGAGGATTTCGAAAGGTATTACAGGAGGTTATATGTAGAATTTCAATTACCTGGAGGGTATTTAAGCTAGAACCTAATCCCACCATAGTATAAGCTTATTAACCCCGGTTAACAGTATATAACTTGCCCGTGACTGGAAAATGGGCGGGCCTGGTTTAGTTCAGATTCAGTATACGGATCTAGTAGGCTTTCTTAGGGGAGTCGAGGTACCCTACGAGTCCCTTGAAAAGACCAGGTTCCCAGGAGCTCTAGATGGTAGTAGTGTTTATGGCTTCCTCGAAATTGAGAGGAGCGATCTACTCCTAGAGCCTGTTATGGAGACGCTTAAACAGGTACCGTGGAGGGAGGGCTTATGGAGGGTTATAGGCAGGATCTATACACCAGAGGGTTCGAGGTTCACAAGGGATCCGAGGTTTGTAGCTGAAACCCTGGTAAGCTACCTAGCTGAGCTAGGCTTCACAGCTGTTACAGGAGCTGAGCTCGAGTTCTTCCTATTCAAATCCATCAAGGTTAAAGCTTCCAACCCGCACGTAGGGTTGGGTTACAAGCTTAAATCCTTAGAGCACCCGGAGTACTCGGAGGGTTACTTTAACCCTATTAAGAAAGCGTACCACACAGTTGAACCTGTAGATACACTAGTTAGCTTTAGGCTGGAGTTCTCGAAAGCCCTCTCAGCTCTAGGCTATGGGAGTAATGTGTTCCACCATGAGGTTGCAGCATCTCAGATGGAAGCCTCTCTTAGAGCGGGTAGCCCTGTATACCTTGGAGACGAGATTGTAACCGCTAAGTGGGTTGCAAGGAATATAGCTAAATCACATGGTCTCATAGCCGTCTTTATGCCTAAACCTGTTTTCGGAGATAATGGTAGTGGTCTACATCTACACATGAGCCTCTGGGATACAGATACGAAGAACAACCTTTTCACTAGCGACGGTGCTGGCCTAAGCGAGATAGCTAGAAACTTTATAGCGGGCATATTAGAGCATGCTAGGAGCCTCTCAGCAATGGTAGCTCCCACGACTAACAGTTATAAGAGGCTGGTTCCAGGCTATGAGGCCCCTGTCTACTGCGTATGGGGTTACTATAACAGGAGTGCCATAATAAGGGTGCCTGCAGCCACCGATCCTGGAAGGTTTAGGATCGAGTTTAGAGCTCCAGACCCTGCAGCAAACCCCTATCTAGCGGTAGCGGCAACCATAATGGCTGGACTTGATGGTATAAAGAGGAAGCTTGATCCAGGAGATCCGTTTGAGGGTAATGCCTATAAGCTATCAAGGGAGGATCTAAGAAGGCTTGGTATCAAAACACTACCCTCAAGCCTAGATGAGGCTCTAGACGAGCTTGAAAGCGACATGGAATACCTTAAACCGGTCTTCCCAAGGGATCTCCTTGAAACCTACATAGAGTTGAAGAGGGCTGAGTCTAGGGAGGTCAACATGAGACCACACCCCTATGAGTTCCACATGTACCTAGGCCTATGATGTGAGAGCAATGGCTGGAAAGGTTACCTTAGAAGATCTAGTTAACATAGACTACAGGTGGGTTGAAGACTACCTAGGTAAGTTTGTGGAGGAAGAACTTAGAGGTTCTGGTAGGAAGGGCTATGTTATAGGTTTAAGTGGGGGGGTTGACTCGTCAACAATGCTAGCCCTAGCTGTTAGGAGTGTTGGAGAGGAGAGGGTTCTAGCACTCGTAATGCCCGATCCTGAGGTTACACCTCGAACTGACGTCGAAGACGCTATTAGCTTAGCTAAGACACTTAACGTTAGATATCATGTTGTAAACATCGCACCCATAGTTGACGCGTACAGGGGAGCTCTACCCATATACGAGTCTGAGGAGAGGGACGTGGTACCTCTAGGTAACCTTAGGGCTAGGATCAGGATGACCCTCCTCTACTACTACGCTAACAAGCTAGACTACCTAGTACTAGGTACAGGTGATAGAAGTGAGATACTCATAGGCTACTACACGAAATATGGGGATGGAGGTGTGGATATAGCACCACTAGCAGTGCTATACAAGAGCCAGGTTAGGAGGCTAGCTTTACACCTAGGACTACCGGAGAGGATAGCGTTGAAGCCCAGCTCTCCGAGACTGTGGAGAGGGCATGAGGCTGAGAAGGAGCTTGGGGTAAGCTATGAGCAGGTAGACCTAGTGCTACACTCAAAACTAGACCTAGGCTACGCAGAGGAGGAGATACCTGAGGCTACAGGGGTGCCGGAGGCGGTGGTAAGGAGGGTCCTTGAGATGTATAGGAGGAGCGAGCATAAGAGAGTAGGGGTTAAAACGCCTGAGGTAAAACCAGTTGTAGATCTACTGGTCAGAAGGAAGAAGGCTTAACCGGTGAACCCGTATACCCTCGATCCTCCCCTAACTTTAATAGTATCAATGTAGAGGCTATAGCCGAGGCTACAACCAATATTACAGCTTTCAAGCTTTGTGGATCCAAGTACGCTACGGCCATGTTGCCTATGGTCCAGCCTGCACCCATAGCTATGAATAGTATTGAGTAGGCTACACTTCTAAACTCCTCCTTCACTATTAACGGTATGGTTGCCTTAGTTAGAACCTCCACGGCCCCCATGGTTACACCCCATAGTATCGCGAACACCAGGGGGTTTGATAGTTCTACTAGCGATAGTGTTGATGTGAGAGCTAGGAGTGGTAGCACTACTGTAACCCTTAAACCCCACCTATCAAGGGCTAGGCCTAGTGGTAGGGCCGCCAGCCCGTCTACAGCCATTGCTATGGCGTAGAGGACAGCTACATTATAGCTGCCTAGCTGTGATAGCATGTATGATGCTTGACCCCAGTGTATGTAACTTGCCATAGCTAAGGCTACAGCTAGGGTGTAGACGTAGAACTGCCATGGTAGCCCCTTGGAGATCCCTATAGTGGGTTTAGTAGCGGATCTGAGACGAGGGTATGTTGCTGATGCTGTAAGCAGTAACGCTATGGATATGATGGCCGGTGCTGCTAGCACTAGGAATGCTGGCTTGTAGGATCCAGTGCTAGCTATAACATAGGCAACTATGAGGGGTCCAGCTACACCACCTATTTGATCTAGGAGCTCGTGGACAGCGAAAACCTTACCACTACCAACCCCTCTTGAAACCTCGGCTAGTATGGTATCCCTTATTGGGACCCTGAAGCCTTTACCAACTCTCTCCACAATGTAGAGCGTGAAAGCTAACTCCCAGCTCCCAGCTAGTGCTAGTAGGGGTACAGCTACAAGGTTGATTAGGTAGCCTAGTATCAGTAGAGCCCAGTAAGCTGTGCTAGACGCAAGCTTAAAAGCTACAAGGCCTCCGGCGAAGCGAGCAACATATGATACGAGCTCCCCAACACTCACACCCCCAGCTACAATGAGGGTTGCTCCTAGAAGCTCCAGATAGGGGCCTGAGATGCTCCTAGCACCCTCATAGGTTATATCAGCGAAGAGCGATACGAAGCTTAGGAGAAGGAAGACCACTAAGGCTCTTCTTAACACTCTTAAACCCCTAGGATTGCTAAGGCCAGGGGGGACCTTAAATACTCAAACAAAGCCGTGAATGGGCGGCTCATCATAGGAAGATAACCCTTTAAAGGGATTAGATTCTCCTATGCTCTAAGGTTGAAGGGGTTGAGTGGGAGGCTAGCCGTTATAGGGGGTGGTTTTGTAGGTTTAAATGTCGCTGTTCACGGAGCTCTTAGAGGGTTGGATGTAATCGTAGTTGATATTAGTAGGAGGGTTGTCGACTTAATCAATAGTGGTGTTCCAAGCGTTAGGGATGTTTATGTTGTTGAGAACTGGCCTCAATCGAGATATCGTATAAGGGCTTCAACAGAGTACTCTGAGGTTAGTAATGCCCAGTGGGTTGTAGTAGCCGTTAACACACCAATGAAGGTCTATGGTAGAAGTCTTGTGAAGATGCTTGAATCAGATAAGGGGTCTACGGATGACTACATAGACTTCAAGCCTGTGGAGGTAGCTGGTAGGAGGCTTGGAGAGGTTCTTGAGTCTAACACTCTAGTCTCATCAGAGGTAACAATATACCCTGGGGGCACCGTTGAGAGGCTAGGTTTTAGCATTGAGAGCTCCTCAAAGCACAAGGTTGGGGAGACGTTACGACTGGTGCACTCACCTGAGAGGATAAACCCTGGGGATAGGGTTTGGAACATATCAAATATACCAAGAGTCCTAGGGGGCCTGGGTAAGGCTAGTGTCGAGGCCGGGATTAACTTCTACAAGGAGGTACTAGGCATACCAGTAGCCAGGGTAACCGGGTTAATGGAGGCTGAGCTCTCAAAGCTCGTAGAGAACGCCCAGAGACTAGCTAACATAACCCTGGTATCATCTATAAAAGTCGTATCAGACACCGCTAAGGTCGACTTCAACGAAGCCCTAGAGGGGGCTTCAACAAAGCCCTTCGGATTCCAGAGGTATAGGCCAGGGTACGCTGGAGGACCCTGCTTGGTGAAAGACACGTTGATGCTATACCTGTGGGTGAGGGATAAAGCTCCGAGGAGCCCATTCAAGGAGCTCCTAAAACAGGCTATAGTGTTGAACGAGCTCTACCTAGAACACCTAGCATCAAGGGTGGAGGAGGTAGCCAGGGATAGAAGGGCTAAAAAGATACTATTCCACGGCCTAGGCTACAAGCCTGGATCACCGTTCTTCGTATCAGAGGATATAAACACTGTATGGAGGCTTATGAGGGAGCTTGAAACGAGAGGATTCCATGTTAAGGCTTATGATCCAGAAGTACCTGAGAGAAGCAACTTCCAAAACTTCAATGAGGCGAGGGAGTGGGCAGACCTAGTAATAGGATGGGGGAGAGAAGGTGATATAAGCCTAGAACATCTCTAAATCGATGCCAAGAGGGTTGTTGAGAGGGAGCATTGAATAGTGATATGGAGCACGTTAATGTAAACTAGAGATCTCTGCTTATAGAGTACAGGGTGTGCGAAGGTGGTTATTTAAGCCGATGATCATGCCATATTACATTATCCACCTGGCACACCCAATGGACTCCACGGGGTTCCTCGACTAGCCGTCACCGTCTCTCATAACGTAGTGGTCTTCCTAATACCTTTGAGAGCCTCTCTACCCCCATTATAGGGAGATCGCATACTCTATTTCTGCATATGTATGCTGTTGGCTTCCCCTCTACTGCTATCATGTTCTTGGTGTAGGGTGCTAGCTCTCTCACTCTCCTGCTAGCCTCCGTTATGTGTAGTAGTACTTTGTTTGGCATGAACCTCCTCCAGATCTCTCCTATCATATCTAAAACTTCTCTATCGCCTTCTCTTGAGGCTACTACTATCTCGTAGCTCACGTCAACCCAGTAGTCTAGGGCTGTTGATAGCATGTATGTGAATGCTGATGGGTTTAGCTCTACCAGCCCACTGACGTTTTTGAAAGCTCTTAGGGCTGTATTCTCGAACCTGGGGTCTCCCGTGTACCTTGATGCTCTTATCAGTACATGTAGTGCTAAGGAGTAGCCTGATGGCATTGATGTATCATATGGGTCTATGAGATCCTCTGCTACACCCCTCCCCTCCTTGAACTTTAACACTCCTCTTTCTTCATCCCAGAATCTTTTAACCATGGAGTTTGCTAGGTCTACTGAGAGCTCAAACCATCTCTCCTTAAATGTGGTCTCGTAGAGCTCCATCAAGCCCCACGTTAGGCTAGCGTAGTCAGCTAGCATCCCATCTATATAGGCTTCACCTAGTTTATAGCAGTGGTAGATTTTATCACCGTCTAAAACCCTATCTACGAGGAACGATGCAACCCTCTCAGCCATAACCAGTGCTTTCTCAGAGCCTAGAGCTCTATAAGTCTTAGCTAGGGCCGCTAGAGCCAGTCCATTCCAGTCTGTTAACACCTTATCATCTACTGGAGGAGGCTCTCTATGCATCCTAGCTTGACCTAGCTTCGAAGTCAGCCTATCCACGAGCTCCAGTAACTCCGCTAAGCTTATGTTATTCAGTCTAGCGGCATCCCTTAAGGGTAACCCGATGTAGAGTATGTTCCTCCCTGTAGGCCTCCCACTAGCTTCATCCCTATAGTTACCCCTCTCCGTTATGTTGAAGAGCCTCGTAGCAATCCTAAATTCGTCCTCGTCTAAGACGCTTCTAACCTCATCGTAACCCCATGTGTAGAAGTAGCCCTCAACACCACTGCTTTCCGCACTCAAAGCTGTGTATAGGCCTCCTTCAGGGTTTAGCATAGACTCCTCTAGGAATCTCACTATCTTCTCTGAGGCCCACCTATACGTTAAATCACCTGTAACCTGGTATGATTCCACGAGAGCCGTTAGAATTAGGGCTTGATCGTAGAGCATCTTCTCAAAGTGTGGCTGGAGCCATTTGGAGTCCACAGTATACCTATGAAACCCCCCTCCCACTATATCGTGTATACCACCAGCAACCATGTAGTCTAATGTTCTAAGAGCCATCTCAACAGCATCCCTATCACCACTCCTAGCCCAGTATCTGAGGAGGAACATTATGTTGTGTGGCACGGGGAACTTAGGCCCCCTACCGAAGCCACCGTAGACTGGGTCGTAGCTGTCCAGGAGCTCCCTATAAGCCCTTGATATGAGGTCTCCTAGGCTAGCATCACCAGGCCTGGGGGCCCAGAGGTTTTGTAGAGCTCTTAGAGCCTCCACACCAGCACCCTCAGCTAACCCCCTATCACCACTATACCAGACCTTGGCAATCTGGAGTAGTAGCCATATAAGCTCCTCCCTCCTAACATATGTTCTAACGTAGAACGGCTTACCATCAGGCGTAGCTATGACATTAAGAGGCCAACCGCAGGAGCCTAGAGCCGCCATACAATATGCCATGTAGAAGCTATCAACATCAGGCATCTCCTCCCTATCAACCTTAACCGGGACATAGTACTCGTTAAGCACAGCAGCCACATCAGGATCCTCGAATGACTCACGAGCCATAACATGACACCAATGGCATGTAGAGTAGCCTATCGATATGAACAAAGGCTTACCAAGAGCTCTAGCCTCCTCTAAAACCTCAGCACTCCAAGGCCTCCAATCAACAGGGTTACACGCATGCTGGAGGAGATACGGGCTCTTAGAGCCTACAAGCCTATTAGGCCTAGCACAGCCCAGAGACACGAGAACACCCCATTAAACCCTTCTAAGGAGTAGAGTTTAAACCCATAGGTATAAACGTTGACTGTAGGAGGTGGGATAAACGAGATGCCCCTCATGTAAGCTGTGTTTACCATGGGTAATCACTTCCACCACCTCAACTAGTAGCGAGAGCAACACCAGAGAGCCCCAGTACCACTACTAGGCCACCCAATACCACGTTAACCTCGCTGAGCTAGAGATAGCCCTACTCTGGGATCCGGCACCCTTATGCTCTGCTAGCTTTCAAGGTAGGGGATGGAGTAGGACTCTCGTGCTAGATCATTAACTTAAGCTCCTTGAGGGATTCTAGTAGCTTCTCTGCATCCTCTATTGTGTTGTAGAAGTGTGGTGATACTCTCACCAGCTTCGGTCTTGATGCTACCTTGATGCCCTTCTTCTCAAGATCCTCTGCTAGCTTTAGGGGCCTCTCATGCCTGAAGGTTACTATGGCTGAGTGGTTGTCTCTTGGTGTGTATAGCTTGTAGCCTAGATCCTCCAGGCCCTCCGCAATCCTATCAGCTACCCTCCACGTGTGGTTGTAGTAAAGCTCAGGTGCTCTATGCTCTATTATGAATTTAAGTGATTCCCTTAGAGCTACAACTGCTATGAGGGGTAGAGTACCCCATTCTAGCTTCAGAGCCCCTCGGGCTAGGTTGAGTTTACTAGTATCTATTGGTCTTTCGAAGACAGGCTCCCCCCGGGTAAGCCTTTGGGCTACAGAGTCCTCTACAGCCATCCACCCTGCATACGGTGGTTGGAGCTCCTCCAGCAACTCACCTTTAATGTATGCTAGGGCTACGCCGTGGATGCTCATAAGCCACTTGTAAGACCCTGTCATCAACACGTCTACATCCAGGCTCTTGATATCGACTGGGAGGACTCCTACAGCGTGGAATGCATCTGATACTAGGATGGCCCCGTGCTCGTGAGCTATCCTAGCTAGCTCCCCGAGGTTCTCAACGTGGCCTGATAGCCAGCCTACGTAGTCTACCATCACTATACTCGTATTATCGTCGACAAGCCTCTCGTAAACCCCCACGTCAACAGAGCCGTTACGGGCTTCAGCAACCCTAACCTCCCTCACGAGCCCCCTAGAGGCCATGGACCTCGCTATCAGAATACTAGTTGGGAAGTTTAGAGAGCTCACGACAATATTAGAACCCCTCTTAAGCCTAAGAGATGATAGGATAACTGCGAGCCCGTAGGTTACACCTGGCAGTAGGGCAACCTCCTCGGGGGAGGCGTTGATAAGCTGCGAGAACAGCCTCCTACACTCAACCCCAGCTAGTACACCCTCCTCCCAGGGCTCACCCTCAGAAGCCCACTCTTCTACAAAACTCTTAACAGCGTAGGCAACGGGATCGGGTAGAGGGCCTGAACTGGCGTTATCAAGGTAAACGTACCTCCTCAGAATACCAATCCTAGACCTTGCATTCTCAACTGAGAGCATGGCGTTCAACCCGGTTACCTAGTAAGCTTATACCCTATAAGCGTTAGAGCTCCTCCAAGAGGCTACGGTTACAGGTACATACATAGCTTTAATAGCCTGAAGCACCCTAGATCAGACGGTGATAAGGCTTGGCGGAGAGCTTAGAGGTTAAATACACATCTCAGGTCTTCTACGTTAAGTTCGAGGACGGCTCCAAAGCATACCTAAGGTATAGCATTGAAGGTGACAAGATGCACCTTATAGAAACCTATACACCACCACAGCATAGAGGCAAGGGGGTTGCAAAAGCTATGGTCGATAAGGCCGTCGAGGTTGCAAAGGAGAAGGGCTTAAAGATAGTACCCATATGCTCCTACTCAGTCTACTACTTCCTCAAAAACCCACAACTAAGAGACATCCTAGCAGAACCCTACAACAGGATGGGCGATGAAGAGCTCAAGAGATACTACGAGGAGAGGCTCTCAGCTGAGAAAGCAAAGGAGAGCTAAACATTAACTGAGCACCGGGACGGTTTAACATTTAGAGTTAAAACCGCACGTACAGCATAGCATGGTAAGCCTAGCACGCTAAGGGAGGAGGTTACCTTAACCCTAGAGCTCCCAGCACCTCCCCCTAAACCTCAACCCTGTATACCAGCATAGAGTACATTCTATCATCAGCCTACAAGAGCTCCAAGCCTGCTCTCACACCCAGCAGTCTAGAGGCCCCACTTCCACAATAGCCCAGCATACCACGATTTAAAGTAACCCCTACACGATGTGATCCCCACAACACACTCTCAAGGTAACCTTTAGGACTATAGCCTACCACCTGGCACCTAACACAGGGTAACCCCGGAGCTCGCAGGAAGTCAATTGGACGCTGATCCCACTAGAAGGACGGCCTACATCCTTGCAACCTTCCAGAGCTTAACCCAAGTAGCTTTAGCAGAGAGCTCCCGAGGCTAATGCTTGGGTATGAGTGCTTCCAACCCTAAATTGGAGAGAGCACCTTGTGATAGTCGATATTCAATGAGCAAGACCTAAGGTTAAAGCCCATAGGGGTAGGAAGGCGAAGTCCTTAGAGCTCCAAACGCCTAAACTCTCTATGGTTTAGAGGATACATGACATGTCATCTGGAGCTCCTGGATATGAAGTCGACTCCTAGAATCCCTACAACCGCTTAAGAGCTCCTAAAACTCCTCTACATGCTGTCAACACGCTCTAGAGATAACCGGGAAGGTAGTGGGAATTACGGCAATGACATATAAGGCTTCACAGAGAGGCTTGCTAGGAGCTCTACAAACATCCTCCTGCTAGGGCTTCGCTAAGCATGCCCCCTTAGCTAGGAGCTCATCACGCTTCCTAAGATACCATTGGAATAGGGAATAGATTGGTAACACCTGTTCTAACATAGACGATCGTAGCTAGAGGTAGTAGAAGTAGCATCATGTACCATGGTCTTCTAAAGTAGACTACTACAACTAGGGCAAACGTGGAGATAGCTAACATCAACGATATTAGTATTAAGGCGTGGATCTCAAATCCAAACATGAAGGCTAAGATTAGGTAAGCAATAATAGCTATTATGAGAGCATTAACTAGACTCATCAACACATCATTTAAAATTATTATGTAGTAGAGAGGTTTCCCAACTAAAAAGCAATCAAGCCTATCACATTGGATGAGAGCTCTTTTAAAATAACCCGTAGAAAATATGGGAATTACTATTAGAAACATTACCAACACATCTAAGTATCTGACTGGAATTGGAGCGAATTGTGAGATTATTCTGTAAACATCAAATACAAGGATGCTGATGAGCATGGGAAGACCTACAAAGGCAAGAGCTAGGATAACAAGGGTATCATAGTAAGTAATTAAAAGCAGGTTTAGTAAAGCTCGCTCCTTAGGATCCTGAGAGCTCCACTAAACCAAACAATCCCTAACCCTACTTACTTTGAAGGGTATCTCTCTAACTAGGCTCCGTATTGTTATAAATACGATCACTGAGTTAATAAGTATCGCTAGGGTTGAGATTGCAGCTTCCAGGATCAAAGTAGATCGTGCGTAGGCCTGGTAGCCATAGTAACCCGTTAAACCAAGATAAGCTATACTGGTGTTAATGAGTAACGCTATGAGGAGACAGAACGGGATTAAAATCTTGAAGATAGGGTATACGCTCCTAGGCAATCTAACCTCTAAGGTTTTGAGGATAACACTCCTCCCAGAAACACCGTTTATCAGAAGCCTTAAACTTAGAAGACTCATAGCAACTCCAGTCACCAAGAAGGCAATATTAACAATGAGGATCAGGTAGCCTGTAAACTCCAATAGCATTCACCTCTCAGCCCCCACACCTTTCAACACACTAAAACTATATAAGGTATTAGGTAACAGGTTAACCACATTGGTCAGGAGAGCGGGTCTTGACGTATTTACATAGGGTAGAAATTGAGGAGGAGTAGGCCGTCAGGAGGGTTAGCTTTTGAAAGCAGAGCTCCCACCCGTTTTAATGCTAACACCGTAAAGCCAATTGTGAAGAATAGCGAGAGTATCATCCCAGATAAAGCCATTAATAATAGTAGGAGACCGCCACCGAACTTGTAGATGTCATACCCAAGAGAGCCCGTTAAACCCAGCACCACTAGCATACACACTACACCACATAGCAATAGTGTACCTAAGAGAGGTAGAGGCTGTGGAGAGCCTAGCATACTCAATAACACTAGGATCTGCAACAACAATAACGCTTCTATCACTAACACTTATAA
>OGCA01000046.1_pt1 | contig 13807 bp, 2 predicted proteins | sample 1570081 | NCBI WGS metagenome assembly OGCA01 (sample SAMN05518182, study PRJEB24516) | hot springs metagenome | isolation source: Conch Spring, Yellowstone National Park, Wyoming, USA | place: USA:Conch Spring, Yellowstone National Park, Wyoming, USA | collected 2011-10-11
CGCCCTTCCCTCCTCCACCACCTCCAAAGCCTTTCTGTACACCTCCTCGCCCTCCTCCTCGGCCCTCCGGAGTATGTACTCTACAAACTTAGCCGCAAGTCTCTGCCTCTCCCCCTCGCCGTGTAGGGAAAGCCACGCGGCGCGCTCAAGACCCTCCCTACGGATATACACGTAGCCATGGCTGTCCCCCTCCGGCATCTTCACCGAGAAGTGCCTGTCCTCCACGAGACCCACCTCCCTAAGCCACCGCGCCACCTGCTCTATGCTGTCGGGGCTGGTGGACTGATATCTGACCTCAAATGCGCCTTTATACAGCCCCACGTAGTACTTCGGCCAGCCCTCCATCAGCACGCGACCTTCCTCCAGCTTCTTCAGCCAGTCCCCAGCCTTGCCGGCGTCCACCCAGCCTCTTGCGGCAGCCTCCCTAACGATATCGGCGAGGGCGTCTCTAAGCTCTTCGCGCCCAGCCGCAAGCATGTCGGTGGAGACTCTGATGTACCAGACGTCTTTGCCCTCCACCTTCTTCACCTCTGCGCTGACGCCTGCGAGCCTCAGAAGGCGGGCCGCAAGCTCGGCGCGGCCCCGGTCTGTCGAGCGGAATTGGAGCTCGACCGCGTTCTGCAGATAGACGTTGTACTTGATCTCGACGTCTCCCTCCGAAATGGTCAAATCGGCGGCGATGAGGCCGCCCTCGGTCCTCCTCCTCAGCCTCTCCCAGCGGATGTCAAGCCCCTTGGCCCCGAGCTTCACGGCTTCAGCCAGCTTGTAGTTGATAACTCTTTCATCCCCCTCAAGCAGAGGAGGCCCGTAGAGGAAGTATAGGCGCGCCAGCCTGACCGCGCCGCTACTGGACACAACGACTTGGAACACGCTCCCGACTCTCCTCACTTCCGCCTTAATGCCGTGAGCCGCTAGGGCAGTCGCCCAGAGCAAGGCGATGTCGCGCTCGCCGCTGGCCAAGCCGACCACCCCCATAGCCGCTGACACGTGTCCGTCGCCGTTTATCGCGCCGGAGACCACTGCGGCGAAGTACTTCAACGTTGTCTCGTTCATGCCCAACCTCTCCGCTTGAATAAGCAGAAGAGCAGGCGCCACGACCTCTCTAGCCACCTTGTCGTCGTTCAGCTTATTCCTCAGCGCCTCCAGCTCGCTCCTGACCTCCTCGCCCAGCCGTCTCGCGGCGGCATTCACCACGACGTCCCAGTTCTCCACAACCCACCGCTTGAGGCCGTCCCAGCTCTCCGCCTTAATGCCTAGCATCTTGAGCCATCCGTCCTCCGCGCTTTTTCTGATTGCCTCGTCAAGCTTCTCGAGAGAGGTGCGGGCATAGAACTGCGGCTTCGGCCCCTCAAGAGTCAAACCCACGCCAAGCACTGTGAGGTAGGACCAGTCGAAGAGAGCATGAGTCTCAGCCAACTGCCACAGGTGGGAGGTAGACATCTGCAACAGCCCTCCACTTATCGCCACGTCGGAGTCAACCCAGCCCAGCATGTACAGCAGAGGATCCTCGATAGGCCAACGTCCCCTAAGCTCCTCCGTAGCCTTCTCCGCCGTATTAAGCTCTTGCCTAAACAACTCCCGCCGCTCCGCGTCCAACTCCATGGTGTAGATTACGCCTGCCCCCTCGCCCACCCTTGAAATCCCCAGCTTTACGCCCTCAAGCTCGACAAGCTTGTCGCCCTCTTCAAGCCTGAATAGCCTAAACACGTAAGACGACTTAGTCTCCTTCTCCAGCTCCAGCGCCAGCTTGCCGCCTTTTGTGAGCTCCTCGACGAGGCCGCGGTAGCGGTCGGCGCCGGGCTTTAGGAAGGGACGGCGGAGTGCCTCCGCCACCATCTCCTCCACCGCCGCCGGTCTCCCCAGCTCCGCCTTCTCAGCTTCTTTGTACGCCGTCCACGGCGCATAGTAGAGGAGCCGGGCAGACCCGCCCACCTCAAGCCAATGCCAAGCCGCCGTACCGAAGGCGCCTCTCCTGCCCAACGCATACTCCCTATAGGCGATAAGAGCGGCGTAAGCCTTAACGCCGAAATTCACATCACCGAACTCGGAGAGCTCCGGCGCCTTCGCCTCAGCCAGCCTTCTGGCCACCTCTTCCTTCACGTCTAGGAGGTCCCTCAGACCGTGCCTGACTGCGTATTCGTTAAGTCTCTTCCTGAGAATCTTCAAGGCGTTTTCGAAGGCCTTGCCCTCCTCCCCGGCAAGCTGTGTTAGACGGCCGAGGTCGGCCACGTACATAACTCTCTTAAACGGCTTCTCGCCCACCTCCACATTCTGCACCGTCTCTACGTATTTTCTCAACGCAGTTCTGTAGACGCCGAAGGCCTCCTCCAGCGCGAGTGTCGCGTAGAATAGGGCGCGTTTGTAGTTCTCGTCTTTACGGTACTTGGAATACAGCCCGGCGCTCCATCTACGCATAAGCCTCTCCTTCTCAGACTTTTTCGGCATAATCAAAACCCTTAGCGACTCCCAAGGCTCAGCCAGCTTCACATTCCCGGCGTTGGCCGCCTTCGCCACTTCTCTAAACTTCTCGTATGGGTCGGGGGCCTCCCTCAAGATCTTAAACGCCTCCTCCCGCGAATACTCCTTAACGCCACCAGGTATAAACGGCGTCAGAGACGCCGCATAAGCCAACTTCTCCATCTCCACAAGCCCCCACAGATTCAACGCAACGGCCAGCGTAATTATCCCAGCCGCCACAGCCGCCATCAAGAAGAGGTATGCCCTGTGCTCATCCACCCAAGCCAGCACCCTCGTGACGGCTTCAACGAAAAGCTTAACGAGGCGCTGGACAGTCATCTTGACATGTTCGAATACTTCTCTAGCCGCCTCGTAAAGCGCCTTGGCGGCCTTCTGCACATACTCAACAGCCTCTCTGAAGCGGCCCACCTCCACAAGCGCCACAGCCGAGGCGACGGAGGAAACCACGGCCTCCGAATAGAGGCCGCTGTACACCGAATACAGCGCTGTGGCGGAAAGCCCGGCAAAGGCAGTTGCCCTCAGCGCCTTCTCCACAGTCGACACCCCCTCCAGAGCCTGTCTCCTGTAGCGCTCGCCGGCCCTGGCCAAGATGTCGATTACCTCAAGCACAAACTGCTTGACGCGATATTCAGCGTCGGGGATGCCGGCCTCCTCCGCCTTTCTAACAGCTTCTCTGACAGTGCGCTCGATCCTTGCAAACAGCACCTCCCCGTCTCTGGTCTGGTAGCCCTCGAAGAAGTAAAACAACGCCTCGTGCACATGCCTAGCGGCGTCTGGCGACGCCATAAGCCGGCCGAAGGAGCTCAGCACATGCTCCGCAACTTCGGCCAGCAAATGCGCAAACTCCGGCTCTTTCACGGCAACCTTCTCCAGCCGGGCCTTCACCTTCGCCGTCACTAGGCTCTTCGCCTTAAACGCCGCCTCTATGTCGAGAACAACGCCGAAGCGCTCCAGCAGATAATCCACAGACTCTACCCTCATCACGTCGACAACAGGCGCCCTAGGCCTCTCCTCACGTCTTAAACCACGTACAACTTCGGACTCAACCTCCAGCCCGGCGGCCTCGGGCTTCGGGACTTCTGACATAACGACCTCAGGTCTAGCCGTGGGCTTCTCGACCTCCCGTCTTAAACCACGTTCCTCAAGAGGTCTCTGAACCTCCACAGCCGGCTTGGTCTCGGGTTTAGCCGCCTCCTGTCTCTGGGCCTCCGGCTTCGGCGGAGGCGGCGGCGGGAAGAGCTCTTCGTACTTAAAGCCGGCGCCTACAAAGGCGTTGAAAAGCTCCACCGCCTTTCTCGCCACCGCCGCCTTCTTCGGCGTGTAGGGTTCTGCCATACGCTCAAACCACATGTTGATAGCTGTGACCCACGCGGCTCTGAACTCAACCTCGCCCTCGGCGTCGCCCACCAGCCTCAGCCAGAAGAGGTTGACAAGATCCGCCGGGAGCCACCTCCCCAAGGCTAGAAGCTCGCCGAACTCCTCCTTGGTCTTGAACTCCCTCCCAGCGCCGCTCCTCAAGTAAGCCTCAAACTCGTCGGCCAGCCTTAACGCCAGCCACGTCAGATACAGCTCGTCGTGGCGCTCCCAAACCCTAGACTCCGGCTCGCCATACCTCTGCCTGAGGTACTCAAGCGCGGCTTCGGCGCGCTCCTGGTCGAACTCATACACGATCTGCCACAACGTCCTGTTAAGCCGGGCCTCGTAAAGCTCATGCACCACCTTCCTAGCCTCGTCGAAATTCCTCCCGCGCAGAGCCTCGCCAAATTTAGACAAAGGCTCCTCAATAGAGAGCTTGTCGATAGAGAAGGCCACAATCTGGCCGCCCTCCTTAACCAGCTGTCTGTCTTTCAACACAAACCAGAGAAAGGCCTCAGGCACCGGCCACTCCACCACGCGGACATGGGCAACCCCCTCGCGCGCCTCGTCCACGTACTGAGCCACAGCCCGCTCCACCGCCGACAAGTCAAAGCCAAAAGGCGCGACCACATAGCCGGTGCGCCACTCCTTAGGCACCCCCTCCTCAAACGAAACCAGCCTCTTAATCTGCCGCACCTCCCACCCAGCCTCGCCAGCCCTTCTGGCGAGCCCCTCGTCCTCGGTCCAATACGCCACATACGGCTCAAGCCTCCCCCGCCAGCCGCCTTTCGCATACGCCTCCACCACCTCCTCAGGCATCGTCGAGAGGCCCAGCAGAAGCGCCCTCTCAGCCGCCTCCCTCCCAACCCTAAGACCTGTGTCTCTGGCAAAGTGCCTCATCCCCTCGTGCATCTCTCCCACCGCATCCTCCAGTATGTCTGAATACACAAAGCGCTCCGCCGCCCTAGCGCCGTATGCCGCCAGAAGACCGTCTGCGGCCTTCTCAAGCTCCTCCGTAGAGGCCTCGCCTCTCTGCACCCTCCTAGCCGCCTCTACAACCTGCTTGACGTAATCCCTCAGCTCGCCCCATTCGCCGTTGGCGGTGAAGACCCGCTCAAGCGCCTTCTCATACGCCTGGAGATCCATCTCCACGCCCTTCTTCACGCCGATGCCGGCGCCCTTCATGACGCCCCGCACCAGCTCGTAGACGGCCTCCTCCTCCCTCTTCGCGATAAGCTCCCTCACCGCCTGAGGCAGAGAGTCCCAACGCTCCTCCACCGGCCTAGCCCAAAACCGCGCGTATTCGTTCAACGCCCTCTTCGCCGTTTCGTAAGCAACAAGGGTCATCCACCTCCCTATCGAGTCGGAGCTGCCCTCCCTCGCCGCCTCGCCCAGCACCAGCGCCGCCTCCGGTGAGAACTTCGCAACGGCCTCCACGGCAGATATGTATTCTCTCCTAGCGTTTACATACTCCTCATACGCCGGCCTCAGCCTCTCCTCCACAGCCTTCAGCACTGTCTTCACGTCTCCGCCCTCCGCCTCTATGCCGAGGGCTTTGAGGGCGGCTTTCAGCTCCTCCAGCGCCTTGAGGGCTTGCTCCTTGTCTCTGGCCTTCAGCGCCTTCTGCAACTCCTGATACGCCCTCCTCGTCTCCTTAGAGACGTGACGCGTGTCGCCTTTAACCAACGCCAGGTAGACAGCTACCCTTTCCGCCGCCTCTTTCAGCTTTCCGTAGTAGGCCGTCAAGACGTCTCTGACAACTTTCGGCACCGCCCCCTCCAGCCGACTCCTCGGAGGCGGCAGATGCGGCCTTGTCTCCTCCGCGAAGAAGCGGCCCGCCTTCTCCAGATCATACACCGGCGGGATGGGCTCGGCCTTCGCCCTCAATATCTTCTCAAACTTTGCGTATATCCTCTCGGCGTCTGCGATCCTAACTGCAATCTCGCCCAGCTCCTTAGGAAGCTTTAGCTCGTCGACCCAGCTAATCACGCGCCTAACGTCTACGGCGCGTATCATCCTCTCAGCCACCGCCTCGGGATCGCTTGAGAAGGCACGCGCCGTCAAGCCGAAGTACTTCATACCAACTTCGCGGACGTCGCCGCGCTCCTTCACGAAGTCCCTCACTTCGGCCAAATACGCCTTGTACCTGGCGCGGGCGTCGGCCAAATACCGCTCTGCCTTTCTCTGGGCCGCCTCCAGCATTTCCCTAGCCTTCGCCTCCAGCGCCAGCTTCCTATCCACGTCTCTCTCCCTCTCCGCCTCCCGCAGAAGCGCCTCAGCCCTCCTCTGCACGTCCTTGAGATACGCCTTCACGAGGCGGATTTCTTCATACGCCGCCTTGGCCCTCAACACGGAGGCCAGAAGCTTGAGCTCATGCGCCTCAGCCTCAAGACGCTTGGCGACTTCCTCAGATGAGGCCTTGGTCTGCGCGGCCTTGGCCGTTATGAGCGAAGCCGCCTTGTCGAAAAGCTGTATCTTGGCGCCTCTAATAGTCATCTCCGACAGCTCTCTAAACGACCTCCCTTCGCCCTTGTAGTGCGCCTTGAGGCCGCGCATGACGGCCTCATTACTGAAGTCGCCCAGCCATTTCATCATCTTGCCGGCGTAGCTGAAGCCGCTGGTCAAGCCAAGAGGCGCCCCGGTCTTCACGGCGCTCGTCTTGGCGTGCTCGAAAGCCGTGGCCAGATAAGAGCCGTAGTCTGTGAAGAACCCGTACCACCTGGCGTATACGGGCTGGAGGACGTCGGGACCCAGCCTGTCTACAACGTAGCTGTACATCGGCGACCTGATTAGAGCCCTAACCCACTCCTGGTCGATCAAGTGCTTAACCTCGTCGTAGAGCGGGTTGTGGAAAATTTCACGGCCCTCCCTAAGCTGGTATAACGAAACCTCAGACAAAGCTCTAAACAGCTTGTCCGCCTCCTCAAGACCCAGCACCCTAGCCGCGCCCCAGGCGTGGCCGAATTCGGCGTCTGCCCTAGGCCTTTTGACGTACTCCACAAGCTCAAGGGCGCCGTATATTCTAGCCAATTCGCGCTCCAGCTCGCCGAGGGCCTTGGACACATTTCTCTCTGTCGGCCTCTCAAGGGCCTTGACAACCCTCTCGAGTCCGAGTTGTTCTGCCAGAGCCCTGGCCTCCCTAATCCTTTCCTCCAGCGGCTCAAGCTTCGCCTTCTTCTCCTCAATAATCTTTAGAATCTTGTCGAGCTCTTTTGAAGCCTTCTCAAAGTCGCCGCTCTTAAGAGCCTTAAACGCCTCGTCGAAAACGGCCTTTACGTCGCCAGGCGCCTTCCTAAGCGCCTTCTCAAGCTCCCTCACCTTTTTGTCGATGTGTGCAACATCCGCAGGCGCAGAGGCCGGGCTGACCTCCTTCACCAACTCCTCAACCTGCCTTAGATACACAAGCTCTCTGTACATGTTAAGCGCCTCCGTGGCGAAGAGGCTGTGTAGAAGCTCCAGCCTGCCCAACACGCCTCCCGCGTGTTCAAGCGATAAGAGAGGCTTCAGCCTCTCCGCTACCCACCACCCGCCGACGTATATCTCCTCCGCAATCCTCTGAGCCGCACTCCTCACGCGGCTTGCAACATCACTCATCCCCTGTCGCTCAAACCGCCTAACCGCCTCCTCAGCCCTCGCCTTAAACACCTCGACAAAGCGAGTCGCATCCCTCGACTCGCCCACCGCCCTCAACGCCTCTTCGAAGGCCCTTCCCACTGCGGGCAGTACAACTGCGACGTCCTCCACAGCCCTCCAGCCCACGGCCTCGGAGATCTTGGCCATTTCGGCCGCGGCGCGCCTAATCCTCTCCACCGCCTCCACGTCTTGACGTCTCATATACTCCTCCACCAGCCTCTCCACATGCTCTGCGAATAGTTCGCGGAACACACGTTCCCTCCTCTCCGGTGCCTTCAACGCCTCTGCGAGGGCCTCCTCGAAGGCTTTAACCACCTCCCTCACCTCCTCAACCTCCCGCCTAACGACCTTATGGCCCTCCAGAAGGTCTTTAACGAAGAAGAATTCTTCTTGAAATCTCCTATAGATTTCTGCAGTCTCCTGCAGAACCTCCCGCCTCAGCCTCTCGGCGTTGGCCGTAAGCCTCTCCACGGCGAGAGGCGTCAGCCTCAGCTCCTCCGCCCTCTCCAACATGCGCATGATGCGGCGGTACTCCACAGCCTTCCTAAGCGTCTCCAACGCCTTCTCCTCAGCCCTAAACCCGGCCAGGTATTTAGCGTACTCAGCTGTGAGGACAACGTCAGACTTGATCCTAACGGCCTCACGTACGTCCAGCGCCCGCTCATGGATGTATGAGAAGCGGTATGTGACCGCCTCCCAAGGCCTCTCCTCGTAGACGTCTACTACCGTAGTATGGCCGCCCACAATAGCCCACCTCTTGCCATGGGCGTCTCTAGGCTTCCAGGCCTTGAGGAGCGCCTCGCCCTCCTCTGCGCTCCTCGCACCGAGGACGATGCCCCGGGCGGCGCCCGCCAGCTTAAGCGTCGGCAACTGCTCCTCAATCTTCCACTTCACCACCTCAGCCGCAATCTGCCTCGTGTCGTATCTCGTCGGCGCCACTGCGTAGTGCGTCTCCAAGAACTTCTCCGCACTCCTCAACGCCTTTACGGCGGTGTCGAAGTCCATAAGCGCCAAATGCCTAACCACGTTCTGCACCGATGCGTCCCGCGGGATCTGCGGCGCCTTCCCCTCAGCGGCGCGTTGAAGCGCCTCGTTAAGCGCCGCGACGATGCGGGCCCTAGGCGCCTTGTCAATCACGGCGAAGTGCCTAATCGCCTCGTTGAGGCGTTCTGTGACGCTCTTCGCCGCCTCCTCCAGCTTCGCCCCCTCCCCCTCGTCCAGCTTAGAGAGATCCTCTGTGAAGTACCTCCTCAGCGCCTCGTACCGCCTTTGGAACTCTGTTATAAACTGGCGGAAGTCGGCTAACCCCTTCTCCGCCTCGTGCGCCATCTTCTGCCTAGCCTTTTCAAACTCCTCTCTTGCCTGCTCCACATATAGCGAAAGTGGGTGGAGCCAGCTCCAGCTCCGCCTCATCTCCCTCATGTAGCCTTGTACCGCGGCGCGGAGGTTTAGGTACAACGCGGCGTCTTCCGGCTTAATTTTGCCCTCAGCCGCAAGCCTAGCCACCACGTGTGGGTCGAGGTTGAGCAGTACCCGCCACATATACGGCATTCTGTCCAACCTCCACCAGAAGAGGTGGTAGGCGAGGGAGCCTCGGCTCGCCTCTACCCTCTCCTGCACCCAAGCGTCGAACCTCGGCGAAAGCTCCCTAAGAACTTCGATAATGTTATCCGCCTTGAGGGCGTTCCAGATGCGCCTAGCCGCCTCTATGCGAGCCCGTCTCTCCTCCTCAGCCCTGCGCTGGAGGTTCTTCAACCACTCCACGTCAGCCCTCTCCTCCGCCGCCCGCAGAACGCGCTCCAGAGCCTCTCTCCTCCACTTCACTTTAATCTCTTCGCGTATCTGCTCCGCCGGGTCTTTGATCGCAATTTCTCTCCTCCAGAGGACGTACCGCCTGTAGTACTCCTTTAGGTCTGGACTCCGGAGGTATCTAAGGCCGGGTATCCGCGTCGCTAAGAAGGAGTGGACACGCGCCGCCGTGCGGACTGTCGACCTCATCACCGGCCGCTTCACCGCCAGCCAAACCCTCAGCAGAAGCCGACCCCTAACGGCGACGCGGAACGGAAGCCAATACGTCCAGTCTTGTATCACGCCTATGACGAAGCCGAAGATGGCACGCATAGGCGTGGGGAAGTCGAAAAGGGCGCCCAAGATCTCGAAAACGGCGACTATAGATAAGATGGTGACGAACAGAACGGTGAAGAGCCAAGCCAAAACGTTGCTCTGCGTCATCTGGATGTCTTCAAGATGCTGTATGTTCCAAAGCGGGATCCCGCTGGCGTTGTCAGTCGGAGGCATCTTCATGTTAACGTCGTAATACGGCGTATACGGCAGTGTCCTGTTGTTCCAGGGTATGCGCCACTGCTTCACGAAGCCGCTTAAATTAGCCGGCGGTGGGGGCGGGGGCGTTCCGAAGACGTATTTGAACATGTCGGCTTTGGCCTCAGCCACGTGCCTTGCCACTCTGCTGTCCCCCATGGGATACGCCGCAACCCACCACTCCCTCCCGGGGTAGAGGCGGAGCTCTGCGGTGAGGTTTACGGCGCTTCTCCAGTCGTACATGACGCATGTAATAAGGACGTTCCGCCCACTGTAGCTGTCCGGCGACGTGTAGAAGAGCGGCACGGCGCTGGGCGTCTGATTTATTAACGCCAAGTACTCCCTGACAGATGCGGCGGCCGCCTTGGCTAGGGAGGAGTTGCTAGCCTCAGCCGCCGCCAGATAAGGCCCAACCCGGGCGAAGTATGCCAAAGAAACGTTTCTAATGACGACGAGGGTTAGGTAGTTGTCTCTCAACAGCTTCGTCAAGTTCCGCTCAGCATCCACCACAGGCCTCCACCTCGGCTCTGCCGTCGGGATGAGAGCGGGCTGGCAGTAGTACTGATGCTCCACGCCCTCTAGGTAGTGGATAACCCTCACCCCGTCTGTGTCTGTGTAGTTGGCTAGTGTGTCTGGCAGGCTTTCTCCGTGCCGCGTATACGCGACGCCTACGCTGTCCATCCACGTGAAGGAGTACAGCACCCGCGGCGGCCCCGGCACCGTCTTGAAGAAGGACAGCACCATGTACGTCTTGTTGCTGTGTGTGTAGCAGTATGCGCCGCTTGGCGGCCAGCTGTCCCCCACCCACGGCCCGTATTCAAGCCGGATCTGAACGTCCCACTCTCTAGTGACGACGGGTATTCCGCCGGTGTAGTTCCGCTCCTCCTCAGGCACCCAGGGCCGGGCGTAGATCGTGGCGTTGTATTGATATTGGCCGGAGCCCAGCCTCTTAACTGGCGTAGCGTTCTGCAAGACGTCTCTTGACGAAGAACACCACTGCACGCACGTGTCGTTGACGTAGTCGCAACACCATGTGCACCTCTCTACCCAGCGGTGGAGGCTGATAGACCTGTCGAAGACGGGCTGGGAGGAGTTCTGCACTGTGAAGTTAAACACAGAGCGGACCCGGTCAGTAACTGGGTTCACAACCTGCTTCCCGCCCGTCCAGAGGGAGAAGTTGTATATGCCCCTCCTAACCGTGGTGTCTAACGCGGCACAGCTGGACTTGTTGCCCAAGGCGTCGAAGCAGGTCTCGCTGTCTGGCCCAGCCAGCCAGCCCCACACTCCGTTATGCGCAGACACAATCCCGTTGTCCACCACGCCGTGTCTATCCTTGGCGGTGTAGTTTATGACCGCCGTCAAAAACCTCCAGTGCTGGGGGACGTCCACCCGGAGGTGGTAGCTTCTGTAGCCCAGCCATTCGTGGAATTGACAAATGGCGTTGGAGAGATTTGCCACCCGCTCCCTGAGCCTTTTCGCCTCCTCCGGCGGCGCGAGGTAGTCTATAAATTCGCGGAAGTCTCCGTGTTGGACGCATCCGCCTTCCTCCGGCTTGGGTGCTGGGATGTCTAGCCAGGTGTTGATGGCGGTGGCGTTTGTCCACGTCTTGTTGCCGTGTGCTATGGGCGTGATAGATCCGGCGGTGGCGGTTATCCAGTCTGTGCCGTTGAAGGCCGCCTTTTCGAAGACCTTGTACTTCTTGGCCACCTCCAGGGCTGAGGCAACGACGTCTTTCGAGACGGTTAAGTTGTAGGGCCCCAGCGTCTGGTTTATCTTGGCAGAGATCTCGGCGGGGCTCTTCAGCACAAAGGTGTTGTTGTACTGCGTAAGGAAGAGGGTGTGGGGAGCGCCTTCAACAACCACCAGAGGCACCGGGGCTATGCCGGTGGCGTTTGCCGCCGTGGCGTTGAGCCACTTCGCAGTCTCCACGCCCCACACAGCGAATTCCTTCCCCAGAGGCGCCAGGTAGTAGCCTATGTACGACGGAACGATCATTATGAGGGCGAAGAACAACAAGGCGCCTCCCAGCGCCCTGGTGGGGCCGAAGATGACGGCGAGGAGCGAAAACGCTAGCAGAGTTGCAGCCATCTTCACCGCCAGCCCGGCCATGAACTCTAGGAAGTGGAATATCATGACGAAGGCTGTGGCGGCGTTGTACGTCGTCAGCGAGATCTGCAGAACCGGATCCCCAACCTTGGAGAAATACATGGCGTATTTAGAGAGCTGGACGATGACCCCGGGGGCGCCCGCCACCGTTGAGATTATGTGGAGCAGAGTCTCTGTATACGCCACGGCGAAGACCGCCCCCGCAGAAACCCGCTGAGCCGTCAGAAGCGTCTCGTAAGTCTCGTGTATTGCTTTGTAGTTCCTCTCCAGCGCCTCCTGCAACGAGCCAGCCGGGTATGGGTATGGGAAGAACTCGCCCTGCCTCACCTCGAAGAGAGGCGGGAGCTCTTCCCCCTGGGGGGTGAAGAAGGCTATGGTCAACATAGTCACTGTAGGCACTAGAAACAGCGCCACGGCGCCTATGAGCGGTGGTAGCGTCCACTTGGGGTCTCCCCTCAAAAGCATCACGAAGGCGGCTATGCCCACCAACGCGATTATGCCTAAGTCGTACATCTCAATCGGCGAGAGGCGTGGTAGCCGCCAAGGCTGTTGCGTCTCCAACCCAGGCGTGGGGATTGCAGTGAATAAGCACAAAGGGGTCTATGAGCAGCCTACAAGCCATAGCCCCGCGTGTCTTGACAACGCCGGACGGCGACTCGGCTGGCTCCGCCGCCTCAAGCGCCGAAGCGCACAACATACACAACGCATAGATACTCTCTAAAAAATACACTAGTTATACCAAACACAGACAAGACACACCTCCCCAAAACTTCCTCAAAACACAATATAGAAATGTATCACGTGAGACTTGATAGTTTTTATGAAGTGTCTCTCCCAACAGCCGCGTAGATGTAGAAGCTTATCAACGTCCGCGGCTGGCCGCATATGCGGCATGCCGACCTGCGCTAGACGTCTCGGCGGGTTTTGCGTAATGCTGAGGACATCCACATGAGAGGCCAAGGAGAACCCCGTACAATCACCACATAATCTTCAAGGTCTCGGGTGATCCTGGGACGCGGCGTCTCTTAGACAGATTAGAGAATCCAGCGCACCGCCGCCAAAACCTCGGCGAGGAGGAAACCCTCTTAGACGTGAAAGACGAGAGGGAGGCGGCGGGGCTTGTGGACCGCGCCTTAGCTGAGCTCTTCGTAGAGGAGACGTATCCAGGCGCCAAGGTTCTAGACGTAGAGACCAAGACGGAGGACAAACGGCTTGTGGAGGTGGTGACTAAGGTCAATGCCGGGGGCCGGGTCTTTACGCTTCGGCTTCTAGGAGGTCTACCCGGCGATTCCGCGGTTTTTCCCCTTCTTCGGCGAGCGGGTGTCTATGCTGTTCCGCAAGTTGTTGGAAAAGTTGGCGGGGAAAGACCTGCGGGATATAGACGCAGTAATGAAGATGGTGGAGTCCGAGGCGGCTGAGGAGTATAACAACAGCGTGTGGAAGACAGGCTTCACAAAAGTCAGGTGGATAACTTCGTGAGGGGGATGAACATGATCTACGAGACCGGCCTCTTCGACGTCTCCTATGCCGTTGCCGAGGGCAACAGCCAGAGGGTCTTCGCCGCGTTCGGCGAGCCTGACTACATGGAGCTGGAAGGTCTCGTGGTTGTCGACCTCCGCGAGTTTAGGGAGGCGCCGTCGGTGGCGTCTGCGGTGGTGTACAGAGTGCTGTCTAGGCTGTTTCAGACGCGAGACGAGGAGCTGGCGAGAGGTGCCTCGCCTTCGCCCACGTTTATCTTTATCGACGAGGCCCACTACTACTTCCCGCAGGGGGGCGCCCGTGAGGACTTCAATAAGGAGGTGGTGGAGGCTGTGATAAACAAACTCACCAGGCTGGGTAGGGTGAGGAAGATGGGCGTGGTCTTCGCCACCCACAGCCCCGCCGACCTCAACGACTTGGTAATCCAGCTCACCAA
>OGCA01000048.1_pt1 | contig 13679 bp, 14 predicted proteins | sample 1570081 | NCBI WGS metagenome assembly OGCA01 (sample SAMN05518182, study PRJEB24516) | hot springs metagenome | isolation source: Conch Spring, Yellowstone National Park, Wyoming, USA | place: USA:Conch Spring, Yellowstone National Park, Wyoming, USA | collected 2011-10-11
AACTCTATGACCCCTCCCCGCCCTTGAAGGGCGGGGTTTCGAACCTCTGGGTCTAGGGTGTTACCCCTCCGGACGGGGGTTATGGTTTTAAACATCTCATCCGGGCTTGGGGTACGTTGTGCTTCGTGTGCTCGAAGGCGGGGTTCAAACCCCGCAACCCCCAAGCCCTCGACTCCAGCCAGAACCTCATCACCACACTAGCAGTATGCTCCCCCGGGGGGTTTAAAAGCCTTAACGCTCAAAAGCTGTGTGTGAAACTCTACCCCGCCTTGAAAGGCGAGGCTTGCTAAGCTTAAGTATCACGGCGGTAGTTCAACTTATTTAGGTTTAGATCTAATTATAGTATCTTGGATGATGTGTGGTGACGGCGCCGAGCTAACGCTATGAGGTTGGACTTAGAACTGATGCTCGAAGACCCCTTACGCTCATTTATACCAATGGGGTAGCTAAAACCGTGTTGTGCCCCGCCTAACCGGCCCTCCTTCACCCTCATACCCTTTGTAGGGTCGTCTGGGGTGTGAGACTGGCGGGGCCGTATTATACTCTACTACTCTAACCCTTTTAAACACCCCATGCCTAGGTATAGTGGGGTTCCCTTTGGGTGGCGATGTGGTAGTGGTGGATTACGAGGGCTCGATAGTTTACGCTAGGGTTAATAAGGATGGGTTATACATATGTCCTGTGTGCGAGGTTGCCCTCTTTCAAAGCCCTAGGGATTTAATGCTTCATATAATGGCTCATGCTAAGGGTTATACGGAGAAGCTGGCTAAGATTAAGGAGGTTGAGTGAGGGGCTCCAAGCCTCTCGTTTTCCAGTAGTTTGTAGTTTAAACTCTATGCGGGTAAGCCTAGTGGGGGGTTAGCGTGTCTTCTTTCCCCACACCCTGTGGTAATGTGGGCCCTGTTTGGGCCTCCCTGGTGGGGGGGATTTTGGGCTCTACTAGGGTTCTCGAGTTCTACGGTGTTCCTGCTTTTTTGAACCAAGTTGGTGTCTTTGACATCCTAGTTGATGGTGTTGAAGGCTTTTCCTGGAGTTATGGTGGCATCTACGAGGTTAACGTTAACGGCGGCGGGCTTGTTAGCGAGGTTCCTCTAGAACCTTCAAGGGATGTTCCTATTAGCGTTAGTGTACTCAATGTTAGAGATCTTGTGTCAGGCTTAGTCGAGTTCACAGGCTCCAGTGGGCAACCCGGCCTCTTCAACCCACTAGGCTGGAGACCCCTGGCTCCGCTCATCCTGGAGGGTGATACAGGTTTAGCTGGTTGCGTTAGGCTAGGTGATGTAGCAGCCTCACCTGCCGGGCTAGAGCCTCTTCATGGTAAGCATGTGGTCTCGTGTAGTAGGCCTCCTCCAGCACCTTACCGACTTGAGGTTAAGCTGGGGGTCTTCAAATTCCACGTTGAGGCTGACGTGGTGAAGCTTGGCTCGGTAACGTTGGCTAGGGGTGGGGGCTTCACCCTAGCCTGGATTCCTGGAGCTGTGACCATGAGGTCTGACGGGTGCATGGAGATTACCTTAGAGCACCCCTATAGGGATTATAGTGTTAGCTTGATGCACGTACTCTCCTTCTATAGATTCAAGGGCAGTGGTCTATTTCGAGGTGTATCAGCTGTAGTTGAGGGGCCCAGGGGGTCTCTTGCCATATCCTCGCCTGAAGTGTTTGAAATCACAGCCCAGAGGGGCTCTCTGGTGTTAAGGTTTAAAGGGGAGCTCTCCCTAACCCTCGGGGGCTACGTGGAGGCCTCCAGGCTCCTACTCGAAAGGTCTATTAGATGGGATTTAAGTGATGTGCCTTCAAACCCCCTAGGCCATGTTAGAAGCTATAGGGTGCAACCTGTGCTGGTGGGCTTTAAGGATGGCGTAGCTAGGTTTGATGTATCAAACCCGACTATGGCTGATGGGGTTTTCGAGGTTAAAACGTACTACCCCCTCATGGAAGCTAGGTTCTCGACGATGGATGGCTGGGTTGAGGCGAGGGCTCTAAGAGATTCCATAACGATCCCCGCTCCTAGAGGTTACTGTGGTTCAGTTGAGGTTAAGATTGGCAGGATGCCTTATAGGCTTTAAACACCTAGGATTAGAGGTATGTTTCTCTCGAAAGGCTTCTCTACGATCCCCTTCTCTGTGATGAAGGCTGTTATGAGCTCTGGTGGGGTTACATCGAATGAGGGGTTGTAGACTTCTACATCCTCCAATGTTATGTAGGTCTGCCCCATGACCGTTCTAACCTCGTCCGGGCTTCTCTCCTCGATAACTATCTCCTCGGGATTCCACGTTCTCTGGAAGGTGCTCGTAGGGGCTACAACGTAGAAGGGCTTGCTCGCATGCCTAGCTGCTAGAGCCACCTGTAGTGTTCCGATCTTGTTAGCCGTATGCCCCGTCATCACTATCCTATCCGCCCCCACTAGGACTAGGTCGGCCATACCCCTAGCTAGTGTTATTGCTACAGCGCTGTCAACGATAAGCTTTACAGGTATACCCTCCCTCCTAAGCTCCCATACATTAAGCCTAGCCCCCTGGAGTACGGGCCTGGTCTCTGTTGTTATAACGCTAACCCTCTTACCCTCATACCAAGCGTATCTAACAACACCTAGAGCTGTACCGAAACCTGCTGTAGCCAGAGCCCCTGTATTACAGTGGGTTAACACTGTCTGACCATCCTCTATAAGCCTAGAACCGATCCTCCCCATCTCAATGTTAGCTTTAACATCCTCAACGTATATCCTTAAAGCCTCCTCTAAAACACCATTTATAACCCCGTCAACACCACCCCTGGAAGCCTCATCATAAGCTCTCCTCATAACCCTATCGAGGGCCCAGAATAGGTTGAAGGCTGTAGGCCTGGTGGAGGCTAGAAGCCTCCTAGCGTGCTCAAGATCGTTCAATAGAGCATCGACGTCAGATGATTTACTCTCTAAGGCGGCTAAGGCCAACCCAAACCCAGCACTAACACCTATAGCTGGGGCACCCCTAATCTCCATGCTTCTTATAGCTTCCGCAACCCTCCTATAATCCTTAGTCCTCCTATAAACCTCCTTGAATGGGATAAGCCTAGTGTCAAGCCATACAAACTCTAGACTTTCGAAATCAAAGTACAGGGGTTTGATCTTCAAAAACCTCTCTAGGCTCCTAAGCTCGGCTAGTAGGTCTTTCAAGCCCAACACCAGCTTAGAGCCTTTAACTAAAGGTTAATATAGGTAAAATCAACATAGATCCTGTATGTAGGGAGGTATAGGGGGCTCCTCTACGCTAACTCAGCCACTACACAACCGGCTATGCACCCTCTCGTTTTCAAGATGTGTAGCTTGAATTCTTCGAGCTCATGTTATGCTGTATGTTGCTCTAGCCTCATAGTATGTTATCACCCCATATTTATCAACCACTGCTACCACCGGCTCGTAGCCCGATGATATAGCGGATCTACTCCACTCTGCTAGATTCTCTAAAGTCATGGGGGTGCCCTCCTCTAAGACTAGGATTTCAGTTTTCCTCGATCCAAGGTTTAGTATCAACGTGTTAGGTCTTGATCCGAGCTTTGCCTTCCTACCCCTTCTCCTTAGATCATGGTATACGAGGAATAGCGAGAGCTTAACACCGAGCATGCTAGCATACCTGAGAGCCTCATCCCATCCAGTCCTCCCCTCAATAGCCGCCTTACCTGTCGCTAAAAGGTCTAAAGCCTCTAATATCTCAACATTACCCTTAAGATCAGCGAAACCCATTCTCAGTAGGTTAGCGCAAAACTCCTGGTCTAGGCACTTCTCTAGCTTAAATCCACTCCTATCTACCAACTTCAAGTATGCTTTAACACTGGCAGCCATTCTAGAGCTCCTAGTCTAACTAGTGATTCTCATTACCCTAATAAGCTATGGTTTTGCAATCTACGACCTCCCCTACCCTAACAAACTCCTCCCATCCCCGCCTTGGAAAATGGGGCTTCCAGTTTGTGAGGTTGGTTAACGCTACTTTACAAGATCATGTTTCGGCCTCCGGGTAACTCTTAGTTTAACCGTGGTTAGAGGGGGGCTAGAACCACCATGCCGTCCATGAGGTATCTGTAGAGTTTCCTAACGTTAGACCCCTTTATCTTCACGACCCTGGCTACCGTATCTTGGTTAACGCGATCATAGCCGTACAACCTAGCTACTAGGTATACAGCTGCAGCTGCTATAGTCTCCGGCCTCTTGCCATAGAGGTTCTTCCTATTCCTCTGAGTTGCTCTTATGAACTCCATTGCAGTCCTCCTAACCTCATCCCCAAGCTTCAGCTCCGATACTATCTTCGCAACGTATGTTTCAACCTTGCCTAGGAGCCTTTCCTGACCCCTCTCCCCGTATATTGTTTTAACGAATTCCGCTAAAACCCCCTTTTCGTGTAACTTGTTCTTAGCCTCCCATACGCACAGCTGATCTACATCGAGGCGCTCTAGGACCTCGTTTTGAGTTATATCAAGATTATACCTCTCGATAACCTTCAGGATTACAGCTGCAACCAGGCACCTCCTCTCCCTATCACCGTTAACCTTCTCTCTAGCTAGGTACCTTTGAAGTATGAACCCTACATCCTCTCTAGCGGATTTAGGTAGCTCGAGAGCGGAGGCAACCTCATTAGCGTACTGTAAAACCATAACCTTACATACATCCTTCTTAGTAACCCTCGTCACCTTAACCTTCCTGACGAGGTTTCCAGCCCTCTTGAGGGGGTTGGAGGGCCTCCTGGGCTCCAAGCTAACACCAATACCCATATCGTGCTGTGTATACGTTAGAGGACTTCCAATCCTAGGGATGCTCTTAGACTCCTCCTTAAAGTACCTCTCAGGCTCATCTGATATCACGCTCTCCTCTAGAATCTCACCTGTAGCACTACAAACCCTATATCCTTCAGGTGTAACAACCACCTCTCCCGGGCACTCCCGGGTTTGAGTAGCTTCAAGTGGCTCCTCATCCGAAGCGCCATCCCAGACCTCGGGCTCCATAGCTTAACCCCTCCTCGCAGCCCCCCGGTGGCCTCTTGGAGCTCTAAGCTCATACGAAACCTCCAGGCCTACAGGTATACCACTGAGTATACTTTTGTCGGATACCTTAACGACAGCATGGGGTCTCTCGACATTACCGATTATGTCAACTACAACACCCATCTCCCTGTAAACACCGCTATCATCGCGGAAGTAGACCTTAGAACCTAGAGGTACAGGCCTCTTCCCACTCATCGAGACAACAACCAAACCCATCGGGGTGATACTCCTAACTACGCCAAGATACCTTCTCTCAAAACCACGTCTACTCATGAGGGGCCACCGGGGAGCCACATATTGCTAGCCTAGGCCCTCCTTTAAAGGTAGAAGCCTCCGGTATAAAAAAACTTACGCTTAAAAGCTCTGGTGACCACCCGACCTATGCTAAGTAACCAGCTTAGGGGCGGATTTAATGGCGTGCTTGGCGGGCGTAGCGTAACCCTAACTCTATTCACTTTAACAAGTTTAAGGTGATTAAAACCATGGCTTGTGTTATGAGTGGGTATACAGGTGATATCAGCCATCCTCTCTGTAGTACTGATGCTGGGAGTGCTACCAGGGGGGATGTTACGGCTATTAGCCATGTCATAAGCGTTATTGTTGTAGGGTCTGATACGCCTAAGCTACTTGTCTTGATAGCGTTTTCGAGTAGGTTTAACCCGTATATGGCTATTGGTATTGATGTTGCTGAGAGGATTGCTAGTACTGTTGCTTGGAGTGATGCTGCCTTTACATGCCTTTGAGCCTCCTCTATTAACGTTATTATGTGGTTTAACGCCTCCCCTATGCCCATCGTCCCAGCTATCTTCGATGCCGATATTATTGCCCTCACTACCCCGCTAGCAGCTCTCTCAGCTTTAGCAAGCCTACCCTCCGGTATTATGCCTAGCCTTGACTCCTCAACAGCTAATCTTAGCTCTCTCATTGCCGTAGCATTAAGCCTTCTAAACCCTATGGCTATAGCCTCCACGACTATAGTCATCCCTGCTAGGTAAGCGAGGCCCGCCTCAAGGGATACCTTATAGTTTATGATGACGGCTACGAGGGGGACGGGTATTGTTAGGAGTAGCTCGAAGTGAGACAGCCTGTACTCCCCTATGGATGGCCTTGTAGCTAGCATGGCTATAGCTCCAGCTGGGGCTACTACGGCTGGGATCACGACTAGGAGTACTGGGTACCCTCCACCTAGGAGGATTAGGGGTGAGAGGGCTACAATGGATATGATAGCTGCCACTATACCCTCAGCTACAACCCTCCCGAACTCCACATGGGATCTCCATTGATCCCTTATAGACTCCATGGCGTGCTTGAAGAGCATCAATGTTAGTTGACCCCTTGAGACACCTAGTGATTGAGCATTAACGTAATCCCTTATAACCTCACTTAAACCCCTGGAGGGTGTTGTCTCAGCTAGCTTCTTCAAAGCTGTTAACGGGTCGTACCCCAGGTTTAGGAGGTATCTGAGCCTGGAAGCCTCGAATTTAAACCAGAAGAAGTAACTCTTATCACCCGGCATGGCCATTAGATCTGCTATGTTGATAGGGGTTCTAGTGTATGGGATTAAGTAGGCTAGCACTGCTGGGAGCTCCTTATCAATACCAGAGCCTAGAACAGCCCTCCATATGGTTGGTGTTAGATAGGCTATGAGTAGGGGGATTAGGGGGAGCAAGGCTATGATGGGGTTAAGGGATCCTAGTACGATCAAGGGGGGTGCTAGTAGGGCTAAGACAACAGATGCGACTATAGATGTTTTAAAAGCTAGCCTAAAGAGGCTACTAAGCTCGGGCCCGTATACCTCGGGATCCCATAGTTTGTACAAGTGTATGTCAATGTAGCCTCCAAGGTTTTCTACGACCTTCAAGTAACCCCTCATGGTTTAAAGACCTCCCCGTACTCCGCTATATAAAACCTGGTTATAGCTTTGTAGAAGTTATCCGGGTCGACGCCAGCCAGCCTCTCCAAGAGCTCGGCTCTCCTCTCAAGCTCTCTCTCCAGATCCCCGTGGGGAGCGCCTAGCTTAACCCATGCTTCCTCAAGCTTACTACTCACCCTAACAACCTCAGCTGGGCTATTGGGGCTGAAGGAGTCATCGTGGGGATTCAGCTTGAACACTGTGACTAGCTCCTCGTCCTGAACCTCGGTTATACTGAAGACCCTCCTCTTAACCTTGCCCCCGTACACCGGTATCCTTCTTAGGTGGACGATGGAAGCTATCAGTTTTAGGAAGAGCTGTGGTAGGCTTATGGGCTCCATCTGCAACCTCAGTATAGCTGCTTCAGGGCTATCAGCGTGGAAAGTTGTCATGGAGCCGTGGCCTAGTGCCGCTGCCTGGGCTAGTAGCCTAGCCTCCCTCCCTCTAACCTCACCTACTATTATGTACTCAGCCCTCCTCCTCAAGGCAAACTTCAGTAGATCCTCTAGCCCTATCTCCGTAAGGGCCTCACCTGGTACGGAGGCTCTAGTCACTAGTGAATCCCAGTGGGGGTTCTGTAGGCGGAGCTCAGGTGTATCCTCTATGGTTACAACCCTATTGTAGGGTGGTATGAGGCCTGCGAGCGCCTGAAGTAGCGTTGTCTTCCCAGCACCCATACTACCGACTATTATTATGAACATCTGGGCTTCAACTAGGATCCAGAGGTAGGCTGCCATTAGGGGTGAGAGGGTTCTAGAGGCTATCATATCAGCTAGTGTGACAGGCTTCTCAGGATACTTCCTTATAACGAAGCTACTACCAAACCTGGAAACCTCCCTCATGAAGGTTACAGCAACCCTGTAACCCTCACTGGTTAACCCCTCAGCGTACGGCACGAGGAGGCTGACAACCCTACCAGACTTCCTGGAAAGCTGTAGGACCAGGGAGTCTACGGTTGCTGGGTCAAGCTTTAGATCAACATCAACCCACCTAGCTGGGACAAGCCTGTGGATGACTGATACGTTGGAATCGTACCCCTCCAACGCTATCTCCTCAATGTTACCATCTATTATCAACGGGTACAAGGGGCCGTAGCCGCTCAGAGATCTCTCAACATGATATCTCTCAATCTCATTAGAGGGCCTAGCTATGCCCGCAACGAGATCCTTAAGCCTCTCAACAGGAGGTGGTGGAGGCTCAATGAACCTAAGCCTTGTCATGCCATTATCGTCTGTGTACAAGTAGTATTGAACGGGGCCAACCCTATAGTGAGCTGACACCCTCCAATCCTCGGGGGCACCTACAACCTCAAAATCAACCCTAGACTCGGTCCTAGAACTCCTACCAGGTAGCCCTTTAGCCATCCTCTCAATAACAGCTCTCAACATCCAGTATCACCATAGCTATAAAGCTGGGAGGAAAAAGAGGTGTGGGACTGACGTCATTTAACCTATGGTCACGGTCTCCACTAGACTCTGGCTCCTAGCCCTGTACTCTATTATTATCGCCTTAGTGTTAGAGGGTACTAGTAGGACTACACTGTGCTTAGCTCCTGGCATAAGGTTTGTTGTAGAGCTACCGGAGATAGGGTTAACGGTAGCTGGGGTTGTGGAGGTCGATGTTATGTACTTAAACCCATTTATGGTTACATTAGTCCTATAGCCGTTAACTATGTCCACCTGTACTAGGATTCTAGTGTCATCAAAGTAGCTCTTCGTAGCTGTTACTATTAACGTCTCTCCCGAGGCCATCAGGGACTCCGATGTTTTCATGAAGAACTCGTATACTAGGACGCCTCCTAGTACTGTGAACGCTATCAATATTATTGTTGCTACTAGTGGGGAGAGCCCTCTCCTCATATGCTCTCACCTCCACACCACTTCTAGTTTTCGTTGGCTCACGGTCAATGGCTTTTGAATGCTAAATGCTTATAAGCACCTGGGGTTTGGCTTTGAGCGTTTCGGGGTCTAGATTGGAGCCTATTAGGGATGTGAGGGTTTCTAGTGGTATGAGGGTTTGCGAGCTTGTTGAAGCTTATGGTGCTATGCATGGCTTCATGGCATCTAGGGTTTGGGAGGCTGTGGGTATCCTAAGAGAGGGTTTGGCTGTAAGCGATCTACGCATCCTATCGTTTACAGGTAATATTGTTGCTACAGGGCTTAGGGGTGTTCTAGCCCAGCTGGTGAGAGGGAGGCTATTCAACCTCCTTATCACCACTACTGGTGCCCTAGACCATGATATTGCTAGAGCTCTTGGCGCTGTCTACTACAAGGGTTTCTTCGAGGCTAACGATGTTGAGTTGTGGGAGCGGGGGTTCCATAGGCTTGGTAACATATACATACCTGTTGAGAGCTACGGCCCCCTAGTGGAGAGGTTTACTAGAGCTCTTGTAGAGAGGGCTTCAACTATTAAGAGAGACTGGGGGTTCTACGAGCTCTTAAAACTAGCTGGGTCCATGATAGAGGATGATAATAGCATTCTTAGGAGTGCTAGCCTAGCTAACGTTGACATCATAGTCCCCGGGTGGCCTGACGGGGCTTTCGGAACAGCCCTTTTCATGGAATCCCAGAGGGGGGCCGAGCTGAGGGTTGACTACTTCCACGACATGAGGAGGCTCGCCGATATACTCTTCACGGCCAGGAAGGCAACAGCTCTCGTCATCGGAGGCGGGATTAGCAAGCACCACACCCTGTGGTGGTCTCAGTTCAAGGGGGGGCTCGACTACGCAGTCTACATCACGACAGCTGTGGAGTACGATGGTAGCCTGAGCGGGGCTCAGACTAGGGAGGCTATAAGCTGGGGTAAGGTGTCGAGGGGGGCTAGGCACACTGTTGTCTACGGTGATGCAACCATAATACTCCCCATAGTGGTAGCATGCATTCTAGATGTGAAGACGTTAGACTGAAGTTTTAAACGCGGACTTCACCTTAAAACATTAAATTTAAGCTTTTAAGCCTCGCGGAGAACAACGTATACAGGCTACCCCCCCTTAGCACCATCTACACCCTAAAAGCTATCGGAAGGTGTCTGGGATGAGTAAGAGTGAACTCGAGAAATTCAGGGAAATGAGTGTTGCAGAGTTCTTCGCCAAGTACAGGGAGGTAGCGGGGTTCTCCAACCCAGCTAGAGCTCTATACCAGACTGTGAGGGAGCTCGTGGAAAACTCTCTTGATGCTACAGACGGCCACGGTATAGCCCCGGAGGTGAGGATCTACATTGAGAGGGTTGATGGCGATAGGGGCTGGTGTAGGGTTACGGTTGAGGACAACGGTATAGGTGTGCCCCCGACTGTTATGCCTGAGGCATTCGGGAAGGTCTTGTTTAGCAGTAAATACGTGCTAAGACAGACTCGTGGCATGTACGGTCTCGGGGTTAAGGCCTCAGTGCTCTACGGCCAGGTTACCACCGGTAACCCCGTTGAGGTTCAATCGACTACAAGGGGTTCTAGCTATATCTACGCTAAGAAGCTCTACATAGACATGAAGAGGAACGAGCCTGTAGTACTTGAGGAGGCTCAGTTTAAGAAGAACGTTTCATGGCATGGGACTAGGGTGTCCCTCATCATCGAATGTGACTGGCAGAGAGCTAAGTCCAGGATACTAGAGTATATTAGGAGGACTGCTATCATAGCACCATACGCTGACATACTAATACAGACCCCTGATGGAGAGGTTCTATACTTCCCTAGGACTACAAAGAAGATGCCTAAACCCCCTAAAACAGCTAAGCCCCATCCACACGGTGTTGATGTAGAGACTCTCAAGACCATGCTGAAGGCAACCAAGGCTAAGACACTACTAGAATTCCTCGAAGTAGAGTTCCAGAGTGTTGGTAGGCAATCGGCATTAGAGTTCCTGAAATCCATTGGTTTGAGGCCTACAATGAAGCCTAAACAGTTACTCAAAGGCGAGAATGGTGCACTAGTAGTCGCTATGGTTGAGGCTATGAGATCGTTTAAGTTCAGAGCTCCTCGTAGCGATTGTCTAAGCCCTCTAGGGGAGGAGCTCATAAAGGTTGGTTTAAAGAGGATGTTTAACCCAGAGTGGGTTGACGCGGTGACAAGACCTCCTAGAGCGTATCAAGGGCATCCCTTCATAGTCGAGGTCGGCATGGCCTATGGAGGCTCTATCCAGCCCTCCGAGGAACCACTGCTACTAAGGTATGCTAACAAGATACCCTTGCTCTACGAGGAGAGGGAGGATGTATCATATAAGGTTCTAAGTGATGTTAACTGGAAGCAGTACGATGTTGAAATGCCCGCACCACTAGTCGTCCTCGTCCACGTTGTTAGCACCAAGGTGCCCTATAAGGGTGTTGGTAAGGAGAGTATAAGTGATGTTCCCGAGCTTGAGGCGGAGATTAGGAATGGTGTTCTAGAGCTTGCCAGGAGGTTGAAACGATTCATAGCGGCTAAGGAGAGGGAGGCTGAGGTCATGAGGAAGATACTAGTCCTATCAAAGTACATCCCCGAGATAGCTAGAAGTCTTAAGGTGCTTTCAAGAGATCCCGGATCGTGGAAGCCTCTTGAGCCTGGGGAGGAGAGGGATATAGTTGATGCCCTGGTAAGCTTGGTAGCTAAGAACATGGAGTTACCTAGGCGTGGAGACGACTCTGGGAGGAGTGTTGAGGACTTGATCAGGAGTATAATTAGCGAGGTTAGAGTATCCTAGGGGTGAGAGGATGAACGTAGCCGATATGGTTGACGTTGAGGCTCGGAGGAAGGCTGCAAGTACACTCAGAAGTACGATGATACGTGTTCTAGAGGATGTACTTAGAGGGAGGCCCCCCAAGCTGGTTATACCAAAGAGGACCCTATCCAACACTATATTCGATCCAGAGAAAGGCATACTAGTGCTGGGGGACGAGGTTTTCGAGAGGAACATGCTGGATATGGGTGAGACGAGGAGGTTCATGCAGACACTGCTAATGGCCTCCATAATATACCAGGCTCTTGTCGAGAACGAGTACCCCACCATAAGGGATCTCTACTATAGGGGCAAGCACACAATCATCTATAGGGATCTCAGTAGAGGGTTAAGGGAGGAGAACACCTGGGATGAGCAGGCTGAGAGTGACTCAGCAATAAGGGACATAGAAGTTATGACCGGGTTGCTTAGGGAGCACATGCTGATATTGAGTAAGGAGAAGGGTAAGGTTGTGGGGAACATGAGGATTAGGAGTGGGCCTGATGTGATAGACCTATCAAAGTTAGGCCACGGAGCTTACGCTATAGAATCTACACCCGATCTCATAGAGTTCCTCGATGTAGATGCGGAGTTCGTGTTGGTTGTAGAGAAGGATGCTGTATTCCAGCAACTACATAGAATAGGGTTCTGGAGGCAGTACAAGTCGATACTGGTGACAGGGGCTGGGCAACCTGACAGGGCTACTAGGAGGTTTGTGAGAAGGCTTAATGAGGAGCTGGGCCTACCCGTCTACGTGCTAACAGATAGTGACCCCTACGGGTGGAACATATACTCTGTGTTCAAGGTAGGGAGTATAACCTTAAGCTATGAGAGTGAAAGACTCGCAACTCCTAAGGCTAAGTTCCTAGGAGTCTCCATGACCGACATATTCGGTGACGTCGGCAAGAAACCTTATCTAACGGAGGCGGAGAGGAAGAACTTCATAATAAAAGCTAAGGAGAGGGATATAAAGAGGGCTAAGGAGCTAATGAACTACACGTGGTTCCAGACCCCTAGGTGGAGGAAGGAACTCAACACGTTCCTGGAGAAGAAGGTGAAGCTGGAGATAGAGGCTCTCGCAGGTAAAGGGCTTAAGTTCCTAGCATTCCAGTACATACCAGAGAAGATACAAACAGGTGATTGGATCGAGTAAGGTACCGAGATGAGATTCTATGAGCGAAGTTGATGAGGTTAAGAGAAGGCTCGCTAGATCCCTAAACTCCCTCGGAGCCTTTATATTCGATAGGAGGCTTATCAACGATAAACTGGTGGAGGAGCTCCTAGTAAGTCTAGGTGTCTCCGGCTTACTAAGTAGGACGATTGTAGGGGATATAGTGGTGTACTATGTTGACACGAGGAGGTTGAGGAAAAGGTGTCTCTACGAGAAGTGCTCCATGGAAGACGTTATAGCTAGGGAGTCCTGTCTTAGAGAATGCCTGTATAATCTAGAGAAACAGGTTCTAAAGGAGGTTATCGAAGCCCTGGAGGGCACGACGTGAAGGGCGTTATACTCGTATAGGAGTGGGAGGCTTAACAGTCGCAACATATGTGATAGGAGATTCTACCTTAAAGCTTGTCAACGCATTTCTCTAGAATCTCCTTAGCCTCGGATCCCAGCTGTCTTAACACTTCCTCATACCCGGTAGGTAGCTCCCCAACGATTCTACCGTCTTCCAGTAGGCCTGCTATAAGTCTTAGTACGGCTACCCTCACTATCATGCTTCTAGAAACACCACATTTGGCTGCTAAGACCCTCAATAGGTAGTCTTCGTACGCAGTTACCCTAAATGATACCGGTACCACGTATGATGGTTTTAGCCATCTCCTCTTCAGGTTCAAACCACCTCTTAGCTGCCTTCCTCAAGAGCCTTTAGTGCCTCCGTGAGAGCCTTTCTCCTAGCATCCTCGCTTTCAGCCATAAGTGCTTCCACTAGGTGAGCTAGAACCTTGTACAGCCTAGCTACCTCAAGACCCTGCTGTGTAAGCTTAGACTCTACATCTGAAATTCTCGAGTTTAGAGATTCGAGGAGCATCTGTATCCCAGCTATCTCGTCTTCAACACCGTGATG
>OGCA01000069.1_pt1 | contig 11505 bp, 24 predicted proteins | sample 1570081 | NCBI WGS metagenome assembly OGCA01 (sample SAMN05518182, study PRJEB24516) | hot springs metagenome | isolation source: Conch Spring, Yellowstone National Park, Wyoming, USA | place: USA:Conch Spring, Yellowstone National Park, Wyoming, USA | collected 2011-10-11
TGAAGTCAAATGCTTCATATGGGATACAAGTAGTCTTAGTAGGACTGCTTCTAATGCTTGTGTATGCGGGTTACTGGACTGCTGTATATGTAGTGAATAAGGTTGTAGGTACTGCCGTTCCTTCGGTTCCTTTGTTTGACTATGCTCTGTATGCCGCTTTTTGGGTTGGTGCGGCTTTGTTTGCCGTAGGTGTGGTTATGATTATCGTTGGGGTTATCTTAGACGCCATGGAGATGAAGGCCAAGTACGCATCGCTTAAAAAGGGTCAAGCATAGAGGCCATGGATATACCCTTAATTGTTGCATCTTTTTTTGCGACAATATGGCTGTACAACAAGCTGTCCAAGAGGTTTAAATTCTCCGAAGTAAGAATAAGCTCATATGACCTAGCGCACGCGTCTTTCGCCGCGCTTTTAGCACACCTATCCCTGCGGGGATATGTGGCAGACGCAATGGCGGGAGTGCTTCTGTACTTAACATACCAAATACTAGGCTACCTAATCAAGCAAGATGACGTCCTGAAGGATATCGCCGCATTTGCAGGGGTTTACTTCACCACCTTAACAACCCAAATACTGGTTTTCGGAGGCTAAAAATATATAATCCAGATGCACATACAAGTTTCATGTCTGTAATTTACCCATGGCCTACCGCATTCGTGAAACAGTGGATTTTACCAATAAGCAACATAATTGGGATAACGCCTGACGGCCGCGAACTCAGCCCATTACGGCAACAGTTTTCGGCTAATTTTTTATACGGCACGATCTCCGCCGCGGCCTGGTTTATCGAGCCAATCACAGCTATATACGGATACAGCCGTTTCAGGAACTACTACACTGATCCCATATACGTGGGTCTGGATTATCCAGTGATGGGTATATTTTTCACTATAAATGTCAGACCATGATAATTAAGCTGTCAGATTGGCTCATATCTACGCTCAGACTGTATACATATCCTGCTCCAGTTTGTCGTCTAGGCGGGTCATTTGATCAATACGTGAGGCTGGTTAATATACGCAGGGAGCAGTCGAGAAACGCAATAATAATAACCTGGTTGTTCACCCATTTGTGGAATGTTAGACTGGATGCATATCCTATAACTGCCTTGTTCCGCTTCGATGGAGATGGCCTCATTGGCGGCCTCAATATTGTTATACCATCCAGCTATAAATGGGATGAAGTCGCCTTAGTTGAGGAAATACAGCTGATTAATGCTGTATAAATTGTTCTAGATACGTTAAGTAGCTGAGATCGTAAATCCACGTGTTTATGGTAGGCGGTAGCATTAGATAGCTCAAGTCTTGGATATATGTATATACGTAGTACGGTGGGGGATACAGTTCTGTTAAGTAGCTGTACTCATATATGTATGCATGCACATACAGCGGCCCTGTAAAGAATGTCATGTCGCTTATGTATGCATGTATATACGGCGGCCCCGTCAGGAACGATATGTCGTGTATCATCGCCACAAATATGGGTGCATGGGCAGATATGTAGCTGTATGAATCAGGCAGAGGCCCCGGAGCGACCGAGTAGCGGAGGGACGGATATATCATGCCGTATGCCGGAATGAGAAACGCATATGCACCGGGGTAGTAAGGCCAGCCATATACACCGGTTACTATGTATGAATAAGATAACAGTTTGCTTATTTCCCACGATGCAAATGCGCTTATATATGACGCAACGAGCGGCGTTTGTTGTATGAACTGTCCATACAGAGAGGCAATCAGCCATGACGTGGTGGGATCCAGCACGTAATGATAAACCGTGGGCGAAGTATATGGTACTTGATACGGCGGTGCGACAGTCAGCGGGCCAACTGCATATCTGCATGCACTGTCGGCCACAATCGATATTATAAGCGGCCCTATGAAAAACCCAGAGAACGGCGCAACTGCGCCGAAAAGCGCACCAAGGAATCCCCCAAATCTTCCCTGTGCAAACCGCTCCAGCGCTTTCGCGACGTATTTATACGACGCGGGCATAAATTTCGCAAAGAGGTATGCGCCAAATGCCTGTTTTAAAGCCGGAATCACGACTCTGCAGAATATGTAGTAAACGACGCCGAGCACATTTAGTGATATTATTAACAACGTATTAGCAACTGGAATAAATGCGTGTTTGAATATAGTATACACTAGAAACGGGAGCGCCATTGTTATACCTGCCAATACATACGCGATTTGATCGCCGAACCACATTCCACCCAGTTTGCTTCTAATGTAGTTGAAAACGCCCCAAAATGCCGACTCTATCCAGCTGTAAAATTGATCAGCTATATTAACCATGAGCGTTTGAGCGGCAGATACGGCGCTCAAAATATTGGTATATATGTGAGGATATATTACTACAAAGGCAATTACATACCTAGGCTCCGTGAATTTTTTCAAATACGCCACTACCGATTTAGCCCTTGTAATCAAAAAATAATTCAGCTTATCAATGAAAAACATCGATTTAAATGGCTACTCATTAAAAAATGTTAGCGGTATTCTAAGCACTATTTTATTAGAATCTACTTCTACAAGCTCTATCTGGGAATCCTGAAGCACCCGGTGAAAGAACTCCTTGGTGCTCATGTGTACAAGCACAGATTCACCAGTATATTCAATGTTTCTAATAAGCCCTGAGGATAACAGCTGAGCGACTTCACTTGGGATTTTAACTGAAGGCCGGTTCATTGTCCAGTAAACCATCTAATTATAAATCTTTTTGTAACCGTGACATTTCCGGCAGGTACGGTTCGATTTTCTACACTGCAGAACTGCAGAATGGGCGTGACGCCACCTATCGTAGGCCCCCTTACAGCTATAGATATCTGCTGAAGCGTGCCGGCAAAAGTCGTATTAAACGAAATTGAAAAATCGATAATTAGATCTTCATATCCGCTTCCAGATGCAGTATTCACTGCTAGTATATTTGCCGACGCGGAGCGCCTCACTGAGCTTATGACGACTTCAGCATTTGCAATTGTCAGCGATGAAGTGATATACAGTTGTCTGAAGTAGTTATAACCCACAGGCGACACTCGGGGCATATCAGCTCCAGGTCAGAGTGACTGCTAGCATTATTACACTGCCTGCGCTTACGTTTATAGGCGAATCGAGCCATACAGCCATTACTACTCTACCGTCAGAAGTAGTAATTGCGGCAGAATCCCAACGGCCGTTAGCTGAGGATGAACACTGCCCCTCCACTGTCGCAGTGTTGTTAAACGGATCAAAACTAGTTACGGCTGTTGCTACGCACAATAGATTATTTTCATCATACATTTCGATTCGCTGAGATGCTGATGTATACAGATTTACGATGCTCATTGATGCTGGGGGACACGAAGACGACATATTTACTTACTTTTCATTTCTCTGCATTTTTCTACAGCATATTTTATAAATTCTTCACTGCAGTTAAGACAATCTTTGACGTTGCAGTTCTCATCAAACGCGACGGCCGAAACGCTTATCTTAGCATTATTATGGTTCATACGGTTTATTTTAACAGCTGATATATAAGCGTTTTCATTGTGTCATAATACTTCTTGAGCTCTAATGCGACTGGGCATGGCTTTTCTAATGCCTTCATTAACACTTCGACATAAACTGTCGGTTCCCAAGTACGATATTCATCATAAGCATCATCTCTAGGTGCAACAGCATATACTATGTCGCGATGTGGAACTGAATAAAAACATGGATGTGTATTTATATCCCAATAAGCTTCGTGGTTTACCGCAACTACGTTCATCCTCATAGCTAATGCCTCTCTGGCATATAGCCCAAATCCTTCGGATGCAGACAGCACGGCGAATGCAGAATACTGTGCCAGGTATTCATAATGTTTATCTTTAGGCATGACGTCAAGCTTCTTCACGCCAAAACCTTCGAGAAAACGGACGTAGTGCGTGACCAGTTCTAAAGGAATTTCGGGTTTATAGAACGCATCTAACTTATCGGTCATTTTAAGTGTTTGTAAACCCCACGGCGGCCATTTCCTTGCATATGCTCCTGCGATATATACAGCCCTTCCATTGTTTTTACTCTCTACATTCGGCGGTATGATCTCATGCGGTATTATGTAGTCAATATGTATATCGCTTTCTTCCATCCACTTTTTTACTGCCGCTGATACGGCAATCGAAAGATCACAGTGTGCACTTCTAGCCCTTCTCCTCCCCACTGCAGTCAGTATTCCTTCTACTATCCAATAACATACCTTTTTTTTAGCCTTAACGAATTTAACCGTATTCTCAAAAACCACATTAGGGGGGCCCACGACAACCAAGACGTCGTAAAAAGTGCCGACATCCAATCCTTTTATCAGCTCTCCGCCAATCCGCTCGGCAAGATGCCGCGTTTGTTCAGAGACTGAAATTGGACTTATTGTGTTTGCTACTCCGATTTTCATTGCTCTACAGTACTCCCTAGTTTATAGCTTTTTTCGTTGTTCCGAGATAAAGTATATATACATACTCTGAAAAGCTCTCGATGGTTGGAAAGAAAAAGACCTACCGGCCGTATTCAAAAGATAAATTGAAGTTCACAGTATACAACTCTATCACTGCTAGGATGGGTGCCTTCGGTACTGAGTCTCTGCTACTCCAGATACATGCGCTGTCGTTTTCGGAGCAAGCGGCGAATGCGTGGGATGAATACGGCAACCTGGCGGCGAAAATGTACAGGACGCTACAGGCTGAACTCAATGTAACTGGCGTAAGGGCGGCTGGGCTTAGGGCGCTGGTAGGTGCGGCTGTTAAGTACGTCAAAGATGCTAAGAACGGCAGACTGTATCCAAGGGATGAAATAAGAAGCCATCTAGAAATGGTAGCAAGAAAAGTGGGCTTAGATGAAACTACTGCCAGCCAAGCAATTGATATGTTGCTAAACCAGATACCTGCGTCTACTGGGGCCGCCCTCTAAACAACCAATCAAATATTTTTTTCAATCCATTGTCTATTTTATCTAAGCGCTTCATTTCCCCATGTTTTGTTAAATAACTCAATGCTTTGGCGTCTATGGAAAAGAATATTTTGCAGTCGACCACTATATAATGCTTTTTCTTCTCGATTATGGATTCCGCATAGCGTCTAATAAATTCCCTAAACGCGGCTTTTAGGGCATCAGATTTAACGACAGATTTTGCCTTAGTCCTGATGATCCTTAGAGATACTACTGCCTCTCCATTCTGTCTAACACACAATACCGCTGTATACGTTCTTAATGCGTGAAACGCTATATACGTTTCGATATTCCATTTCTTATAACTCCAGGGGGATTTCACATCATTCTAATAGCTTTTTCAGTTCCTCGGGAACTTGAATGGTCGTAGACACTTGTGGCTGAGGTGTTTGTTGTGGTTGGCTAGACATCTGAGCTCTAAACATTTCGAGAGCCATTTGCAGGAATATATCTTCGGCCCCCCTGGCTCCCGATGCCCTAGGGACAATGGCGGCCGCCAGCTCTGACAGCTTGCGATACCGGTTCATTGTCCTAGCCATGTAGTCGCTCAGTATCTGCAGTACTAAATCCTCAGGAAGTACGGAAAATACGGCATCGATGGCCTGCTTCCTCAGCGTATTATCGCCATAGAGCAACACCATCGAGAATTTATATATCACATCTACCAGCTTTTCATACACCTCGGGGTCTTCGATCCTCAGCTTTGTTTTTATTATTGCCTTAGCGAATTGTTCCTGGTTCATTGTTTTTTCTTTACTTTAATCACTATAAAACCTTTGACCCCCAAGGTCTTTTCTTCGATCAATACGTCGATGTACTTGTAGACTGTCTTCGGAACTTTCTGTGAGATCCTGTTTACTAGTTGCTCTACGGGGATGATTATACCTATACGCTCGCCGGTTATGTCAATTAAGGGATCAAAACCTAATGCTTTCAACTCTGCAATCATTTTACTTACGGCTTCTTGAATCATTCGATCCACATTAGCCATCAATGCATGACTGCTCAAAAGTATATATATTTACTGTGTACGTCATCTCGATGACTAACGGTTCAGCTGGAGACCTGGGAGCCGCACTGCAAGACATGGTAACTGCAATTGTAACTGCAATTGCGGCATTAGTTGAAGGTGTGGCTGACTTCATAAAGAACAATGCATCACTGTTTGCTACAATACTTGGCTTCATAGTGCTCGGCGTCCTTGCCATCCGCTTCGGCAGAAGCGCCTTCAGCTCGATTGTAAATTGGCTGAGAAACATACTCTAACCAACACAAAATAAACCCCTTTTTTTTCCGACCTATTCGATTTATATATCTTCATGAACTAATCAAATACATGCAGAAAAAACTAGAAATCGATGATCACCTGCTCAAGCTGATAACAAACAAAAACGTGGTGGCTGTTGATCCAGACAACAAGATAATTTACTTGGAACGCGAGGAAAAAGAAGACGTAGTTAAGTTTACGGCACATGGATATAAAGTTTACACAGTTGGCGAAATAAACTTTGTCGGCACGAATGCAGGTAAATATGTAATGCCCATTGGGTGCTCTCCGGCTGACATAATCGATGGAAATACTGCAGTTACAGCACTGCATTGTGTTGCCGATGCAGATATGCAACCACGAAAATCTACCACCATGTTTGTAATTAATGATGCTTTACCCGAGGTAGCAAAAGTAGAAGCTTCCTTGAAAAGCTACACCCCTGTGAAGAAGTGTGGCTGGTTATGTAAACTGTTTATGTTTTTTCGGCGGCTTCCTAAGACGTACATCAACCTCCGCGAAGTCGCATGGTTAGAAACACCCGTAAACCTGAACAACTATAAACCTCTGCCTAAGTTGGAAACAATAGGCGTTTTAACAGCTACCAATGCGAAAGGAGACTATATGATATTTTCGCCGCTACCTGGCAAAGAAGATAAAATACGTCCAGGTGTACGTATAGCATATATATCATACAATTATCGCGAAAACCGTACGGCATATACAGAAACTGTCATTACAGGATATGTTTTAACAAACATAGTTGGGTTTATATTCTATCTGCCCTATGCATATGAACCTGGAAAAGTGCTGGCAATACCTGGATACAGCGGTTCGGCCGTAAAGTTAATATATATAAACAACTCTTCAGAGTTATCCAATGTCTAAAAAGAAGGGATTGATCGAAGAATTTTGGGAAGATGCATCGCCGCCTATCAGCGCAAAAGAAATGGTGAAAGAACTTTTCGATGAGTTCACAGAATTTATTGATCCTAAAACTTATGGAGGTGACGGAATCCTGAAGTCTATTGTTAAACTGTTTGCTGAGTTCACTAAATGAAATGCTCAGATATTGGGGAGGTAGAGCTGTGGGGAGGTAAATATAGGAACTATTTATGTAGCGGCACCACTTCTTTTTTCCGAAAGCTGGTCTTATTTGTCCTGCATTCTGAACACATAGATTACAAAAACGGAGTTCTAATCATAGATTTCCATACCATAGAGCCGTATATATATGATGAAAAAATCATAACTTATAAGAAGCTCAGCGAGATGTTAAAGAGGGCTAAGTCAGACCGTACGGAGGTGGTGCGCTACGCGTTTTTTCTATCGCCACTGATTCAGGTGCTCACGCCTGAGTCTGACGTCTTCAGGAAGGTGTTCAAGGTGAAAGAAATAGGCATGCTAAGCTGGGTAGTGATGGGTAAGCAAGCAGTTAAATATGTTGACAGCATCATAGCGGCATTCGGCCTGGAAAAGGCGGCCCAAACGCTTACGTATTTCTTTGAATGCGTTACAAAGAAGTATCTAGAGGAATTTGAGCGGAAGTAAAATATATATATCTGCGACCATATAACCTTATGGCTAAATATGAATTCACGATTGAACTGCCTATATACCTCCCGCAGATGGCCATCGATGAGCTTAAAACGCGGCTGAGAGATCGAGTAAAAGAGCTAGCGGCTAAGTGCGGCGAATACCAAGTGGAACTGGACGTGAGGATGAAGACGGTGCCAAAAGTTGAAGAAGAAAAGGAAAAGGAGGAAGCATGATAATCAGGTTCACAGTTGACCTGCCTTTTGCATTAAAGGAGGAATGCGTAAAGGAGCTGGAGAAGCATATAAAACAAGAAATAAACAGGGCAATACAAGCATATGGAATCTTCGAAGTGACTGCAAGGGTAAGGCCTAAAGGTGCGCCAGTTAGCAAAGAAGAAGAAGAAGAGCCGTTCGAAGGCAGAAAGTTTTGGTTTGAAAGAGCAATGGAGGAGGACTAAGCTAAACTCGTATTCTTTCTAAACCAAGCTTTTTAGCTGTTTCAACCTCTTGGATAAACCCACTACACATGAAATCACAGTTCATGGCCCTACCGTTAGTATAGTGAATTCGTCGTTTGCCTGTAAACAGCACGTTGATGTCGATGCCTGCACGAAGCCTAAAGTAGTTTATGCACTCTCGCTTAAAGTCGCTTCCAAGGAAATATTGAAACAAAGGAATTCTCATATGTTCCACCCCCGGCGTGACCCAGACGTGGATGTGGATGCCTTTATGAGTTGAAAGCCTGTATGCTACCCCCACAACTTGATGACCAAAGTATTCCACTATTTTTCTGGCCTTATTTTCATATTGTATACGGTCAAACGGTAGCGTGACTTCATCGATGTCAATCATTAATATGCTGATGTCATCACTATTCACGGCCATACAGGTTCCTAGCTATCGGCCTGTAGACCTCTCCAGCTAGACATAAACGCTCCCTTTCATCGCTACATTCAGCTGGAAACAGCCGCCACACGACGGCACAGATAGGCCGGCACCTAGTCGGTTCGCAAGTTTCGGGCGTCATGCGACAGTGGATGCCGTATAATATCCCAGCACAGTACTTATATCCAGTCACACTATAGCCGATGTACTGAGGTCTCAAACCGTATGCTATTTCAAACACGTGGATTACAAAGCTCGCCGCCTCATTTCCAGCCTCTTGTATTCTTTCAGCTATCTGTTTGGCAATTTCCGGAAGCACGGCCCTAAGCCATCGGTAGTATGGTCGCCGATTGCCCATGCGGTATGCCACAAGGATCGGCTCCCAAGGTTGCCAATAGGCGGTTAATTCTAAGTCTCTTATTGCGGTGCAAAACAGGATATCAACGTATAAATTGCCGCCCTCGTGCGTCCTCGCACAGTATTCATGAACCGCCGTAGCGCACACCGAAATGTAATTCAAACGCTTTACAAAATTACCCTGGGGATCTGTAAGCATGATATACCACCGGCGGTGATATGGATGGTAGTATATCACGATCTTAGTCCCCGTCAGCGTATCTAACAACCACACCGACCTGTCGCTGTATGCCACACCAAACCTGCCATCCCCCAGCGATGCAATGAATTTGCCTTTTCTATTATGACTCATATCAATCTCTTAACCGCACATTGCCGTTTAAAGCCACGTTGGTAACGCGTTCCGGATGCAGGTAACGCGTTCCGGGCGGAACACGTTCCGGAACGGAGATATAGTATAGTATAGTATAAAATAATAAGTAATACTCAGTCAGTAACGCGTTACCTGCATCCGGAACGCATTCCGGGCGGAACGCGTTCCTGACGTTCAATTCTCTTTGCATAGCTTCCGGAGTAATCTGTAGTCTTCTATCAGCATGCACCTCTTGTAGCGATCCACGCGAGTGCACAGCGTCTTTTTGATTAAGTCAGCTATTTCTGTTATCCTCATTACGTTTTCGGCTCCCAGAGTTTCTACTAAATCAACCGCCATCCTTAGGTCAGGGTTTTTTTCAAGCTGGATCGCTTTCTTTACTGCTTCAGCTGTTACCTTCTTTAGACGTGATTTAGGTATCCCTAAGGCGCACGTCATGAAATCAGCCGCTTCATGTGAATTGTATGCACACATTATGAGTTTCCTAATGCTAACGCATGATTCCCTTAGCCGGCTTATGTCCTCTTTTGATAAGTTCAGACGCATAAGGTGTTCAGCCACGTTTTTATATTTATTCAGTGTATCCCAGCTTTTGCCTAAAACAGTTCGTGCAACGTCAGGATCATATGCTTGCAGTATTTGCCATGCAGACATCAAGACATCTATGCCGCAAACTCGCCCTCTAACGTAGTTCAGTGTCAAACGGATTACATCTACACGTGAATCATCCACCATGATGGTGGGCACTTTTTTCCACCCCAGCTCCTTAGCGCACTGCAACCGCTCAAATCCGTCAAGTAGTATAAACCTCTCTTCTTCTTTCTTTACTACCAGCGGCATCATGATGCCAGTCAACCGTATCGCGTCACACGTATTCCTCTTATGCTTTACATACAAATAGCCCTCTGGAATAATTATCTTCGCGGTTTCGATAAAATCGAAGGACATAGAAAAAAAGGGGGATTATTCCACTTCTGTTACCGTTGAGCGGCCGCCCGTGTTAATCCTATTGACTAATTCTATGAGCAAATCTGCCACCTCTCTAAACTTTTCAGCGGAAATGGCATTGAGCACCCTATCGGCATGATTCAGCACTGTTTCCCAGTTGCGCCCAAGTAGCGGAATCTGTATGGCCGCCCTTTCCTCCGTCGCGTCTAGTATTTCCAGTGTATGCACAATGCCGCGGTCGGTCGGCCTCAGGACTAGCCTGTATTTTATCGTGATGTCTTCATTCGATTCATGATCCAGCTTTATAGCGTACTGTCTACGCTCTGTTTCCACCTTTTGTGAAATTTCCCTGTATCTCGCGACCAGCGACTCTATCGCCTTACTGATTTTTTCTTTGCCCTCCTTTACCGATTCTTTACGGCGAGCCATAGCTACAACACTATGTCTACTGTCGTGCTGTCTTCCTTCAGCATGCTTCTTAATGCGTTCAGCTTATCCGATAGGTTGCCTTCATTGTTAGCAATCATGCGCGCTAGGTCTAGGAAGTTGTCTAGATGCCGCGTTGTCACGATTTTCAACGCGTTGCCAAGCTTTTGCCCACTTATTCTGATCATTGCTTCATCGCTTCCGCCGATTCTGACAACCTCAATCTTTATTGTATCCGCCTGTGCCAGCACTGCAGTGCCCCATTCCTTCTTCATTATTATGTTTCTTACCTTCTGGCTGAATTCTCCAGCGTTGAATTCTTGTTTCGGTTTTTGTTCTTTAGGCATGTGAAAAGAAGAAATCTAAAATATTTAAGTTTTTCGCTGATTTGTTAGGCGCGGATTATTACCTTATAAGTTCCTCTGTGGCTTCTTACGACGGTAAACGAATGTATTGTCTTTTGCGCAACCATTCTCATAAGCGTGTATATAACCACTACATACAGTGCTGATATGTCTGCAGATGGTTTTGTACTGCCTAAACAGCGGATGATTTGAATTAACTTGAAAGACGGGGCATGCTTCTTAATGCATTCCTCTATCTTTTCGTAATTAACATAGGAAGAAAGGGCGGCCTTCTTACCAAAGCAGTATATATGAAACCCGCTGTGGATTTTGTACTTCAGCACTTTTCCATCTGCCTCTAATAGTCGTAAAGCCACCCTTATTGTTGACGGCGGGTGGTCT
>OGCA01000071.1_pt1 | contig 11266 bp, 14 predicted proteins | sample 1570081 | NCBI WGS metagenome assembly OGCA01 (sample SAMN05518182, study PRJEB24516) | hot springs metagenome | isolation source: Conch Spring, Yellowstone National Park, Wyoming, USA | place: USA:Conch Spring, Yellowstone National Park, Wyoming, USA | collected 2011-10-11
CGCGCGCGCGCGCAAAAACCAACAGCGCACCCGCACAACGTCAAACCCGCCCTCTACAAACGCCAACCACCCCCTCTACCAACCGCAAACACACCCCATCACCAACGCAAACACGCCCACAACAAACCGCAAGAGCGCCCACTACACACGTAAAGCCGCAACACATAATACGCCAAGATATTCTATACGCCCATGACGCTCACAAACATAATAGACGCACGACCACACACACCAACACCAACCTACGCCACCGAAGCCCTACTCTTGACGCCCGACCCACGAGAGGAGAGACTCTCCCACTTAGAAACCAAGCTAGCCGAAATAGAAGCCGCCGTGAAGGACCTCAAAAAAATCGCCACCGTGCTGGAGACAGTCCACGACTTAGAGGCGCGGCTCAAAACCCTCCAGTCACTAGTCGTGGAGCTCTACGACATGGTAAACCACATGAGGCAAACCCCCCAGCCACCCCCTCAGTCTTATGAGGCAAAAATAGCCGACCAGCCCACAAACCACAGCCCCACGCCGCCGCCAATTGAAAAAAGTGAGCCGCCTCAAACAGACAAAAAAGAGGACCTTCAGACGCTCAGCGACATTGAGCGCATGGTGCTGAGGGTCCTCTACAGAAAGCTTGAATATTGGGTAGGCCGCGCGAACCTCAAAGTGGATGACAAGGGCTATGCTGTAATTGGCCGCGACGTGAATTTTGGCGTGAAATTCTCGCAATTCGTGGCGATTATGACCAAATTCGGGCTTTCAGACTACGTGATTGCACGCGGCAACGACCGCGCGGGCTACTACGTGGAAATCAAGGCGACACAAATGGGCGACGCAATACGGCATTTAAAAACCCTCGACGACCAACTCAAAGGGGCCCTCTCTAGACTTTTATAGAAATCCCCCTATCTCCCTCCTCTAAACCAGTTTTTACAAACCATTACTTTCAAAGCGCGGCACTGTAAAGAATGCCGAAATTCGTCGTATCTTCACGAAATTTATGCTAACAGAGTTGTTAGTTTCAAACATGTGTTACGCTTTCAACTGTCTTAACTTTTCGCCGAATTTTTGCGCCGTGCAATTTTGTGTATAATAAATAATAAACACTATCAAGACGTGACCCCCCCTGGGTCACGCTTGTTCCTAACATGCAAAAGACTTACCCTAACATGTTCCTAACATTGCAGGAATTTCCTTACACTTTGACTTAAGTATCCATACACGCATCCTTACATCTACCTAGCGTGGCTGTTTGTAAAGCGGAGGGGGCCTATCAGCATGGCCCCCTCCATCCCCGGGCCGCCACGACGCCCGGGAGCGAGGAGGCGTGTGGGGTGGTGGTCAGGCGCGGCCTAGGGAGGATGTTGCCCTCCCTAAAGCCGCGGCTGACATCTAATAGTGTAGCTGGGGTTTTTAAGCTTTATAGCATAGGGCAATTGGCGTCTTTTGTAAGCGGGTTATAGGAACACGAGACGTCGCCGGGGGTCAGGTATTCAGCTTTCACTCATACATCAGCTATTCTGTAATGGACAGAAAAGGTGGATATATAAACTTTGTGTCTACCGGTCCTTTTGATTTACACGAGGCGGCGCGATAAAATATATCCACTATCTAATCTCTGGCTTTAGCGTCATACCGATGTGTGTATACGCTTAACTTATAGGCAGTGAAATTTAATAACCCCATTTTTTTATCAAAGAGATATGAAACGTCGCCGGGGGGCGGAAGATGGGGCTGGAACCTACGGCTCTACAGACTGCCGCATAGATTTTCAAAACGGCTTATTTACATGCGTAGACGTAGACGGCTTTACAGAGACTAGGCGGCTTGTGCTGTCTAGGTCCACTAACCGGAAAGAGTTTATCTCTATATATGAGGCTCTGAGGTTGGCTGGTTTAGAGAATAACTCTGTGTTGCCGGCTACTTTGGCTTTTACTCCCCATAGAGACCCCGAGACCAATGAGGTGGCTAAGGTCTACGTGCCGGCGGCTATCCCCAGCAACAATAAGATTGGGTTCATCTATGATGACGGTGGTAAGTTTGGGTTTACGGCTTTCACGACGTGGGGCACAAAGGTTTACTACCCCGACATAAATTGCAACGTTGTCATAGACGTAATCGGACAGGAAATACCATCTAAAGAAGAGTTTGAAAAGGCTCTCAATAAATTCGCGCACGAGTTAGAATTCCTGGGCACGTATAGGGAGGTTGTGCTTTTCGTAACGCTCTACCCCTACGTCTATGTCCACTTTCTAAGGAGGCCGATTATAACTATCACCGGTCCTTTCCGCTCTGGTAAGACTACTTTGCTGGAGTTGGTTCAGAGTATAGTTGGTGTGCCTACTATGGTGCGTGGTAACTTCAGCTTGGCTGGCGCTAGGGGGCTTTTGGCTTATAGGCACGTAATTCTTGATGACTTTGGTGAGGGAGCCGTGCTGGAGGACCCCAACATCTCTATGTTACTTCAGTATCACGACCGCGGGCTAGTGGCTAAGGTGGATGACAGACTACGCACCAAGGTGTTCCCTCTTAGAGGGGTGCTGTTTCTAACCGGTGGCTACGCCATTAACCTACTAAGGTTGTCAAGCTATGTTGATAGGCTGTTTCTAATCCGGGTGGGTCTCTCCCGCAATGTATTGGATATCATGAATGGGGCTTTCAATTCTCTTATCAAGGATGCCGATTACTACCGTTGGGCCTTCTCACGGCTTTACCTCTACCTCCACGAGTATTACCATTCTCTTAACACTAGCATCTACACCATGCCGTGGAGGCGTGACCCGCTGTTTGTCACCGACGTAATCAACGCGTTGCTCTTAGGAAATTTAGATGACAGCAAAATGCCGACGTTGACCGTGGATAACCTCGCACAAAACGCCAAGAAGCACGCGGCGGATGTGCACATGTCAATTATCCTACAGATATTAAGGCATCTTCTGAAGAGGCGCGCTCAGGGATTTGACAAGGTAAAAAATAAGATATTCAAGGTCAAGGGTCAGGACCTAGAGTTTTACCATGTGCAATACGTACAAAGGCTGGAAATTGTTTCACAGGTTGGTCACGGCACGGAGAGCGTCACCGAGACCGTCTCAATTGGTGCTACAAAAACCGTGTCTAGGAGCTTCAGCATGAGTAGGGTAAAGCAATATGCATCACCCTCTATGGTTCAAGCCGTCATAGACATGTACACCTACCTAAATGAGTACTTTATAGTGGCGGCCCCAGACGGAAAGAATTATAGTGTTTGGGTGAGGGCCGACGCGGTTGATGACGCCATAAAGTGGCTTGTGTTTACGCTTCAGGAGCACGCACCTCACTACCTTGATAACTTTCCGTCATTAGTTGATGACGTGGTCCGTAAGGCTTATGAGGAGGTAATGAGGCGGCTTGATGGTGATAAGTTTAAAAATAACTGATTTTTCTTGGACTGTCGGCCCTACACTGGGGCCGTAAGTCGGGAGTGAACCGCCTCACGCCGCCCTCGGGCGTCACTGAAGTGGCGCTCGGGGGTTTAGTTTCCCCCACTCAAATTCTCTTTATACAGCCCCTATATAAGCGTGTCGAATTTATAACTGGGCTGTTAGTGGGGGTATATGGACCTACCTAGGCTGGTTGCGTCGGTGATATATGCCTATTTTATCTTGTCTATACTATTTGGCGTAAACATCATTTGGGTTGATATCGTGCTCTACTTGGCTTTGCTCATTTCGGTGGTGTATGCTACTGAGGTCAGCATGGCTCTCAGCAACGCTAGGATATGGTATAACGTGATGGTGGTGTCTATAGCTATGGCAATTCCTCAGACGGTTTTTGCGCTTAATTTGGCTCTTAACAACAAACCGGTTGCGGCTTGGATAGATACGCTAGGTAGTACCTTGGTAGATGCGATACTTGTGACCGCGGTCGTTAGGCGCCATGTAGTGGGGTCTCCTATAGTCAAATCTCCCATGGTGTTGGCTTTCCTCTTTGCGTGGTCCATTTTAGCTGTCGGAGTTAACATAGTGGCGTGGCACCCGGAGATGTATACCACCACACATGTTCCACTGTTTTACGTGATTGTCGGTTTGTTATTGCCGATAATGCTTGTCTGGGGTAACGTGCGTGGTTTCCCTAGCTTTAAGGACTCTTTGCTATTGGCCAACAACGCTCTAGCCACTGTGGTGGCTTCTTACATGCTTTCCGATGCTTTAGCTCAGCTACATATTGAGGAGGTTCAGCTAGGTATTATAGCGGTGATTTTAGCGACTTTGCCCGATTTCATTGTAGGCATGGTTATTAGGGGGGTTGTGGCTAAGCTTCTTGGCTCTGAGGCGGGCGATAAGGAGATGGTATACACAATGCTAGCCGCCGCCACGCATGACCAGCTTACTATTCCGGGTTTGATAATGATGTTTGTGCCCACGGCCATGGTTTACTACCCGCATTTGTTGAACATTTCCGTGGTGCTTCTGAAATTCACGATACTCAATAAGCGGGCTTTCTGGTATCTGGGGGTGCCGGTAACGTTGTTGTTGCTAGCTATGCCTCCAGTGTAGCTTAAGAAAAGACGGTCTTTTTACTCTTTACAAATACAAAAGGCAGTTATTAGACAAATATCTAATTATGTCTTTTGGAAAAAACAGGGATTGGGTTGGATTAGGTCGGGGTCTCTGTGGTTAACGTGGTGATGTATACCGTCTTTTCGCCTTTAAAGCTTGGCGGTCCATACATAATCTGGAGGATGTAGTTTAGGAACGATAGGACCGCGCTTCTGTTTGTGCCTACGGGCGCGTACCTTGATATCAGTATATACGTCTTGATGTCATCAAGTATTAGCTTGTATAGCCTCATTGGATATACATACTTCAGCTTGTGGGTTTTCACTAGTCTTCTTATCTCACTTGTCAGCTCACCGATTAGCTTGTTGTAGTCATCTTGGTCTAGGCACCATATGGCGATTTTTCCAAATGCGTATTTCCTTATGTATCCCTCTTTGGCTAACGTCTGAAGTACATAGAAAGCCTCCGTGTGTGAGGTGTTTAGTTTCTGTATTACATATGAGGTGGATTTACAGCCGTCGGCTAACAAATTCAGTACGGCCCTTTTCCGCTCTATTATTTTTTGTGTTACACCATGTGGCATATCTGTCTGATATTGTAGGGTATTTATGGTTTTTGCCGGTGGTAAGGATTATTAACTGGAGGACCGGCTTTCTCTATGCTAGTGGCGTTGGTATATGTGAAGCGGGATTGTCCGATATGTCAGAGTCTTCTTAGGCATACTATAATCAAGGGGGCCACATCGCGTAAATGTGTGCCGCTTGTCTTTAAAGATGTTGACATGGTGCCGTTTAGTGAAAAGAGGTTGATATGGGGGTATGAGTTTGACCCAAACCTTGGGCTTGTCTTTAGGATTTACGTGCCTTTTCTTGTAATTGCTGACGTGGACGGCCCTAGTATTAAGCAAGTATTATACAAGGCGCCTCTCATACCTAAAAACTTATTCGGCTTTACCGAGGCTGAGGTGAGAGAGATTATTTATACCACTCACGCATGGTGTGGATATGGAAAAGCCTTGTCAAAAGATGTTGAACCTTCTGGAGGTGTTGAACCAACTCAAAAGCCAAGGAGGAGAAGGCGCTCACCACGCACAGAAGATGATGAATGAGGTGGTTAGCGGGCGCAAAACTGTAGAGGAGGCCCTCCAGGAGGTTAAACGTCTTAAGGTCTCTACTTTCTAGCTTTTTGTAATGAGGCGTCGGCGGCTCAAATATGTATTATCGTGAGGCAGTGACGTGGTATCTGAAGTCATAAATATAGTTGTTATCAATACGCTATGGCTGAGGACCCACTCCGTGACTGTCTGTATCAATTGTACTACAATATAATTAGGACCACAGTGGGCGTATTTGTGCCGTCTAGGTTGGCGCAATGTTTGGCTATACTGAAGATTCAGATGATTCTTATCGCCAAGTCTACGGGTGATGATATTGATTTTGCCATGTCTAACTGGGGCTATACATGTGGACCTAATTTCTGTGCCGTGCCGCCCAACTTTGTGGAGGTTTTGGTCTACGCCAAGACTCGGTTTGGTTACTAGAGGGGTAAAATTTAAAAAACCCACATTTCACAGTGATACATGGGAGCAAACACCCAACAACAAACCCAGGACAGAAGCGTTGACTTTTTCACTAACAAGGTGGGTTGCAACATATCCAGCCCACTAAAGCATGTGGACGTTATCGGTGAAATCGTTGAAGAGGCTGTATACAACTTTCTGATTGACGGGGGCGACAAGCTGTGCGTAGCAAACAAAATCGGTGTTTGGCGGGTAGAGGGTAAGTGTAAGGGGTCCTCAGTCAGCAATACCGAGAGGCGTAAATCGCTGTATGCCAAGGTGCCTAAGGGGGTGGGGGTTACGGTATATTTGGCTAACGGTAAGGTCCAAGGGCGCTTGATAGACATCGGCATCTATGAAGTCTTGGTGGGCGTGGGGGATGACGTAATATACATCCACAAGGACCTAGTTTATGCGTTGTGTTGGTCCAAATGAGGCGGGAGTTTTCACCGGTCCAGGTAAACTTAACCGACGGTAGGGAGTTTTCACCGGTCCAGGTAAACTCGATGGTAGAGAAGGCGCTAATGTTTGAGGAGTCTAGGTGGCAATGGCTTACCTACGTAAAAGTCTTTGAGCCGCTTGTCGCCAAATTCTTTGAATGTCGCCGGACTAAGGTGGCTGGGTGTGTTAATCCAGATTGTCGGATACAGAGGATTATCGCCTACTATGTGTGTAGGACCCAATATAAGGGCTCGGACCTCTACTTTGCCCTTAAATTCTATGTGAAGTCCGGTCTCCCGGTTATTGGGCTTAGCCACCACATCATGCTTAAGGGGGAGACTTCTGAGCATAGGTATTATCCAGCTATTGACTGGGATAGAGACACGCCACCTCCCAAGGAGCTCTTAGAGCGGGCTGTTTTTTGGTGGCGGTATAGGTCCGGAGCCAAGGGTATTGTCGCGTGGCATATCGTGTTGCCGCATAGGCGTCGTTGGTATCACGCAATCTATGACATGATGCCTTATACCGACAAAATGCATTGGGCCCTCACAGCTAGACGCATAATCAAACAAGGCATCTATGAGGACTTTGGGATATTGAGGGTTTGGTGGCTTGGCGACAAGTTAATTGACTACTACGTCGGTGATGACCCTATGGCTTGGCTCAATTTGAAACTTAGAAAGCTCTTCTGGCTGAAGGAGTATGAGCCACTTTGAGGAGTTCAATGAGGGTTTTAGGCTAAACGTCTCTGACACTCCGGAGGAGGTGACTTTCAAAACTGAGGAGGCTATTGCGGAAATAGAGGCTGAGAGGTCTCCGGGCGACCAACCTAAAGAGTCGGAACCTGAGGAAATACGTATGTGGGCTGAGGAAAAGGCGCGAAAGGCTGTGGAGGAGGGCAGGCATGTGACTAATTGGGCGGATTGGATTGCCGGCTGGGCAACTCCCGGAGCCTCCGAAAAGAAAATGGAATTCATGTATTGGTACACTAGGACCTACTTAGAGGAGGCTAGGGATGTTAGGCCGGATATTGCCGACGCGTTGGCTAGAGGTTTGAGCGGTTTGGCATTTAGGCGTGAAGATTGGATGGCGTCTATGTTTGACCCTGAGGTTATGAGACAAATCTACTATGACCCGGAGGTGGCTAGGGTTTACAGTGAGACGCGCGATATGATTAGGCGTGCATCGGATTACTACATATCAATGACCACTATGGAATTGGGTAAGGTGGCCGACATAATTGCTGAGGCTAAGGCTAAAGGAGAGAAGCCGGAGGTCGTGGTTAAGGACGTTATTGAGGCTGTGCCTAGGCTGTCACCCAGAAGTATCTACTTTAACCTCTACTACATAGGCCGCACCACAGGCGACCCATATGTCCTTCAGGTGGCTAGGTTGTTAGCTAGAATGTCATCACCCAGGACAAGGCGTAGATAGGCTTATATATCACTAGGAAAACCTCCTTATGCCTAACCTTAACGCGACGGAAATCGTTGGTGCCTACAATACGCAACAAGTGTTGCTTACTAACATTGAGTGGATGTTTTTCATTGCTTTCGTGTTGGCTTTCATGTTTACGCTAGCCGACAGAGAGAGTAGAGTCTCGGTGAGACACTTTGTGTCGGACCTAATGGTTAGGTGGGGCATAGCCGGACTTGGTTTATGGACTATAGTTGTCATCTTCTTTGGGCTCTATGAGCTGGGGCTTCAGAGGGGTTTATTTCACTCATTGCCGTTTGTCGCTATAGCCGAATACGGTGGCGTGTGGGGTGTGGCTATTAGTGGTGCTATTGCCTTATTATTTTTCGTGGCTAGCCTATTCTTTCAGGCTCTTATAAGGGCCCCTACTGTAATCAAGGTAGTGAGGACTCCGTATTATCCCTACTTAGAGGAATATGCGCATGACCTATATCAGTGGTGGCGTTACTACCAACAAAATCCGTATCCAGACCACTACCGGACGCAACCACAGGAGGAGCATGTGTATATTACCAATAAACAACGTGACAGGTCCTTTTAATTATCTATTATGGACATGAAAACTCAAACCCAACCCAAAAAGAGGAGGCCCCCAAACCTAGAGAGGCTATACCTAGGACCTATACGTCGGGGTCACATTTTGGCGGTTGTGGAGGGCGGGAGGTCCTACAGTAAGGAGGAGATTGCAATGCGGGCGTCGGTTTTCCTTAATGTAGCCGATAAAATACCGTGTGAGGGCTGTGGGTGTGTATATGACGGAACCAACTACTTTATGGTGGAGTACACGGGGTTGCTTGACAAGCTTAGGGTCGCCTACTGTGGTGACTGTTATCCCGACATCAAAAGGTTGGTGAAAGCCATTGCCAAGAGCATATGAGGGCTAGGAACCCCTTTAGGAAATACCGTAACAAATACCTTGACAGGCTACTTATCGTCATAGCTGTCGCGTTGGCTTTGTTCAGTTACATTATTGCTGTGTATGCCTACAAACTGCCGTTTATCTTTACAGAATGGGCTTTGGCGCTAATTGTGTCAACTATATTTGCTGGGTTTGTGGTGCTCTATCTCGTGTTTGCTATGATGTTCTATGCGTGGAATACCGTGTACTTCTGGAGGCTGGAGAGGCTGTTTGAGAGAAACCCTACCTTGGCTTTGCGGTATTTTGCTATGGATTACATGTCTGAGGAGGCTAAGCTTGTCAGAAAAACCCTTAGGTTTTTGGGCCTTTCCTAAAACCGATTTTTTCCTCTTTACAAACCTACAACGCAGCTATTTGACATTTCTCTAAACTTGGTTACGTGTTTATCTTTCGGCGTCTCTAAGAGGACCTCTCGCTTTGTCTCGGTCACGGTGGTTGTATATCGAGGTGATAGATTTATATGGGGGTGGCTTCTCAGAATTGTGACCAAGATAAAAGTTGTTGATAGGATGTCGGGTAGGACCTATGATGCTGTCGTAGATACGGAAAAGCTTTGTCTGTCTACTGTCTGGAACGCGGTGTTTGGAACATCTCAGAGGTGCCTCCCGATGACTCCGGATAGGTTTGCTCAAATTATGCGATACACGAGGCCGGGTTTTGGCTCTGTTTATGTTGACGCCTTGGTGTTGCCGGATACAATTAGGGTTCATGTGGCGGACCTTGCCATAGTTTCGCCTAGGGGCGTTGATATCGTGGAATTGTTTTATGACCTAAGGATTGGTGAGCTTGGAATTACGTTTAACAACGCCTTTATGCCGGTGAGGTTTAACTGGGAGAATGCTAAGTGTGGGGGTCGGACTTGTGTGATATTTGGGGCTTTGGTGCGTGATGATAATGCTCTGAGGCACGTGCCGATTATCTATGAGAAGGAATACCTAGATTGGCTTAAAGCCATGTTGGCTAAGAGGCCGGCGGAAACGTGGGAGGTGATTATGCAACGCCTTCAGATTTATGAGTCTACGCTTAACCGGTTGCTGGAGGAGCTTTCTAAGCTAGCCGACAGAAGCGCCTATGAGTTGGCTATATCGGTGATTAACCAGGCGCGCAACATAATGACGCAAATCCAGGCGTTGACTCAGCAACCTAGGGGCGGCGGTCAACAATGATGGTTTTAGCTACGTCGGAATTAATTTTATATATGACTGGGACACTTAAGGACTATGCGTATAACTAAGTTGCCTATACCCCTACTCATTGCGGCCGTAGCGGTTACCAGTGTGGCGGTGATTTATGTCTACTTAACAGCTCCACCAATGCCCATATACACAGACCACAACTTTACACAACCTTTATTATCAGGCACGGTATATGTATGGCGAGGTGCGGCGCATGAATACATCTTTTCATCCGATGAAATCATATTGCTAACACATGAGCCGGCGCATCACTTGATATATCTAACAGGACCAATGGGCAACATAACAGTGTCTAATAGGATATGGGTTGTATACCTTTTTGGGGGGCGACCGCTCTACGTGATGCGAATACAACCTGTGGGGTGGTCGGCTTATGCGTGCCACATATTCAGACTTGAAGACGTGACGCCTACGGATTCAACATTTGCAAACCTCACAATGTGGCTACCTAGAACGTTTGCTCCACATGATTATATAACCACCGATGAATACAATGCGTTGATAAGAATAGTAGGTACCGGGCTATGCTATAGCTTTTATCGTGTAGTAAGTGTACAGTCAAACGGCACACATCTGATATATAGGGTGACACCGATAACCACTTACTTTGAGGAGACACACCTTACCAGGATGTCTTCAGTTATACAAGGGAGGACTATTAGAGTCACCAACAATCCATTTAGTGTCTCATATAGCGTAGGGGAGGCTATGTTCACGGCTAGATTTTTGCCGTATATGTACTTTGCTATTGTGCCGACGGATACAACAATGATTACGATTTACGTAAACTAATACCTATATCCTCTTTTGAACAACAACCCAAAACTTTTTGATGTGTCACCATCTTAAGGCTCTATTAAAGAGGTCTACACAGAAGTCAATTTTTATAAGGCTGGTTCATATATGACCTATGCGTATATCTAAGTTACCGATACCGTTGCTTATGGTGGTTTGCGGCTTAGAAAGGTTATAAACACATAGTGTGGTTATGCTCATGTTACACAAACATAAACATAAGCTGTGGAGAGACAAAAGACGCATCCTATACTTTGGTTTGGTGGCGTTGATTGTGGCATTGGCGATATTTGCCGCTATTTACTGGTTGGGAGGCGACGGCCGCGGCGGCGGTGGTGGAGGTGGTGGC
>OGCA01000072.1_pt1 | contig 11263 bp, 12 predicted proteins | sample 1570081 | NCBI WGS metagenome assembly OGCA01 (sample SAMN05518182, study PRJEB24516) | hot springs metagenome | isolation source: Conch Spring, Yellowstone National Park, Wyoming, USA | place: USA:Conch Spring, Yellowstone National Park, Wyoming, USA | collected 2011-10-11
ACAGGGAAAAGCCACCCGGTTATAGTGGTGGAGCCCGTTGAGGAGACAGCATTGGAGCTGTACTCGAAGATCTTAGATGAGCTTAGATCTAGAGGCGCCCCGGTGGTAAGGGTTAGTTTTAGAGAGGAGGGGGAGCTTAAAGAACCTAAGGCCATGGAGCCCCTGACCCCCATAGCATGCGTTGTCCCCCTACAGCTACTCGCTTACAAGCTGGGATCGCTCAAAGGCCTCCCCATAGACACGCCTCCAGGCCTAGCCAAGGCTATAACGACTTAGGTGGAGCTCTTGGATAGAGTTTACGCTGTAAGCGATATACACAGCCCTAGGCTCCTCCCACTATTCAAACAAGCACTTTCAAGAGCTCCACCCGAGCCCCCGTGCTTCCTCATACTAGCAGGGGATGTAGTCGATAGGGGTAACGTTGAGATGGTTAAACCGGTGGTGGAGAGCATTAAAGCAAGGTGGGGTGACGTTAGCATAGTAGCTGTCTTCGGTAACGAGGAATACCATAGTGTTAGGAGCTCCCTAGTCGAGAAGTACAGTATGATAACGTGGCTTGACGATAGCGTTAGGTTATACGATTGCGGAAGCCTGAGGGTAGCCGTTACAGGAACCCAGGGGTCGCTGGATAGGCTTACTAGGTGGCAGTCGAAGAACATGCCGTGGCTCCTAGAGGAGTATAGGAGGAGACCCCAGGTTATACGTGAGCTGGTGAGAAGAGCTAGAAGTGAAGCCGACGTGGTAATACTGGTATCACACTACGCTCTAGCCCCGGGCAACCTTAAGGGGGAGGATCCGAGGATATGGCCTGAGATGTACTCAAAGGATATGGAGAAGGTTGTAGCTGAAACCAAGCCCGACGTAGCTGTACACGGGCACGCACACCTAGGTAGAAGCTATACCGTGGTTAACGGAGTCCCAGTATACAATGTAGCCCTCCCAGCCGTCAAAGACATAACGGTCATAAGCCTTAGGAGAGGGCTCATGGGATTCATTAAGTAGGTTTATAAGGTTAAGGCAGCCTTTAGCTGTAAAGGGGCGGGGTGGTTTGAGGTTACTGAAGGTCTCCACACTAGTCATTCTAATCCTACTAGCCCTCACCATGGAACCCCTAGAGGCTAAGCAAAATCCTACATTGAATCCTACATTGAATATTGAATCCAAGAACAGCGTTGTAGTTAAGGGTAACTGGTCTACCACTCTAACCGGTGTAGTGGAGCTCTCTAAGACGGTGAACGTTAGCGATGGAAGGGTGGAGGTTGAGGGCAGGGTTTACGCTAGGATAGCTGATAGCAATAGGGGGTTGAACTTCACCCTACACGTGGAGTACAACATGTCAATAGTGCTAGCTGGGAACAAGACAGAGTCTTCAACGAAATTCAAGATCAACTATGAAGACTACGGAGCCCTAGCCAGGCTATCTCCGACAGGACGGCTAGCTTTAGAGGCCCTAGGTTCAACCTCGACAACGGTAGCCGATGGTAGGCTTAACTCGACACTAAAATCCACCATAAAACCTAGTACGGGTAATAGAATTTATGACGTCGTGGCGGCAGGCTTCATAGCGTACCTCTTGAACGAGACGTTGAATAGCTTGAAGGAGGAGCTCCTGAAACTAAACGCCACACTAGAGTACGAGGTAACTCTAATACAGAGGGGCGCAACCGTGGAGCTTAAGGTGAAAGCCACCATACCCCTGGGGGAGAAAGCTGGAACCACGAAGTTGAAACCGCCAACGGGGATCTTCAAGGTTAAAGCCTCCCTAGAAGTGGATAGAAGCCAGGCTAAAGCCTCCATAGAGCTGGAAGCGCTAACAGGCAGCGTAAACCCTGGAGAGGCTCTTAACACAATAAGATCGCTAGCTAGCACTAGACCGTATGGATTGGAGGAGACGCTGGATAAAGCCGACAGGCTACTAGAGTCCCTGAACAACCTCATTACGACACTAAATACAACACTAGCGGCTATCAACATGCAACAAGGAGGAATGATAGTACAGGAAGCACCCCTAGGAGGTTCTACGGTAGCAACCATGGTTGAAGAGGCTGGAGCTCCGGTGAGAGAGGGTAGAAGCGGGACGACCCTAACATTACTACTAATGGGGCTTATCGTAATACTAGCCCTTGCAACATCCTACATGATATTAACAGGAAGGAAAACCTAATAGGTAACCCCCTTAAAGGCCACTTCTCAAAACTTACCTAAGTTAACCTATAGGATTAAAGCTTAAATTTCATTAGACGTTTTAAGCTCTAGCTTTACCCGTATCTCAGTTCAATAATGGATTAGGGGGTAACCATAGGCTATGAGGTTTAGTAGTAGAGATCTCGGTAGTATTGAGGGGTATCTCGGGCTCGATAAGGGCGTTGATGGTAATTTGATGAGGCACGTTGTGGAGACTGCTACATACAACCTCTCCACAGCTATATCCTCCAACCTGGTTAACGCTACGGCTATAAGGTTCATGGGCTTCGGTGTTCTAGAGACTCCTACAGCTAGAAGGTGCCTCGCGGTAACCTCAGCCTTCCATCTAGCTGTCAACATTCCAGCACCCTTCTGGGACTACTATATAATGGTTGTCATAGGAGGTGATGAGAGCCGGGTTACGGTTAAGAACATGACCACGCTATCCTCCAAGGCCCTAGCCCTTAGAATACTAGCCCCCCTGATAGACAGTATGGGTGCTAAGCGGAGTCTATACATTTCAATGACAGCCGTATCACCGATCCCCTTACTCTACTACAATGCGACAAGTGTTCTCGAACTCGTGGGCACTAGTGTATTTAGTAGCATAGCCTGGACGCCATGGGATGTAGCTTCAGCACTCTACGTATACTACTTAGCTTCCGACGATAGAAGGCCTGCATTCACATCCCCACGAAGCATGTCCTCGAACATGGCCGCTACCCTGGGCTCAGCCGTAGGGTCCTGGATCGGAGCACGCCTTGGCATATACCATGTCTTTCTAGCATCATCAATCCTAAGGCTCGCCATCGCCATGCTAGCCTATAGGATGGCATAGGAGCTCAAACACTTTAGTTCACATAAATCACGGAGTAGCGATCCACGCAGGTGACGGCTCTCAACTTGGAAGGCAAGGCTTCTAGTTGTGATGTGCTCGGCCTCCTAGGCTATGATATGCAGTTAATCTACGTAGCTGTATGTTCTATGGTGTATAGGCTTCTCTAGGGGTATCATGTTCAACATTATCTTCTCTAGGAGGCCTCTAACAGAGGTTGTTAAATCCATTCTAAGCGCCTCGTCTAACGTGTAGAAGCCTACCTCTAAGGCGTCGCCTCCCGGTCTAATCTCACCCCCGGGGTTCCTGTAGAGTATGTCTACGAGGACGTAATGGTATTTTATGCCCCCTCCCTCATCCTGTACTATCAATGTATCCACGTTGACTACGCCCACAGGCTCCGCCTCAACTCCTGTCTCCTCCCTGAGCTCCCTCGTGGCCGCCTCCACTAGATCCTCTCCCAGCTCAACGTGGCCTCCCGGTATGCTCCATCTCCCAGCGCCTGGAGGGTACGCTCTCCTAACTAGGAGTATTCTACCTTGCTCGTCGAGGACGAGGCATCCGACCCCTACTCTAGGTAGCTTCGAGTCCTGGCTCACGGTCTCACCTATGGTAACGTTCTAGGGTAAGATTTAATAGATTCTAGGCTCTCCTAGCTCTTAAGGTGCTCTTGGTTGAGGGTCGCTGTGGTCGGTGTAGGCTGGTATGGCTTCAAGCCCGTGGTCCCGGAGCTCTCGTTTAGAGAGATGATGTTCGAGGCCGCTGTGAGGGCTTACGAGGATGCGGGTGTGGACCCTAGGAGGGATGTTGACGCGTTCATATCATGTCAGGAGGACTTCTGGGAGGGCGTGGCTATCTCCAACGAGTTTGCACCCGAGCCTATCGGGGGGGCTCTGAGACCCACCATAACCATAACAGGTGATGGTCTACAGTGTGTAGGCCAAGCCTACATGATGGTTAGGAGTGGTGCTTTCAAAGTCGTGGTTGTGGAGGCTCACGCCAAGCCGAGTGGTATAGTGACGCTACAGGAGGTATACGAGTTCTCGTTAGACCCCGTTATCAGGACGCTCAAGATACCGAACCCCCTCTTCCAAGCTGGGCTTGACGCTGCGGCTTATATGAGGCGTAGTGGTGCTTCAAGAGAGCATCTGGCCATGGTAGCTGTTAAGAATAAGACCAGGGGGTTGCTCAACCCCAGGGCCTCCCACTCCGCTAAGGTAACCCTCGATGAGGTTCTCAACTCGAAACCCGTAGTATACCCTCTAACACGCTACGAGATAGCGGGGTTCACAGATGTAGCTATAAACGTTGTCCTAGCATCAGAGGATGTTGCTAGAAGGTTTGGAGATAAGCATGTTTGGATCGACGGGGTATGGTGGGCTACAGAGGTGGGCACAGGGGCTATTGAGTGGCATGAGTGGGGTAGGATGCCCTCGATGAAGACTGCGGCTCTAGGAGCTTACAAGCTAGCTGGCATAGAGGATCCCCTAAGGCAGACTGATTTCGCTGAGGTTGAAGACAGGTTTAGCTACATGGAGCTCCTAGCGTTAGAGGAGCTAGGCTTGGGAGGCGATGGGGTTCACAGGTTGCTCGAACAAGGCTACTACAACCCTGGGGGAGGCTACCCGGTCAACCCTAGTGGTGGAAGCCTCTCCATAGGGGTTACACTGGAGGCTACAGGTTTATCAAGGCTCCTTGAAGCCATACTACAGTTGAGGGGTGAAGCGGGGGGTGTTCAGTTGAAGGACGTCAGGAGGGCTATCGTAGCGTCTTGGAGGGGGCCTCCCACGTACACTAGCGCTGTAGCAGTTGTATCAAAGGACTAGGGGGTGGTCGGGGTTGAAGCCTAACATATTCGTTAAGGATAAGGTGGCCATTGTCGGGGCTGGGCTCACACTGTTTAGAAGGAGGCTCCTTGAAACCCCGAGGGAGCTAGCGTGGGAGGCTGCAAGGGAGGCTTTGAACTCCGCAGGGCTAACGCTCAAGGACATAGACTGTATTGTGGTGGGCTCCGCTCCCGACGCCTTCGATGGAATCCACATGAAGGGTGAGTATCTAGCTGATGGATCTGGGGGCTTTAACAAGCCTGTGGTGAGGGTCTTCGTGGGTGGCGGTACTGGCGTGATGGTCCCAGTTGTGGCATGGTGGCATGTTGCTAGTGGTTTGTGTAAGACAGTGCTAGCTGTCGGAGAGGAGAAGATGAGCCACGCCTACCCGCACCCCCAGGGTGTATTCGCCTACATATGGGATCCCATACTTGAGAGGCCCCTAGGCCCTAACCTAATCTGGATATTCGCTTTAGAGATGAGGAGGTACATGCACGTGTGTAACGCCTCCAAGGAGGATATAGCTCTAGTCTCCGTTAAGAATAAGAGGAACGCCTTAGACCACCCAGCTGCCCAGGCCGCCGCTAATATAACTGTCGACGATGTTTTAAAGAGTGATGTCCTAGTATGGCCCGTACAACTACTTGATATAAGCCCCGTTAGCGATGGCGCTGCAGCCCTAGTTCTAGCGAGTGAGAGTGTAGCTAGGAGGGTTACAGATACACCCGTCTGGGTTGAGGGTATAGGGATTACAACGGATAACACACACTGGTTCAATAGGGATCTAGCCTACCCCAGGTATCTAGAGTACGCTGCTAGGATGGCTTATAAGATGGCTGGTATCGAGAGACCCTGGAGGGAGATCGATGTTGCTGAACCCTACGACCCCTTCGACTACAAGGAGCTACACCACATTGAGGGTTTAATGCTAGCTAGGAGATGTGAAGCCCCAAAGCTCCTTAGGGAAGGATACTTTGATAGGAGTGGAGAGCTCCCCACATCGCCTAGCGGAGGCCTACTAGGGGTTGGTAACCCCATAGCGGCAGCCGGGGTCATGAAGGTTGCGGAGTTGTTCTGGCAGCTGAGGTACGAGGCTGGGGCTAGGCAGGTTAAGAAGCCTGTACACAAAGCTGTTGCTAATGCATGGGGTGATCTAATGCAGGTTGGAACAGTTATCGTACTCTCTACGTGAGGTGGGGTCCGTGAAGCCTGAGAGGACGCCTGGGAGGTATATTAGGGAGGAGGATCTTGGAAGGCTACCGGGGGTTATAGAGTATAAGCCTGTAGCAAGGTACTCCTACAGTGCAGGCCAGGCTCTCTCAGAGTTCCTAAGGGGGCTCAAGGAGGGTAGGATTCTTGGGAAGCTATGCCCGTCATGCCGTAGGGTTCTAGTACCACCTAGAGTCTACTGTGAGTTCTGCTTCACACATACAACAGAGTGGGTGGAGGTACCGGGGACTGGTGTAGTTGAAACAGCTGTCGTAAGCTACATTGGGACTGCTAGGGAGAGGCTTGAGAAGCCCGAGATCATAGGGGTCATAAGGTTGGATGCCCCAGGCTACAGGGAGGGTAGCTTTGACTTCGCAGGCTTATTCCATAGGCTGTGTGGTGTAACAGAGGATGATGTTAAAAGCGGGAGGGTTATAGGGATGAGGGTTAGACCGAGGTGGAGGCCTCCAGAGGAGAGGAGGGGTAGTATGCTCGACATAGAATGCTTTGAACCAGTACAACCCTAGGAGGTGTGATGGGATGAGTTTATGGAAGAAGTCTAGGGTTGTGGATGTAATCCACGTTGAGGGTAGGATGGAGACCGAGAAGTACGTGTACACACCGGGGCTAGCTGGGGTTAAGGTTGCTGAAGCCCTAATAGAGGGTAAGATCATGGGTGTCAGGTGCAGGGGTGAACTCTACATACCAGCTAAAACCTACTGCCCCGATCATAGCGAGGGGGAGCTGGTCGAGGTTAGGGGGCCCTGGGTTATCAAAAGCTATACTATAGTGTACGAGGACATGTACGGAGAGAAGTTGGATAAACCAGTTGTGGTAGCACTACTGGGCATCGAGGGGGCTCGCGGAGGGTTGATACACTACGTGGACGTAGACCCCGATAAGGTGAGGATTGGCCTCAAGGTGGAACCAGTGTTCAAGCCAAGGGAGGAGAGGAGGGGTCTAATAACCGATATAATGTTCTTCAAACCAGTAGAACATAGTTAGGCAGTAGTAGATAACAGCCATCGACTATAGCTAGACAAAGCAGATTAACTCTAGGTAGCATCTACCTACTTGGTGGCCGGCTTGAGCCACCCAGGCCTGGTCAAGGTATCAGAGCTGGTTAGAAGAGCTCCTATAACGGTAACCCCCCTAGCGACCGTTGAGGAAGCTGTTAAGCTAATGCATAGAGAAGGGGTTGGCAGCGTTGTAGTGGTAAGCCCTGAAGGTAAGGTACTAGGGATTTTCACCGAAAGAGATCTCGTCAGGTTGATTGGCGAGGGTAAACCTCTAACGACTAGGATAGGAGATGTTATGACAAGAGACCCGGTTACAGTATACGAGGATGATACTGTGACGAAGGCCGCAATGCTGATGGCCGAGAAGAGGATAAGACATCTACCTGTAGTGGATAGAGAGGGTAGGCTTAAAGGCGTCATATCAGCTAGGGATGTAGCTAGTGTTCTAGCTAGGTACAAGGAGGAGTTAGGGGAGGTTAGCGAGTAGCATCTAGCTTTTAAACCCCACACTTGTTTCTTACCGTCCAATTTTGAAGTGCTTTGGCCTACCTAGCGCTAGCTCAGCAACCTCCTGTACAGCCTCCGATATGGTAGGGTGTGGGTGTACCGTTAGGGCTAGATCCTCCAGTGTTGCACCCATCTCTATGGCTAATGCTAGCTCTCCAGCTACCTCAGAGGCGTGTGGTGCTGCCATGTGGATCCCCAGTACAGCCTTGCTACCCTCCTCGTACACAACCTTTATGAAGCCATCCAGGGAATCCTCTATGCTGGCTCTAGCCAGCCCACCTATGGGTAGCTTCACTGTTGAAACCCTATACCCGGCACTCCTAGCCTCAGCTTCTGTTAAACCAACACTTACCAGCTCCGGGTCTGTGAAGACAACTGATGGTATGGCCTTTGCGTCGAACTCAGCTTTAAGACCTGCAGCGCTCTCAGCTGCTACTAGTGCTTGTGCGAAAGCCTTGTGAGCTAGTAGCGGCGGTCCTGTTACATCGCCTGAAGCGCAGACATCCTTTGAAGCCCTCATATCCCTGCCAACCCTCACATACCCCCTCTCGTCGAGGCTTACCCCTAGGCGTTCGAGCCCTAACCCTCTGGTGTTAGGCTTCCTACCTATAGCTACGAGAGCTATGTCGGCTTCAACCTCAATGTTGTTGGATAGCCTAGCCTTGATATAGCCCTCCCTCCTCTCAACCCCCTCAACCCTAGTTGATGTGTACACCTTAACACCCATCCTAGAAAGCCTCCTAGACATTAGCCTGGAGAAGTCCTCATCCATCATGGGGAGCACCCTATCCATAACCTCGACTAGGTGAACCTCGACACCAAGCTTAGCCATAATGTTGGCGAACTCCACGCCAACATAACCAGCCCCCACTATGAGGATCCTGGAAGGCTTCCTCCTAACATCCAGTATAGTCCTATTACTATGCACTAGGACACCGTCAAACTCAAGCCCTGGTATGCTAGCTGGATCCGTCCCCGTGGCCACCACTAGCTTCGAGTAACCCACCCTCCTCCCATCGCTAAGCTCTAGAACCCCAGGTTCCACAACCCACCCTCTAGCGTTGAAAACCTCAACATTATACCTCCTCAGTAGCGAGCCTACACCCTCCGATACCCTGGAGGCGATACCCTTAACCCAGTCCATGTAGGCCTGGTAGTCTAGCTCGTAGCTTAACCTAATGAAGGGTAGCCTTGATAAGCTTGATAGGAGCTCCACAGGTCTAATCATGGACTTTGTGGGTATACAGCCGTAGTTGGTGCACTCACCGCCAAGCTTATCAGCCTCTACAACAGCCACCCTCAAGCCAAGCTGGGAGGCTCTAATAGCTGCAGGGTAGCCCCCAGGCCCTCCTCCCAAAACCACTAGATCAAACCTATCCAAAGGCTACACCTCATTTAAACTCGTCCTCCGATGCCATTAAAAGTGCTGGGTTCTCCAGGTATCTTTTAACAGATAGTAGGAATCTAGCAGCATAAGCGCCCTCAATGAACCTGTGGTCGAAGCTTAAAGAGAGGTAGACAACCTTCCTAGGCTTCAGCTCCCCATCAACATACCTTGGAACCTCCATAACCCTGTGAACCCCCAGTATGGCTGCCTCAGGGTAGTTTATCACGGCCATCCCGAACACTGTCCCAATGGATCCTATGTTGGTTATGGAGAACGTGCCTCCAGTCACATCCTCTAGGGATAGCTTACCCTCTCTAGCCTTCTCAGCTAAACTCGCTAACTCTCTGGCTATCTGGTATAACCCCTTTCTATCAGCATCCCTGATAACGGGGACTACGAGGCCCTGGGGCGTGTCAACAGCTATCCCTATGTTATAATTCTTCTTAACAACGATCTCCCCCTTCTCGTAGTCGAGTGTAGCGTTAAGCAATGGGTACTCCTTAAGAGCTTTAACAACAGCCTTAACTATGAAGGGTAGGAGTGTCAGCTTCACACCCTTAGATTCGGCATCCTGCCTCAAATCATCTCTAAGCTTAATGAGCTCCGTTACATCAACCTCCTCCACTATGTAGGCATGGGGTATCCTGGATTTAGATTCAACCATCTTGGAGGCCATAACCCTCTTTAAACCCCTAAGTGGTATTCTCTCAACGACACCCTCAACTGGAGCCGGTTTCTCGGCAACTCTCTTGGATTCCTCAACATACCTTAGAACATCGGCCTCTGTGATCACACCTCCAGGCCCGGTGCCCTTAACCTTCGATAGATCTACTCCTAGCTCCCTAGCGAGCTTCCTAACCCTAGGTGGAGCCCTAATAGGAGCCCCGGCTACCCCTCGTTCCTTAACTTCTACCTCCTCAACGCCTACAGCTTTAGGAGCTCCGGCTACCTCTCCAGCCTCTGAAACCTCTACCTCAGCTATTGGAGCCCCTACTTTAACTACATCTCCTGGTTTAGCTAGAAGCCTAACTATCCTACCCTCGAAAGGCGATGGTATCTCAACTGTAGCCTTAGCCGTTAGAACCCTGACTACGGGCTGGAACTGCTTAACGAAATCCCCCTCCTTAACAAGCCACTCTACAATCTCCCCCTCGCTTAACCCCTCACCTATATCAGGTAGCTTGATCTGCTTTAAGACCATCCCCGAACACCTAGTAGCTCATAACCTTAGATAACCCCATGTATATACGAGCTACATTTGGCATGTATAGCTTCTCGTGGACGAGCGGGAACGGAGCGTCGAACCCCGCAACTCTGACTATGGGTGCTTTCAGCAACTCTATAGCCTCCTCAGCCACGTAGGCTGAAATCTCAGCACCTAAACCGAGGGTCTTCGGGGCCTCGTGCACGATGACAAGCCTCCCGGTCTTCTCTAAACTCTCTAGTATCGCGTCCTTGTCGAAGGGGAATAGTGTCCTCAAGTCTATTACCTCAACACTCCAACCGTGCCTAGCCTCCGCTATCTTCGCTGCCTCCAGAGCTTGGTATACCATGGCACCCCAGGTTACTATGGTAACATCGGAGCCTTCCTTAACAATCCTAGCCTTACCTATGGGTACTGTGTAATCCTCCTCTGGGACCTCCTCCCTTATAGTCCTATAGAGTACCTTGGGTTCTAGGAAGACTACGGGATCCTCAGCTCTCAAAGCAGACTTAAGTAACCCCTTGGCATCACGTGGTGTCGAGGGCATTATGGTTATGAGGCCTGGTGTATGTATGAAGTAAGACTCGGGACTCTGGCTATGGAACATACCACCCCTAACGCCACCACAGCACGGTCCTCTGACGACTATTGGAGCACTATACATGCCTCCAGTTCTCCTCCTAATCTTTGCTGCCTCGCTTAGAAGCTGGTCTAGAGCCTCGTATATGAAGTCTATGAACTGTATCTCTGCAACAGGCTTCAAACCATAGAGGGCCATGCCGACGGCCACGCCGACTATGCCCAGCTCTGTTAAAGGCGTATCTATAACCCTATCAGGTCCGAACTCGTCTATCAAACCATCTGTTACGAGGAACACGCCACCCCTTCTACCCACATCCTCTCCTAAAACCACTATCCTCGGATTCCTCCTCATCTCCTCCCTCAAAGCACTGTTAAGAGCTTGGACCATGTTCATAACGGGCATCCTCACTCAACCTCCAAGCCTAGCTCCCTCATAACCTTAAGGGACTCTCTTAGCTCTTCGTACTGCTCTAATAGATTCCATGTAGGCTTAGAGTAGACGTTCTCCAG
>OGCA01000077.1_pt1 | contig 10891 bp, 11 predicted proteins | sample 1570081 | NCBI WGS metagenome assembly OGCA01 (sample SAMN05518182, study PRJEB24516) | hot springs metagenome | isolation source: Conch Spring, Yellowstone National Park, Wyoming, USA | place: USA:Conch Spring, Yellowstone National Park, Wyoming, USA | collected 2011-10-11
TTGCCTGGTGCTCCTAGGCTATCTGAGCCCATTACGGTGTTGTCGAATATAGCCCATATTGTTATGCCGCTCCCGGGGCCTAGTCCTTGTTCGCTATGCTCCACCTCCACCCTGGGCTCCACCCCTAGCTTCTCCCTCAGCACTGCCGCGGCTGAGCTCGCCTGCCTCTCCGCCACGTGTCTTGGTAGTTTTACGGCGTGGCTTCTCAACGCCACCCCCCGGAGCCCTCCTCTCTCTGTGAAATCTCTTGGTTTGAATCCTCCTGGTGGCTGGTCTACTGTTACGGTCACCAGGCCCCCTCCTCTGGGGTAGTGGCCTCTCCTCTCCACCGTGACCGTGAACTTGTACCCTAGGGTTTCGGTGAGCCTTGCTAGGACCTCCCTAACATAGTCTATCGTGGGGGCCATTGGGACGTCAGTGCCACCTCTTATCCTGACCGTTACAGGTTTATCCGCGAATGCTAGCACTGGTAGGAGGGCCTGTAGGACTAGGGATACGCTCCCAGCAGTGCCAACGTCGAACACGTAGCTCCCACCCCTGATGGCTGAGGGGTAGAACTCCAACGTCATGCTACCAACCTCAGCCCCCTTAACCCTGGCACCGCAGATCTGGGCTATGGCTTTAACGGCTGTGAGATGCTGGGGTCTCAGACCGGGGTTATCCCTCTTAGCCCTTATACTGTATATCCTCATAGGCCTACCCGTTATAGCTGATAGGGCTAGAGCTGTCCTCAGAATCTGACCACCACCCTCACCCATACTACCATCGATCTCGATCAACCTCAACCCCTGACACCCGCAAGCCTCCTAAGCCTCCCAACGAAAACCCTCTCGAGATCCCCACGTATAACCTCTGGGATACACTCCCACCAGGGGCCCCCCTTGATAGCGAGACCCCTTATAACAGTGCCATTACAGATTTCAGGCTTGTACATGGGGGGCCTTATAGCCGTTAGGCCGGAGTCCTCGAACAACAGTAGGACTAGCTCGTTCCCGGAGACAACGCCTTCGAACGGGGGGAGGAGCATCTTAAGGTACTCAACCCAAACCCTGTGCATCTGTATATCCGGGACAGGGGCTATGTAGACCCTGTTATAATCATCACCGAGGGTGGCCTTCAGGGCTTTACGGAGAAGGACTATCCTCTCACCAGCCGTAAGGGGGTTGGAGAGGGTGTAGGACTCCTGAGCTGAGCCAACGACAACCACAACCTCGTCAGCGAGATCCAAGGCGTACCTCACAGTGCCAATGTGGCCTAGGTGTGGTGGCTGAAACCTGCCCGGAACCAGTAGGCGGGTGAACCTCGCCAACAGTTAGCTCACCTTCCCCCATACTATCGGCTGGGGGCCGGGGAGCCTTAAAACGCTCGCACTCCATTAAACCCGCTCGACCTACCCTCCAGCCCCGCCTACCAGCCTAGACCTCCTAACAATATCATCCAGGACCCTTGAGGCCTCAACACTGTTTACGGCTGATAGCCTGTAGACCTCCACCACAACCCCCTCCTCCTTTAGCTTTGTGAAGAGCTCCACAACCCTCTCCACATCCTGCTCCTCAGCTATATCACACTTGTTCACCCCAACATAGATCCCCCTACCTCCCGTTATGCTAGCTATATCCCTTGCCAGCTTCACCTGCCTCTCCAAGCTCATGTAGGCGTTCCTCGTTGGATCTGCTAGGAATAGTATGACGCCTTTCAACTCCATCAAGGCTGCTACAGCCCTCCTCTCAATCTGGTTCATCTCCTCCAACGGCCTGTCCAGTAGCCCAGGAGTGTCTATAATCTGTATCCTCGTGAACCCGTAGGCCCTATGGCCTACGGTCACCTGCTTCGTTGTGAACGGGTAGTCTGCTACCTCAGGCTTAGCTGTTGAAACGCTCCTCACGAAAGTGGATTTACCGACGTTGGGGGGCCCCGCTACTATAACAGTGGGCTCCTCAGGGTTTATCGTTGGTAGCCTTTGCAGGAACACCGTTAGGCTCCTTAGGAGCTCGAGCCTCCTACCACACCTCTTGAAGAGCGATAGTATCCTACCCCTACCCTCAGCTGAAACCCTCCTAGCCTCCCTCACATCCCTCGATGCTAGTATGGAGTACCTATACCTCTCCCAGAGCCTCCTAGCAATCCTCCTAGCCTTTGACAGGCATTTGAAGGCCTCCTCCACAGCCCTCCTATCGAACTCGATCTCTACAAGCCTCCAGTAGAAGGGGTGTAGTCTCGATAGTAATTTTTCAAGCCTAGCTACATCCTCGGTCTTGCTGATAGCTATGTTGTAGACCGTCTGGAGCTTTGCTATCTCACCCTCAACACCACCACGCCTAGGGTACCTTGACTTAATCCTAGCAAGTATGTCCTCGTAGAGTGGTATTGATATGTGCTTAGCCTCCTCGACAACGCTAGCCAACATGGGTCACCAGGGCTCGGTTTTTGCACCCCTCCACATCAGCCCTGAAGGGCATTCGGGCTTGCCGGGTCTCCTCACGCAGGCCCAGCTTACACCATCCCATCTACTCTGGCATAGACCTAATAAGCTTTCAACAACACCTTCCACGTTATTAGCTCCACACAGCATACCATAAACGTGGGGGGCGCTCTTTGAGTAGGACTCAGGGTGATCTCGAGTATAGGAGGGCTGCTGAGGCCCTCAGCTCACTCGAGAGGATCTCTGCTAGGACGCAGTTAACACTCGTCCTCGTAAAGCTGTTAAAGGATACCCCCGTTGACGTCATAGATAAGGTTGTCTACCTGATACAGGGTAAGCTGGGCCCCGACTGGAAGGGTATACCGGAGCTCGGTGTTGGGGAGAAGTACCTGGTAAAGGCTATAGCGTCAGCGTACAGGGTTAGCGAGGACACGGTAACCAAGCTCTTCAAGGCCACAGGCGACCTAGGGGAGGTTGCTGAGAGGCTTTGCAGACAACAACAGTCCAGGGGTGCGGGCCTGGCAGCCTTCATGCAGGGGCCTCAGAGGAGGCTCACCGTGTCAAGGGTCTTCGACACGCTACTCAAGATAGCATATGCTGAGGGTGAGGGCAGCAGGGATTTAAAGATAAGGTATACGGCTAGCCTCCTGGTGGACGCGGAGCCACTGGAGGCTAAGTATATCGTGAGGTTCATTGAGGGCAGGCTTAGGGTTGGCGTTGGAGATGCAACGATACTGGACGCGCTAGCTGTAGCGTACGGCGGTGGAGCTCACGCAAGACCTATTGTGGAGAGAGCGTACAACCTAAGAGCGGACCTAGGCCTAGTGGCTAGGATTATAGCGAGTGAGGGTCTCGAGGCTCTAGCCAGGGTAACCCCCGTTGTCGGGGTCCCCGTTAGGCCTATGCTAGCTGAGAGGGGTAGGGATGCGAGGGAGATCGTGGACAAGGTTGGTGGTAGGGCTATAGTCGAGTTCAAGTATGATGGTGAGAGGGCTCAGATGCACAAGGATGGGGATAGGGTGCTGATATTCTCTAGGAGGCTTGAGGATATAACGGCAAGGTACCCTGACGTCGTCGAGATGGCTAGGAGTGGTTTGAAGGCGGAACAGGCTATAGTTGAGGGTGAGATCGTAGCCTTCGACCCGGAGACCGGGGAGCTAAGGCCATTCCAGGAGCTCATGCATAGGAAGAGGAAGCACGAGATAGAGAGGGCTGTGAAGGAGATCCCCGTTAAGGTGTTCCTATTCGACGCCATATACGTTGACGGTGTAGACCTGACGGTCAAACCGCTACCCGAGAGGAGGAGGGTCCTAGAGAGCATCGCCGTTGAATCGGATACATGGGCTATAGCCAACTACATTACAACCGATAACCCGGCTGATCTCGACAACTTCTTCCTAGAGGCCGTAGCTGAGGGAGCTGAGGGTGTCATGGTCAAGGCTGTACATGATAAGAGCGTCTACACAGCAGGCGTCAGGGGGTGGCTTTGGGTTAAGTACAAGAGGGATTACAAGAGCGAGATGGCGGACACGGTGGACCTGGTGGTTGTCGGGGCGTTCTACGGTAAGGGTAAGAGGGGTGGGAAGCTTAGCAGCCTCCTGATGGCAGCCTACGACCCTAAGACTGATACGTTCAAGACAGTGTGCAAGATGGCCACCGGGTTCACCGACGAGGAGCTTGATAAGATGAATGAGATGCTGAAACCACACATTATAAAGCATAAGCACCCTAGGGTTGATTCGAAGATGAAACCAGATGTCTGGATAGAGCCGGTCTACGTAGCAGAGGTTCTAGGAGCGGAGCTAACACTATCACCAATACACACGTGCGGCCTAGATAGGATTAGACCGGGGGCTGGCGTCTCAATAAGGTTCCCGAGGTTCATAAGGTGGAGGGATGATAAGAGGCCTGAGGATGCAACAACAGAGGATGAGATAGTAGAGATGTACAGGAGGCAGCTGAAGAGGATTGAAGAGGAGGCTGTTGAGCAGGTATAGAGACCTAGTGAGGCAGAGGTACGAGATAGTGTTCAAGCTAGCAGTGGAAAGCCTGAGAAGGGGGGACAAGGAGTACGCAAGAAAACTCTGCGCGCACATAAAGGAGATGGCCGGGAGAACACGAGTAAGGATAGGACCCCTAAAAAGACTAGTATGCAAAAACTGCCACATACCACTAATACCAGGAGTGACAGCGACAATAAGACTGAGATCACAAAGCAGGAGGTTCGCATACAGAGTGGTAAGATGCGTGGAGTGCGGCTACATACACAGATACCCATATAAAATCCGCAGGTAGCATACCCTAAAACTAACCCCCGTCCAGCCAGGGACCCCCATATGCTTTCAGTTAGTGCAGCGATGGCTGGAACCCGACCATTGCTAGGTGCCCCAGGGGGGTGTGAAACCGGGAGGATCCAAACATGGAGTTGAATGGAGGGATTTAAGGTCTGGTTTAGGTTATTAGGAATCTATTAAATGGAGTTGATAGCATGGTGGATTTGAAGAAGTACCCTCACCTTGTGGATCCCTGGAGTTATGCTAGTTTGAAGCTTGGCTTTGATCGCGCCTTCGAGGTTATAGCTAATGACGAGCACTTCATAGGGTTAGCTCTTAGGAGGATTAAGCTCGTCGATGAGGGTTTGCCTGACGAGATTTCCGCCTCTACAGAGGATGAGGTTTTCTCGTTCTGGCTCTCACTACTCTCGCTTAAAGCTGCTGGTAGCGTCTACCTCCTCAATAGGGTTGTTGATGCTGAGGTTGATAGGATCTCTAGGTTTCTTGAGGACGAGGACGACCTTGTCGGTGTTGCTAGAGCTCTCGGTGTTAGGGTTGAGGTTAGAAGCATATCGTTCCCATGGGTTGTGGTTAATGGTAGGGTTGTTAGGAGGGTTCTGGACTTCGCCGTCCCGGTACAGGATTTCCTTAGATGTGCTGCCGGCTCCAAGCTAGAGGAGCTTAGGCTCGTCAACAACTTCGTCAAGGGGGGCTATGTCTTCCTAGATCGTAGGCGTCTTGTCAAGCTCCTCGCTGAGGCTTCGAGGAGGGTTATGGTTGAGAAGCTTAAGGTGGAGGCCCCCCAGACCCCCCTCTTCGAGAGGCTGGTTGAGGAGGTTAGAGCTCTCGAGGTTAGGGAGGCTACGGGCTTCGACGAGGAGCTTTTACCGGAGTGTGTGAAGCAGATTATAGCTAGGTCTACTGCTAGGAGGCTCTCTGACGAGGAGGTCTACGTACTCCTAACATTCCTATCGAGCATCGGGGCCCCGAGGGAGTACGTTTCAAGACTTCTAGTCGAGACAGGGCTCGCTGATAGGGATAGAGCTGGGGTTATAGCTGAGAGCTTGTCCAAGGTGAGGGGGTACACTCCGTTCAAGTGCGAGGAGCTCGAAGCCAGGGGTATATGCGATTGCACTGAGGACTTGGTTAAAGAGTACACATCTAGGGTTCGCAGACGTCGAGCCCGGAGGAGATCTTAGATGCTAGCTTCTCAAGCCTCACCCTACCCTCAAGTAGAGCCTCGTTAGCTAGGGTAACCAGGCTTTCAAGGGAGCTCCTGTCGATAAGGACTACACCCCCCCTCTTAAGCGGTATCATTAGCTGCACACCGCTCATAACCTCCACCGTGTGCCCCCCAACGGGGTTCAATGATATGACACCGCTATGCTTAAAGCCTGTAGCCCTAGCGTACTCTAGGAGCTTTGATGCGCAGCGGAGGCTCGGTGTCCTAAAGTGTACTATGGGCCCTGTGACCTTAAGCCACACGTTGCCAGCGAACCCCCTGGACACATGTCTGGCTATGACGTCGACGGTGACCGGGTCGTGTGTCTTGTAGAGGATCCTAGCCTCCCCCCTCTCCCAATGCCATAAACCCTCTATCAACGTGACCCTACCGGTGCAACTGCTCGTGGTGACCAGTAGTGTTGGCTTGTTGAAAGCCTCAAGGTACCTCTCTGCACCCGGGTCCAGGTAGCCTATAACCCTGTCCTCGTGTATCGCATCCAACAACGACCTCTTATACCTATGCCACGCCTCTAGATCTTTCAACCTCCGCATCTACAACCACCTGGACGAGGCCCGGCCCAACCTTCCTGACAACCCTAGCCCTTGCGTTGAGAAGGCTCCAGCCCTCTGATTCAACCCTGCTCCTAGCCATCTCAACAGCCCTCCTGTAGAACTCCCCTCCCTTGTCGGCCTTGAGGTGTAGGTAGAAGTGTATGAAGCCCCTGGGCCCCCTTAGGGCTAGGAGTGCTCGCGGCGTATACTCTAGGGCTAGATCTGGTAGGGGCATCAGGATCCTATCAGCAACCCCTACGAGCTTCTCCTCCACAACTCTAGCTGCGTCGCCAAGGTATGGTATCACTATGCCCTCGACCTTGTTCAACCTAATGTTCTCGACCATGAGGTTGTAGGCGTCCTGGTTAACGTCTATGCTGTGGACTCTCGACGGCTTCGAGTGCTTGGCAATGATTATAGAGAATGTGCCTACGCCAGCGAACATGTTAACTACAACCTCACCCTCCCCGACGAGCTTTGCAACCCTAATGTGCTCGTGGCCCAACCTCGGGGTTACGAAGACCCTTGTTATGTCCACCTTGAAGGAGCAACCGTGCTCCCTGTATATGGTCCACGACCTAGGCTCCCCAGCTAGGTGCACGTAGCCCCTGGTCTTGTACGGGCCTGTAACGGGGGTTACTGAGAGCCACACACTCCTAACACTAGGAACTACCTTGAGGAGCTCCTCGGCCAGCAACTTGAACTCCTCTACAGTTAGATCCCCGTAGATAGGCTTCTTGATAACAGCTATATCCCCTATGATCTCAAGCCTACTCCAGACAAGACGACCCCTCTCCCCCAAAACCCTAAGAGCAAGCTCCCTAAGCAGCCTACCCATAGCCCTAATAACCACCCAACAACACGCAGCCCAGAGGGGCCCTCCCAGTGGAGAAGTACTTAGCTGAAGCCTCTAAACTCTTAGAGAAGGTGAGGGAGCTCACGAGAGAGGAGAAGAGGATACTAGCGTACTTCGTGGAGAACATATCGGTAGGAGAGCTTAGAGCAGTAAAAGAGCTAAAACAGATGGGCATAGGCGACCCGCAAACAGGGATAAGAAAGCTGGTAACACTAGGACTACTAGAAGAAGGAAGAGAGTCGTACAGCCTAGCAAAACCACTCAGAACATACATAGCTAAAAGAGGGAAAACACAGATACTAAACATGCTAGCAACATGAAAACCACAAGAAGCACACACTAAAACAAATCCCCGGCTGGCCAGGGACCCCTATATACTTTTCGGTTGATGTAGCTGAAGTCAAGCCTCAACCGTTGCTAGGTGTCCCAACAGGACACCAAATCGAGATCCCGGCCTAGCTAGGGACGATGAGGGGTAAAGCTTAAATACCCCCACACCCAACCAAGGCCATAGGGGGCCTGCGGAGGAGAAAACAGGGGCACAACAATAGAAAACGAAATAGAAACCGGTGATTAAAAGCTAATACACCATGACGAGGGCCCCCATAGTGCAGAATCCATTGCATGGAGTTGAAAGGGCCACCTGCAGACCTCAGGAACCCGATATACTGGGCTGAATCCATTTCATGGAGTTGAAAGAAGAGTATATGAGGTTGGATGGTGGTTGTAGTGTGTGAGGTTAAGAAGCAGATGGTGTTAGGGGTGTGTGGAGTGTAATTGCATGTGATGATGGTATGGTTAGGAAGGTTGGTGGGGGCTGTACTGTGGTTGCATGCATACTGTGGGTTGATGGGCCTGTTGATGTTGAGTTGAATCTTGTCAAGGTTGATGGGTTGGAAGCCTCTTCCACCATAGCCTTCGCTGTCACAAGGTTAATGCTTAGGAATGGCGTGGTACCCAGAGCTGTGCTACTCGACTCCCTGACTATAGCTGGGTTTAATGTTGCATCGCCGCCCACAATTGCTAAGCTTACCGGGGTCCCCGTTATCATCGTCTACAAGTATAGGCCTTCGAGCTCCAGATTCGAGAGAGCCTCTAAACACTTTGCGGATTGGGAGTTGAGGATGAGGGTGTTGAGATTGGTGGACAATGTCATCGAGGTATCCCTTAGAAGAGGCAAACTGTACATACTAACCTGGGGTGTAAGCTTGGAGGATGCCATTAGGGTGATAGAGGGGACTCAGATTCACTCCAGGACACCTGAGCCATTAAGGTTAGCTCATAGGGTGGCCTCAGAGGTTACAAGGTTCATGATATCAAGTGGGCAGTGGCTAGCGTAGAAGCTGAGGTCTAAGCTCCTCTAGGAGGTCCCCTATGGTTATATCCTCTGCTAGTGCTTTGTAGAGTGTCTTGGGGTCTACTGCTAGCTCTACGACCCTTGTTTTACCGTATCGCCCTCTGCTTACAACCCTCCCTGTTATGACTCCTAGCATGTCTAGTTCTGCTAGTATCCCGCTAACCCTCCTCAGGGTTACGGTCTCGATTCCAAGCTTTAATGTTAGGGCCTTGTACCTCTCGTATATCTCTCCTGTTGTTGCGTAGCCTGTGCCGCCACCGGTTACTATTAGTATTGCTGTTAGGGCTAGCTTGCTGTGTAGCGGTAGTGTCCTGACAACGTCCATGACCCTATCCCTTTCTATCTCGTCACGGGCCATGTAGACGTGATCTCTTGTAACCCTGCTAGCCCCCATCCTCTCGGCTATCTCGCCAGCGACCCTAAGCAGGTCTAGGGCTCTACGTGCGTCTCCATGTTCTCTAGCTGCTAGTGCAGCGCACAAGGGTATAACCTCCTCTTCTAGGACGCCCGGTCTGAAGGCATCACGTGCTCTAGCCTCGAGTATGTCTCTAAGCTGTTCAGCGTTGTAGGGTGGGAATACCAGCTCGACCTCCCCAAGGCTACTCTTAACCCTAGGGTCTAGTGATTCGACGAGGTCAGCGCTGTTAGTGACACCTACGAGGGCTACCCTCGATGTCCCGAGCTCGCTGTTGATCCTCGTTAGCTTGTACAACACGTCATCACCACCCCTCTTCCTAGCAAGGAAGTCTACCTCGTCTAGGACCACGATGTATATGGTGCTAGTGTTAGCTATGACCTTGATGATCCTGCCGAAAACCTCTCCGACGGAGAGCCCTGTGAACGGTATCCTAGCTCCCACCGCCTCACCAATATCAGCTATAACCCTGTAGGGTGTATCCCTGTACCTTGTGTTAACATAGACACCCTTAACCCTGGAGCCCGCCTCCCTAGCTGTAGCCTCAAGCCTTGAGAGCACGTACCTGACAACAGCAGTCTTCCCGGTACCGGTTAAACCGTATATGAATATGTTGCTAGGCTTCTCCCCCCGGAGAGCTGGGGCTAGTATGGAGGCAACCTTCTTAATCTCGTTCTCCCTGTGGGGGAGGGATTCCGGCACGTAGTCTGGTAGCAGCTTCTCCCTATCCCTGAAGATCCTGGACCTGAGGGCTGAGGCGAATACATCCCTAACTAGATCCAAGCTCCACCAGCTCCAGGGGAAGTAGGCTTTGCAGGGTTGAAGAGGTGGGGTACACGGTGACAGAAGGGTCTTACCAGGCTAACCCTCTACATCCCAGGCTGTTAAACCGTGGATCCAAGGCCTCCTCTCCAAAGGGGGCCCTGGAACCTCCTGGATGTACACCTCAGCTAGTACTACGACACCCCTAAGCAGGTGTCCTCCAAGCGTGGAACCATCCCTCCTACCGAGCACTACGTGCACGTGGGGGAAGGGCTTCCCGTTAAGCAAGCTAATGTTACCTGTAGCTGAGAGGAGCTCAACCCTCTCCCTAACATCTATCGGGATGTACCTCTGCTCCTCGAAACTATAATACGCTATGGTGGCCTCACTGAAAGACCCGATAGCTGATACGAACGCCTTAACAACACCATGCCTCTCAGCAAAACCAGAAATATAGCTAAGCAACTCCGAGCCCTCCGGAACCCTAAAAAGGAAAGCCCTCATAAGAGAACACCAGTAACAGGTGGAAACCCCAACCCTATTTAACCGGAAACCTCCAACACGCAATCCACACCCAGCCGAGCTCAACCCAGGGGCCCCCAGACCCCGATGTGCCAGCTTAGAACCCGGAGCTCCCACAACAGCCAACAGGGCCCCCTCAGGGCCCACAGCTTGAGCCTAACACCCCTCCCATCCTAGAAAGAGCACCTTAACACTGTTTCAAGCAGGAGCCCTAGACGGGGCAAGCCTGGGGTGGACATCCCAGCCCACGGCGTGCCTACAACGGGGGTTACTTAGGCTGAAGACGTGCTACTAAAAACCCATGGCTAGTGTTACTCCAAAACCGTCTAGGTAACCCCCATGGTCATGGTTTAAGGGTCAGGGAAAAGTCGGAATCCGGGGTTTAAGCGTAGCCTAGAACTCTGGGATGGCAATGGGGTTTGATTTTGGTTGTGCTAGCCACTCTCGCTACAAGGGTAGCCTAGGGGATCTCTGCTGGCTTGATTGGAGGATTGTGGTGCGGGGGGTG
>OGCA01000086.1_pt1 | contig 10365 bp, 9 predicted proteins | sample 1570081 | NCBI WGS metagenome assembly OGCA01 (sample SAMN05518182, study PRJEB24516) | hot springs metagenome | isolation source: Conch Spring, Yellowstone National Park, Wyoming, USA | place: USA:Conch Spring, Yellowstone National Park, Wyoming, USA | collected 2011-10-11
CAACCTCCACATCCCTAACAGGTATGCATATGAAATCACCGAGCCTACCAAACCTAAACCTATCATCGAGAACACCAACCCTAGATAGAATGGATAGGGCTCTCTCAACATCAACTCTGTAAACCTTAACACAGGAAACAGGCAAAAGGGCAACCCCCTAGATCCATGTACTATTGCTCAAAGTAGATATGCTATCAACCTCCCCCACACGCCATCCCATCGTCTAATAACGAAGGGTAGGAGCTCGGGATACAGGTAAAAAACATGTAATATGCGAAAGCCGGTTCTAGCCTAAGATCTCCTCAGTAGGAGGCGGGATACAACTAGTGCTATAAGTAACCCTGCTATGAAGGCGGCTATCGTAACATCAGCTCTAAGAGTCTCCTCTTTAACTGTTTTAACTAGTGTCTCAAAGCTGGTTACCATGGAGGTTAACGTCTGAACTTCTCTCACTGTTTCCCTAACTGTTGTAACCTCTGTTCTAGTCTCTGTCACTCTCAGGGTTTCCCTCACAACCTCTCTCACGGTCGTGGTGAGAAATTGTGTTGCCGTGGTGGTTTGCGTTACTGTTCTCTCAACTGTTTGAGTCAGCGTTCTTACCTCAGTGGTCGTCGTCGTGGTAGTTTGAGTCGAGGTTACCGTTATCAGCCTGACTATGGTGGTTGTAACTGTTGTCGTCTGTGTTACTGTTGTCGTAAGAGTTGCTGTTACAGTCTCCGTTACCGTAACCGCGGGGGGTACTGGTGTTGGTGGCGGAGGTAGTGGGGGCTGTAGTCTCACAACGTATAACACCCACTGCGAATCCCCAGGCTCCCGGTCAAACCCAGCTATGTACGCTACATCACCTACCAATAGGATCCCATAGGCGTAGGAGTCGTAGGCTTTCTCGTCTAGATGCCTTTTAACCAGCATGCTTAGCTCTCTATCTAACACGTAGATGGTGCTCCTCGCGTAACCATCATACACCTCCCAGCCTACAACCACAAGGTACCCCTGCATGTAGGCAATATCTCCCATAAAAGTGTTATCGAACCTCGCTACCTTCAATATCGAGCCGTCGCTGCCAAGCTTAACAACAGCACTCCCCCTAGGCAGTGCTAGTCCAACGACATAAGCGTTACCTTCACCATCAAAGGCTATGGATGAAGCGGAGCCCTCAACATCCAAGGTGAGGCTTTTAACGGAGCTCATATCACGTGGATCCACTATATCTATAAACCACCTTAGTACCGGGGGTATGGAGCTGAGGTCAGTCTTAACCCCTACAATCCAAAGATAGCCCTCGGTAGGCTCTAAACCCAACATATTCGGCAGTATAACGTATCCTGGTTCAACCTTTGATCTAAACACTGCAACCCTATTGAAGTCTCTATCAAACTTATCCACTCTCACCGTGATCTCCAGAAGCCCCTCGATCCCACCAACGTATAGGTACTCGCCATCTGTTATGGCTGAGATTGGACTACCTTGAACCCATTCTAGATCCCTGATGGCATAGTTGCTTAGATCCAGTTTAGAGATCATGAGCTTTGCTTTTAAATCTGCTAGGAAACCTATAGGGGTTATGTTGGTGAAGGGGATTACGAGGTGTGAGCTGAATACAGCACAACCACCTGGTTGACCGTCAATGTTGATATGGCTCTTTAACTCTACCCCATTAAGCCATGCCTCCACCCTACCCTTAGCCGTTCGAGGATCCCACATGGTGATGTTTATGAGGCCCACCAAGTACACCATGCCATTGTTCTCACATACCCACATTGCTTGATCATCGTTCCTGGTAGGGTTACTCTTGGTGATGTGTAGCACCTCTATCACGAACCCCTCCTGGCTTTGAATGATACCCCCAGGGTGTGCTTGAGGATATGCTTGTACAAGCAATGCTACTATGGCTATGGAGGCTATTACTGTGATAACCTGTTTGTCCACTCGCTCTCACCCTCGTCTGGGTGTCGATAGCTTAGGTATTTAAAGCTTAGGTGATACTAGTGGAGCGTGGTGGCTCCTAGATGGATTACCGTTTGAAGATGCTAGCTAGTGGGACCACCACTGTTGGTCTAGTGGCTGGTGACTATGTGGTGTTAGCTGCTGATAAGAGGGCTACTGCTGGTTTTATGATTGCTAGTAGGAGGGTTAAGAAGATTGTTAAGCTCACAGACTACGCTGTAATGACTATGGCTGGGCTTGTTGCTGATGCTCAGATGCTAGCTGATATTCTTAGGAGTGAGGCTAAGTTATACGAGTTAGACACGGGGTCTAGGATGAGTGTTAGGGGCATAGCAGTACTCCTATCTAACATACTATTCTCCTATAAAGCTCTGCCCTTCATAGTCCAGGTTTTAGTGGGGGGTTACGATGTTAAACCAAGGCTATACCTCCTAGATCTCTTCGGTAGCATAACTGAGGAGAAGCTTGCTGCAACAGGCTCCGGCTCTCCGGTAGCCTATGGAGTTCTAGAGCAACACTACAGGGAGGATTTAAGCTTAGACGAGGCGGTTAAGATAGCAACTGCAGCTATAAGAGCGTCAACGCTAAGAGATGCAGCGTCAGGCGATGGCGTGGATATAGCAATTGTGGGTAGAGGGTTTATCGAGGAAAAATTTATACCCTTCACCTCTATAACTGTATAACAGGCTTCTAAGCATACCGGTGGGTTATCTTAGGAGGTTAACCCTAACACAAGGATACCCGGGCTATCGACGAGGCTAGCGTTAGAGGTGTTATGATAAGGTGGTGGAGGAGGTACCTGAGTATGGGAGAGAGTTTAGGGTTAGAGCGGTTCAGGAGATAACAAGGTTCCTGGAGGGAGCGGATGTCTCCAACATAGAGTTTGAAGGGCCCGAAATAGCTGTATATATTAGAAACCCGAGGTTCATATCAGAGAACGAGGATAGGATTAAGGAGCTAGCTAAGCTTCTAAGGAAGAGGGTTGTTGTTAGAACGGATCCTAGGGTTCGTAAGTCTAAGGAGGCTACTATAGAGTATATCCTGAGTCTCGTGCCGAGCGATGTAAACGTCTCTCCTGAGGATATACAGTTCGACGATATACTCGGGGAGGTTAGGGTTTTAGCAGATAAACCTGGAAAGCTTATGGGTAAAGGTGCAGCCCTAAGATACCAGGTTTTAGCTGAGACTGGCTGGAGGCTTGAGGTTTACAGGAAGCCGCCTATGGCCAGCCGTGTCCTAGACTCTATAATGAGGCATCTAGCTGTGGCATCTGCTGAGAGGAGGAAGGCTCTCAGGGAGATAGGGGATAGGATATACAGGGATATAACTGTGGGTACTAGGTATATTAGAGTTATAGGTCTTGGGAGTTTCTGCGAGGTTGGCAGAAGCGCTATACTAGTTGATACAGGTGAGAGTAAGGTATTACTGGATTCCGGGATCTCGCCTTCATCCAACGGTGTCGACGCACTACCATACTTTAACACACCAGAGTTTAGGCTTGAGGATCTAGATGCTATCATAATAAGCCATGCTCACGTAGATCATATGGCTGCTGTACCCCTACTATTCAAGTTCGGCTACAGAGGGCCTGTCTTCGTCACACCCCCCACAAGGGATTTAATGTTGTTGATGCTAACAGATTTCATCGAACTTACGAAAGGCGAGGGTAGAGAGCCTCTATTCACTATGAAGGAGGTGGCATTGATGATGACAAGGGTTGTACCTGTTAACTACAATGTTGTAGTTGATGTAGCTCCAGATGTGAAGCTAACGTTCACCAACGCAGGCCATATACTAGGTTCTAGCCTAGTACACCTTCACATAGGACAGGGTTTGTTTAACCTACTCTACACGGGGGATCTGAAGTATTATAGGATTAAGGGTGATAGGGGGACTAGGCTACTGCCACCTGCTAATGAGGAGTTCCACAGGGTGGAGGCGTTGATAATAGAGGGTACCTATGGTTCTAAGGAGCCGCAGCCGAGGGATAAGGCTGAGGCGGATCTCATAGCCCTAGTGAATAAGATTAAGGAAACGGGGGGTAAGCTGTTGATTCCAGTTATGGCTGTGGGTAGGGGCCAGGACATACTGTATGTGTTGAATACGGCGTTGAAGGAGAAGAAGATCCCGGAGGTTCCAGTGTACGTTGATGGGATGATATATGAGGTGACAGCCTTATACACAGAGTATCCGGAGCTCCTAGCAAAGCCTGTGAGGGACGCAATGTTATATCAGGGCGAGAACCCCTTCATAGGATCTAACATAGTCTACGTTAATGATGAGTCTAAGAGGCAGGAGGCTATATACAGTCAGGGTCCTGCGGTGATAGTGAGCACAAGCGGTATGATGACGGGAGGCCCTATCATAGAGTACTTCAAGAACCTAGCTGAGGATGAGAGGAATATACTGGGGTTTGTTAGCTACCAAGCCCCAGGGACTCTAGCTAGGAGGCTTGCTGATGGAGAGAGGGAGGTTGAGGTTAGGGATGATTCGAGCGTGAGGAAGGTTAAGGTTAGGATGGACGTTGTATCAATAGAAGGTTTCACAGGCCACTCTACTAGAAGTGAGCTAATACAGTTCCTGAGATATCTTAGACCTAAACCTAAAACAATTATACTCAACCATGGGGAGCCCTCAGCGCTTCTCAGCCTAGCTCAGAGCGTTAAGGAGTCGTGGGATAAACTAGGGTTTGAAGCCCCCCCAGAGCTCCTGATACCAGAGAACCTTGAATCGGTCAAGCTTTATCCTAGAAGCTCTAAGGTTAGAGTAATGCTATCTTATTAACGCAACCGCATTCCACAGCCTATCACCAACATGGTGTAGGTTTCTAAAAGCCTTCCCCCTACCACCTCCAGCAACACTCTCAGATAAGCTTCTAGAATCGACGAGAGCCTCCCCTACAGCAACGGGAGATTTGGACTCCTCATCAACTATAACCACGATAGATCCAATACCAAAATCCCCGGAGATCCTCCTAACACCTGGAACCATGAGATCAGCCCCCCTGACCATAGCCCTAGCAGCACCCCTATCAACATAAACCTGAGGAAGCCAACCGTAACCTATGTCGAGAAGCAAACTCAAAGCCGGGATCAGCGTACTCCCAACCCTAAAGAAAGCCGCCTTACCGTCGAACATGTAGAGTGTGAAACCCTCGAACTCCGCAACCTCAACCAACTTAGCATCACGCATCGGAAACGAAGGGTAACGTTTCACGAGCTCCTCCAAAAGCTCCCTAACAAACCGCTTCTGCAAAGGATGCCTTCTAACAGGCTTGATCGCGCCATCCATAACCCTGCTACCGAGCAGGAACTCCACTACTCTACCCTTAAAAACTATAACCCAAACTAGAGCGATTAAGTTAAGTTCGGGGACCTTAACCGAAGACGGGGTGCTCAATTGTAATCCTCTTCCGCACCTCCACTAAAGCTGAGAGCTCTCTAAATCCTTTGTGGCTCCGACTATTGGGAGGAATGTATAAGAGTTTTGGTTTAAAGAATGTGTTGTGGTGCTTGAGATGAGCCAGTTGAGCCCCTCTACGTTTAGGGAGCTTAAGAACTATGTTGGTAGTAGTGTGCTTATAAAACTTAAGGGTGGGAAGGGTATTAAGGGTGTGTTGAAGAGCTACGATCAGCATCTTAACCTTATAGTTGAGAATGCCGAGGAGGTTGATAGTGAGTCTTCGAGGATGCTGGGTTTAGTCTTGATTAGAGGGGATAACGTTATACTGATAAGCCCGGCGCCTAAGTAACTCTTTGATGGTGTGGGGTTTTGGTTAAGGGGACTACGTCTTTTGGGAAGCATGGTAGGAGTAAGAGCCACATTGTTTGTAGGAGGTGTGGTAGGAGATCATATAATGTAGCTAAAGGCTATTGCGCAGCTTGTGGTTTCGGGAGGAGTAGGAGGCTCCGTAGCTATAGTTGGCAGAATAAGAAGGTTAACAGGGTTAGGGTTGTATGAGCTTGGAGGCCCGTTTAGGATCCTTTGATTCTAACAGGCTTAAGCTTAAAAGCTACATGGAAGCTAGGGGTTTAGAGGTACTGGTACTCCTAGGTAAGGGTAACATTGTCTACGCTACAGGCTTAAGAGAGCCTAGTGGGGCTCTAATCCTTTCAAGGGAATGCGGAGATGTAATGCTAGTGCCTCTCCTAGACTATCACAGGGCCTCTGCTAGCTCCCCGCGCGACGTAGAGGTTAAGGCTTTCTACAGAGCTGGAGAGGAGGCTATTAAAGGCGATGCGCCCAGTAGGGATTTGATAGTAGGGGGGCTGCAGGATGCTGTAGTTAGGATTGTTGAAGAGTGTAGAAGGAGTTCCCACACTGTAGGTGTTGATTTAAACTGGGCTCCTAGCAGTATAATTAGAGCCCTTGAGGTTAAGATTCAGCTAGTGGATTCTAGTGGTGATGTAGCTAAGATTAGGAGTGTTAAGAGCGACTGGGAGGTTGAAGCCATAGAAGCATCGCTTAGAATAGCTGAGGATACTATGAGGAGGGTTCTTGGAGAGGCTAGGGAGGGGGTTACAGAGCTTGAGCTCTCAGGGCACGCCAGCCTTAACATGAGAAGGCTTGGTGCGTGGGGAGAGGCTTTCCCAACTATAACAGCATTCTACGAGAACACAGCATACCCCCATCATACACCTACCCAGATGAAGCTAACACTACCAGGACCCCTACTAGTAGATCTAGGGGCGGTACTAGCAGGCTATCACAGCGACCTAACAAGGACGCTGTGGTGGGGGGCGGGAGGGGCTGAGTTCAGGAAGAAGATAGAGATGGTCGTAGAGGCGCAGGAGTCAGCTATAGATACCATAGCACCCGGTGTTGAAGCATGGGAGCCTGATAGATCAGCTAGGCTCGTTCTAGAGAAAGGAGGAATGTCTTCGTATTTCACCCACGGTTTAGGCCACGGTGTTGGTGTTGAGATACACGAGGAACCCTACCTAAGACCTGCCTCGAAGACTGTACTGGAGAAGGGTATGGTTGTAACAGTGGAACCGGGGATATACATACCGGGGCTTCACGGGATAAGAGTAGAGGATTTAGTATTAGTAACAGCTAGAGGTAGAAGGGTTCTAACGAGAATATCGAAGATCCTAGGTTAACTTGCAATAACCGGTGGGTTTAAAGCCTCAGAGACAAGCTACTGCGGGGTCTTTAAAATCCACATCCCCCTATCTTCATCGTACACAGCCATCCCAGCCTTCGCCATCTTCCTTAAGAGTCTCCCCGCTGCCTCCCCTAATGCGATCTCCAGTAAGCCTACAGCTTCTTCTAGATCACCTACACTTATCTTACCTACTTCATCCTCAAACCTCGCCCAGAAGTCCGGATCTAGGGCTACCCTCTCCCCGCCAATGCTAACCACCACAGCCCCCTCCTTCTTCAATTTTTCAAAGAACCTCTCAGGGGATTTCATCCACTGCACATCCTCCTGGAACACAGCCCCTTGCTCCTTCAACCTCTCGATAGCTGTTGGCGGAGCTCTCTTAACCTCCTTAAGCCTCTCCCTCGAAACCTCTCTGGGCTTCTCAACCTCGCTCCTCTCCACCAACTCTACTAAGTCTGCTAGCCTCCTAGCTATCTCATCTATCTTACCAGTATAGGGGTTTAACAGGTCTACCACAATCCTTTCAAGCCTCCTAGCCAGAGCCTCAGCCTGCTCCCCCTCGCCAGCACCCCTACCAACCCTCCCCTCTATCACATCCCTAGCAAGCCCCCTAAGATAGTCTGATACCAAACTATAACCCTCCCTCCTAGCAATAGCCTTTAGAGCCTCATACTCACCTCTAGAAAGTTCAATCTTCACTAAAACCTTATCCTCACGCCCCCCACTAGGCTCCCCCAAAAGATCCACCCCCTAGTGGCTAGTATTGTTTAAACATAATATTCTATTATCCTCTCTAAGACCTAGCGTAGAGCCTGACCTAAGTGGTCTACTTGAAGGTTTGAAGGTTTAAGTGTAATTTAGAGGCTATATGTTAGCGTAAGCTATGATCCTCCTATCTCTTGCAAGCCTGAGGTCGTGGAGTGCTCTAGCAGCTAGTCTTAGTGCTTCCCTAGCTGTCTTCGATACCCCTATGCCAGCCTTCAGGTCACCCTCTTCTACGAGCCTCTCAGCTAAGCTTATGTAGTTTAGAGGTGGTAGTATTACTAGTATGTTGTCCCCTCCTAGGTACTGCGCTATACCTCCCCCACTCTCAGCTACCGTTGCGAGTCTTCCTAGGAGGCTTAAGATCCTGTGGTATGATCTTGTAACACCTTCATAGGCTGTCGCTCCAGTTATGTTATTTAAATCTAGGTGAGCTATTGCTACTACCTCTTCTCCAGGGCAACTTGTATAAGTTAGGCCTCCAATCTCGGTTTTAGCTAGTAATTTGAACGCCCTAGCCTCAGCGTCTACAGGGTTTAGGTCGCAGGAGCTCGCCATCCTAACCCCTACTTTGGAGTAGCTCCTAGCAACATCTAGCATCTCAACAAGCGCTTCGTATCCCACGTTTGACGAGAGTATTAGCATGTAGTCGTACCTAGTAGGCATGGAGAAAGCTTCATGCTTTGTAGCCACATCCTGTAACGCTAGGTACAACTCCGCCTGAACCCTCTGTATAAGCCACTCCCTATCACTCCCGAGACCCTCAGTCCACTCCCTATAGCCAATCTGCTCCAACACTGTTATACGAGTGTTGAAAGCCCTAGACTCCAAGATCTAAGCCCCTCTCACTCAACAAGTATAGTCTTCCCCTCATACCTAGCAGACTCTACAACCTTCCTCCTCCTAGCTAGCTTAACAGCGGATTCAACAGCCCTTCTAGCATACTCCTCAGCCCTCTCAAGAGCTTGAACTCTAGAAGCCCCAGGTCCTATAACGCCTAGGGTAACAGGCTTACCGTACTGAACCCCTAAATCTAAGAGCTTTCTAGCAGCCTGATGGGCTACAACCTCATCATGTTTAGTCTCACCCTGAATAATAGCTCCCAGAACTACAACAGCATCGACATAGTCAAGCCTAATAACCTCCATAACACCATAGGGTGTATCATATGTACCTGGAACCTTGTAGACAATAGTAACCTCGGCATCGAGGAACTTAGCATGGTCTAAAGCCTTCTCAAGCATAATCCAGGTAACATCGAAGTTGAACTCTGAAACCACAACAGCCAACCTAACTTTACCGGGCATACAAACTCCCAAGGGGATACTTAAAGGGGAGCAAACCTTAAAAACCATAGCACTATACAGTCACTATACAGTCCACAACTCGAAGCCTCACCTTCTCAAGGCGGGAAGCCGTCAGCTTACAAGTGCGGGAGAACTCCGTCTAAACCCCCCAGCCTCCTCCTCCTGGAGTCTCTATTATAACCTCATCTCCGGGCTCCAGGTCTGTTGTAAACTTGCTGGGCATTAAATCCTCCAACCCATTGCTCCTCCTTACGATTACCCTAGCTGGTTTCCCAGGCTCACCGCCCCATAGGCCGTATGGTTTGTGTTTAAACCTCTCAGCTAGGATTGATAGTCTTGCTGGTTTTAGTGCCTTGAAGGCTCTTATTATCCCATCACCCCCTCTATACCTCCCCTTGCCTCCACTACCCTCTCTTATCCTATAAGCTGTGTATAGTATAGGGTACGATCTCTCGGCTACCTCTATTGGCGTGTTTAGAGTGTTTGTCATGTTCACGTGGACCCCGCTAACCCCATCTTTGCCAGGTCTCCCTCCGGTCCCCCCACCGATGGTTTCATAGTACGCCCAGTACCCTCTCTCCTCATCGTAGCCGCCTAGCATTATATTCATCATCGTACCAGACCCGGCTGCTGGTATCCTGTCTGGTACGGCTTCAGCTAGAGCTCTTAAAACTACATCTGCTATCCTCTGGCTGGTCTCCACGTTACCACCAGCTACAGGAGCGGGTTTCCTAGGATTGACTATAGAGCCTTCAGGTGCTACAACGTCTACGAGGCTGTAGAAGCCCTCGTTAACCGGTATATCTTCTTTAACAGCAACTCTTACAGCATACGTTGTCGCAGAGAATGTTACACCATACACAGCATTCAAGGGAGCCTGAACCTGCTCCGATGACCCTGTGAAGTCCACCCTAACACCATCACCTTTAATCTCAAGGTTGCATTTCAACACGAGATCCCTATCTGGGAGCTCAAGGTAGTCAGTGGACTCGTACACACCACGCCTCCAGGAGGTCATACTATTTAATGTAAGCTTACGGGCATAGTCTACAGCCTTCCTCCAACCCTCCACTACAGCTTCTAAACCGTACTTGCTAATAAGCTCTGAAACCCTCCTAGAGCCGACCCTGTTAGCTGCAATCTGTGCATTCAAATCGCCTACGGCAACCCTGGGGGTTTTACTGTTCTCCACTATAAGCCTTAACAAATCCCTATCCACAGACCCCCTCCTCACCATCTTAA
>OGCA01000087.1_pt1 | contig 10346 bp, 15 predicted proteins | sample 1570081 | NCBI WGS metagenome assembly OGCA01 (sample SAMN05518182, study PRJEB24516) | hot springs metagenome | isolation source: Conch Spring, Yellowstone National Park, Wyoming, USA | place: USA:Conch Spring, Yellowstone National Park, Wyoming, USA | collected 2011-10-11
AAAGGGTAACTCGACGTTTTTCTACCCCCCCCCCCTCTGCACCTTTCAACTCTCCCCCCGACGCTTCCGCCTCAGCCGCTCCAGCGCATCGTCTATCGCGCCTACGGCCCTGGCAATTCTGCGCTCGATGTGCGCGCTCTCCACATCGGCAGGCATGGCGAACTCCTGCGACACGGGTATGAGGGCGGCCAGCCGCCACCTGGTCACCTTGCGCACCCTGTGCCACCGCCTGTGGTGTATGCTGCCCACCAGCGAGGCCGCTATCCTCACCACGGCGACGAACCGCTCAGCGGCGCCGGTTTCAAAGATGTCGCAATCGCCGTCCAGAAGCCTCGTGGTGTACTGCATCGCGTCGCGCTTTACATAGTAGACGCTGGCGGCGTGCCTGAGCCGGAGCGAGAGGAACTCAAGCGCGGCGGTGGTGAAGATTATGCCCCGCTGCGCCACGGTGCCTCGCGCGATTTTAAACACGTCCATAACCCGGCTCCACACAGCCGGATCCGCAACGTAGTGGTAGTCCACGGCGGCGTCGTCTATTATGAGCCAGTCCTTATCCCCCGACAGTATAAAATCTTTTATGTATTCAAGGAGCTCCTCCAGGCTGCTGCTGAGCTGGAGCCGCTTTCCCGCCTCCCTCAGCGCCTCCCTGTGATCCCGCGCCAGCCCCCTCTTAAGCAGGTCGTATGCAACTAGGTGGAGCGCCGCGGTGGTCTTACCCGCGCCGGGTTCGCCCACCAGTATGTAGATCTTGAACCGCGGGCTCCACATCCCCCCAAACCAGGCGCACATCAGCATGACGCACTCACTGCCTCATGTTATAAATTAAATCCGCTTTACACTTCGGACAAAAACCTTGACGTTTGGCGTCCTGAATCCCCCGAACGCTTTACACACATCTACGTCTTGAGCAACATAGATGCGGCGTCTTGACGACAAGCATCAAGCGAGACATCCGTTTGACAATGTTAACAAACCGTTTGACGTTTGGCGTCCTGAATGCGGTTTACGCTTTACTCAAGGCGCCGCAGATTTAGGTGGCTGAGGCACGTCTTGAGGACATATGTAAAGGGGGGTCGGCCAACGCTTTCAACTCTCTCGGTGTTTTTGCTCGAACAAAAAACGTTTCTATATAACAAAAATGCGTCCTGAATGTCCTGAAGTCCTGAATCCGCTTTACGCTTTACAAACAACCATACCGCCCACATGTCTAATATGCATATTCTTAGATGCCCCTCTTTACATCCCCCCAGCGCCTCGGCGCTTCAGGACTTCAGGATCGTTCAGGATCGGCCGCCGAACCCCGGCCGGCCGCCGCACGCATTAAAGCCTGGTGCTCACCAGCGTAAGCAGCCACCTACCCCTCTGCCCACCCCTCACTTTCTGCATGTGCTTCCGCCGCTCCATAACTTCCACGTTGTATTTGTCGTCAGATAAGATGTCTTTTATCGGTTCATACGTCTTGTAGTCAAGCTTGAGCAGGAACCTGCCGCGTATCTGCGTCAGCAACGTAGCCATTTCGCGCAGGTCGTCCACCGTAAACGGCGTGCCGTAGTATTCTTTGCTTCTGTCTGGATACGGTGGGTCTAGGTAGAACACAGTCCGCTCCAAGTCATATTTTCTGATTACGTCTCTGAAGTCAAGGTTTTCAATTATCACATCTTTCCACGCCTCGGCATACTTCAAGATGGTCCAGACTCTGCTCCTGAAGGCTTTGGCTTCGTTTTTGTTTGGGTCGACTCCGTATGCGAAGCCTTTTTTCGCCAAGCCTCCGTAGAACGTTGTGTTGCAGGCGTAGAAGACCAAGGCAGCGGCCGCCAGCGATCCCAAGTCCAAATTCGCATCCATCAAACCCCTAACGATGCGGTAGTACGCGCGGCTGTACGGCAGGAGGGCGAGAATTGCAGCAAGTTGTTCGGGATGCTCCTTGACGTATCTGTAAAGCGTTGTGAGCATATCGTTTATGTCGTTGTAGACGATGTTGCCGAACACCTCTCGGCTCACCGTCTGCGACATATAGCCGCTACCGCCGAAAACCTCGACGAAGGTGCACTTGGGCCTCACGCAGAGCCGCTCAAGCCTAGGCAGGAGCAGGTCGGCTATGTGGAAGTCGCCGCCGGGTAGCCGTATGATTTTTGCGTCGCCCCCGCCGATCACAGCTTCCAGCGTGCGCCTCAGCTCGCTTACGTCTTTGCCCACATAACACACATACCTTTTGCCGCCTCTATGCTCAACCCGCATGTAGTAGTTTCCGTATACCTTAACCCGCGTGAGGTAGCCGTGATCCCCGCACCGAGGGCACACGACCTTCATGGAATGCAGCCGCCGCGCGGCTTTTTATCCTTTTCCACTGATTTAGTGTATTATGGTGCCCACCAAGGTGAGGAGCTACTTGCCTTTTTGCTTGCCCCTAGATTTCTGCATATGCAATGCTTTCCACAAAAATTAGTGGAATCCTCGGTATGGCTGTTTTCGGCGGACTTTTCCACTAATTTTTGTGGAAAGGCGTCGGTTTCGCATTTTGGGCTGTTTTGTGCAATGAGGCACGGCGACGCCGACCCGACTCCGATTTCGCAGAAAAAGATTTATACCGCAGAAATACGAAGTCGTGTGAAAATCCGCGACGTGTACCTGAACCTGGATGCATACAGATCAGCAATGGAGCGACTGTATAAGCTGATATGGCAGGTCCCGAAGCGGCACTGGACGCTAACTTATACGTTGGGCGCCACCGGCAGGAGGCTGTCTGAGGTTCTGCTGCTGACTACGCGCGACATCGATTTTGAGAGGCGCGTAATTACGTGGCGCATCCTAAAGAAGCGCCGCGCCGACTACTACATAACGCTCCCCATGTCGCAGAGGCTGGAAGAAGTGCTCCGGCGCTACATCGTGTTCAACGGCGCGGCTGACAGCCTGTTTCCCATATCGCGGCGGCAGGCTGAATACGACGTAACTAATGCGTTTAAAGAGGTGGGCCTCTATGGATGGAGGCCCCACGACCTTAGACACGCCTTCATCCTTGAGGCCCTGCTTAATACTAAATCGATAGAGCTGGTCAGGCGGTGGACTCAGCATTCCAGCTATAAGATGCTTCTGGAGTATGCGCATGTTGTGGGGCTCGAAATAGACCGGCCGGTGGTGCCGTGGTGACGCACGAAGACGTTGTCGAGGCGGTGTGCCGCATTTTGTTTACCGCCAAGACGCGGCGGTATGTCGTAACGGCGCGGGGGGTCATGCGCGTGTTGGGGAGGGAGATGCCGCACGGCGTCCTCCGCGCCGCGCTTGACAGGTATGGCTTTAGGTTTGTGCGAGCTGGCAGCGCCGATGTCGCTAAATACGTCGTTGATGTGGAGCACGCCAGGGCCATCTGTGAAAAGATAAGAAAGAGGAGGAAAAAGCGGGCTAGTTTTCGGTTTTTCTGAACCAGACTGCGGCGGCTCCCAGAGACATCAGCGACACGGCGGCGAGTATGAGGCCGGCGGTCACCGACGCCCCGTATAGGTAGTACATAAACACCGCCGCGGCTAATATGGCGAACCCCGCCAGAAACGCGGCTGATGCGAGCGACCTCCGCGAAGCCGCCCACGCCGTTGCCACGGCAGCCGCGGCCGCGGCTGCGGCGGCGCTTGAGGGGAGGGGCGCCGCGGCGAAGCCGCCGCCTCCGACGGCGGCCGGGGGCGGCCCGGCGACGGCGTACCTCCTGATTTCGCTCAGCATGGCGTTGAGCCACGTGGATGTGGCAGATTCCACCCTTATTGTGCCGATGAAGCGCGGCTGCGACTTTACATATTCCGCTATGCTTCTGGACGCGTTCGCCTGCATCTGCAGCCACTGCTGGAGCGCCTGCTGCGTCATGTTGTTCTGGCGCCTGAGCTCCTCAACGATCTGCCGCCATGCGGCCTCATAAAGCGCATCCAGCCGAATCGGCGCCACCGGCCTCAGCGTGTTGTTCTGAAACAGCGCGTACCGCCAGCTCATGGCCAGCGAGCTCGTGGCTATGCTGAACATGTGGCTGTCCCTGCACACGTCCCGCGGGCTTCTGTAGAAATGCAGGCGCACATCAGACAGCGGCAGCTCGGCGTCCCACCTCAGCCTGCGGCACCGCCCCGGCTCAAGCACGTCCACGAACGCCGTGCCCGCATACGCCGACACCCTGACGTAAAGCGTATCCGTTCTGTTTGAGCATATTTCGATTTCGCGGACGCGGTCTAGTCGAGTAAGCCGCGTGGCTATGGTTGCTATCCTAGTGCCGCTTTCGGTGTAGTGCGGGCATGCAATCGTCCTCGCGCCGTATGTGTATATGTCATCCGTCACAACGACTTCGCCTATGTCGTACCGCTTAGCGTAAACGTACAGGTATCTGTTTGCAACTAGGCCGTTGTTTATTATATCGATGTAGCCTGCGGTGTCGTTTGAGAAAAACGTGATGGACGCGTTTCCGTACAGCCGATCCGGCATCCTCACAAGGAGTATGCCGTCGGCCGGCGGATGCGCGATGTTGAACACCGCTACGGAGTCGCCCAGCGCGCGCTGAGTGGCGTTCCTCAGCGCCGCATAGTGCACCGGGCCGTAGCTGTAGAAGAAAAACGACGTGTATGCCGCGGCGAAGGCAGGCGTCCGCGTGTAGTTCGCTATGTAGAAGCCCACACCGGCGAGCTGCCCCCTCCAGCTCACGCGGTATTGGTGCTCCGTGGCGTTCAGCGCGTTGTCGTAAGTCGTCGTGTGGGTCCACACGCCGCGGGCGCGAGGCATCTCGAACCAAAACACGGTTGCCCTACCTCCTGTGATGTTGTATATGTATCCCCGCTGTGCGGCGAATAAGTAAACGAAGCACGAGTGCGGATCTATGTAGTAAACTCTGTCGAAGAGCGTCAAGTTGTGCCTGCCCGACCGCGACACATATATCGCACGCTCCAGCGTCATGTGGCATATTGTGTACCGCGCCGGCGTCATTCCGTTTATTGAAAACGACCAGTCGGAAAAGTAGACGCCTGCCGGCATGTATATATTTCTAAGCTGGGCGTTTGTGTCGGCGTAGACGCCGTGGGGGTGCATAATCGTGGAGCGCGGATCGAAGGCGCCCGCCACGCCGGCTATTACGCCGTGTGCCCCAGACATGTTCAGCTTAACGACGTAGACGCACCTGCCGTTAGGCGCGCAGACTTGCGAGGGCGCCGTGCTGAACGCATATGCATAAATCACGTCGCTCCACTGCGCCGCGGCCGCAGCCGCCAGCAGCAGGATGAGGAGCAGTGCGCTAGGCATAGGCCGCCGCCTTCCGCCGGAGGATGCCGCGCCTCTTCAGCCAGCCGTATACGACTTCGGCCACCCGGCGCGCCTCGGCGGCGCCTCTGTGCTTCCGCGCAAGCGCCACCAAATACTGCGCCCTCTTCCGCGCCAGCTCCAGCGTCATGCGGATCCTCCTGCATCCCCGTCTGTCATACGTCCACCCCCGCCCCAGCTCCTTATCTATAAGAGATAATATGCCGCGGGCGGACTTGGCGTCTACGCCGCTCCCCGGCACGTAGATCCGCTCACGCCTGGCCCAGCACGACTGGGGGCCTTGGTAGATGTTCGGCATGGGAAAAAGGGGGTGGGTGTTTTTAAGCTTTAGTTCTTGAAGAAGGCGGCCGCTATTGCGAAGGCGGCGGCCAGCGCGGTGAGGCCGGCGGCTAGGCCGGCCAGCGCCGGATACGCCGCGGCGAGCAGCCAAATAACCGCGGTGGTCATGAACAGGAACACCACGATGCGCGAGATTTCGTAAACCAGCGCCGCGGCGAAGGCGCCGAACGCCACGGCGGCCAGGAGCGTAAACGTGAAGTCTTCGCCCCTGGCAAAGGCCGGGGCCGAAGCGGGCGGCGGCGCCAATGTGGGGGGCGGCTGCCACGAACACGTGAAGTTCGCCAAGACGCCGCCGGGTTCGGCGACCACCTGAGTCACCACCTGGGTCTTGGTCGTCGTTGTCGTGGTGCCGTTGACAACGGCAACATCCACGCTGACCACCGTCTGCACCTTGGTGTACGTCTTCATTATTGTGTAGTAGACTATGCCGCACTCGGCGGCTTGGCACAGCCCCTGCGGCGTGAATGCGCTGACTGCGGCTATCGCCAGCGCGATTATCAGCGGCTTAATACCTTTCCCTATACGCCACATAGCCCGCCACGAACGCCACCAATATTATTAGAAAATATGGAAAGTACTGCGAGGCATCCGGCACCGCTATGTATTCGCTGTATGACACCGCCTGCGCCGCAGCCGACTTCATCATGTGGGGCACGTACTCCGCCAGCATGTAGTACAGCGCCAGCACCAGCACCGCCAAGATTATGCCGCCCAGCAGCCTCATAGGCTCTGTTTGTATCGGGATTTTAAATCTTTACACCACTTCCGGCCGCACCGCCAGCAGTAGAGGTTCCACGCGTATTCATAGTACCGCGCCGCCTCCATAAGCACCCAATACACGTCCACCGTCTCGCCCGACAGCCACCGCCGCGTGGCGCCGCCGACGCGGCCGTCGCTTTTTGCATGCCTAATCAGCGCCTGCCTAATGGCTTCGTCCCCCTTCGAAGCCCTAATCAGCGTCACCACGAACGAAGTCAAGAAGTCCGCGGCCAGCCACAGGTCGACGAACTCGACCACCAAGTCGCCCCACCTTGTGCGCGCCTTCTGCGTAGTAAGCGAATCCCTCAGCGTGCACGGCAGGAATAAGACAACTAAGATGTAAAAGTCACGAAGCTTCACGCCACTCTATGTCGCACGTCTTAGCCGCGGCATTCGGCGCCTCCTCCTGCGGCGGCCGCCTGCCAACAGCGCCGCGTGTCGCGGCTGTGGCTTTGGCGAGTTTGGGCCGCCTCAGCTCCACACGTATGCCCGCCGCCTCTATCCACAGCGACGTGAATATCAGCATGACAGCTACCGCCGTGTTCAAGAGGAGGTCTTTGAGCACCCACCACTCCGTATACCACAGCGGTCTCGCGGCAACTCCGTAGTTCAGCGTAAGCGCCTCCACGAACTTGAGGTAAGCAAACTCGATAAATGCGAAGAGGAGCGTCAGCCAGCCCACATCCGCGGCCACCTCGTGGAGCGCGAGCCGCCTGCGCTTGATGAACCTCTCCACCGCCACAGCGGTTGCGGCTATGAACAGCGCCATCATGGCCGCTCCTCCCCCCTCACCCTTCGGCGGAATAGGTGCGCCAGAAACGCCCAAGAGCCGTATGGCTCCACATAGCTCAGCGCCGCGACGCCCCGCGCCGCCGACCACACCAGCCCCTGCGCCGCCTTGATCAAGCGCAGAGCCCTCAGCGCGTCGAGCATAAGCCGAAGCCTCTCCTCAGGCGTCTGCTGCTGGAGCGCCTTTTCAAACCTAGTGGTGTAGATGAGGTGGTGCGCCATGTACAGTATGTTGAACGCGACGGCGACCGATTTGGCGGCCATGCACTCAGCCCGCGTGCACGGGTCGGCCACAGCCAGCGTCGTGACCCACTGCTGCGTCGTCGCCGAAATAATCGCCCTCAGATCCGACGCCGCCTTATAGAACTCCAGCTCCTGGGTGAAGCGGTAAGACGTCAGCCTCTCCAGCACTTCGGCTATGCGGCCGACGTCGTACTCCCTGCTCAGCGCGTCGTAGAACCACGACGCCCCCCGAACGCCGCCCCTCTGAGGTCTGCCGGCGGCAGGCGGCGTCTGCTGCTGCGGCGCCGGCTGCTGCGGCGGTGAAGGCGGCGGCCCCTCCCCCTTTCTGCCCTTCTTTGGCGTCGGCATCATAGCCTGCCCCTAGCCGCCGGAGCCGGCACCGGCATGCGGAATACGCGGCGGCTGTGCACCCACGCCCACGGATAAGACCACAGCAGCGCGGTGCAGCACTCCGTGGATGCCCACTTCACCGCGAGCGACCCACCTTCTGATATGTACATTTTATTCCATTCGGCGAAGTAGATGATGCGGCGCTTCGGCACGGGGGTGGGGAGGAGGCGCCACAGCCCGAGCGGCGGCTTGGACCACAGCCATGCGGCGGCGAACACGTTCCCGCTCCTGTCGGCATGCGCCAGGACTTCGTTTGCGGCGTCGGCGGCGCTGGCAGGGAGGACGCGCATGCCGCCCGGGGGCGACGCTGAGAAGCCGCCCCAGTCGTAGACGGCGGTTCCCAGCCTGCGGGGCGGCAGGCCGCGGCCGTGCCACCACATAATTTTAATCAGCATCTCTACGGCCTCCACAGCCCGAGGCCCTGGAGCATCTGTGCGATCTGCGGCCACAGCACGGGCATCATGACCAGCGCCGCAACTGCCAAAATGCCGAGCATGACCAGGCTGGAGCCTTTCTTGGCCAGCGACTTGGCCAGCTGCTCGAACGTCTTCACGTTCTGCAGCCAGTGCTGGAATTCCGCGTATGCGGCGGTCAGCATTGAGTTGATGTCGGCGTGGAGCGCCTCCACCATCCTTTCAACCTGCGCCGGCGACGTGTCTACTGCAACGATGTATTTTGAGTCCAGGCGTATCCCGAAGCGCTCTGAGAGGCGCCTCTGCACGGTGTTGCTGATGACGTCGGCGAGGCACTCCTCCACCGAGGGCTTGTCCGGGCACAGTATTGTGAAGTAGGACAGCGAAAACATCCTAGCCGCCGACGGCTCATACCCGGCCATGCTCTGCGCGCCCTCAACGGCGGTGACGTTCTGCGCCAGCAACACCCGCCACAGGCCGCCCTTGTCGTCGCGGATGGGCTCCCGCATCACGAAAGCGATAATAGAGCCGCGTTTTGACTGATACAGCTCTATATGCGGCGACACCACGGCGACCCGCTCCGCTATGACTGCAGTCCCGTCGTCTGAAAACACCACCGCGCGGATGCTGGTCACGATGCAGAAAAACGCATCCAGTTATAAAGAAAAGCGCTGGCCGGCCGCCTGAAACAGCGCCGCCTTCTTCAGTAACGCCGAATAGGCATAGAGCGCCTTCACCGTTAAGTCGACCTCCACGTCGTCGCTGAACTGGTAGTTCAAGACGTCCTCAAGGTGCCTGATGTCTGCGCACCTCGCAACGCCGACGTGCTTCAGATACCTCAGCATCACCGTACAGACAGAGTTGTCCGCTTCGGCGACATCCAGCGCGCGGGCGAGCGCGATGATGTTCAGCGCCGCCTCTATCCGCCCCTCGGCGCTCCGCGCCCTCAGCAGCTTCTTGAACTCGCGTATCGTTTCGCGCACGAGCGCCGCCTTCGCCTCCGCCAAAATGAAGCTACCCCTCGAACTCTCCATAGACCTCCTTAAGCACGTTGTTCAGCACGGCCGTGCAGTGCTCCAGCGCGGCGCCCCTGGCGCCCGCCTCGTTGGCGCATATCGATGTCTGCATGGCGGCGGCGGGGTCGGTGCACATAGACAGCAGCTTATCGCTGCAGCACGGGACGAAGTCTGCAATGGACTCCAGCTCCTGGCATATAGTCCTCAGCCGCTCCAGCACCCTAGCCCAGTTGAACCTCGAAACAGCCTGCAGCCAGATTTCCGCCTCGCGGGTGAACACGGCCATACGCATCCGCCGCGTTATAAAGATTTCTCAGCAGTTGCGCCAGAAAAACCGCGCCGCGACTTCGGCCGGCGACTCGCCCCGGCACGCCGGGTTAGCCTTAAGCACTGCATCCCTCACGGCGGCCTCCGCGCTCGCATACGCCGCCTTGGTCGGCTTAACGACGGGCCTCGGGAGCGGGGCCTCCCGCGCCGCTATGAATATCAGCGCGCGGTGAGGCGGCCTAATGAACCGCAGCGCGTCTGCGGCCGCCAGCGGATCCACCACGACAACTGCGCCGTACTCGTCGGCCATATTGATGACGTATGAATAGTCTGTCTGGGGCCGCCTCACCCACCACACCTGCCGGCCCAGCGAAGAATAGTAGAACCACACCGCCGTTATGGTGAGCTCAGGCGACGACAGCCACAGCGCCCACACGCCTTTTTCGGCCTCTATTACGTAGTGGAGCTGCCCCACCTCTATGGGGTGCAGCATGTAGTACCAATCGGTTTCAGCCTGAGCCGCGCGGGGGTCATCCACTTCGGCGAAGTTCTGCGCATTGGGGGGCGCCCGGATGCCCCTCAGCTTGGCGTATGCCTCTATCATTTCGCGGGTGGGGAGCGGCACCGCCACCGGCTTAAGCCGCCCGCCGCGCAGCATCGCGGGGTCCAGCTTATGCGGCGGCACGTTTGTAGTCACGACGACGCCGCCGCGGCGCATCTCCTGAACCGCGGTGAGGAGCACATTCACCGTGTCCCACGTCCGCTCCTGGGTGAACCGCTGACGCAGAAACACGTCGCCCTCGTCGAACACGGCGATGCAGTTTGTCCGCTCAGCCTCCACGACCGCGCG
>OGCA01000091.1_pt1 | contig 10116 bp, 5 predicted proteins | sample 1570081 | NCBI WGS metagenome assembly OGCA01 (sample SAMN05518182, study PRJEB24516) | hot springs metagenome | isolation source: Conch Spring, Yellowstone National Park, Wyoming, USA | place: USA:Conch Spring, Yellowstone National Park, Wyoming, USA | collected 2011-10-11
AGCGTGAAGCGGAAGATATTTTGGCCGAGGAGGATGGGGGCGTGGGTCATGTGGGCTACGTAGGCGAAGGCGGCGGAGGCGGCTACTGTGAACTGGCCCTTCTCCGGTTGCTCGTCGGTTAGCAACTTGATGAGATCCAACAGCTGGTATGCGTCTCTCCTCTTCGCGGCGTCTTCTATCTGGGGCCATAAGTCTCCAGGCATGGAGTCTGGGTCGAGAGTCCACAGCCCGGCGGCGAAGCCGGCTTTTCTAGTCTCCTTAGAGCGGTCGAAAAACAGGTGGAACAGGAGCTTCAGCTTGTTGGAGTTGGACAGTATATCCAGCGCAATTTTGCCGAAGCTCTGCTCGTATCCTTCTGTGGCGAAGATAGTGCCCTTGATGTCTATATATTCTTTTATCGGGAGCCAGCGGTCTGCTTCGACGTTTTTTGCATTAGGCGCCAGCGTGTATATAGCTCTCGCAACCAGGGAGGCGTAGTGCGGGTATTCCAGCGGGTCGGCCAGCGCAAACAGCGGCGATAAGTCGCACTCGTTCTGCTTGCAGAGTATGTAGAGGCGGTGGGACAGCTGGGCAAGCGGGGCGGCCGCAAGCGAATCCGGCCACATGCAGACTACGTACTTCCGCGGGCCCAGCTGGAGCTCCATGCACTTCCTCTGCTTATACGCCTTTCCGTTGTAAGATGCGACGCATACCGACGTGATGGCGCTGGAAAGCGCCTTGTGGTGGGGGCCTACGTCCATTGCGCGGTGCTGGGGGAGGCGTATTGCGGGCTTTACCGTCATGCATATGAGCTCCGGGATCTCCTCAAACGCAGGCGCGGGCTTGAAGCCGGTTGCCGAAGACGGCATTATGCTTTGCCCGTGGTCGCCAAAGTCGTAGAGGCGGTCGTAAGCCCCCTTGCCGAAGATGGTGTCTGTAACGTATGCATTGAACTTAAACTGAAGCCAGCCGTAAGGGCTGACGATGTGCCCCACCGGTTCAGCCTTTTTCTTAGACACGTCTGCGTTGCAGAAGGGAAAAATATTGAATTAGAGGCGGCGGTAGAGGTCGCGCCTCTCCTCGGAGGTGCAACCGCCTTTGGATGCGCAGTACTTCTCTATCTGAAACAGCTTCCAGTTCACATCATCGAAGCCGCCCTTCTTGAGGTCTTCGGCCACGAGGTCGCGGAGCTCCTTCGGCGCCTTCTGGGCAAGCTTTTCGGCCAGCTCCTCTATGACGCGTCTGGGGTTTTCGGCGATGTCCGCCGCCCTCTCGGCGAGGATCTTGGCCCTCTCCTCGTCTGAGAGCCCGGCCTCCCTCATCCACCTGTCCACCCTCCTGAAGTCCTCAGCCACTGCCTCAGCGCCTTTGGGGCCCAGCTCCCTCACGAGCTCAGACGCCGCCTCCCGGGGGATGCCGTACCTCCTGGACAGATCTTCTGTGTAGAACTCGTCTCTGTCTAGCGAATCTAGGTCTATGCCAAGCCTGCGGAGGGCCTCCCTGGCCCTCCTCTCTTCCTCCTCTAAATCGAACTTCGCGGCCTCCTCCCCTTCCCCTACGACCTCTTCTTCAGGCTCCACTACTTCTTCGTCGCTGTCTACGATCTCTTCGGCGTGTAGAGTGTGGGCGTAGTAGTGTGGAGCCGCCTCTGCGTCTATAGCTTCTGCGTCTTTCTCCACCGGCTCTACTGGCCTCTCTTCTGTCTCTATGCGCACCTCGCGGCCCGCCTCGTGCAGTATGTTGAAGACTGCGTCTACTGCCTCAAGGTCGCCCTCTTGGGCGGCTAAGTCCGCCAGGTCTTCGGCATGCGTCATGAAGAACTCGACGGTCTTCTTCAGCGCCACGTCGTAGTCTTCGCCGGCCAGCTTCTTCAGCTCTTCGACGAGGTCTTTGTAGGTCTTCGGCATGTCGGCCCCCTCGTCGTAGTAGCGGTCAGACGCCGCGGCGAGCCTGGCGGCCTCCAAGATGATCTTCCGCGCCTCTTCGGGGGTAGCCGCCACCGCGTCTACCTTAATCTTCGCCTCGCCCTGCGGCGTCTCGTAGCTGGTCACGCCCAGCTTTTTGGCGAACTCCTCCACGGGCCCCCAGTCCGGAGGCGGCGGGGGCGGGGAGGGCGGGGCAGGCGGCGTCTGGAGCGACTCAAGAGAGCTCAGCCTCTGCGCAATTATTGCATCTCTGACGGAGGTTGGCAGGTAGTCCAGCACTTTGTGCTCCACTACATTTCCGTCCGGCGTTATCTCGCGCCAGGATATGTCCGCAATTTGCGCGGCGTACTTCATGCTGTAGGCGTAGGACGGGTCTCCGTACGGCAGAGCGTCTATGACCTTCTCCTGGACGTGCTCCGGAAGCCTGGCGATCCACGGCAGATCCTCCTTGGCCTTGGCCAGCTCGTATATAGCGGCTAGCTGTTCGCCGGTTAGGGCGGCGGCTCCTTTTTCGGCGACGTCCGGCGGGATGATGCCATCGACAGCACGCTTCAATGCGTCCAACACGGCGGCGCGCGCCGCGTCGAGACCCATGAGGGCGCTTTGGTTCGGGTCGGCCAGGGCCCCCCACACTCCCTTTTCGGCCGCGCTTCTGCTTACGCCGAGCTGGACAATCTTCTCCACCGCGTCTTCCTTAGCTTTGTCAAGCTCCTTGACCAGCGCCTTGAGCGGGGAGGGGTCGTGGCCCTCCGCCGCGGAGAGCCTGATCTTCTCCCCCATTGCGCCCGGCGGGAGCCTCAGCACCTCCCTCATCTTGGCCTCTATGCCGGCCTCTCCTGCGGCTACCTTGGCCGCGCCCTTCAGCCACGCGTTCCAGACGGGCTTAACGACTGCGCCGTCTTTAGAGATCTCTATCCCCAGCTCCTTCTTAAGCAGTGCGCGGAACTCTCTGATTGAGGCGAGGAGGTGGGCGTGGGGGTCGCCTCTGCTCCACGCCTCTACGCCGTGCTTCGCCAGGTACAGCCTCAGCTCCTTAGACGCGGGTATGTAGGCGGGGTCTATCTCTATCTTGTGGGCTGTTAGGTAGGCCTTGATGGCGCTGTAGTTGTAGCCGTAGCGCTGTAGCCACAGCGCGGCGGCCTGCTCCGGCGTTGTCTTGATCCGGAAGCGGCGGAAGCCCTCGGCCAGCGAAGCCGACGTGACTAGGAGCGGCCTCCCCCTTATCCCCTCTATCAGCATCCAGGCGGCCACATCTCCCTGATGCCTAGGCGGCTTGCCCACCGCAATAGTCCACAGGGCGGCGAGGCGGAGGTCGCCGGTTACAGCCATGGTCTTCTTCAGCATGTGTGCGAAGTACCTGGCGATGAAGTAGTCTATGCGCAGGTGCATCGCGGCTGTGAAGTACCGCAGGCCCTCTTTGGCGCGCTCAGCTGGGATGAAGCCGGATGGGTGCATGACGAAGTGGAGCGCCTTGGCGTAGCTGTGCCCCAGCAACAGCAACGCCGCCGCAGACCTCAGGCTGGCGTTGACGAGCGCCTCCAGCATCTTGGCGGCCGGGCTCAGGAAGGGCTTCGGGGCGGCGACTTTCACGAGGGGCAGGGCGATGTGGAGCTTCTCCACCTTCTTCGCCACGTAGACAGCCGCCAAGGCGTAGGCCAGTGCGACCCAGGGGCTCCTATATATCGTTATGAACCACCTCAGCATTGAGGCAGTGTAGAGGGCCCACATCTTGGCGTAGGCAATCCAAGGCGCCACTGCCGCCTTTGTGACTTGGCCCGCGACGCGTCCCGTTGCCGACGTTGTCAAGCCGCTTCCCGCTCCGTACTTAACGAGGCGGGAGGAGACGAACTGGAAGGGCATGGCGTCTACGTTGCCCATGCGGAGCGACAGCTTGGGGCTTATGAAGTGGTGAAGGCCGAGGAGCCTCACCAGAGGCCCCTCGACGTTGAGGAGCAGGAAGAGGCCGGCCGCCGCGGCCGCCGTTGCGATCAGCGTGTAGACGAGGCCTACGCCCCAGGCCACAAGCGCTATTGCCCACATCAAATGAACCGCTACGGAGGCGGCGAAGCTCTCCAAAATGTCCAGCCTGCGTATCAGCGTGGGATCCACGATGAAGGCTCTCCTCAGCGCGTCTAAGAAGCCGTAGGCGAAGTATGCCCCTATTGCTGAAGAGGCCGTGATGAGGGTGCCGTTGGGGCCCCACGCCGCGAAGCCGGCCACCACAGGCGTCTCCACAGGCCTGTAGAGGAGGACGACCGCCACTTTGGCCCTGTAGTGCACAGGCCATTCTTCGCCGTATTCGTTGTACTCTGGGATCGGCTCCACCTCCACATAAGCCTCCCAGCTCTGTGCTGAGCGCCACGTGGGGCACCGAGTAGACATGCCTAAGAACTCGTGTATGGGGGAAGAGGAGGATCTGCAGATCAGCTCCCAGTCCATGGGCGGCACTGCCGTGTTCCAATGCGACGTGGAGTGGTAGACGTAGACGTTTTCCGCGTAGAGGATGTTTATGTAGAGCTCCACGAAGTCGGCGGCTATGCCGGACACCTCGTAGCGCCGCGCTCCGCACTGAGACGCGGTGCCGTAGCACGAGTATTCAAAAACCCAGGTGGCGTTGTCAGCTAGAGCTTTTGTGATGCGTATGACTGTGCCTTCGGCGTCTATGATGTAGTCTTCATTGACCACCGCGCCGCGGATGTCGGGCGGTCTGGCGGCCGCAAGGTGCCAGTCCTCAGCCCACGGGTAGCCTATGTTGATGCGGATGGATCTGTCCGCAGAGGGGATGATGGAGATGCCGGGGCCTGTGGCGTTGTTGATGGTGTGGTTGCCGTAGATCGTGCCGTTCCCCACGGAGATCTTAGCCCCGAGGTAGATGGGGGTGAACGCGTATATGGCTCGGGTCAGCGTCCAGTTGCCCGTCGGGAGCGTCGCCTTCACCTCCCTCCCCGGCGGTATGGAGTACCAGAACTTGGTGCCGTTGGGGCCTGAGAATTCAGCCACCACCCACGCGTTGCTTTCAACCAACACGGCTCCCAGCGTGGTGACGTTGAAGGGGAGCTTGGGCACCTCCAGGGGGGTGGGGGGAGGAAGGGCTGGCGTGTTGCTCACCGCATACGCCACTATGAGGGGGATGAAGGCCAAATACGCCGAGATTGCCGCCCCCTTCCTGTTCCGCACGAAGATGAGAGAAAGCGGGACAAACAGCGCAGTGAAGTGCTCTATAAACCTGACGACTGGATGCATGATGGAGACCATTGCGTATGCGTAGCCTATGTAGCCCGCCACCACGGCCATAGCTTCGTTGATCACCTCTATGGCCTCTCCAGCCGCCCAGACCATTGGGGCGATGGCGAGGGCCGCGCCGCCGGTCACCGGCGCCAATGCGTATAGGGAGTACTCAACTATGCCCGCCACCACCCCTACCGTCCCCGCCGTGCGGCTGAACTCTTCAAGCCACACCTGCCTGGCCTCTTCGATGGACTGAAGCGTGTACTCAAGGCGCTGAGACGCGGAGCCGGCCAGGTGCGAATATGCGGCGTAGACAGACAGCGCCGCTAGGACGACGGCGATGGGGATCAGCTTCAGCCTGGGGTGCCGCTTGACGAACACTGAGTACGCCATCTCGCCGGCAACCGCCGCGGCGGCTGCGGCGTAGATGAGGGAGGTTGCGCCGGGCTGGGCCGGGAGCTGGGACATGGCAACTGCGAAGAGGAGGGCTACGGCAAAAACAGTAAGTCCAGCGCTGAGTGGAGACATGGAAAAAACTCTGATTTTAGGAAAAACGAACTACGGCGGGCACCAATACAGCGGGCAGTTGTCGCCTACCAGCCCGTTGTACATCACTTGGACGGGGGCGCTGAACTGTGCAACAAGCCAGAACCCGAGCAGTATTGCAAAAAGGCTGAAGGGTATCCAGAACACCCTATCTCTAAATACGCCCGGGATGCCGCTCTGCTCAAGGACGATGTTTCTGAAAATTATAAACGCCATGGCGCCTAGCGACCCGTAGAAGCCGGCCTGAAGCCCGAGGCGCACGTAGTTGACCGCACCTGCTACTGCCTCTCCGGCCTTTTCCGTGTTGAATATGTCAGTGGCTGTAACTGTGATTCTCGGCATCTGTGCATATACTGCCGCCGCCAGTAGCATGAGCATCAGCGCAAGCGCAAGCACCGCCCTAGGCATGGAGATGTCGAAATAGTGGAATATAACGAATCAGCTCCCAAGGAGGTGGCCTACTGCAAGAGAAACTGCAGGAGCTATGAAGAGGAACAGCCAGGCGTAGGCTATGACCAGTTGCCAGCCGGCGTAATCTGCGCAGTTGCCCTGCCTGAGGGAGTGCAGGAGGTCGTCGTCGCATCCCCGGTCTATGAACGGGTGGAAGTCGTCGCCCCACTTCCCGATTTTTTGAGTGGCGCAGTATTTTATCTGGTCTGCGGCGGCCGTTGCGAGGATTGCTAAGGCTATCCAGAGGCCGAGGACTGCTCCTATCACGATGCCGCCTACGCGCCGGGCGGCGGCGGCGTAGATGGCCAGCCCCAGGCTGACCGCCAGCCCGCCGTATTCGGCCAGGAATCTTGCTAGGCCGGCCAGCTGGTTGTACATCCACACCGCCTGCTCATACAGGGGGACGTACAGCCCAAATTTGGCTTCGGCGTATCCGGCGTAGGCGCTCAGCGGCCCGGAGAGCCTTATGTTGGCTATGCACTGGGCGATTTTGACGGTGCGGAGGTACCCCTCCTGGGCGACGGACTGGAGCTGGTTTACGACGTGTTGCGGGTCGGCCACCCTTATGTTTATGAGCTCCTGCGAGAAGTACAGAACCGCGGAGACCACCACCGCGGTGATCATAACCTCCTTTATGACCTCGCCCATGACTGACTCAATTGGCTCCTGCCTCGTGAAGATCTTGAAGATCTGGTAGCCCGCCGCCAGCGCTAATATGGAGTAGGTCAGGGCCGACGCCCAGCTGATCTGGAGGCCGAAGACTGTTTCCAGAAGCATGCATGCTCCGCAGGGCTTCAACTAATTGAATTAGAGATGTCGGGGAGCGCTCCTCAGGGATGTCCTCCCTGCGGGCGGATCTCCGCGGCGGCGTTGAGGAGGCGGACGACCTCCTCCGCCAGCTCGATGAACTTGGTGAACATAATTACGTTGTACTCCTCGGCGTCTGACTTCGGGAATATCCTCACCGTGGCGACCATGTCCCCCTTCTTGTAGTAGAAAAGCAACGCGTTGACCTTCTCCCTGTCTCCGAACTTAAAGCCCAGGGAGTCCAGGGCGGCAACCATCTCCTCCACCGGCATGGCCTTGATGCGGGTTCTTATGACGATGTTGTCCACCTTGCAGTCGCTGAAGTACGGCAGGGAGGGAGGCGGGTATCTCTTAGTGTAGATCTTCACCCTGCCGGTATTGAATACGGTAGCCTCAACCTTTTCTTTCAGCAGGTAGTACCTCACCCCGGTGTCCAGCTGCTCCGTCGGCACGCCTTCTGGCAAGTACACAACTTTCTTGCAAGTTACAACTACGTTTACGATGTCCATTGAGGCTGTAGAGCCTACTGCTGGAGATAAAGATCTGTTTCCCTGCAGGGAAAACCCTGCAGGGAAGAGTTCCCTGTGGGGAATTCCCTGTCAGCGGCAGGAGGACTTGCCGTCTGTCACCGCGTACCTCCCGCCGACTTGCCTCACGCAGTAGAGCCGGCCGTAGACGGCCCACCTGCCGTTTTCCAGCCGCCGCGAGGGGCCCACGTAGCAGTTGCCCTGTAGCTTGTAGTAAAAATACGCGATGGGGCGGTCTGTCCACACCTCTGCCTGGATGTAGCGGGGTAGGAACTTGGCCCAGTTCAGAATTCTGCACAAGACGTGGAGGTCTAGGCGGGGTGGGGGCGGCTCTCTTAAGATGACTAAATACCTGTAGCCCTCAGCTACGACTTTTTCCACGTTTTAAAAGCGGTTCCTATTTATATACTCTGCTTCTCCAATGGGGGGTAGATCTTGACGAATATGGGCGATTTCGCCTCTATTCTGACCAGCCCTACCCTCTCCTCGGGGAGGCCTTCGTAGGCGACGCGCTGAAGTCTGGAGGGGTCTATGTGGAGCCTTGCAGACGTCTCGGGGACGGCCTCAGGCTCTATGGCGAGGATGAACTTGATGCCGGAGTTTTCTATTATGTCGCGGGGGATGTCGGCCACGGACTGGCTGAAGACGGCGGCTTCTACGCCGAACTTCCGCGTCTCGCGCCACGTCTTGGCCAGGGCGTCCATGTTCTTGAGGAGGACGTGGCCTTCATCTACTACGAGGAGCATCCTCATCCTGCACGGCGGCTTGGGGCACGTGGCTTTTGCAGTCACCGCGAAGTAGGTGATCCACAGCGCAAGCTTCATGACAGAAGACGGCGAAGTGTCGCCTTCGGAGTGCACCACCACCGGCTTGGACAAGTCGATTTTGGCGGGTTGCATCTGGGCCATGACGGCGAGGCGGCCGTAGATGCTGTCTACGGCGAAGGCAAAGGCTGGGTCGGCTCTGAGCTGGCGGAGGTGCCTCAGCACGTTGCTGAGGGATGCGTCGCGCTCGTTGGCGGCTCTGCGGAGGGCTTCTAAGAGGACTGTGAAGTGGGCGTCGAATATCTGGACGCCCGCGGCGCGGAGGGCGTCTAAGAGGATGTCGATGTCGTCTTCGTCTTTGAGCACAAGAGGAGGAGCGTAGCGCCTGGCATCGATTATCTGCACATCTGGAAACCACTTAGTCAGCTGCACCCAGTGGCCGTGGGGGTCTACGACCACAGGTACAACTCCCCGCTTCTGCCTCAGCTGAACTGCGATGGAGAGGCCGAGGGTGGTCTTGCCGGCGCCGGTCTTCCCCACGGCCAGCATGTGTGGGGTCTTCAGCTCCTCTGGGTTGAGGCAGACGTCCCTCCCGGCGTCGTCCTGGCCTACTACAATGCTGTCTTCTCTGCAGACGGAGGGGGACATGAGGAGGGCCCAGGGGGAGAAGGGCGCCAAGTCGCGGGTGAAGGCCTCTATGCGGGCGGCCGGCCTCCCTGTTGCAAACGTGGCGACTTTTCCGTCTATGAGGCCGTTTAAGATGAAGCCCTTCTCGTGGAGGGAGTAGATCCTCTGCCGGGCTACGTGCACGATGTCCAGCCTCTGGAGCCTCCACTGAGACTGCGTCCACCAGGCGATGCGCTCGGTCAAGCTGCCCTTTTTCTCCAGCCGCACGGTGTAGTATGGGTCGTGCTTCCAGACGGCGAGGACGGTTTCTACGAGCGGCTGAGAGGCCAGGGCTATGGACAGCACCGCCTCGTTGTCGGGGACTGAGTAGTAAGATGCGTTCGAGGCAAGGGGCTGAAGAGGCGGCTGAGGCCTGTGGCCTAAGTCTCTAAAAGTCAGCGCCGCGATGAACATGGCTGGGAGGGTTGCCGCGGCGGCTGCGGCCGGCCCCCCGGTTAAGGCGGCTAGAAACGGGAGGAAGGCCCAGGGGAGGTACTTAGACGCCGGCTCGTTGGGGAGGACAATGGGCGGGGGCGAGGGGTGCGGCTCCACCACCACTCCGAACCGCCTGAGGACGGTTCTGGCGGCCTCGACGTCGGAGCCCTCCTCCAGCAGGATCCAGGCCTGGCCCCTGTCGTAGTATATCCCGTTGAACTCGTGGAGGGTAGAGATGAGGAAGTTGCTGAAGTCGTGAGGCCCCATCCCGGCCACGTCTCTGAAGACCCTCTCCACCCTGTAGAACTTGAACCGCCCCACGCCAGGCCACACCAGCGCGTCGCCCTCAACCCAGATGGGCGTTGTGTTCCTCTTCCACAGCGACAGCAGAGCCACAGCTGGCAGGGCGGCAAAGATGAAGACCGGGTTCGCGGCCAAGAGGATGAAGGAGGCAATGCCTGCGTATGCCTGCCATGGTAGGTGCCTGAAGGAGGCCTTCTTCCTAGGCCGGGCCTCAGCCTTCTGGATCTTCAGCTTCTCGACCTTAGGCAGACGGGGGAGTTTGAGAGAGGGTTTGAGCCTGCGCTCCTTGGGGGACTCCAGCAGGGGCTTCTTCCTCTGAGGCTTCTGTTGCTGGGCGAGGTAGTGCTCAACGGCGCATGCGTAGGCCCGGAAGATGTTGCCTGCCCTCCTCGCCTCTTCAAGGCACCCCTCAACGACGTCGGGCGGGAGGTCGTCCCTCCACCTCCGCCGAAACTCCTCCTCCTCATAAGGCTTGAGAGCCATGGC
>OGCA01000098.1_pt1 | contig 9698 bp, 8 predicted proteins | sample 1570081 | NCBI WGS metagenome assembly OGCA01 (sample SAMN05518182, study PRJEB24516) | hot springs metagenome | isolation source: Conch Spring, Yellowstone National Park, Wyoming, USA | place: USA:Conch Spring, Yellowstone National Park, Wyoming, USA | collected 2011-10-11
AGACCAGGTTATGACAGCTAGTGTAGGCTACAGGCTTGAATGGAGGCTTATGAGGGAGGCTTACAAGAGGGGTGAGCTTATACCGAATAGGGAGGAGAGGGGTGAGGAGAGCTACGAGGGCGCCATAGTCCTAGAGCCTAGACCCGGTATACACGAGAACATAGCAGTCCTAGACTTCGCAAGCATGTACCCAAACATAATGGTCAAGTACAATGTCGGCCCTGATGCGCTGGTAAGACCGGGGGAGCGCTACGGGGAGGACGAGGTCTACGTAGCACCAGAGGTGGGCCACAGGTTTAGAAGGGAGCCCCCGGGGTTCTTCAAGAGAACCCTGGAGAGGTTCCTAAGGTGGAGGAGGGAGATTAAGAAGGCAATGGAGTCCCTTGATAGGAATAGCCCTGAGCACAGGCTCCTGGACGAAAGGCAGAAGGCTATAAAGGTTCTAGCTAACGCAAGCTACGGCTACATGGGATGGCTATCAGCAAGATGGTATTGTAGGGAGTGCGCTGAAGCTGTAACAGCGTGGGGTAGGAGTCTTATAAGATCAGCTATAGCTAAGGCGAGGGAGCTAGGGCTAGAGGTAGTCTACGGTGACACGGATAGCCTCTTCGTCAAATACGATCCGGGGAAGCTTGAGAGGCTTACAGAGTATGTTGAGGGAGAGCTGGGCTTCGACATTAAACTCGAAAAGGTTTACAGCAAGGTGTTCTTCACAGAGGCTAAGAAGAGGTATGTAGGGCTAACGGTGGATGGGAAGATAGACGTCGTGGGGTTCGAAGCTGTTAGAGGGGATTGGAGTGATCTGGCAAAGGAGACGCAGGCGACGGTAGCGGAGATAGTCTTGAAGACCGGGAGTACGTCTAAGGCCGTAGAGTACGTAAGGGATGTGATTAGAAGGCTTAGAGAGGGGAGGATAGACATGGATAAGCTCGTAATATGGAAGACTATAACGAGGAGGCTTGAAGAGTATAAGGCGGAGCAGCCACATGTAACAGCTGCCAGGATGATGGTGAAAGCTGGTATAAGGGTTGAACCTGGGACTAAGATAGGCTACGTTATAGTCAAAGGAACGGGGCCCCTATCAGCCAAGGCTAAAGCGTACTTCATGGCCTCCGTAGACGAGGTGGACGTCGAATACTACGTGGATAAACAGGTTATACCAGCAGCCCTAAGAATCCTAGGGTACTTCGGTGTAACGGATAAGCAGTTGAAGAGCGGGGTCTCCCAGAGGAGCCTGCTAGACTTCGTTAAGAAATAATGTTGTCTTAGACTGTGGGGTCACGTTATATCGGTGAACGTTAGAACCCTAAGGTTGGGGGGTTTGTAGGATAGCTTACTACCCATCCTAGCCCCTATAACCAGGTTTACACCCTTCTCCGCTGAGAGCTCCACAAGCCTCTGCGTTATAATGCCATCGAATACGATTGCGAAAACCTTACCAGGCTCCATGCCCTGGAGTGTTGAGACAAGATCCTTAACCTTAACCCTGGCGATCTCATTCCAGGACCGGTCGTAGAGTACACCCTCAAGCGTCCCCTTAAGCTTATCGATCTCCCCTACAACGTTCTTCGGGATGGCTATCGTCACTGTCTCAACCTGGGGGGCTTGGGGTGCTTCAACGGGTTTAACCTCCTTGACCTCTTGTACCTGTTGCACCTGCTCCTCCACCTGCTGTACTTCAGCTTCAGGTATCGTTACAGGTTTAGCCTCCCTAACCTCAGGAGGCTTCTCCCTCGCTCTAAGCTCCTTCATGAACTCCTCCGCGGGCATCATCTCGCTGAGAGCCTTAGCTATCTCCCTCCCCGTTAGCTGCTCCACCTCCCTATCCTTTGGAGCTCTCGCAACATAGTCCACCTTGATCTGCCCTATGACGTTTAATGCTATAAGCTCTCCACCTCTATCACCGTCAACGAACAACACTACCTTCTTCTTCGAAGCCAGGTTTCTAATGGTCTCGGGGATCTTCTCCCTAGCACCCTCAAGGGCTATAACGTTTGTGTAACCGTATTTAAGTAGGTTGATTACATCAGCTCTACCCTCAACTAGGATGATTGTATCAGATGTCTCGACATCAGGGCCTGCTGGTAGCCTCTCAGGCCCGTACTCTATCAGCCTTGGGGCTTTCGCAACCTCCCCCTCAACCTGCCTTATAACCTCTTTTACGTCGGGCTCGCTCTCCCTTATCTTCCTTAGTATCTCCTTAGCCCTCTCTATTATGATTTTTATCTTCTCAGCCCTCAAATCCCTGATATCCTCGACTATCACTCTAGCTGTGTAGGGGCCGACTCTATCAACTGTTTCAAGCATAGCGGCTATGATGGCCGTCTCAACCCTATCGAGGTTACTTGGAACCTGTATTATACCCACAGTTTTATTATCCTGGTGTTTCAGCTCCACCTGAAGCCTACCAATCTTATCCTTCTCCTGGAGACCCTCTAAGTCGAACTCAGAGCCTAGGAGGCCCTCCGTCTGACCGAATATAGCCCCTATGATGTCATGCCTATCAACCCTACCATCAACCTCAATCCTAGCCCTTATGAGGTACTTCAAGACCTACTACACCTCAACTCTAAACCCTTAAACCCTAACTATAGGGTTTAAGCTAGGCTTAAAACCCTCAATAGAGTGTGCGGAGATCCACCCCGACCCCGGTTTTAACCTTTTTAAGCTAGAACACCTAGGGTTACCTTCTAGGTGTCAGCTATTGTACAGGGCTCCACGCTAGACCTTATAGCTGGGAATACCGTTGAAATTATAACGTTGGATGAGTTAAGGGAGGCTTTGGAGAGTGGTAGGAGGCTTAGAGGGTACATTGGCTACGAGCCTAGCGGCTTAGTCCACGTAGGCTGGCTTGTGTGGATGTTTAAGGTAGCTGATCTCGTTGAAGCAGGTGTAGACTTCATAGTCCTTGAGGCCACATGGCACGCTTATATCAACGACAAGCTTGGAGGTGACATGAGCTTAATAAGGGATGCAGCCTGGCTTGTGAGAGAGTTTATGAGGGAGCTCGGGCTCCCAGTTGATAGGATAAAGTTTGTTGATGCAGAGGAGCTAGCATCAGATCCGAGCTACTGGGCTCTCGTTATAAACGTTGCTAAGAACTCAAGCCTGGCTAGGATTAGGAGGGCTTTAACGATAATGGGTAGGAGGGCTGATGAGGCTGAGCTAGATGCATCGAAGCTCATATACCCTGCTATGCAGGTGGCAGACATCTACTACCTAGACCTAGACATAGCCCTAGGGGGCATGGATCAGAGGAAGGCGCACATGCTAGCAAGGGATCTAGCGGAGAAGGCTGAGATGAGGAGGGCCTATGAGAGGATTAGGGGTGGAGTTCTAAAGAAGCCTATAGCAGTACACACACCGATAGTCACAGGTCTAGGTGGAGCTAGTAGGATGGAGGGTGTTGAGGTTGACGAGGTGTATGCCGAGTTTAAGATGAGCAAGTCTAAGCCCGAGACAGCCGTATTCCTGCACGACCAACCAGATGTTATAGGGGAGAAGCTTAGGAGGGCGTACTGTCCACCCAGAGTACTAGAGGGTAACCCGGTGATAGAGATAAACAGGTACGTCCTAGCAGCTCGCGGTAGGTACAAGCTTAGAGTTGAGAGGCCGGCAAAGTACGGAGGCCCGGTGGAGTTCGAGAGGGTAGAGGATATGGAGGAGGCCTACGCTAGAGGGGAACTACACCCCCTAGACTTAAAGAACGCAACAGCAGAGGCGCTAGCAGAGCTCCTAACCCCCGTGAGGAGGCTGGTTGAGACTAACAGTAAGGTTAGAGAGGTTGTTGAAAGGGTAAGCTTAAAGGTTACAAGATAAGATTTAAACCCTAGGTGGAGGCTAGAGGAGGAGGGGCTTAGAGTGAATAAGAGGAAGAGGAAGGGCCAGTCGAGATCCACAAGACCAGCCAGGCCTGTACCCCCAAGCTGGCTAGAGTACACCCCCGAGGAGATAGAGCTGATAATAGAGGAGCTAGCAAGGAAGGGGTATAAGCCGAGCATGATAGGCGTGATACTGAGAGATCAGTTCGGGATACCGCTAGTAAAACCAATACTGGGTAAAACCATAACGCAGGTCCTGGAGGAGAGAGGACTAGCACCTAAGGTCCCAGAGGACCTCCTAAACCTACTGAGGAAAGCAGTTAACCTGAGAAGACACCTAGAGGAACACCCAAAGGATTACCATGCAAAGAGGGGTCTAATAGACCTAGAATCCAAGATCAGGAGGATAGTAAAATACTATAAGAGGGTGGGAAAACTACCAAAAGACTGGGAGTACAGCCCGGAGACAGCGAAACTCCTAGTAGCAGGAGAGCTATAAGCCCCTTAATTAACTAGAATGATTGATTAGAGGAGCTCATACAAAGGAGGAATCGTTTAAACACTACAAGTTGACTTTAATAACCTACTTAGCTTAACCACGTACCCTCTCACATCCACCCTAGCTACCAGCTCCCTCCACTCTTTAACTGATACGATGCCCCATGGTTTTCCACCCAACCCTCTGATCTTCCTTCTCTCAATAAACCTAACATGCCCTCTCCCGTATACACGGTACTTGCATACCACACATGGGATCTCAGGGCATACCCTGGACCCCTTGTTATAGGTAAACTCTATTCCGGCTTCAAGCCAACCTTTCATCTCCTCCCTCACCGTTATATCCGGCATGGTTTTATCCGTGCAGGATGCTCGTCTTCTGCTAGGGTTTGGTTTGGGGGTTTAAAACGCCTGTTATCCCCTAGATTACGTTGGGTTGGGTTTATTGCTTAAGGTTACCCTTACTCCCGGTGCTGGCCTGGATAGGGCTTTAGAATCTGCGTCTAAGGGTTTCTATGCAGTGTTAGAGGAGGCTGTTAGGGTTGGCTTTCTAAGAATCCACTCCTACCCCAGCCTGGATTCCCTCATTGCATCCTCTATGGTCTTCGTGAAGGCCCACGATCTAGGTGTTGACGCTATAGTGTCTATAAGCCTGAACCCCCCGTCGTCTGTTGAGGAGCCCACTGTGCTGATAGGCTTTGATAACGTTAACTATAAGGCTAACCATGTTAAGTCGAGGCTTGTAGCCTTCTACTCTGGGGAGTTCAAGAGCATCCCAGTTCACGGTACCACCTATGTTGATGGGCCTGGGAGCCACTCAGCCCTAGTATACCTTGTAGCAACGGGTGCTAAGGATCACGCTCCAAGCTATATCGTGGGAGCTTTGGCTGGAGCATACTCTAGTAGGTTCGTTGATAGGTTTGGTAGGTTTCAGGGTCTGGATAGGATTGTGCTCGACAAGCTTAAGCTAGTAACCAGACTCTCTCTCGAAATGGTTACAACTATTAAAGGCTACAAGCCCAACGTGAGGGATCTATGTGAGTCGCTAAGCGTGACATCAAACCCCTTCTACCCAGGTATAACGGGTGACTACGATAACTGTGTTAGAGCGCTCAACTCCCTAAACCTAACATCACTACTTGGCGTAAAGCTATCAGGCCTAGACCAGAAGATGCTTGAAAACGCTGTACTAGCGGTAGTAAACGTTGCTAAGAGAACATATAACGTTGACATAGAGCCGGAGAACATAGTAGGCGGAGTCCTGGTATCAACAAACCCATCATACCCCGTAGTCGACTTTAGAGAGGTGGCAGACACTATAGCCTACGCGGCGGATGCGACGAGAGACCCGGCTAGGGTCATAGTAACCCTAGTGGATGTAGAAAACGAGTACCCCATGGCTGAAGCGAGGTTCGAAGAATACCCCAGGAGGCTGAAGGATAGGCTAGGACAGCTAAAACCATTAAAACTCAAAAGCAACATAAGAACGCCTATCTACGAGCTCCAGATAGAGAGGGGGGATCCACCACTACACATATGGAGAGCCCTTAGAACACTAGGGCTCGTAGAGCAGAACTCGATAATAGCGTTCAGAGAGGAAGGAGAGCTTAGAGCATCACCACTCCAAGTAGAGGAGGTTGAACAAGGGGGTTGCAGGAAACTCCAAGAACTAGGAGTAGCCAAACTAGAGGACGGGATTCTAAAGCTAACAATTGCAACACAATGAGATAGAGCTCCCACGGGAAACCCCATAGTAGACAAGCTGACCGCAAACCACTTTTAACCACCACCACCCAGGGAACCCAGGGGTAGGGTTTGGAGTACTCGTGTAAAGCCACAGTTAGGGTAACCCATGAGGCTTCAAGATCGCTCCTTGAAGCCGTAAACCCGGATAACATACACACCCCACAATGGCTAACCATCAACTGTAGAAGCCTCCCAGACATGCTGGAGTGCGTGGTGGAAGTAGACTGTACTAGCCCCACTAGGATCCTCAGCCTCAGGAATACGCTTGACGAACTCCTAAGGGCTATTAAATCTGGAATTAACGCTATCGAGAGCTCTAGACACTTGGAACCATAGTGTTGTCTCAATGTTTAGGGCTGGGGATGGCCGAGCCAGGGAACATAAATAGCTTTTTAAGCTGAATCCCTACATTGGAGTTTAAGGGGTGGTTGGTTGTCTAAGGCTGTAAGGGATAAGTGGAGGCTTAAGAAGTTCTATACAGTGCTAGCTCCACCTGTCTTCGGGGGTATCGTCTTGGGCTCTACTCCAGCGGACGATCCTGATAAGCTTATAGGTAGGGTTATGGAGGTTACATTATTCGATATAGTAGGGGATCTAGCTTATGCTCACGTGAAGCTCTACTTCCAGATTATAAGCGTTGATGGTGATAGGGCTCTCACTAGGTTTAAGGGGCACGAGCTGCTAAGAGACTATGTGAGGAGCTTGACTAGGAGGAAGAGCGCTAAGGTGACAGGTATATTCGACGTGTGGACCAAGGATGGCTACGGTCTTAGGCTAACATGTGTAGCCTGGACTAGGTTTAAGTGTAAGATGAGCCAGAAGAGGGCCATAAGGGCTAGGATGAGGGAGGTTGTGGAGAAGACTGCTAGCGAGGTTACACTAGATGAGTTGATACAGTTGATGATATATAGTGATAGGGAGGGTAGCCTAGCTCAGAGGATAGATGAGGTGGCTAGGAAGATATACCCGTTGAGGAAGGTCGAGATAGTTAAATCAAAGCTACTATGGGTGCCAGGCCCTAATGGGCCCGAGAAAGCTGTGGTGATATCACCGGTACAGTTGAAGAAGACGACAGCCTAGAATCTAGAGTAGGCACCGGTATAACGGGAGCTTCTACATGGCTAGAGGAGAGGTTAAGTTTTAGCCTCTCTAGGACTGAGTCTAACCCGGTGTACGTGTTGGGGAAGATCCTAGTGTTGCTTGCAGCTGGTAGAGGCGAGAGGCTAGCCCCCTTCACCGAGACTAGGCCTAAACCCCTCCTCCCCATACTAGGTGAGCCTATGTTATGTAGGCATCTAAGGCTGGCTTCAGCAGCCACAGCGTATGATAGGGTTTTAATCGTGACATCCTACATGAGTAGTGCTATCTCGGAAGCTGTAGCCTCCTGTGGTTTCAAGGTTGAACTAGTGGATCAGGGTGGGTAGATGGGCACAGGTCACGCCATATTAAAGGCCATGGAGTATGGTGGTCCAGGCGTCTACACCATAATATACTCTGACGTATACATGCCAGCTGAAGCCTATAAGGCCATAGAAGGTCTAAGAACACCAGGCATACTAGCTACGACCACCAGCAGGCCATGGGACTACGGTGTCCTGATCGTTGAGGGTGGGGCTCTTAAAGGTGTTATCGAGAAACCCCAAGGGCCTCCTCCGAGCAACCTGGTGTTCGCTGGCGTCCTCAGGCTAGACTACGATCTCATAGGTTACTTTAGAGCTCTTAAACCATCACCGCGAGGCGAGCTTGAGGCTACCGACGCTATAACAGCCATGGCCTCAGATCATAGGGTTGATGTGGGGATACTACCTGAAGGCCTGTGGCTCGACGTTGGGAGGCCTTGGGATCTACTGCTAGCTAACAGGGATGCACTTGATAGGGAGGTTTCACATGTGGTTAGGGGCGAGGTGCACCGAACAAGTGTTATAGAGGGTAGGGTTTTCATAGATGAAGGTGCAGTGGTTAAAGCCCATACCGTCATAGAGGGCCCGGCCTACATAGGTAGAGGGGCTGTTGTAGGACCACAGGCTCATATTAGGCCCTACACCGTCATACTTGGGGGAGCTCATGTCGGTGCTTTCACCGAGGTTAAGGCGTCCATCATACTGGAGCACGCTAAGGCCCCGCATTTGAACTACGTTGGTGATAGTATTGTAGGTGAGTATTCAAACCTAGGAGCTGGCACGATAACAGCGAACTATAGGTTTGACGAGTCAACGGTTAAGGTAACCATTAGGGGTTCGAGGGTTGATAGTGGGTTGAGGAAGCTCGGGGCCATGATCGGAGGCTATGTGAGGACTGGTATAAACGTGTCTATAATGCCTGGCGTTAAGATAGGATCTAGAGCTTGGATATGGCCTGGCTGTATCGTAGATAGGGATGTTGGGCCTGGTGAGAGGTTCAATTGCTGGGCCCGGTAGGGGTAGCGTACCCTAGTAGTAGGAGTGTTGCCCTATCAAGTCTAGCCTACCACATGCTAGTTGGTATGCTTGAGGAGAGGGGTGTGGGTGTTAGAAGGTACTTCTTCGAGGACGGGGAGGTCGTCGAGCTTAAAAGGTACAAGGGTAGCCCGAAGTCCAACATAGCACTCCTAGTGAGCCTACCCTACGAGCTAATGTACGCTGACATGGTTAAAATGCTGGACTCCATGGGCATACCTGTTTTCAGGAACACTAGAGGTGACGAGCACCCGATAGTGATAGCCGGGGGCCCTGCGGTCACAGCGAACCCCCTACCAGTCCTCGACATAGTGGATGCGGTACTAGTAGGAGAACTAGAGCCGGTCATAGACGGGATTGTCGACGCTCTGTCTAGGGATGGTAGGAGCTCCAGGTTGAAAGCACTATCAGATGTTGAAGGCCTCCTAGTCCCAGGCTATACCAGCGGGCCTGTGGAGAGGGTCTACGCTAGGGATCTAGATACGTCATGGTACCCCGTAAGGCAGGAGCTCATAGGCGATGTAGAGCCCGTGTGGGGTAGAGCATTCATACTAGAGACAACGAGGGGGTGCGCTAGAGGTTGCAGGTTCTGCATGGAGGGCTACATATTCAGGCCTAAGAGGGATAGGAGCTTCCAGACGCTGAAAAAGCTTCTAGAGGAGGGGGTCGAGGTTAACAAGGTCTCTAAGGTTAGCTTCTACAGCTTAATATTCTTCGACAACCCGGCGGCTGATAAGATACTGGAGTACGCTGTAACAATGGAGCTTGAAGTGTCAGTACCAAGCATTAGAGCTGAGACGCTAACAGTGGAGAGAGCAAGGCTGATAGCGGAGGGGGGGCAGAGGACAATAACCATAGCCCCTGAGACTGGAAGCTGTGTAATAGCAAAAGCAATACTAAAACCCATAGGCCCCAAGCTTACACTGGAAGCTGTGGAAAACGCTCTAGAGGGGGGCATAAGAAACGTAAAACTATACCTGATGACAGCTCTCCCCGGGGAGACAGAGGAGGACGTGAGGGAGACGATAAGAATGGCGGTAGAGGTAGCGGAAACAGTTAGGAGGAGAGGTGGGGTCGTAAAGGCGACGGTGAACCCGCTAATGTCAAAACCACAAACACCACTACAATGGCTGGGATTCGATGTGGGGGAGGCGGAGAAAAAGCTGGAGGGGATAGGGGGGGAGCTCTCGAAAGCTGG